>Ga0208188_1000339_pt1 | contig 35244 bp, 29 predicted proteins | sample June2015DPH_8_50_FD_184698 | JGI IMG/M metagenome (GOLD analysis project Ga0208188, IMG submission 184698) | Peatland microbial communities from SPRUCE experiment site at the Marcell Experimental Forest, Minnesota, USA - June2015DPH_8_40... | ecosystem: Environmental > Terrestrial > Soil >...
GATGAAATATCGCATGCTAAGGCCCCTGGCTTTGGTACTGCTTTTAACGGCGCTTGCGGCCGCTCAGGACGTGGCGTCTTTCGAAAAGCGCATCACGGTAAAGAAACTGCCAAACGGGCTCACGCTCCTTATCTGCGAGCGGCCTGAGGCGCCGGTTTTCTCCTTCTTCACTCTGGTTGATGCGGGCTCCGCTCAGGACCCCATGCGCCAGACCGGTCTGGCCCACATGTTCGAGCATATGGCCTTCAAAGGCACGGACAAGATCGGCACCACCGACTACGCTGCCGAGAAGCCTGCGCTGGAAAAAGTCGAGACCGCTTATGCCGCCTACATCGCGGAGCGCGACAAGACCGTCGGCCGCGACGAGGCCAAGTTAAAGCAACTGGAAAAAACCTGGAAAGACGCAATTGCCGCAGCCGACAAGTACGTCGTGCCCAACCAGTTTGGCAAGATCGTCGAGCAGAACGGCGGGCAGGATCTCAACGCCTTCACCGATTACGACGAGACTGGCTACCACTACTCGCTTCCCTCGAACCGTCTGGAACTGTGGGCTTATCTCGAGTCTGAGCGTTTTCTTCACCCGGTGCTGCGCGAATTCTACAAAGAGCGCAACGTTGTGATCGAGGAACGCCGTCTGCGCACTGACAGTAACCCCATCGGCCGTTTGCTTGAACAATTCGGCGCCGCCGCATTCGAGGCCCATCCCTATCACCGGCCCACCGTAGGCTGGATGTCCGATTTGAATTCTTTCTCGGCCACCGATGCGAAGGAGTTTTTCGACGAATACTACGTCCCCGCGAACATGGTGGTCGCGGTTGCCGGGGATGTAAAAGCTGAGCAGGTGATGCCGATTCTCGAGAAGTATTTCGGCCGTCTCCCCCCCAGCCACAAGCCTGATGAAATTACCACCACCGAGCCTCCGCAGAATTCCGAGCGTAGAGTCGAATTGAAGGAAAAGACCCAGCCACTTTATCTTGAGGGCTATCACCGGCCCGATTACAGATCCAAAGACGACGCCGTGTACGACGCCATCACCGATCTCATGTCGGAAGGCCGCACCTCTCGCCTCTATCGCGCCTTGGTGCGTGACAAGAAGATTGCATCGTTCTCCGCCGGATTCACCGGGCTGCCCGGCATTAAGTACCCGCACCTTTTCGCCTTCTATGCTTTCCCACTACCCGGTCACACCACGCAGGAAGTGGCGGACGCAATTCACGTTGAGATCGAGCGCCTGAAAAAGGAAAACATCAGCGACGACGAATTGAAGATGATCAAAACTCGTACTAAGGCCAACCTCATCCGCAGCCTGGGAGACAATGAGGGACTGGCAAACCAGTTGGCGACCTACCAGACTCGCTATGGCGATTGGCGCGAGTTATTCCGCTCCGTGGACCGCATCGACAAAGTTACGAAGGCCGACATCCGGCGGGTAGCCAATGAAACCTTCAACGACACTAATCGCACTGTGGGCGTGATAGAAACCTCCACGGGCGCCGTACAGAGCGGTGAGCAAGGCTCTGGCGGTCAAGACTCCGGCAACCAAGCCTCGTCGGATCAGGGAGGTGCGCAATGAAGAACCTGCGGAGCATTATTTGGTTGATTCTGGTAACCGCCGCCACTGTTGCGTCGATTCCCCGGGCCACTTCGCAAGCTACCGACTGGAAGCAGATTCCGATTCCGACTCTTCCCAGTTTCCATCCGCCGCAGCCCAAGCGCGTCCAGCTCTCTAACGGCATGGTGATCTTCCTGCAAGAAGATCACGAACTGCCGCTGATCAACGGCTCAGCGCGCATTCGCGGCGGATCGAGCAACGAACCCGCCGCCAAAGTCGGGGTGGTCGATCTGTTTGGCGAAGTCTGGCGCACGGGAGGAACGAAAGCGCAAACCGGCGATCAACTCGACGACTTCCTTGAAGTGCGCGCCGCCAAAGTGGAAACCGGTGGCGGCATCGATTCCACCACCATCAGTTTGTCCTGCCTGAAAGGTGATTTCGACGACGTTTTCAAGGTCTTCGCCGACCTGCTACAGCATCCTGAGTTTCGCGCTGACAAGCTCGACTTAGCGCAGAAGCAGGCCGATGACAGCATCTCGCGGCGCAACGACGAGATCGGAGAAATTGCCGCACGCGAAGCCGCCAAGCTCGCCTATGGGGCCAACAATCCTTACGCGCGTGAGCCCGAATACTCGACCATCGCTGCCATCACCCGCCAGGATTTAATCGATTGGCACAAGACTTACGTTCATCCCAATCACATCATCCTGGGTATCAGCGGCGACTTCGATTCCGCAACCATGGAAGCCAAGCTGCGCGCTGCGTTTGAGTCATGGCCCGCAGCCGCCGAGCTTCCGAAAGACGAAGTCAAGTTCCAGCCGGCGCCGGCAGGCTATTACCTCATTCCAAAAGAAGACGTAAATCAAAGCAGCATCCACATGGTGGCTCTCGGTACGACGCGCAACAACCCGGACTACTATGCCATCTCCGTATTCAACGAAGCGTTCGGCGGAGGATTCTCTTCGCGCTTGTTCAATGACATCCGCACCAAACGCGGTCTAGCCTACAACGTAGGTGGCGGCATTGGCACCAACTTCGGCCATCCCGGCATCCTGCAATTTGTCGCGGGAACCAAAAGCCAAAGCACAATCGAGTCTATCCGGGCGCTCGACGAAGACATCGACAATGTGACCAAGAATCCCATCAACGAAGATGAGATCAAGCAAGCCAAAGACGCGATCCTCAACGCATTCATCTTCCGCCTCGACTCGCCCGATAAAGTTCTCGCCGAGCGCATGACATACGAGTTCTATGGATATCCCGCCGACTGGCTCGACAAGTATCCTGCGGAAATACAGAGAGTAACGGCAGCGGATGTCAATCGCGTAGCAACGAAATATATCCATCGCGATCAACTCGCCGTGCTGGTGGTCGGCAATACAAAAGAGTTCGACAAACCTCTCTCGTCCCTCGGGCCGGTAAAGGAAATCGATATAACCATTCCGCCTCCGCCCGGAGTGAAGGAGGCGGCGAAGGAAGAGGTAAGTACCGCGCCCATCGCGTCGAACGAAGAAGGCAAGGCACTGGCGGCGAAAGTAGTCGCTGCCATGGGTGGCGAGGCGAAACTGGCGGCCATCAAGGCCGTTAAGGCGGATCTCACTCTCACCCAGAAAACCCCCCAGGGCGATTTCCCGATGCAAATGGAAACCCTAATCGTCTTCCCCGACCATTTGCACGCCGAAATGCAAACCCCCAACGGTGCTGTAACAATCGTGGCCACACCGGACGCGGCGTTTGTGGATCTTCCTAATGGAGCCGTTCAGAACTGGCCCGAGGAACGAAAAAAGGAAACGCTCGAGCAGATCAAGCGAGACCCGATTTTCATCGCAGCCCACTCGAAGGATCCCAACGTGTTCTTCCATGCTGCTGGGACCGAGAAAGTTGGCGACGTCGACACTCGCATTGTGGACGTGAACGCCGCCGGCGCCGCCATCCGCTGGTTTGTCGACCCCCAGACCGGTCACATTTTAAAAGAGACCTACAGAACGATTGGCCAGAGTGGTCCCGTGCAGGGCGAAACCGACTTGGACGACTGGAAGCCGGTGAGCGACCTGAATCTTCCGATGCTGCGCCACAACAAGCAGAATGGCCAGGATTCCAGTACAGCTCAGTACACGGCGCTGGAATTGAATCCAACCATTGACCCAAAGCTTTTCGAAAAGCCCGCCGAAAAACCCTCGGCTCAGCCGTAGCGCGAAGCCATTTGCGACGGTGTACAATCCCGGCCCGAAGGAGTCAGAGCCTTGGTGATGCCTCCGTCCGGTACGTTCAACTACCTCGCCGTCGTTCCTGCGAACTTCCTGGAGGATCGATCATCCCCGTGGCCCGTTCAGCTTTCAAGATGACAGGCACAGCTGAACTGGCGCGCGTCTGTATCCCTCTTGACCGCCTTCTCGTCGGCCTCTAATATAGGCGAACAAACGACGAATAACCAATGATTACCTCCCCGTTGTTTCCCCTTCCTGAGAAGTCGCCGCTCGTCGGTATCGCCCGCCTCGCATCCGAGGGCGAATCGCTTCGCGAGGGCCACCATGTTGAGTACTTCACCCTGCCCACTCGTTCCCTGCTGAACCGCTCTACCAGCCGACGCGGTCTCCCGTTCACCTGGACCATCAATCCATACCGCGGCTGTGAATTCGCCTGCAAATACTGCTACGCCCGCTACACCCACGAGTTCATGGAAATGCGCGATGGCGTGGAGTTCGAGCAGAAAATCTATGTGAAGCAGCATGCTGCGGAACTACTGCGCCACGACTTGCGTCGAGTCAGGCCAGGGGAAGCCATTGCACTCGGAACCGCTACCGATCCCTACCAACCAGCAGAGCGCCGTTATGAAATTACGCGCGGAATCCTGCAGGAATTTGCCCGTCATCGAGGCTTCGAGCTGGGCATCGTCACCAAATCAAATCTCATCGTTCGCGATCTCGATCTCTTACGCGAGGTCGCGCTGAACAACTCGCTATCGATTCACGTCACCGTAACAACGATGAATGTGGAACTGGCGCGAATTCTGGAGCCGCGCGCGCCTCGTCCGGACTCGCGAATCGATGCAGTCCGCCAACTTAGCGAAGCTGGAATCAACGTAGGCGTCAGTTCGTCACCGGTCCTGCCCGGCATCACGGATTCACCCGCGGGACTGGAGGATGTAGTGCGCGCCGCCGCTGCAGCCGGAGCCCACCACATTTTCGCCGGACCTCTTTTCTTGAAACCATGTTCGGCGGCGGTTTTCCTTCCCTTCCTCGATCAACATTTCCCTCATTTGGTCGAGAACTACCGCCAGCGTTATCAGGACCGCTCTTTCTTGCCGCCTTCCTACGGCAAACGCATAGCGCAACTCATAGCACAATTCCGCCAGAAGTATGGCATCAAACGTGCCGACCCGCGGGGAACGATGTATGCCAACAAGTGGCCGGTTCGGGCTTTGGACGAACAGTTGGCGCTGTTCTAGATTTTTCAATTCGCGATTTCCAATTGCCTGGTTGCTCGGACAGTTGGCGATCGGAAATCGACATTCGGAAATCTTGCTGCGCGCTTCTTCTATAATCACTGAATCTCATGGCAACTGCCTCCCCACCAGCCTCCGCTCAACGCCCTCCTCTGGGAGTGCGGCTGCAGAGGTTTTGGCGGCGCGTCACTGAGGGTCTCGAGCTCACGCAACTCTGGTCGCAGTTCGAAACCGAAGCCCGCGCCAGTTACCGCCTCTATTCCCGCGACGTTGCCGCCAAGACTCCCGACGATCTCACCCAGCGCGGACGCCGCCTGCACATCGTCAAGGAATTTTTCTGGGCCGTTCTGGAGAAACTTTCTCCCGCACGGCGCGTCCTGCTGCTGGCGGCGATGATCATGCTGGTTTTCCCCAGTAGTGGTTTTAGTTATCGCGGCGGCGACCACGAGTTGCACGTTGTCGAATTCGACTTCCATTTCTGGGGCGGTCTGCTAATGTTCGTGCTGCTCATGCTGGAAATTGCCGACCGCGTCGTGATGAAACGCGATTTGCAAATTGCGCGCGAGATCCAGACGTGGTTGCTCCCCGGGGCACCACCGCAAATTCCCGGAATCTCAGTCGCCTATGCTACCCGCCCCGCCAACACCGTCGCCGGGGACTACTACGACGTCTTTCCACGCCCCGGCAGAACCAGCGAAGAAAATCGCGTAGTGTTCGCCGTAGCCGACGTCGCCGGCAAGAGCATTCCTGCAGCCATGCTCATGGCCACGTTTCAGGCTAGCCTCAAAACGCTATCAACAGCTCAGGTTGCCCTGCCCGAACTGGTCGCGAACATGAATAAGTACGCTTGCTCTAACAGTCAGGGCGGATTGCGCTTCACCACCGCATTTCTCTCCGAATACGACGGGGCCCGGCGCATTTTCACCTACATCAACGCGGGTCACAATAATCCGATTTTGCGTCGCAGCAATGGGTTGATCGAGCGCTTGGACGTCGGCGGGTTGCCCCTCGGTATTCAGCCCGAAGCCAAATACGAGTCTGCGAGCGTGGCTCTCGCCCCCGGCGATTGGCTGATTGTCTTCACCGACGGATTGGTCGAGGCCGAAAACGCTCACCAGGATGAATACGGTGAAACCCGCTTGCTCAGTGCAATCGCGGCGGGCACCGCATCGACTCCCGCAGAAATGCTCAATCGCCTGATGGCGGAACTAGATTTATTCGTGGGCAACACCCCGCAGCACGATGACGTCACCTGTTTGCTGGTAAAAGCGGAATGAGGACGATCACCGCTTACCACGCCAAGTAGAAGTGACACAGCGTGAATCATTGTCAAGAACACCGTTTCCCGGGACGCTCGGGCTAATTCTTTTTCATCGTCCGCGGCCACGATGACGTGACTGCTGATCAGAGCCGCCTTGCGCCTGCGGTCTCGGCCGCATTTCTAATCGGGCTTGATCCCGACTGAGACCAGAACCTTCGCGGCCGACTGCTGGGCTTGAGCGAAATCGTGAGAAATCCGCTGGGCCTGTGCGCAGGCCTCGTCTGCCTCCGTTGTGTGACCAGCTCGGCGTAAGGCCTGTCCCAGCAGGAGATAGCCCACATCGGTGGGTTCGACCTTTATCGCATGAGAAATCTGCTCCACCGCGAACCTGAAATCACCGTCCCGTTCTGCCAGCAAGCCGCTGCCGACGAGAGCAGCACCGTTGTCAGGATTCTCCTTCAGTGCGTAGGCGTAGCTCATCTTTGCGCGGGGGATGTCACCCATCTGCGTGAAGGCTGAACCCAGCAGGTTCAGGGCAACGGCTCGCGTATTAGAATCCGGCGAATTGTCTAGGGCCTGCCTGTATTGCTCAATTGCCTCCTGCACATGACCATGGGTTTGCTCGTAGAAACCGAACCTAACCATCTCCGCCGCGGAATAGGCATGTAGACTCTCGGCTGCATTGAACTCAACCATTGCTTCTTTCACCCGACCCTGATCCGCCAGAGCATGCCCGAGGGCGTCGTGCGCCGCATAGTTCCGCTGGGTGACGCTCAGTGTGTGTCTCCAGAGACTCTCGCTGTCATGCCAATATGCAAGCTGATGACGGCTCACTATGCCAAGGGTGAACAAGACCAAAACTGCAGGTACTCCTAACCATACAGCCGAGATCTTCCGCTCCTGTGCCGTCTCTGCCACCCCCCAAATCACGCACACAAACAGGCCAATGTAAGGTAAGTATGCATAACGGTCGGCCATCGCCTGCGTGCTGACCTGGACCAGGCCGATTACCGGGACCAGCGTACCCAGGAACCAGAACCAACCTACCACCAGATAACGATGATCCCGCCAGCGCAGGACAAGGCCAGTGGACAGGAGCAACACCGCGGCAGAGGCCAGGATTTCCCAAATCGGAAGAAGGCGGCCCGGATGCGGATACGGCACCGCAAGCCGCACCGGCCAAAAAGCCTTCCCTAGATAGCGCACATAGGCCACGGCTGAGTTCCCGAACCGCACCCAAGCGGGTACGTCTCGTAACGCCTGGCCGCCCCTTTGAGCCACCAATGTGATCACACCGCTACCCGCCGAAAGCAGCAACAACGGTACCTTTTCCAGAAACAGGAACGAGAACGATCGCGGAACCAGCCCGCCTGGCAGATTTTCGGCAGGAAGTCCACCACCCATTCGCCGCAATGGCCAGTAGTCCCATAACAACAGCACGAACGGCAGCGTGATGATCTCAGGCTTCGCCATCAATCCCAGCGCGAATAGAACGGCCACTACCGCATACCTTCTCACGCTAGCGCGGCGCACATACCATCCATAGGCATGCAAGGTGAACAAGAAGAAGAACATGCTGAGCACGTTCTTCCGCTCCGCCGCCCACGCCACGGACTCAACATTTACAGGGTGGAGAGCGAATAACGCCGCGACCATGAAGCTGGGCCAGGTCAATCCCGTGGCGCTCTCCAACAGCAGAAACAACAAGATCGCATTCACCGCGTGCAATAGAACGTTTACATAGTGGTGACCAGCGGGGTTCAGTCTGAACAGCTGGCAATCGAGAGCGTGCGACAGCCAGGTCACCGGATGCCAGTTGGCGCAGTCACGGCTCGTGAATGCCCACTTCACGGTGTCCCAAGTCAGGCCCGCCCGCACATGCGCGTTATCCGTGATGTAGCTGTTGTCGTCGAAGTTCGTGAATCCGTTATGGACGATGGGATTGTAGAAAGCAAGCGTCAGCAGCACCAATAGAAGACACAAAACTGTGCTTCGCCTCTCACCAGAAATGAACAAGCGTGCCGGTGGGCGGGTTATTGCTGCCGGTTTTATCGCGGTCGCTGTTGCACCTGAAGACAATGATTCAATCCTCGCTCTTCCTGGGACGATTATATGCACGAGCACATACGACGGATCGCGCGGTCGAGCGCAGGTGAGTTACTTTTGTGATGTGCCGAATCTCCAGGCGCAAGATCCGAACTCCGATGCGATCTGAGATTGTCCGGAGTTCGTGTAGGCGTTGCCGCGAACCGTCAATGCTGTGACAGATTTTGGCAACAGGCCAGACCTCGAAGCGCGATACAATAAGCCTGAAGTTTGGCCTTGTTATGAAAATAAAGCCCTTGTTCGCCATCCGAGCGGAACCAAAGTAACTAGTTGCTTTGGCCCGGGAAGTGCGAATATCAAGCCCGACTGCGTCATTCCATGACCAGCATGAAGTCTAACGAAGAAACGAGAGGAAAAAAGAGATGCGGAAACAGAAGGGTTTCTCACTGATTGAGCTGCTGATCGTGGTTGCTATCATCCTGATCATCGCAGCTATCGCTATTCCTAACCTGATGCGCGCCAAGATGGCGGCCAACACTTCATCTGCGGCCGCTTCCGAGCGCTCCATCGTCACCGGCGAAGTGGCCTATTTCGCGGCTTTTCCCACGGTTGGCTACACTGCTACACTGGGGCCCCTGGGTGGAGCTATCGGCGCAGCTTGCGTTCCGAGCTCGACCACAGCCTGCTTGATCGATTCCAACCTGTCCAACAACGGCACGCCTGCCGGCTCCGGCAAGAGCGGTTTCACTTTTGCCGAAGCGGGAACCAACAATGGCGTTGGCGCCCCGGTTCTCAACCAGTTTTACACCACCGGTACCGCCCTGGCCGTGACGACTGGTACCACGGCGTTTTGCGCGGTTGATGACGGAGTCGTGCGTACTGTGGCTGCCGGCACTGCCGCTAACGTCGCCGTCGCTAGCTACGTTGCGTGCCAAGGCTTGAACCCGATGGCGAACTAACGTAGGTCGGTTTTGGCAAAGTACCTGGGGGAGGGTACAAGCCGGGAGCAGCGAAGGCAACTTCGCTGCTCCTGTTTTCTTGCTTTGCACCGCGTCACTTCTGCGTTCGCTTTCGACGAACTTCAGTAACAGAGGCTTCTCGCCGCCGCAGTCGTAGAGTTGCAAGGAACTCGTCTTTCGATGACGGGTCACCTCCTTTTGGCGAGAAGTTACAAAGCATGGCTGGGGAAAGGCTCTCTTTCGCGACGAAATTCGCTCGCTCCTATAGTTGGCGTGGCGTGCTAGGTGGTGACGGTGACACAATTTGTCAAAGGGCGAAAACGAGGTCGCCATCAACCGCCATTGCGTTGCTTTGGACGATGGGTCCGAGTTGGCATCGGGCCTGAAAGTAAGGCAGTTGGCCAGATTGTAACCGAAGTGTCGGATGACCGGCTTTGGTCCTCCGCTTGCGACGTACCTTACGGTTCCAGCGTGTTGGGATTCGCGCACTGGCCCTGGGCAGATCCTTGGGAGAGAGCAGAGCGCTCAATGCAGAAACAAGAAGGCTTCTCACTAATTGAATTGCTGATCGTAGTCGCGATCATTCTCATCATCGCGGCTATCGCCATCCCAAATTTCATGCGTGCCCGCATGGCCGCTAACGATTCTTCCGCCGCCGCCTCCATGCGAATGATTAACACGGCCGAAATTGCTTATTCCGGTGCCTACCCGACCGTTGGTTTCCCGGCGGCCCTCACCACTCTGGGCGGCGCATCCCCTTGCACTCCAAGCACAGCTACTGCTTGCGTGATCGATAACTATCTGGCCACGAACGGCGGCGGAAGCGGCAAGAGCGGCTACAACTTCAACGCTGCCGGGTCGGCTAGCGCCGGCAGCATCGTCAACGATCAATTCTATTCAACGGGTACGCCTTTGGGCTCCCTGACCGGCACTCGCGCCTATTGTTCGATTCAGGATGCGGTATTGCGCCTCCAGCCAGCCAGTAACATCACTCTGGTCCCAAGCTATAACGCCTGCGTTTTGCTGCTTCCGATGGGCAATTAGTCTGGCAGCATACTGCCGTGCAGCACTCTTCCAGTCTCGGGTTTACTAAAGAGACTCTCGCAAGACAGCTAGGTTCCAGAGGGCAACACTAAAGGCCTCAGAGGCATTGTGGATATTGACTCGGGTGACACACCTAGTAACCGTCGTAACCTTCTACCTAGTACAAAAATATCGGCGCGTTTCATATAATTTTGTTGGGAAGTAATTTCTTCCATTCCATTCTGTCGGAGTGCCATGCCTGCGATTGAAATCCTTGGTTTGGAAAAAACATATTTAGTGGGATTCTGGCGCAAGCGACCGAAACGTGCCCTCAGTCCTCTGCGTCTGACCGTGGAAAATGGCGAGATCTTCGGCTTTCTCGGTCCCAACGGCGCCGGTAAGACTACAACGTTGAAGCTGCTCATGGGGCTGGTATTCCCTACCTCCGGATCGGCGCGCATCCTGGGCCAGGAGTGGACCGACCCGGAAGTGAAGGCACAGATCGGTTTTCTTCCCGAACAACCCTATTTCTACGATCATTTGACCGCGCACGAACTGCTGAATTATTACGCGCAGCTGTCCGGAGTTCCTGCCAAGGAGCGCTCACGCCGCGTGGATAGCACGTTGCAACGTGTCGGGTTGAAGGACGTGCACGGCGTACAGCTGCGTAAGTTTTCTAAGGGAATGTTGCAGCGTGTCGGAATTGCGCAAGCCATCCTGCATGATCCCAAGCTTGTGTTCTTCGATGAGCCGATGTCAGGACTCGATCCCATGGGCCGCCGCGAGGTCCGCGACCTGATGGAGCAGCTCAAGCACGAAGGCAAAACCGTATTCTTCTCCACACACATTCTTTCCGACGCCGAAGCTCTGTGCGACCGCGTCGCCATCATTCACAAAGGAGAACTTCGCGGCATCGGCGCGGTAGAAGACTTGACCTCCAGCGTGCAAGGGAAAGTGGAAGTAATCTGGCAGGGGACCCAAATTCCTACCTCCATGAGGGCCTTGGGAGCCGAGTGCCACGTCACCGGAGACACGGTGCGGGCCATCGTTGACGAGAATCAGCAGGATGCGGCTATCGATGCGTTGCGCCGCGAACGCCTGCGTATGATTGCGCTTACTCCTGTGCGCACTTCGCTTGAGGCTTATTTCGTCGAGAAACTGCAGCGCGCCGAGACCACGGCTGGGAGGACGACATGAAAGCCCGTGTCTTGCACATTGCGTCCAACACTTTTCGCGAAGCGGTACGGGACCGCGTGCTGTACAACCTCATCGCTTTCGCCTTGCTGCTCTCGGGAGCGGCTGTCCTCGTAGGCCAGATTTCCATCGACATCGAAAAATTGGTAGTCATCAATCTCGGCCTCACTGCGGTTTCGCTGTTCGGCATCGTGATCGCCATTTTTATCGGCATTGGCCTGGTCTCCAAAGAGATCGAAAAGCGCACGCTCTACACCGTGCTTTCGCGTCCTGTCCGCAGGTGGGAGTTTATTGTTGGCAAGTTCTTTGGACTGGCAGGCACGCTGGTCGTAAATACCTTCTTCATGGCCATCGGCGTTTTCGCTGCCTTGTTTTACGTTTCTCACAAATTCGTAAGAGCCGACGCGCTCATTCTCATTGCCTTGTATTTCATCGTTCTCGAGTTCCTGATTATCTGTTCGTTGTCTCTTCTATTCTCGTCGTTCTCTTCGCCCTTGCTTTCCGCTGTCTTCGCATTTGCCCTCTTCGTGATTGGCAGCTTCGCCGAAGACCTGCGCGGCTTCGCGGGCATGACGCACGGCATCACGCGCTGGCTGGTAACGGGCGCGGCTTACCTGGTGCCGAACTTCTCGGCCTTCAACGTGATCAGTTCCATCGCTCATGAGCAGCCGGTTGCGGCTCAACTGATCTGGCACAACAGTTTGTACGCCCTTTTCTATGCCACGATGGCTCTGAGCGGAGCCGTGCTCATCTTCGAACACCGGAACCTGAAATGAACCAGCGCCGCAAAGTCTCGATTATTGCCGGCGTGTGTCTCGTCTTTTCCCTGGCTGCCAGCGCCGTGATACTTCATCGCACAGACGAACTTCGTCCGCAAGCCACGATCGAAGAGGTTTTATTCCTTAGCTCGCCCAAAGTACTCAAACGCGCCAGTCTGGGTTATGACGGGTTGCTTGCCGATATCTACTGGACTCGCGCCGTGCAGTATTTCGGAGGACGGCACTTCCAAAACGCCCGCAGCTACAACCTTCTGTTTCCGTTGTTGGAGATCACAACTCAGCTTGATCCACATCTCGTAGTGGCTTACGAATTTGGCGCCAGCTTTCTGGCTCCGCCGCCGCCGAATGGTGCGGGCCAACCCGAACACGCGATTCAGTTGATGGAATACGGCATTCAGAACAACCCCGATAATTGGAAGCTTTACTACAACCTGGGCTTCGTCTATTACATGAATCTTAAGAATTACCAGAAAGCCGCGGACGCATTCGAGCGAGGCTCGAAGGTACCGGATACGCATCCGTTCATGCGGCTGCTGGCGGCGCAGATGGCGCAGCACGCCGGCGACTTTGACACGGCTCGCATGATGTGGTCCGCAACCTACCAAAACAGTCAGGACACGCTTATTCGCGCGAATGCTGTGGAACATCTCCGGGCACTGCGCGTCGAGGAAGACGTCACACGCCTCCAGCAAGCAGTGACGCGCTTTGGCGAGCGCACTGGCCGATTGCCCACGAGCATGTCTGAACTCGTGAGCGCGGAAGGCTTGCCTGGAGTTCCTGTCGACCCCGACCGACATCCTTACAAGCTGACGCCGGAAGGCCGCGTCGAAGTGCGCGTGCCGGATGATTTTCCATTCGCGACCAAAGGGCTTCCTCCGGGATTTACGCCGCAGCCGAAATTCCATTCCCAAGATCAATAACCCTGCCTTCGCTTATGATGGCGAAAGATGGACGGCATTCCCTCTTCTTCGTCTGATTCTTCGTCTCAAATTAATTTGGCGCGCTCCGCGTGGCGTTGCTGGAAGGACATTGCTGCGCGCGACGGTCGAGTTGCGGCTGCGCGTCGACTGCTGAGCGCAGTCCTCGAGTTTGCTCGCGACTCGACTCCGGAGCGTCGCCGGCAGCGCTATGGCGATTCCGAATACGATTGGGAACATGGCGTCAACACGACCAGCGCGGCTGTCGGTTGGCGCGATCGTTTGCTGGGAGTTTTTCATTCGCCTTATCAGCCAACAGAGTCCGCAATATTCCACGAGATGGTCGGAGCTTTGTCGGCGCAGGCTGGCTTCGATTTTCGCGACTTCATTTTCATCGATCTAGGCTCGGGCAAGGGACGAACGCTGTTGATGGCCTCCGATTATCCCTTCCGCCGCATCGTGGGCGTGGAACTTCTGCCGGCGCTGAATCAGGCTGCTCAAGAGAATCCCAGCAGGTATCAAAGCAAGTCGCAGAAGTGTTCTGCGATCGAATCGATCTGCGCCGATGCGACCGAGGTCCCTTTTCCCGTTGAACCTACCTTGCTCTTTCTCTTCAATCCGTTTCCGAAGTCTGGACTGCGCCGTGTGATCGATCATCTGGAGCAGAGCTTGAGAGCGCATCCGCGAACGGTGTATGTGCTCTATCACAATCCTCTGCTGGAGCATGTGCTTGGCGAGAGCGCCGCACTGGAGAAGATTGGCGGGACACATCAGTATGCGCTGTATGGGTCGCGGTGAAGGGGGCAGTGGCTGGACCACGAAAAAATAACAACGATTTGTGTAATATCCCTGGAATCAGTAGGTTACAGCTTGGCGGCCCATACAGACCTGCCTAAGATATTGGAAACAAGCCACTTATCCATAAAATATTGTGGACAACGGGCTCAGGCCGTCCTGCGATCGTGAACAGCCCTGAAATCAAGGGGGCCCTGCCGTAAGATATTGCAGTCGTGGAAATTATCTCATTGCTATTTGATTGTCAAAGTTCTAATGCGTATAGCGATAGGATTGTAGGTATGGGAGTTGGAGTGAAGGGAATTCGGAAAACCGGGGAGCTAAAGGCAGGTCCGGTTTTCAGTTCTCGGTTGCGGTTTTCGGGTTTGTGGTCGCAGGCGGGATCGAAGTTAATGCAATTTAGCGCGATTCAGTATACTGTGAGCACCTTAAAAGGTGCGTTGGCGGGAGCATGAGGCGTGCTTGACATTACGAAGGATATTCAATCGCTAACGACTTTCCGGCGGCGTTCCGGCGACTTTATGAAGCTGCTCAGGAAAAGCAAGCGACCGGTGGTGCTAACGGTAAAGGGGAAGGCGGCGGCTGTGGTGCAGGATGCCGAAGCGTATCAGCGCTTGCTGGATGCGGCTGCCCTCGCCCGGGCTGAGGAGGGGATCCGGCAAGGCTTGGAGGACTCGAGAAAACGGAGGGTCCGGCCGGCGAGGGAGTTCTTTGACGACTTCGAATCCCGGCATGGCATACCTCGTTAACACCACTTCCCGCGCAGAGCGCGACCTTGAGCATCTGTATAACGAGATCAACGCCACAGGCTCCGACGCCGCGCGAAAATGGTACAAGGGGTTGAGGAAGCAAATTCTCAGCTTGGAAGAGCACCCCAATCGGTGTCCGGTAACGCCCGAGAATAAAGACTGTCAGACACCTGCTCTACGGTCGCAAGCATCACGTCTATCGTGTGATCTACCGCGTTCTGGAGAGGCAGAAAGTGGTTGAAGTGCTGCACATCCGGCACGGTGCCAGGAAGAAATTTCAGGCGGCGGATTTTGGAGGAGTGCTGCGCCGGTTTGGGGTTGGGATCGGCCTCGCCTAACCCAGCTTTCGAAAGCCGCGAAAGGTGGGCAACCCGTCAACTACAGGAGGCAGCATTGACCACCGCGATACTCTCTTTTCTCGGAGTGGTCATGGGAGCCGTCATTTCAGTATGTCTTCACGCGCTACCTTGACAACCAGCGGCATCAGCGGGAACTGAGGACTCAGGCCTACTTGGATTATCTAAAGTCTATAAGCGGACTGGCGCACCTAACCGGCGCACCTAAACGAACTGTAGGGTTCACAGGAGCGCGATCTCGCAGCGGCGGCTGACGCAAAAGGTAGGATTTGCGTTTACGGTTCGAAGGAAGTGCTACACGCATTCGCCGTATTCGAGAGGCTCGGTGCCGTCATTTCGTCCGCGAAGCAGCAGGAGGGATTTGTCGCAATGGTTGCGGCGATGCGCAAGGATTCCGGGAACGCTGCCGGTCCAGAGACTGAGGATATGGGAATAGTCTTGCTGGGGAGTCGGGATTAGCACGGTCAGCCAGACCCGCGGATTCCTCGCTCATTCTCGCCGGTTTCACGGGCTCCGAAGTGGTTCGGATTGCAATGTTATTTATGGATAGCCTTTTGACGCAGCGCCGAAGCGCTGCGCCACCCAAAATCAGAATCTGTCAGCAATCTGCTTGGGCGCTCAGCGCCGCTCTTCCACGTCGTCTCCATCTTCCGTTTTTGTCTGTGAATGTTCCTGCAAAGACGTCCAGTGCGTTTCAAGGCCCGGCCTAGAACCTCGGGGGGTAGAATCGTAGTAAATGATCAGATTTTCTGCAGTGGTGCTACTGGTTGCCTTACCCCTGACCATTGGAGCTGTGGCTGGTGATGTCCATTCCATCGCGCAAGGAGTGGATGAGCACTACAACCAGTTGCGTACTTTGCAGGCCGAGTTTACGGAGGTTTATCGGGGGTCGGGGATGGAACGGACGGAGTCGGGGACGGTTTGGCTGGCGAAGGGTGGGATGAAAAAACCTGGCAAGATGCGGTGGGAATACCGTTCTCCCAGGGAGAAGCTCTTCGTGAGTGACGGGAGAGATGCGTGGTTTTACGTCCCCGGCGACCGGCAGGTGAGGAAAACAGCAGCACGGAAGCTGGATGATATTCGGTCGCCGCTGGCGTTCTTGCTGGGCAAAAGCAAGCTGGAAAAGGAGTTGCAGGGGTTGTCTCTAGCTCCGGATGTCACGCCTTTGGCTGCTGGAGACGTAGTTTTGCGGGGAGTACCGCAGGCTATGGCGGACCGGGTCAGCGAAATCCTGCTGGAGATCACCCCCGATCATCAGATTGCGCGAATTGTGATCGACGAGGTCGATGGATCGACGACCGAGTATCGCCTCAGCGATCCGAAAGAGAATGTCGAGATTCCGGCTGCAAGGTTTGACTTCACTCCTCCGGCGGGGACGGAGGTAGTTGAGGGCGAATTGGAAGGCAATTGAAGGATTAACAGGAGCGCCGCATCTGGCATGTTGCTGGGACAGGGGTTACTTGCGATACTAACAACACTGGGAGTGGGTTGGATCAGCAGTTGAGATGGTAAGCCGCGATGTTAGACTGGGCCCGTAGGGTTGGGGCGGGTCGGAAAGCGAAAAGAACCGGTACATGGCGGAGTTTGTTGTAAAAGTCGCGGACGAACGGGGCCGCCTGCTCCAGCAGGTGGAGCAGGGCTACTCGGTGGCGGAGGTGCGCGACCGCTTTGCCTCGCAAGGGTATCTGGTTTACTGGGTGAAGCCGCAGGGAATCTTTTCCGGCGGATTTTCGCTGCGCCGGCGGCGCAAACTGAAGCAAAGTACTTTTCTGGTATTTAACCAGCAGTTTCTGACGCTGATCAAGGCCGGATTACCGATACTGAACTCGCTGGACCTGTTGATCAAGCGGCAAAAAGATGGCCATCTGCAGCAGATTCTGGAGAATGTGCGGGAGCGGGTAAAAGGCGGGGAACTGCTTTCCGACGCCTTCGCCGCGCATGCCATGGTCCCAAAGATTTACACCACCACGCTGATGGCGGGAGAAAAGAGCGGAGCCATTGATGAGGTGCTGACCCGGTACATCAGTTTTCAGCGGCTGGCGATGACGTTTCGCAAGAAGCTGTTCGTGTCACTGATTTATCCCACCCTGCTGGTAACCGTGGTCACGATCATGGTGATGTTTTTGTTCACCTACGTCGTGCCGAAGTTTGCGGAGCTGTTCAATAGCCTGGACGCGAAACTTCCGGCCATTACGCTGTTCATGCTGGGTGTTGGGCAGGCGGCGCAGAAATATTTTCCCTTTTTTATCGTCGGAGCGGTGCTGGCGGTCTTTCTGTTCTGGCAGTGGCGAAAGACGGATCGAGGAGCCGATCAGATCGACCGGTTCGTACTGAGCTTGCCGCTACTGGGCGATATCCGGCTGAAGCATCAAGTGGCAACTTTTTCGCGAATGCTCGCGACGCTGCTGCAGGGAGGCCTGCCGCTGGTACCGTCCATGGAGACGGCGGGCACTTCGATGAGCAGCCGGCGCATCCTGAAGGGTGTGATGCGGGCGAGCACGAGAGTTCGCGAAGGGCAGGGGCTCGCCAGCAGCCTGGAGGAACAGAATATTTTTCCGGACCTCGCGGTGGAGATGCTCGAGGTTGGCGAATCCACGGGAGCACTACCGGCGATGTTGAACTCGGTAGCTGAGTTTTATGAGGAAGACGTGCAGACGGCTCTAAATGCTTCCATGGCGCTGATTGAACCGCTGATTCTGATGGTAATGGCGGTGTTTGTGGGCGGAGTGTTGATCTCCTTGTATCTGCCGATCTTTACTCTGGGAGTCCACTGAGGGGAAGTTGGGTTGAGCGTGGGGATGTGAGAAATGGCAATGGCGGAGAAGAAATCACTTTTCGTGCACGGCGAGAACGGCGGGCAGGTGATCACGACTGGCAATGCCATCACCGACCTGGAACGCGCCCAGGACGTGGCGCGGCGCTATCGCTGTGAGTTTGTGGACCTCACGGACTTCCAGCTTCATCATGAGCTGTTCAAGAAGTTCTCTCCCGAGCTAATGTTCCGCTACAACTTCGTTCCGCTGGAAGAGACTGCAGACGGCAAGCTGGCGATTGCCATTGCCGATCCCAGCCAGCTGATGATGATCGACGAGATCAGTTTGTTGCTGCAAAAGCGAATCGTCACCAAAGTGGCGACGCTCAAACAAATCAGCGACATCCTCAAGAAGACGGAGCAATCGCAGCGCGTTCTGGAAGAGGCCAGCGAAGGCTTCCAGATCATTCGAGAAGACGAGAACACTGGCGCCGAAGAGACGCTGACCATTGACAAGCTGACAGCGGCGGGCGATACCAGTCCCATCATCCGGCTGGTCGATACCACGATCTTTACCGCGCTGCAGCGGCGCGCCTCTGACATTCACATTGAGACGCGAGACGATTCCGTGGTAATCAAGTTCCGCATCGACGGCGTGCTGACGCAGGCCATGCCGCCCATCGGTAAAGAGCACCACTCCACCGTCATCTCGCGAATTAAGGTGATGAGCGAGCTGGATATTTCCGAACGCCGCGTGCCACAGGACGGACGCTTCCGGGTAAAGTACAACGGTCGCGCCATCGACTTCCGCGTTTCGATCATGCCCTCGATTCATGGCGAAGATGCTGTGCTGCGCGTGCTGGACAAAGAGTCGATGAGCGAGAAGTTTCGCACGCTCACACTCGACGTGGTGGGCTTCGATGAAGACGATCTGCGGAAGTTCCGCCGCTACATTAAAGAACCGTACGGCATGGTACTGGTGACCGGACCGACGGGCAGCGGCAAAACGACGACGCTCTACGCTGCAGTGAATGAGATCAAGACCGACGAAGACAAGATCATCACGATCGAAGACCCGGTCGAATACCAGCTTCGCGGCATCACGCAGATTCCGGTCAACGAGAAAAAAGGATTAACGTTCGCCCGCGGCTTGCGGTCAATCTTGCGCCACGACCCTGACAAGATCATGGTCGGCGAAATTCGCGACACGGAAACGGCACAGATCGCAATCCAGTCCGCTCTAACCGGGCACCTGGTTTTCACCACGGTGCACGCTAACAATGTGGTGGATGTGATCGGGCGTTTCCTGAACATGGGCGTCGAGCCCTATAACTTTGTTTCGGCGTTGAATTGCATTCTGGCGCAACGGCTGGTGCGGTTAATCTGCGAATCCTGCCGGACGCCGGTGAATTACCCGACGGACGTGCTGGAGGCCAGTGGCCTGGATCCGGCGCAGTGGTCGAAAGTGCCGTTGTATGAAGGGCCGGGATGCATCGAGTGCGCGGGCACTGGGTTCCGTGGACGAACGGCGATTCACGAATTGCTGGATTTAAGCGACCGCATCCGCGAGATGATTCTGGCCAAGAAGCCGACGTCGGAAATCCGGCGGGCTGCGCGGGACGAAGGCATGCGTTTTCTGCGCGAGTCCGCGCTGGATAAGGTTCGGCTCGGTCTAACCACGTTGAAAGAGATCAATAAGGTCACCTTCATCGAGGCCATGCGGTAAGGAAGCGGGCTAAACGCACGATTATTGCGTCGCAAAGAACGCTTGCTCGGGATGACAATCACTTAACCTATCTTGATGGCGGTCGAGCCTTGAGAGAGGCTCGATCGGCCAATGGGTCGCGGTGCCCTTCCAGCTATTGCATTTGGTGTGAGGAGGCGTTTGAATTGTGGAAGCGTGACTTTGGAGTGAATTCCTGAAATGAGTTTTGGATCCAATTCGGCGAGACCGAAGCTGGCGTGTGAAATCGCCGCCGACCGCGTTCTGGTGGGACGGCTGGCCGAGGATGGCCGCAGTCTGGAAGCCTGCGCTGCTCGCGAACTGGCGCCGGGCAGCGTGATCCCGGACCTGGTGGAAGGCAACTTGCGCCAGCGCGACGCGGTCAGCACGGCCGTGCAATCGGCGCTGAGCAGTGTGGGGGCACGCTCCCACGATGTGATCGCCGTGGTCCCTGACGCTGCGGTGCGGGTCGTATTGCTCGAATTTGATACCTTGCCCTCGGACTCCGAGGAAGCTGCCGGTGTGGTGCGGTTTCGCCTGAAGAAATCTTTGCCATTTGACGTGGACAAGGCGAGAGTGTCCTACCACGCGCAGAAGACAACGGACGGGGTACGGGTGGTGGCCGCGGTGGCCCTGGCCAGTGTGGTAGAGGATTACGAAGCGGCTTTCCACGATGCGGGATTCAGCCCGGGAGTGGTATTGCCTTCAATGCTGGCAGCGCTTGGTGCGGCGGAGGGGCTGCGTCCTACATTGGTCGTAAAGGTGGATGCGCGCACCACCAGCATCGCAATCCTCAATGCCGATCAACTCCGACTTTTCCGCACGCTGGAAAATACGCGTGGCGTAACCATCACGGGCGAGCAGTTAGCCGAAGAAGTTTACCCCTCCGTCGTCTTTTTTCAGGACACCTATCACCTGAACATCGAAAAGATATTTGTAGCGGGCGTGTCCGACACGGGAAACGCCGCGCCCGCGCTGCGCGCGCAAACCGGCGCCGAAGTACAGGAATTGGTAACTTCCTCGCAGCTGGGAATCAGCACCGGAGGTTCGGTGCCACGGTGGAGAATGGCGGGGGTAGTGGGTGCGCTGATTTCCTAGCCGGAGTTTTACAATGATTAAGGATAGTTTGATTCCAAGCAGGTTCGATTCCTAAACAATGCGTCTCGACATCAATCTCGCCACTCAGCCGTACGAAGATGCGCGGCAGTTCTGGACGCGTTGGGGAACGGCTCTCACGGTCGTCTCCATCCTGACGCTGGCATTGCTCGCAGTCACCGTCATGGGCTGGTTCGCGGCCCGCCGCGATCATGCCAAGATCGCGCAATTGAAGGGCGAGATCGCGCAGCGCGACCGGACCCGGCAACAGGCTGAGGATTTTCTGAATCAACCGAAGAATCGCACCACACGGGATCAGTCCCAATTTCTCAACGAACTGATCGAGCGCAAGTCATTCTCCTGGACGCGGGTACTGGAAGACCTGGAAAAAGTGATGCCGGCGCGGGTACATCTAGTTTCGATCAATCCCGAACTGGATGAGGATAACCAACTGTCACTGAAGATGTCGGTTGCCGGCGATTCGCGCGATCGAGCTATCGAACTGGCGCGCCGCATGGAAGATTCGCGGCGTTTCAGTAAGACTTACATCGAAACGGAGTCCTCCGGAACCTCAAGCACAGGAGATCCCATTCAATTCATGATCCACGCGATTTACGTTCCTGAGACGGTCCCCGCACCGGCCCCGAAGACGGAGATTTCCAACAGGACCACGCCCTGATGCCAGACTTGCGGCAAACCCGAAAAAACATCAAGATCGCCTTGACGGCGCTGGTCGCTGTGGATGTGGCAGCGGTGATAGTGCTGCTTTCACCGCTGGTGGGTTCGACGGAGTCGCGGCGGGTGGAACTCAACCAATTGTGGGGCGAACTGCAGATGAAAACCCGGCAGGTTGAGCCATTGACGAATCTGCCAGCGAAAGTGAACACCGCGAACCAGCAGATCGCGGACTTCTACAAGAAGCGTTTCCCCGGCCAGGAATCACAGCTCCTCACTCAATTCGGCAAACTGGCCGTCTCTAACGGGGTTGCGATTGAGCGCGTCAGTTACAAAGTGAAAGATGAGGAGACAGGCAGCCTGCAACCAGTCGAGATGAATGCCGACCTCTCGGGCAGTTATGTTTCACTAGCACAATTCATCAATGCGCTGGAACGCGACGACATGCTTTTCATCATCAGCAGTATTACGCTGGCCGGCGAGCACAACGGACCGATTAGACTGCAAATGAAGCTCGAAACGTATTTGAAGGCAGGGGCTTAGTGAAACTGGGAACGGAAAACCGGAAGACCGTGATCCTGGCGGCGGTGCTCGGAGTAGTGGCGATACTGACCATCGCCTACGAGTTCATGCCGACGTCGTCGACGATTGCCTCCACGGGGACAACCTCCGGCGTTCCGTCCCTTCCCAGCTCTGTTCTCACTCATCCGGCGGGCCATCATGGGGCTGTGTCCGCGTCGGGGAAAAAAGAGCGTGCCCCACAGAGCCTTGACCCCACGCTACAACTGCAGCAACTCGCCGCCATCGAACAAATCAAGTACGAAGGCTCGGGAAGAAACATTTTTGTATCGCAGGCGGAGCCGGAGATTCCTAAGCCAATTACAACGGGAGCGACGGGCCCAAACGATGTGAGAACGTACCAGCCACCGGCTGCGGCATCGCCGCCTCCGATTCCCCTGAAATTTTTCGGCTTCGCCAATCAGCCCGGAGAACCGAAGAAGGTTTTCCTTTCCAAAGGCGAGGATGTTTTCATCGCCGGAGAGGGCGAGATTGTCGACCGGCGCTACAAGGTGGTACGAATCTCGCCGACTTCAGTGGAGATCCAGGACGTAGTCGGCAGCGGTCCGCCACAAAGCCTGCCGTTGACGCAGGGATAAATAGAGTTCTTGCGACTCGGTAATTCTGTGACTTAGCGATTTTCGGAAAGACGCAGCGGCATCAAGTTACAAGGTCATCCAGTTTGCAGGTTGCGAAAGTTTAATGCCTTTTCATCCCGCAGCGCGTGGTTCATCCTACCGGCTTCGCCGGCGCGAAGACGGGTACATTCTGCTCGCGTTGCTTCTGATGGTGAGTCTGATGACCATCGCGGCGTTTGCAGTTCTTCCAACGATTGCATTTGAGATCCGACGGGACCGGGAGCAAGAACTGATCCACCGCGGCGTGCAATACTCGCGCGCCATCCGTAACTACTACAAGAAATTTTCACGCTACCCAACCCGCCTTGAAGATCTCGACAACACCAATAACCTTCGCTACCTGCGCAAACGATACAAGGATCCAGTCAACAAGAACCGGGACTTCAAACTCCTTCACTACGGAGACCCGGGTGTCTCGCTCGGCGGCAGCATTGGCGGCGGGATGATTGCCGGCGCAACTTCGGTTGCGTCGATGAGCAGTTCAGGTTCGAGTGGTTCGGCGTTCGGCGGTTCAGCCTCGTCACAACCGTCCGCGTTTGGAGGAAATTCGAGTGGGGCATTTGGCGGAAGCTCGAACGGAGGGTTCGGAGGCGGTTTCAATAGTTCGGCAAATTCTGGAACATCCAACAGTTCGGGAGCTTCGAATACTCCGGGGACAAGTACGGCTCCCGGATCGGATTCCTCGCAGGCTTCTTCCCAGATTGCGCCGGGAACAGCGCAGGGAGACGTGAGTTCCAGCAGCCAGCAGGTGATCGGCGGAGGGCCCATCGTCGGCGTGGTTAGCGCGAGCAAAGAAACTACCATTCGGGAATTCAATCACAAGCGAAAGTATAACGAGTGGTTGTTTGTGTACGATCCAACCATGGACCGGGGTGGGCTGCTAACGACGCCGGCCCAGCCGCCCCTGCAGCTATCCGGAAGCCAGATGGGGCAGAATGGCCAGCCAGGAAGCAGCAACACAAGCGGCAGTGCGTTCGGGCAATCGTCCTTCGGGCAGTCGTCGGGCTTTAGCAACAACAATTCCGGCTTGACGGGTGGGACTTCAACACCAGCACCGCCGCCGTCGAATCCGCCACAACAACAGTAGGGGTCAGGTCACGCAGAGTTTCGGGGAAAAACAAACGGCCTCATGGTGAGATCAGGCCATTCTGCTACAAGCGCAAAATTTACGCGGATGCACCTAAACGCTGAAAGAGGATCCGCAGCCGCAGGTGCTCTTCACGTTCGGATTTTCGAACTTGAATCCAGCTCCTTCCAGAGTCTCGACATAATCCACGATGCACCCGTTCAGATACATCACGGAAGTGGCGTCGACGAAAACCTTCAGACCGTCCATTTCGAAGGTCTTGTCCATCATGCCGGCGGCATTTTCGAACTGCATGGAATACGAGAACCCGGAGCAGCCGCCGCCCACCACGCCGATGCGCAGACCAGCGGGCACGGGATTTTGCTGTCCCATAATCTCTTTCACTTTGGCAACCGCACTGGCGGTAAGCGTAACTGGTGCGGTCTTCTTTGCTTCGGGGACGTTGGTTGTAACTCCTGGGACGGTGGTCGTAGCCATTCATTTCTCCTTGGCTCTGGAATCAATAAATTATAACAGAGGGGGCAAGTTGCAGCGGGTATAATCGATGGTGCCAGCCGCTGGCCTACCAAAACCCTCGATACTTAGATGCGTCCCACCCACCTGAGTTGCAGTTTCCACCTGTGGAAGTGAATTAGGCTGGGCGAGGCGATTCCGCGGCAGGGCTTGCCAAGCGGGGCTATAATAGTTTCGTTAAGGCCTCCCCCGAGGTTCCGGACGCAGGTTTAGGAACTGCATTCGCGATTCGGAGAGCGGCCGAACAGGCTTGCAATCTGTCGAGGTGGTGCTATGACCTGGACTTGGACTCCTTTACTTCTTGGGCTCGCGATCGTGTGGGGTATTTTCACCGTCGGGCTGATCATCCTCCTCATCTATCGCAGCACGCTCACCATGCATGAGGACGAGCAGTTGTATCTCGACGACGCGAACTCGCACATGCAACAAGAGCAAACAGAATTGCTGGTGAAAGTAAACCGGCTCACCAAACCGGTCTGGGTTTTCGGCGCCGGTTCGGGCGTGCTGCTGCTTGTGCTGCTAGGCATGTTCATTTATCAGGGGCTGAACGCGGTCCAGTAACCGTTGCCGAGTTGCAAGCCGTACCGCGCCGGTTGCCTGCCGACTGCATCCTGATGCGTATGCTTGTGCCTAAGCACGTCCCGCGGCCTGCTTTCATACGAAAATCTCCTGCTGTGGCGACGAGGCTGAGTTGTCCTCCGCACGAAACCCCTTCGAAGAATGTCAACCCGCTTTGTATAATTACCCGCGTGCGAAAGTGGCGGAATTGGCAGACGCACCAGACTTAGGATCTGGCGGGTAAAACCGTGGGGGTTCGAGTCCCCCCTTTCGCACCAGAGATCATCCGCTGCCGGCAAGATCCTTCGCCGGGCTCAGGATTTCGGCTGCGGGCTGGACGCCCGCAAAGCGCCTCAACTTAGGATCTGGCGGGTAAAACCGTGGGGGGTCGAGTCCCCCCTTTCGCACCAATAACTTGCAGGACTTCAAGTTTCCACCATTTTCATGGACTGAACCCTTCGACACTCACAATTCGCGCACTTGCCAGAGGTAGGGAACTGCGAGTGGCAAAGAAAGGTATTTGCTACCAATCTGATCAACTTGCGCGAATTCGACGACGTCACTGCTGGCTGGGGCTAGTGACTTTCGTTACCATGACGGCAAGTTATATCTGCCTGCATTCTGTAACTGACTGCGAGACTTGAGCCAGCATTCCTTCGGGTTCGCCACGAGGCACTACGAACCGTAGTGTCCTCACGCTAAAGGAGTAATCTGTGAGCACTGAGACGATGCCGACCACAATGGAAGTTTTTTCCCCGGAGCCTGGGACGGAACGACCGGAAGAAGCAGCGGTTGCGACGAGTGGCTGGAGCTGGTATTTCGCCTTCTTCTTCATTTCCGGATTCTGTAGCATTCTCTACGAACTGATCTGGCTTCGACTGGCCATGGCGCAGTTTGGTGTCACCACAGCCATGGTGTCGATTGTGCTCTCTAGCTTCATGGCGGGATTAGGCATCGGTTCCTGGGCCGCTGGGCACCTGGTGCGCAAGTACGCGCGACGCCTCAAGTTTCCGCCGTTACGTCTTTACGCAATTGCCGAGTTATGGATTGGCTGTTCCGCCGTAGTTGTTCCATTGGAATTGCTGGCTGGTCGCTTCGTGCTGGAGCACGTGGGGAACAGCTTTGCCCTGTCGTCATCGGGCTACTACGTCGCCGCCGGTGTCTGGCTGGCATGCACTCTGATTCCGTGGTGCGCGTGCATGGGCGCTACCATTCCTCTGGGCATGTTTGCCATCCGTAGCGATAAGCGCCTTGAGTCGCGACGCTCATTCAGCTTTCTTTATCTCGCGAACGTGCTCGGCGCTGTGGCGGGAGCACTGATTCCCTTGCTGTTGATCGAGGTCTTCGGTTTTACCGGCACCCTGCGATTTGGGATGCTGCTCAATCTCGTGGTCTGCTGTGCTGCCCTTAAGATCGCGAGCAAGCAAACTCCGCAAGCGGGCGGCAATGACGAAGTCGAACAGGATGCCGCCGGCAAAGCCTCGCCCGCCTTGCGTCAGATGTTTGGGAACAGCACGCTCTGGTTACTATTCGCCACCGGACTCACCAGCATGGGTATGGAGGTGGTCTGGACCAGGCAGTACGCGGTCTATATCGGTAACCTCGTCTATTCATTCGCAATGATCCTGGGCGTTTACCTGGCCGCGACGTTTATTGGCTCCAGCGTGTACCGCTTCTGGAGCCGCCGGCACAGTAGCGAGGGAACTCTGATCTGGCTATTTGTTTGGCTCGCTGCCTTAATCCCTTTGCTCACCGCCGACTCCCGTCTGAGATTTCTTCCGTGGTGGCTGCGCGTGCCCTTGGGTATCGCGGCGTTCAGCGGTCTGCTGGGATTCTTGACTCCCAGGCTGGTCGACCGTTTCTCGGAAGGCGATCCCAACCGAGCGGGAGTCGGGTATGCAGTGAATGTCGCCGGCTGTATCCTCGGTCCGCTGGCTGCGGGTTTTGTCTTGTTGCCGTATCTCGACGAGACGCACGCCCTGATAACGCTTGCTCTTCCTTGGTTGCTGATAGCTTTGTCGTTCACCTTATTCCAACCCGGGCCGGCAAAACGCTCCACGGCGAAACGCGCGCTAGCGTACTCCGTGATCCTGATTGCGTCGTTCGGCTTGATCTTCATGACGCAGAGCTATCTGCAACAAGTTCCGGGGGCGCAGGTACGCCGTGACAGCACGGCCACCGTTGTCGCGGCTGGCCGAGGAATGGCGAAGGGGCTCTACGTTAACGGCGTGAGCATGACCTTCCTGACGCCCATCACTAAACTGATGTCCGCCTTGCCCCTGGCGTTCCTCGACCATCCTCCGCAGAATGCCTTGGTCATTTGCTTCGGCATGGGCACAACTCATCGTTCCATGTTGTCCTGGGGAATCGATTCCACGGTGGTGGACCTTGTTCCGAGCGTTCCCGCACTTTTCTGGTACTACCACGCAGACGGCCCGCAACTGCTGAAGTCGCCGCAATCACACGTCGTAGTTGACGACGGCCGGCGTTTTCTTGAGCGAACCGCTGGACAGTACGACGTGATCGTAATCGATCCGCCCCCGCCGATAGGGGCCGCCGGCTCAAGCCTGCTGTACTCGCGAGAGTTCTATTCCGCCGCCAAGAAGCGCTTGCGGACGCACGGCATCCTGCAGCAATGGTACCCCGGTGGAGATTTAGTGACGACCGCCGCCATTGCGCACGCCTTAAAAGAGTCGTTCCCCTACGTTCGCGCGTTTGTTTCGATCGATGGCCGTGGCATCCACTATCTTGCCAGCCGCCAGCCTATCCCGTATCGGTCCGCGGCTGAATTGGCAAAACGTATGCCGCCGAGTGCGGCAGCTGACTTGGTGGAATGGGGGCCGTTCCCAACCGCCGAACAACAGTTTGAGGTTATTCTAAAGAGAGAAGTTCCAATCGACCGGGTGGTCGCCCTAGATATAAATGCTCCCGCCATGCAAGACGACCGACCAGTCAACGAATACGACTTGCTGCGTACCACGGGTTCCCGGCTGCACTGGAAGTGGCTTGAAACCTGCCCGGAAACGGTAACTCTCTGGCTTTTCCGGTTTTTCGGAGGATCGAAACACCCCTAAAGAAGCCAGTCCTGGTGACGAGTTCTGGAACGATATTCGGAATCTTTCACGCTGAAACGCGCCACCGAAACGAGTCACCTGAGTATCTCGTAAGCCTTTCGACTTTCCAGTTCTCTCTCTGATTCTTCGTGCACGGCGAACTTTAGGATCTGGTGGATAAAACCGTGGGGGCTCGAGTCACCCTTTTCCTACCAATCAATCCTGGATCATGACACGGACACCGCGATTCTTCGCAGATTCAATTAGCCAGCATCACGGGTGAACCGGCCAGCAGTCCGGCTGCGAGTTCGAGGTCGTGCAAGTCTTCGCGGCTGAAGTCCTGAGTAAAGCGCGGATCCACCCCTTTCCGCGAGATCTGGAGGACGCCCAGCACGGTCGAATGGTGATCCAGAATCGGTACGGACATCAGCTTCTGAATGGGCGCGGGAGGCGCCGGAGCTTCTTCTTCGGATCCGACCGGCTTGATGGTCTCGAAGATACTAGCGTGTTTTACGCGGGCGAAATTATTGAAGATCTCGGCCTTCTTGCTTAACGCAGTGTGGGCCGCGACGGCCTTGCTGGAAATCGGAATCGCGCCGGTGGTGCGGAGATGCTCAGGAAAAACAAACTTGAGCAGACCCCCTTCCAGTCGCAGCAGAGCGACTTCGGCATATTGCACGTGAAACACTTTGGCTAGAACCATGCTGACGTCCAGAGGCGTGACGCCTTCGCCCAAAACAGATCCTAAAGGGAGAAGGTTTTCCGGGAGAATAATCTCTTCTTCGATGGCCGCGTCTTCAGGCTTGTGGGTCATAGAGTAACTCGCAAAATTCTATTCGTAAACCTTACCAACTCTCGCATTTTGAACGCCAGATGACACCTGTAATGACATCCTACAACTCCTTTTGTTTCAGCAAAGTAGCTTCGGACCATGACCTTTCGCGGCAGTCGATTCGAAGGCGCTTAGCCAGAAACTTGCAGGCGGATCGACAATTTTTGTCAGGTTGACCCTTAGCGACAGAGACCGCAGAACGGTCTCGCAATGGCGCGGGTATTTCGCCCTCTCCGTCTTTCCTTTCTACCCCTAAAGTCATTACACTGCTTTCCTATGAGTGTTCCGCCACAACCCAATGTCAAGCTGACCAATGCGACCGAGTATCGGGAAGCCTATGCCAACAGTGTGCAGATGCGAGTGAATGTGTGGGATTTCTTCCTCGTCTTTGGCACTGTGCAACAGCAGAGCGAAACCCAAGTCGAGATTCGCAACTTTCAGGGCATCTACTTGAGCCCGCAACAAGCCAAGGCTCTGCTCGGGCTGCTGCAGCAGAACGTCTCCGGCTACGAGACGGCCTTCGGCGAAATCAAACTGGATCCACGGATGAGCCCCGGAGGACAGGTGCACTGAAGCCAAGTTCACTAGAACCGGCTGCCCTAGAACCCCGAGGCGATCAGGTGCAATGGTCACGCACTTACCCAGCCCTGGTATTTGCGGTCATCTTTATATTTGTTTTTCTGCCGCATGTGCCTCTGCTGCGGTTACCGTACTTCTGGGACGAAGCCGGATACTACGTTCCAGCCGCGCGCGACATCCTGCTAACAGCAAGTTTCATTCCGCGTTCGTCGGTTTCGAATGCGCATCCCCCGCTGGTGATGGCATGGCTGGCACTCTGGTGGAAAGCCGTCGGTTACACTCCTCTGGTGACGCGAACAGCCGTGCTGGTGCTGTCCGCCTTTTCACTTCTGGGAGTGTTTCGCTTGGCCGAACGAGTGGCCAATACACGGGTTGCGATTGCGGCTACGCTGTGCACTGCGCTGTATCCGGTGTTCTTCGCGCAAAGCTCCCTGGCTCATGTCGATTTGACGGCGGCGGGACTTATTTTCTGGGGCCTCGCGGCTTACGTTGAAGGACAGACGGTAGCAACAGCAGTGTGGTTCGCGCTCGCCGCGTTGGCGAAGGAGACCGCCATTCTCGCTCCGGTTGCGCTTGCGGGATGGGAGATGATTGGACTGCCCGCGCGGAAGGCCTCTCTGCGTAGATTGTGGCTGCATGGCGAAGATGCGCGAAATAATTCGACATCAAACAGCGGGTCTGCGCGGCGCATCGCCTCGCTATTGCTTCCGGCATTGCCGCTGGCTCTCTGGTATCTCTATCACTACAAGCACACGGGATACGTTTTCGGCAATCCGGAGTTCTTCCGCTACAACGTGGCTGCGACGCTGAGCCCGACCCGCATTCTTCTGGCACTGGCCATGCGGGTGTGGCAAGCCAGCGGCTATCTTCACCTGTGGGTTTTGACGCTGGCGATGCTACTTGCGATGTGGATGCTGCCGCCGCAACGCGATTCGGGTTTGGAGCGGCGGCGGATCCGCCTTCCCGTGCAGATGATTTTCTACGTCGTCGTCCTGACTTATGTGGTGGCGATGGCGTTGATCGGAGGCGCGGTGCTCGCTCGCTATATGCTTCCGGTGGTTCCTCTGGTAATCATCCTTTCCATCTCAACGCTGTGGCGCAGACTGCGTTTTTGGCGCGCAGCCGTAGCCTGTGTTGCGCTGGCGTTCGTGGTGGCATGGTTCTGGAATCCTCCTTATGGATTTTCGCCTGAGGATAACCTCGCTTATCGGGATTACATTGTCCTGCATGAGGATGGAGAGCAGTTCCTGGAAGCTCGTTATCCCATGGCTCGCGTGCTTACGGCTTGGCCAGCATCCGATGAGTTGACGAGGCCATGGCTCGGCTATACTACGCGGCCGATGCGCGTGGTGCGCATTGAGGACTTCTCTCTGGACGAAGTGCTCTCCGCAGCTGACTTTCGTTCGAACTATGAAGTCGCCCTGGTTTTCTCGACGAAGTACGAGCCTGCCCCTGCGCGCTGGGATCACTGGCAGACTTGGACAGAATGGAAGACTCGCTTTTTTGGCTTTCACCGAGATGTGCCGCCAGCTGCCGCGGCGCAAATTCTCGGCGGCAACATCGTCTTTTCAGAACGGCGCAAGGGCCAGTGGATCGCTGTGATCGAAATGGAGCAAAGCGAAATGCAGAATGCAGAAGTGAGAAGGCAGAAGTAGGAATTAGACTTCTGCATTCTAACTTTTTACTTCTTCATTAAATGGCAGGAGTGGGTTTTGATCACCAACCAAACCTCACGGTCAGCTTCCAGTTGCAACGCGTCACGCGCGGCAAGAGTCAGGTAGACTTCCATCTCCACGCCGCAATCTACGCGAGCAGAAATAATCATGTCGCGCCTCTCCAGAGAAACCAGCCGTCCGGCAATTACGTTACGGGCGCTGAGCCCTACCGGCTTTGCAATTGCCAGCAGGATGTCGCCGGCACGAATTCCCACTCGCAGCCGCGACCCTGCTTCGGCGCGAATCAGAGGCGTCTCCAGAAGAACACTGCTTCCCGTCTCACCCGGCAAACGGCAGGTCATCGTTCCTCGGTCTTCGTGTACGGACTCCACGATGGCATCGAAGATATTTTCAAAACCGGCGAGCTGCGCCACGGTCTCCTGAAGTGGAGCGCGCAGCACCTCGTGCGGCGTGCCCTGCGCTATGATGCGGCCCTGATCCATCACCAGCACACGTTCGCCCAGGGCCGTTACTTCCTCGCGGCTATGCGTGACATACAGAATCGGGATGCGGTGAACCTGATTCCACCGGCGGAGATCGTCGATGATTCTTGCCTTGGTCGATGCGTCCAGAGCGGCGAGAGGTTCGTCGAGGAGAAGTATGCACGGGTCAGTCACTAGAGCTCGGGCGAGAGCGACGCGCTGGCGTTCTCCGCCTGAGATTTTCGCTGGGAGCTGCTGGCGCAGATGGTCGATGCGGAACTCCTGCAGCATCGCTGTGGCTCGTTGCTTTCTGGCAGAGCGCGGCAGATGCGCCAGGCCATATTCTGTATTTTGTTCGACCGTCAGATGCGAAAACAGCGCGAGATCCTGCAATACGTATCCCAATCCGCGTCTAGCCACGGGCACTTGGACGGAAGTGTTCGCGTCGAACAAAATGCGTTCGCCAATGGAAATCCGTCCCGCATCCGGAGTGGCCAGCCCCGCCACGCAGTCGAGCAATGTAGTTTTTCCCGCGCCCGAGGGGCCGAACAGGATGGTGAATCCGGGTCCGGCGTTGAATTCCACGTCGAGCGAGAACTCGCGCTCCGTAGAAGCAAAGCGCTTGCGAATGCCTGCGCTCAGCGCTGGATTTGCGGATCGTGATTCCGCGGTTGTCGGCATTGAGGTCAGTTTATTCGGTCAGGCTTGTGGGCCATGATTTCTGCTTCGGCGTTCTCCGGTGCGTCCCATATACCACGGTGAGGACGGCAAAGCAGAAGACCAACAGCAGCAAGGCCATCCCATTGGCCGCCGCATAGTTTGAAGCCTCAACCTGATCGTAGATACTGATCGAGACAGTGCGGGTCACGCCGGGAATATTGCCTCCAATCATCAGCACCACGCCAAATTCGCCCATCGTGTGAGCAAATGCCAAGGCAACGCCTGTGATCAGTCCGGGCACGGAGAGCGGAACTACGACGCGAAAAAAAGTCCGCAACTGAGAAGCACCTAGCGTGGCCGAGGCCGCCAGCAGTTTGCGATCGACCAACGAGAAAGAGGCGGCAAAGGGCTGCACCGCGAAAGGCAGGCTGTAAAGGATGGATCCGATCACCAGTCCCGTGAAGGTGAAGGCTAGAGTGTGTCCTGTAACGGACTGCCACCAGACGCCCACCGGGCTGCGGGAGCCGAGGGCAACCAGCAGATAAAATCCGAGCACCGTCGGCGGGAGCACGATCGGTAAGGCGACCAGGGCTTCCACCAGAAATTTCCAGCGCCAGCGCGAGAAAGTGATCCAGTAAGCCAGAGGCAGGCCCGCCATGAAAAGAATGGCCGACACAACCACCGCCAGTTCTATGGTGAGCCGGAATGCCTGCCAGTCGATGGACATTTTTATTCCGCCGTATTCATTTGGCCATTCCCTGCTTCTCTTCGGGCAAGGTAAAGCCGTAGCGTTGCAGCACGGCCGATGCCTCTGCAGTCTTTACATACTCCAGGAATGCCACCGCGCCCTGCTGGTGAGGTGAGCGCGAGAGTACGACAACGCCTTGATCCAACGGCGGATACGCCTCGGCCGGAACGATCCAGTATTTCCCCTTGCCCTGCATCGCTGGCGCTATGGCATGCGCCAACGCGACGAACCCCGCCTGCGCATTGCCAGACTCCACAAACTGTGCAGCTTGCGAAATATTTTCTCCCAGCACCAGGCGGTCGCTGACTTTCTCATACAGACCATAATGCTTCAACGTGGCAGCGGCCGCGCGACCGTAAGGCGCATGCTGCGGATTGCCGATTGAAATTTTTTTCACGGACGGATCCAGCAGAACATCCATGCCCTTATGTTCGACGTCGAGCGGCGAGTCCTTGGGAACCCACAGTACCAATTGTCCCACGGCATAACGATACAACGTTGCGCCTTCGGCCTGGCCGCCGGCGATCAACTGGCGGGGGTAGTCCATATCAGCCGAAAAAAAAACGTCGAACGGCGCTCCATTCTGAATCTGCTGAGTCAACGCGCCCGAGGCGCCGAACGAGAGCTTCACTGTCACCCCGGTACGCTTTTCGTAATTAGCAGCGACTTCCTGTAGAGCGGAGCTCAAGTCTGCCGCGGCAGCTACGCTGATCTCGTGATCCTCAGCCTCAACCCGCGGGATTGAAACCGCGCACGCCAATAGCAGCAGAGCGGTCAAGCTGAGTGAAATCAGACGCCGCATCAACATGTAAGCACCTCGAGGAGTTTGCCATCGATACGAGAATCCGTGGAAATTGTACAGGCACTCCACTCGTAACTCACAACCAACTCTTTGTTGCGCGAGCGGCTGCTTTCTGATTCCCAAAATAGCTTCCCAAAATGCTTCTAAGCGGACTTTATTCGCGTTTGAGGTTGATTGGTGCTCTCCGGCACTCCGATACAGGCCTCATCGTTGAAAGATTATGACCTATCCCAGGTTCTTTCGCGTAGTTCACACTTCCCTGCTTGTATTGTTAACAATTTCGCTGCAGTCGATCGCACAAGCTCAGGGCGCCAAGAAACCGCTGCCCGAAACACCGATCAGAGACGCCGACGCAGGTCACGAAGAGGAGCGCTCCGACTGGTTCCTGCACGGTCGTGTGCTCCCTGGCAAATCTTCCGCCGAACTGCGTCACCGCGCGTATCAAACCAAGATGCAGGCGCGCGCGGTCCGACTGGCGCGCGCTCACGCGGTTGCACAGCCAGCCTCGGATGCACCACTTTCCGGCAACAGCCACTTTAGTGATCAACGGAACCAGTTTCTTGGCAGCGCCTACCAGATTGCGGTGCAAGGCAGCTCGGGTTCGACTAACAATTCCTACCCGGTGCAATTCAACGTCGGCGATTACTCGATTTCCGGTACGCAAGTGCTGTCCACCGCTCCCGGCGGACAGGTCAAGGCAAATCTGGCCTTCGCTTCTTTAGATTTCTACAGCGGCCAGGTCAACGCCACCTGCGACGCCACGGCACTTTCCGGCACGCAGTGCACGCTCACTCCGCAGAACCCCATCACAATCGGAAGCACGGCTACGGTTCCCGCAACCGCCACGATCAATGTTCCGAATAATGCCATTCCGGCCGCTTACAGCATCAACGTCAACAAGCAGGACGTGACCGGCGCTCCCAGCCACTCAGAGACGGTCTCACGGTAAACCAGGATTTTACGATCGGCTCGCTGACTCCGGCCACACAAACCATCAACTCAGGGCAATCGGCGAGTTACAATTTCAGCGTGCTGCCGGTGGGCGCGTCGTTTGCCGGTGCCGTGACTCTCTCGTGTTCTGGCGGGCCTGTGATCTCGCTCTGCAGCTTCACGCCCAACCCGGTGACGCCCGGCACCAGTTCAGCTGCGCTCGTGATAAACATCGCCACGACCGCGAGTTCGTCGAGCTCTTCCCGTGCGCCTTTTTTTTATGCTTTGGGGCTGGCGCTGCCTTCGCTCGCTCTGTTGGGAATCAGAGGGCATGGGAGAGAAGGCAAGAACTTTGCGTTGGTCGCTTCGATATTGGGATTGTTCGTGCTCGCGTTGCTGCTTATGTCGTGTGGCGGAGGCGGGAGCAACGGTGGCAGCGGCGGTGGCGGTCAGCAACACGGCACACAACCTGGCACCTATACTATCCCCGTCACTGGCACGTCGGGCACATTGAGCCACCAATCGGCTTCCACAGCAACTTTGATCGTGAATCAGTGAATGTCTCCGAGAGGACGCGGCGTCGGGTACGATCGTAGGTTATGGTTGAATCACGCTACAACGTCATCATCGTCGGCGGAGGTATCGTCGGGCTGGCCGTAGGTCTCGAAATCACGCAACGATTCCCGCGGCTCCGTCTGCTATTGCTGGAAAAAGAACACCGCGTGGGCCGGCATCAGAGCGGCCACAACAGCGGCGTCATCCATTCCGGCGTCTACTACAAACCGGGCTCGCTGAAAGCGAAATTGTGCGTAACCGGCGCGGCCGCGA
>Ga0208188_1000355_pt1 | contig 33724 bp, 25 predicted proteins | sample June2015DPH_8_50_FD_184698 | JGI IMG/M metagenome (GOLD analysis project Ga0208188, IMG submission 184698) | Peatland microbial communities from SPRUCE experiment site at the Marcell Experimental Forest, Minnesota, USA - June2015DPH_8_40... | ecosystem: Environmental > Terrestrial > Soil >...
GTTCCTCCAGCATCAGCTTTCTGAGATGGGTCACAGTGACCTCCTTGTGACCCAAACCTTACACGGGCAACCATGCTGGGGCCGCCCACGCGGTAGCGTCCGCCGCGCCAGCGGCTTAGTTCAAACGCCCTTCTAGGAGTCTGTCGGGAATAAGGTCTCAGGAACGGAGAATCACTTACAGGCACGGGACGACTTGTAACTTGCTGATTCTTCGTAGCGCAAATTCTGTTCCCGACAGACTCCTAGCGCGAATCCAAAGTTGCCGTGACCACAGGCTGCTGCCGGGCTTCGTCCGGCCCGACAGCCGAGGCAGTTGTCTCCACAAAAGCGGGGTACAGCAACGCTGAACCCAGTCTAGAAGCATGTCGACCTCCCGTAAGTGCCTGGCAACCGCGGGAATCACTAAATATAAATGCAGTTATATCAATCAGTTGGCAGGGAATGCTTATATGACATTTGGATGCATTGACACTGCCGGTCAATTGGAAAACATTAGAGGATTAGGCAGCAGAGTGCCGGCAGAGTGAAATGTGGGCCATGCCAGGATGATCTGCGCCCCGCTCTTACGCCCGAGTTTTGACGATGCCAAGAAGCCCTGGCAGCGATAGAATGGCACGGATAATCATCCGGCTACGAACACGGACTGGTGACCCTTCATTTCATGATGCGATCAATCGCGTTTTCCTGTCTCCTCATGCTGCTTGCTGGAACCATGGCGTTTTCACAAAATGGCCAAATCCCGGAAGCGAACGATTCGTACAAACTTACCCTTGATCGGTTGGAGTCGCTAAGCCTTTTGCCTCAACCAGAATGGCGCATTCATAGCGACATTGCCCACCCGGAGAATCTTTCCCTGAATGACGCCGATTGGCAGGTAATCGAGGTCAAGGACTTTCGCAAAGTTCGGTCTAAAGATGATGTTGTGATCTGGAAGGGAGCTCGCGTGCTTCGGCGGCGCATCGTCATTCCCGAAAAGATCGGCGGGTATGACGTTCAAGGCAGCCGGGTGAAGCTTGCGTTGAAGGTCCAAAGCGAGGACGATGGCGCGCTCATTACTATTTTCTCCAACGGATCGCTGGTTTCGCGCGGAGACCAGGACATGCAAGAGCCCATATTGCTCACCGAAAATGCCCAGCCGGGGCAACAGTTCCTTATTGCCGTCCGCGTGGTCGCAGCTGATGTGGATACCGCGTTGGTCGTCGCCCAGTTGAAATTAGAAGCGCCCGCAAATCGGCCGGACCCGAGCGCTCTACGGATGGAAATTTTATCCGCGCGGCCGATGATCGCCGCTTATGAGGACGGGAAAGCGGAACGTCAACACACACTCGACGAGGCGATAAAAGCGATCGATTTTGCTCCGCTGGAACAGGGCGACCAAAAGGGCTTTGACGCGTCGCTGCAACAATCCCAGGCGAAGCTCGAGGCATTGCGGCCGTGGCTGCGCCAGTTCACGATTCGAGCCGTCGGCAACGCGCATATTGATATGGCCTGGCTGTGGCCCTGGACGGAGACGGTAGAGGTCGTTCGTAATACGTTTCGCAGCGCGCTCGACCTGATGCGCGAATATCCGGATTTCAAATTTACGATGTCGTCGGCTCGCACCTACGAGTGGATGGAAGAAAAATATCCCGACCTTTTTCAAGAAATCCGACAGCGCGTCAAAGAAGGCCGCTGGGAAATCGTCGGTGGTATGTGGGTTGAGCCCGATTTGAACATGCCTGCCGGCGAGTCCCTGGTGCGGCAGATTCTGGTCGGGAAAAGATACTTCCAGCAGAAGTTTGGAGTGGACCCTAAGATTGGGTGGAATCCAGACTCCTTTGGTTATAACTGGCAACTCCCGCAGATCTATAAGAAATCGGGCATGGATTACTTCGTCACCCAAAAACTGCTTTGGGCCCACGAGTACACCACGTTTCCTTACAAGTTATTTTGGTGGCAATCGCCCGACGGCAGCCGCATGCTCACCTACTTCCCTCATAACTATGAGGGCGGTCTTGATGCAGACGGCATGGCGACAGATTTGTCGATTTGGGCGCCGTCGATGTATGGCAGTAAGACCGAAAACAATCCCACGATGATGCATCTGTACGGAGTCGGCGACCATGGCGGCGGGCCGACGCGCTCGATGCTCGATAACGTGCCGCAGTTGACGTCGCCCAACGAAGTCTACCCTAAGTTCGAATTCAGCACGGCCACCGAGTTTTTCAAAGATCTCGAGCCCAAGCTTCCCTCCATGCAGGTGCCCACCTGGAACGATGAACTCTATTTTCAATATCACCGCGGGGTGATGACCACTCAGGCCGAAACCAAGCGGCGCATCCGGCGCAGCGAGGAGAACATCCTGGACGCGGAGAAATTTTCATCGCTTGCCTATTTGCTGGGCCGTCCCTATCCACAGGACCCGCTGGTCAGCGATTGGAAGCGCCTGCTGTTCGATCACTTCCACGACATCATGCCGGGATCCGGCATTGCCGTGAACTATCTTGACGCGAAACGGAATCTGGAAGAGGTCCAGCTTTCCGGCACCGAGATTACAAACGCCGCGATGGACGAAATCTCCGCGCACATCAACACACAGGGAGACGGCGTCCCGGTGGTGGTTTTCAATACTCTTTCGTGGCCTCGAACGGAAGCAACGGAAATCGAAGCCCAACTTACAACGCCGGCTGGCAGCGCTCAAGTCTTCGATGCGGCTGGCAAGCAGATGCCCTCCCAGGTTCTGGCTCACGATCCCGCCACGAATCGCTTCCGCTTGTTAGTGCTCACTCATACTCCCGCGCTTGGGTATAAAGTCTACTTTGTGCGCGTGGGTGCTAGCGCGGTTTCCAAGCTGGTCACCCCGGCATCGGCATTGAAGTCTTCCGCAAACAGTCTTGAAAACGAGTACATCCGGCTCACAATTGATTCAAAAACCGGATGCATGACCAGTCTCTTTGACAAGCGCAGCCAAACGGAAACGCTAGCCCCAGCCGAAACCGACACCGGCGGGCCGAAGGACCGTACTTGCGGCAACCTTTTGCAAACTTTTGTCGATAAGCCGAAGGATCGGTGGGATGCCTGGAACATCGATGCGGATTTTGAAAAGCAACACTGGGATCTCGACAACGCGGATGAAGTCAAGCTGGTGGAAAGCGGGCCCCTGCGCGCCATCATTCGCGTAAGAAACCATTTCCAGAACTCCACCTTCGTGCGCGATATCACCATGTACGCTGGGGTCCCACGGGTTGACGTCAAGATGCAGGCCGACTGGAACGAAAAACATATCCTCTTGAAGGTAGCCTTCCCCCTCAGTGCCCATAACGATAAAGCGACGTTTGAAATTCCTTATGGCTCGATCCAGAGGCCGACCACTCGCAACACGCCGGCGGAACAGGCCGAATTTGAAGTGCCGGCGTTGAGCTGGGGCGATATTTCGAACGCGAATCATGGCTTCAGCCTGCTGAACGATTGCAAGTATGGTTACGATGCGAAGGGCAATGTGCTGCGGCTCTCGCTTCTGCGATCGCCGGAATGGCCGGATCCTCATGCCGATGAAGGTCACCATGAATTCACGTATTCGCTGTATGCGCACCGCGGAACCTGGCTCGATGCGCAGACGATTCGCCGCGGGTACGAACTCAACTACAAGCTGTTCTCCATGCCAACCGGCAAGCACCAGGGACGGCTTGCTGCGGAGCACTCGTTTGTGCAGGTGGAGCCAGACAACCTTGTGCTTACGGCGGTGAAAAAAGCCGAGGACGGCGATGGCCTGGTTCTGCGCTTCTACGAATGGGCAGGCAAGGAAGTTGACGCAAAGATTGCGCTCCCGCCGGGAGCGCAATCGGCTGAGGAAACGGATCTGATGGAACGGCCGATTGGTGCGGCATCGGTGCAGGACGGGGCTGTCATCGTCCATACCAAGCCATATGAAATCAAAACGGTGAAGGTGCAGTTCACTTTGCCGCAGTCTGGCATAATAGCAAGCTCAGCGCACTGAAATTGGTGTGCTGAATCCGGTTACTATTGCTCGGAGGCTGCGGTCTCGCTTTTCCGTGGGAGTAAGATTTTGTCGCAACAGGGGAATTCAAGGATCTTCTCCAGGCGCCGGTTCTTGGGCGTTATGGGTTTTGCCGGGCTTGGGTATGTCCCTTTGTTTTGCTCCATCGCGCCGCTGGTCGATTCCGCAGCGAATCGGACAGCGGCTGGCGATATCCGAACTGGTCCTCTTTTCGTCAAGGTGCCCCCCAGATCGGTGGTATTCATTGGGCCCACGTGAATGGCAGGTCCGCTGCCGCCTACCTGCCGGAGACGACCGGCGCAGGCTGCGCTTTTCTCGATTACGACAATGATGGCTGGATGGATATTTATCTCGTAAACAGTGGCCGCTGTGATTTTTACAATCCGGATCCACCGTTGCGCAACGCCCTTTACCGCAACAATCGGGATGGAACATTCACCGATGTGACGCAAAAAGCCGGGGTCTCAGGGGGCGGGTATGGAATGGGAGCTGCCGTAGCGGATTACGACGGAGATGGGTTCCCCGACCTCTATGTAACGCAATACGGCAGAAGCATTCTGTATCACAACAATGGCGATGGGACATTCTCCGATGTTACCGAACGAGCCGGTGTCGCGGCTCCGGGGTGGTCCACCAGCGCGGTATGGTTCGACTGCGACAATGACGGGCGCCTGGATCTTTTTGTCGGCCGCTTCGTCGATTCCAGCAAAGAGCAAAACTTGTTTTGCGGAAATCCGGAGACGGGGAAAAGCGCCTATCGTTGGTAAAGGTGCCGTTGCCATTGTTGTGAAACAAAGCGTTGGTTCCGAAATTGGTGATAAAAACATCGCGATGACCGTCGTTATCATAGTCGCCGATCGTGACCCCCATTCCCCAGCCCTCATTGATCAAGCCGCTGTCCTCGGTTACATCGGTGAAAGTGCCGTTGCCATTATTTCGGAACAGGCGGCTCGAAGGGCGAGGCAGACGAGGATTCGCGAGGGCCTCGAAGGTGGATCCGTTGACCAGAAGCACATCGAGCAAGCCATCGTTGTTGTAATCGAACAGCCCAACCCCGCTGCCCATGGTCTCTACCAAATAGTTCTTTGTCATGGAGCCGCAGGTGTCGCGAAATGCCGCCAAACCCGCCTGCCGCGCAACCTCGATAAACCCCGGCCCGGGCGCCAACACCGGTTGCCCGAAGCTTCCATTGCGGAACAGGGGTATTACAAAGCATGCGCCAGCCGCGCATTGGCGAAGGAAGCGCCGGCGGCTCGGAAAACGGGGGGCCAAGTTTGGAATGCGGCGCGGCGGCATAATGTTCACTGCTATTTTGGATTCAACGGCGTGTTCGTATCTTCCAGTTCTTTATCCAGCTCCGTCAATCCGCCGGAAGCTTTATCGGTTGCCGCCCGCAGCTGCTGGAACACTGCGAGCGCCTCCTTCGCATGCGCGCTGTCCCCGAGCTTGCGGTACAAGCCTGCCGCGCGAAAATGAATCTCTCCGTCGCGATCTTCCGGCAAGAGAGGCGCCAGCTTTTGCAGAGCCTGGCTGCTCTGTCCTAAAGCATCTTCGGCTTTTGAGAGATCAAGCTTGGCATCCAAATTCGCGCCAGAGTCGCTGGGCACGACGCTAAGCGTTAGCGGCGTGTCGTTTAACTTTGGGGCGGCCAACGCGGTCTGGCTTCCGCTCATGGTGGCGGGCGGGATTCCGAACATTATTTATTGCGTCTATCTGATGCGCAAGAACCACACGGGATCGCGCTTCGGCACTGCGGGGACGAGCTTCTATTACGGGCTGGCGGCCATCATGGCCTTTTTCTGGTTCGGGAGCACGGTGATGTATGGCGTCGGAGCCACCAAGTTGGGCGCGTTGGGTCCGGTGCTGGGCTGGCCTCTGTTCATGTCGCTGATCGTGATCACGGCGACGCTGTGGGGCGTGGGCACCGGGGAGTGGAAAGGCGCCGGCCGGCAACCACTCCGGTTGCTGGCTTCAGGTGTAGCGGTGTTGGTGGTTGCTATTTTTGTGCTGGGAATTTCCAGCCGCATGTTCTGATCGTGCTGGTTGCTTGTTTTCTATTCATAGAAAGGTGATGGCGCAATCTTGACAGAGAATGGATTCGTGATCGGTGTGGACGTGGGCGGCACGAAAGTTGCTGCCGGCCTGGTGGATGGCGGCGGCGAAATCAAAAGCCAGACGCGAACTGCGATGGCCGCCAGTGGTACGGCAGCGGCCGGGCTCAAAGCGGTGACCTCCGCCATTGATTCTCTTTTCGCCGCCGACCCAAAAATACGTAATGCGATCCGCGGCATCGGCATTTGTTCGCCCGGCCCCTTGGATCCCAAGACCGGCGTCGTGGTCAACCCTCCCAACCTGCCTTGTTGGCGGAACTTCCCTCTGGCGGCCGAAGTCGAAGCTATCTATCGCGTGCCGGTGAAAGTAGATAACGATGCCAATGCAGCGGCGCTGGCGGAGGTGCGATGGGGCGCTGGACGGGGCTATCGCTATGTTTTTTACGCGACCATCGGAACCGGCATCGGAACCGGCATCGTGTTTGACGGCAAGATCTACCACGGCCGCACCGGCGCGGCCGGCGAAGGCGGGCACGTCAGCATCGATTATCGCGGACCGCGCTGCGGATGCGGCAAGTTGGGGTGCATCGAAGCTCTGGCTTCGGGTCCGGCGATTGCCAAACGGGCGCGGGCCAAGCTAGCGGCGCAGTCGGCTCCGCGCTCCCAGATGCTCGATCTCGCCGGTGGAAACATCGAAGCCGTCACCGGCGAACTGGTCGGCGAGGCTTATGCTGCCGGCGACCTGCTGGCAAAAGGTGTCCTGCAGGAAACCGTGGAACTGCTCTCGCTGTGGCTGGGCAACATCATCGACTTGCTCGATCCGGATGTGATCATCATCGGCGGTGGCGCGGCTGCGCTCCTCACCCCGTTCTTCGGCGACATCAAGAACTTGCTTCCCAAGTTCTGTGTGAACTCACGCTGCCACGAGATTCCGCTGCTCCAAGCCCACTACGGCGCGGATTCCGGAATCGCGGGCGGAGCCGCTCTCTGCTCCGGCACGCCGGCCTAGCCGCGGCCGGACGTGCCTGCCGAGCGGAAAGGCATTTGGGAAACCAGCTCTAGATACTCTGCGATTGTGGGCTTGGTGTGGTCATGTTTCACCACTTTTGTTCGGCGCGCCTCGTGCACCGGAGTCATGGGGCCGATCGTGCCACTGTACCCGTGAGCTCAATCCGCGCGGAGGAACTTCCTATATACACATTGAAGTCTCCAGCGTCCGCCGTCCAGTCATGATTCTTGACGTTGTAGTAAGCGAAGGCCCTCCGGTCGAGCGTGAGCGAAACGCGCCGGGTTTCGCCCGCATTCAGTTGCACCTTCATGAATCCCTTCAGTTCCTTCACGGGCCGCGGGACGGTGGGGTGCGGTTCGCCGACATACACTTCAGCAACCTCGGCGCCCGCACGATGGCCGGTGTTGGTCACGTCGAAGCTGACCGTGACCACCTGGTCGCCTGAGGCACGCGCCGGAGTGATGGAAAGATTCTTGTAGGCAAACGTGGTATACGAGAGGCCGAAACCGAACGGGAATAGGGGCTTGACCCCCGTTTTATCGAAGTGCCGGTATCCGAGAAACAAGCCCTCGGCGTAGACAACCTTGTTCCCCGCGCCTCTTGGGTAATAGTTGTCATGAACGGCGTTGTCCTCCCAGCGGCGCTCGAACGTCACGGGAAGTTTGCCGGACGGGCTGTATTCGCCAAACAGGAGCTGTGCCAAGGCAGTGCCGCCTTCTTGCCCGGGATACCAGGCCTGGAACAGCGCGGGCACGTGATCGAGCCAGGGATCCATGTCCACGGCGCCGCCGGATGTAACCACCACGATGACGTTCTTATTTGCCGCGGCCAGCAGTTTGATGAGCTCGTCCTGCGCGGGAGGAAGCGGGAACGTGCGGTCGCCGCCTTCACTTTCACTGTCGGGATCGAACCCCACAGCCACGACAACCGCGTCGGAGCGTGACACAAGCTTCCTCGCGTCTGCGTTTACCACCGCCTCGGGACGGATGATGCCGAACTTCACGCCGCCCCAACCCCAATGATCGAAGTATTCGAATCGGATCTTGTGCGCCCCCGCCGCCAGCGGCACGCGTACCTGACTCACCAGCGAACGGGAGAGTTCCCAGTTATCGATCGTGAGCTTGTCGTCGACGTAGAGGCGATAGCCACCGCCCTCGCCGGGGCCTTGCACAAAGAGGAGGTGCTCGCCGGGATCGCTGGGCGTGAAATATCCCGACCAGCGGGCCGACACTTCGTTCTGATTGACGCCGTCGCCAGGCGAGTGATCGGCGTTGATGTGTCGAACCGTGCGACGGACTGCGGGTGTGCCACTCAGATCGGGATTGTTGAACGCCTCCAGGTTGATGCCCGGCTCCTTGCCGGCTGCATCGATCGAGAAGGCTGTGGCATCGGCCAGTTCACCCAGAGATGGGACTCCACGATCGTAGTAAACCGTTGCGCCGCTGCCCAGGTATCCAGCCAGGCCTTCCAGGTAGCTCACGGCAGTAAAGGGACTCACGCCCGCACTGCCTCCGCCGACCACTTGCGCCGGGTAGGCATCCGGCCCGATTACCGCGATCGACTTGATCTTCGACTTGTCCAGCGGCAGAAGATTGCCTTCGTTCTTGAGCAGCACCATGCCCGAGCGCGCCGCCTCAAGCGCGACCTTTCCGCCCAGCCCGTTCAGCAACGGGATCGACAGATCTGTCTGCTCACGATCGAGCCAACCAAAACGAATCGCGGTTCGCAGGATGCGGCGGACTTTGTCGTCAATCGTGGCCTCGCTCACCTGGCCGGACTTCACGGCCGGCAGCAGCCCAGCGCGATTCATGAATTTGCCGGACGGCATCTCCAGATCAAGCCCGCCATTGGCCGCGGCCACGCTGTCGTAGGTCGCGTCCCAGTCGGACATGATGATTCCGTCGAAGCCCCATTCTTTCTTGGCCACGTCGTTGTTCAGGTATCCGTTCTGCGTCATGTGTGCGCCATTGGTCAGGTTGTAGGAATCCATGATCGCGCCTATATGCGCTTCCCTCACGGCCGCTTCGAACGTGGGCAGATAGATCTCGCGCATGGTGCGCTCGTCGATGATGGAATCGGCGCCATGGCGCAGGAATTCCTGGTTGTTGCCCATGAAATGCTTGATGGTCGCGCTCACGCCCTGGCTCTGCATTCCCTTGATGTAAGCAACGGTAGTGCGGGATGCAAGAAATGGATCCTCGCCAAAGTATTCGAAATTTCTGCCGCACATGGGGGCGCGATAAATGTTCACTCCCGGCCCCAGCATGATGTGGACGCCGCGGGCGCGCGCGTCCTGACCGATGACCGCTCCCATGCGCCCGGCAAGTTCCGTGTCCCACGTCGCGGCCAGGCCGATGCCGCCAAAAGTTGTGGACGGCCCGTAGTTGCGGACACCGATCGGTCCATCGGACATTTTCAAACGGGGCAGGCCAATGTGCTTGATCTCGCGAATGTAGAAATCGTCCACGCCGCCGATGAGATCGATTTTCTCTTCGAGCGAGAGCTGCTTGAGCATCGCGTCGGCGCGGGCTTCAATGGCAGGAGTGGCGGCAGAAGGCGCCTGGGCCCAGGCGGCGAGGGCAGAAACGATCAGAAGGATGGCGACAAATCTCAGCTTGCGTGTCATGACAAACCTCGGTAGGAATTGTAGTTCACCCTGGTAAAAAGCCCGCGGCCGAAGCCGCGGGCGTTGGGGGATCGTCGCGCCGTTGATGCGACGGGAAAGATTTGGCTGGAAATGGGTTGCGCCACCGTGTAGTTGTAAATTTGCACCAGTTAGGGGGGCCTTGTATTTTTCCTTGTGTATCCATCCGGATTGCATAGAGAACTCCGGCTGCAAGCGCACCGCGGCGCCGCGCGGCATTCATGAGTCGTAAGCTGGTACATTATTGCAAACAAACCAGGAGAATGCGATGTCGATGAAGAAAACAAGGCGAGAGTTTTTACTATCATCGGCTGTGGGATTGGCAGCCAGCGCAACGGCCGGCGCGTTGCCCATGTTCGGCATGGAAGATGCCACAGGGCAAAGGAGAGAGATCGCTGCCTGGGTCACCAGCGAGAACAATCGCTTTGCCCGCCAGAGTGGGCTTCGGTGGCGGACCGCGGCAGCCAAGCCTTCCGAGCCAGCGATTGTTCTCAACCCGGAGAAGGAATTCCAGACGATTCTCGGTTTCGGCGCCGCGTTCACTGACGCTGCCTGCTACACGTTCAGCCGGCTCTCGCCGTCCGCGCGCGAGCGGTTGTTTCATGAGCTGTTTCATCCCGCGGAGATGGCGCTCAACGTTTGCCGCACCTGCATCGGATCGAGTGACTATTCGACCAAAGTGTACAGCTACGACGAAGGAGAAGCCGATCCGGAGTTAATGCGCTTTTCGATTGGGCAAGACCGCCAGTACATTTTGCCAATCTTGCGCGAGGCTCGAAAGGCGAACCCGGAGATTTTTCTTTTTTCGTCGCCGTGGAGCCCGCCGGGCTGGATGAAGGCCGGAGGGTCGATGCTGGGCGGTTCGATGCGGCCCCGCTACATGCCAGCCTACGCGCATTACTTCCTGAAGTTTCTTCAGGCTTATTCGCAGGAAGGAGTTCCGATTCAGGCCGTCACCGTACAAAACGAAGTGGACACCGACCAAGACGCGCGGATGCCGGCGTGCATTTGGCCGCAAGAGGACGAAATTGAGTTCGTACGCGACCACCTGGGGCCATTGCTTGCGCAGCAGGGCCTCGCGACGAAGATCTGGATTCTCGATCACAACTACAACTTGTGGGGCCGCGCGGTTGCCGAACTCGACGACCCAGGCTTGCGGAAGTACTGCAATGCGATTGCCTGGCATGGGTACGCCGGAACTCCGGAGATGATGACAAAAGCGCATGAGGCTCACCCCGATGCGGAGATGTATTGGACCGAAGGAGGGCCGGACTACACCAGCCCGGACTACCTAACGGACTGGGCAGAGTGGGGACAGACTTTCACCGCAGCTCTGCGCAACTGGTGCCGGTCAGTTACCGGCTGGAACCTGGCGCTTGATGAGCATGGGCGTCCGAATATAGGACCGTTTTCTTGTGGTGGTCTGGTGACGATTCACTCCCAGACTCGCGAAATCGCCCGCAGCGGGCAATACTGGGCGTTCGCGCACTTTTCGCGGGCCATCCGCCGGGGCGCGCGCCGCTTCGATTCCCAGAGCACGCTGACGGGCGTCAGCCATGCGGCCTTCGCAAATCCCGATGGAACACGGGTACTGGTAGTGACCAACTCCGGCCCCGCCCACACGGCAACCGTGCAAATCGGAGCGATGCTGGCGGATATCGCTCTGGACAAGGATTCCGTGACCACATGGGTGTGGTCGAAAGAAGTGTGAACAGCGATTCAGACAGCGCGATTCAACGCAGGCTGCGTTGCGTGACCGAACCGGTAATGCCAGACTCTGGCTGCCCCAATGAGATTGGCGTCCTCTCCGAGCGAAGCCAAAGCGAGTTCCGTTTTCTCATACGGGACGAAGCGGCAACCCCGGGTGATTAGTTCGCGAATGCCTTCCAGAAAAAGCAGCGCACTCTTCATCACGCTGCCGCCCAGCACGATGATGTCGGGCGTGAAGAGGTTGATCAGATTGGCGATGCCGAGGCCGAGATAATAGGCCTCGCGTTCGGCCGCCCGGCGAGCCAGTTCGTCTCCTTCCTGAGCCAATTGGCAGATTTGTTTAGCCGTGCGATACGAATCATTCGCTGGCGCCTGGCTCTGAGCCCATGCTGCCATGGCGGGCCCGGCGGCCAGCGACTCCCAACATCCGCGAAACCCGCAGGAGCAAGGCGGCCCGGAAGGATCAATCACCTGGTGACCGAGTTCGGGATGAGCTCCATCTACGCCGCGATAGAGTTCTCCGTCTAGAATGATGCCGCCGCCAATGCCGGTGCCCACGGTGATATAGATCAGCCGCGACTTGCCCTGCCCCGCCCCCCACGCCGCTTCCGCCAATGCGCCAGCATCGGCGTCGTTTTCCAGTGCGACTTTGACTCCGAAGAGCTTTGCCAGGTCTTGCACCGGGTTGTGCCGCCGCCAATCGGGAAGAAAATCCACCTCGCCAAATTCGCCGCTGAGCGGATCGACGGGACCTGTCGATCCAATGCCGATGCCAGTGATTTCGACACGGGCGTTCTGCGCGCTTTGGCGCAACATGCTGGAGATGCTCTCGATCCCGTTCGAATAGCTCGAATCGGGGCCGGTGGGAAATTTATTTTTGGAGAGCACGATTCCGCATTCGTCGACGATGCCGGTCGCGACCTTGGTTCCTCCGATGTCGACTGCTCCAATCATGCGGCATTCCTTGCAGACGAAACCATCAGAAAGTAATTCGAAGTGCAAACTGCAACACCCGCGGCATGTGCGCACCGGTGGGGTAGAGGAAATTCTGCGTACCTACGTAGTTATTTATTGTCGACCATTGCGGGTGGTTGAAGATATCGAACCCCTCCGCCCGAAATTGCATTTGCACTTTTTCTGTTGGCTTGAAGACCTTATACACCGACATATCGAAGTTGGTGCGATGAGGCATATTGAGACTGTTCCGGCGCGAGTTGCCAAAGGTCAGGCCCTCTGGCTGCTCATAAGCGATGCAGTTGAAGAGCGGTATGCCCTTGGTATCGGGAACGTAACAACTTGGGTCGGGAGTTGCGTGTGGATCGCCAATCCGGTCGGCGTACGAGCCGTTACCCGAAATCCCGTCGGCAACCCCGGCGTTGTCGCCGAAGATGCCGTCAATCACGGAAAAAGGCCCGCCGCTCTGCGAGGTCATGATGCCGGCAAACTGCCATCCTCCCAGGAAGGTGTGGGAGAGTCCTTTGCCCCCGAAGTAGGGCTCTTCGTAGACCCAGGCCACGGTCAGAATTTGCCGCTGATCGTAGTTGGAACTGGCATAGTTGCTGGGAATGTCGTAAGAGTTCACGAAATTTCCGTCCGAGTTATCGGAAGAATCATCGAACGAGTGGCTGTAAGTGTAGGCCACGTCCAGCGTAAGTGGGCCGTCGGTTTTTCGCAGCGAAAACTGCAACGCATTGTAGTTGGAGTTGGCCTCGGGCTCCACGCGTTGAATCGATCCTATGCTGTAGTAGGGGCGAAATGGATTGGGGTCGTTTCCGCAGGCGACACCTAGGTTGATTGCCGCCTGGCCGGTCACAGGGACACCAGCGAAGGTGGTTCCGGTATTGCAATCGCCGGGATAATTGATGGGAGGGCCAATGGGCAATGTAATCGGCTCGCCGGGCACATAGGGGTTCTCGGACGCGGGCACGGGATGCAACGCGTTCAGTTCACGTTGCAGGGTCAGATGAGTTCCCTTACTGCCCACATAAGCAAGTGTAGCGACCGCGTGTTTGATGAGATCGCGTTGCACATCGAGGTGCCATTGCTGGACGTAAGGCCATTGCGCCTGGTCGGGGATCGAAAGCGTAGACAAGGGGAAGAGCAAGCCTTGTCCGCCGACGTTGTTGTAGCCAACGATGTTGTACTGCGTCGGCTCCTGCACCAACGGAGGACTTCCCTCCAGATTCTCCGCATTGCCTTCGGCTCCGTTGGTATGTTCGAAGAAGACTCCGTAACCGCCGCGAATGGACATTTTGCCGTTGCCGAAGGGATCCCACGCAAATCCCAAGCGGGGAGCCGGATTGAACAGGTGCCCCTTCAAACAGCCCCGCGGCACTCCTCCGACGCCACACTGCACCATGCCATCGAATGGCGTCGTCCCGGAGGTAACAAGGAGTGCCCCCTCGACTCCGGTCACGCTACCATCGTCAATCTGAGGTGCCGTCTGCGGGTTATAGGCAGCGGGATCCCAGTTAAAGACCTCATGGTCCTTTTCCCAAAAAGTGCCAAACAAACTGATACGCAGGCCCAGATTCAAAGTTAGATTCTTGAAGATGTGATAGTCGTCCTGAATATAGGGCTCGAACATCTTGTAGTTGACGTGATACTTCGGCTGCGCATTCGCCTGCGTGAAGTTTGCTATGTTCCCCATTAGCATATCCGCGAAGGAGTTACCGGTCGAAACCGTGGCAGCGGTGCTGTCGAATACCAGATCGCCTCCCAGGTCGGTGTAGGCCATTTCATTCTTCTCCGCGTTGACGAAGTAGCCGCCGAATTCCAGCTTGTGCTTGCCCAGACTCTTGGTTACATTGTCACGATAGGTAAAAGTCGGGTTCGAATTCTCCCAGGGGAAGGCGGTCGGGCCTTCGCAGAATCCCCCGCCATATGCCCCCGATGTATACAGGCAGAAATCGGGCAGCTTGCCGCCGTAGCTCGGGAACAGCCCGGGCATCGTGAAGTTGCTGCCGCGCGTCCATACCGAAGGATTAGTGTTGATTTGCTTGATGTGGTCGGTGGTGTAGCTGGCGATAAATTCGTTGAGCAAGGTCGGCGAAATAGTGGCCGTTAGCTTCGAGACGATTTCCACGCCGGGCCCGATGAAACGCGTCCCAATCGTCGGAAAGCTTTCGTACCCCCAAGTGACGGTGGCGTTCGTCGTGTCCCAGGAATCGTGAATAAAGCGGAAAGTAGCGCGCAATTTGGGGTTGAAATCGTGGTCGATGCGCACTAAGTTTTCGAGCCAATGCGTCGGCTGCGGCACGGCTGCTGCGAAAAGCGGCACGACACCATTGGTGGTGTTTGCGGTGGTGTTCGGCACGGGAATCATGGGCAGCAGGATCTGCGCATTTGGATCAATGGAGGGAATTTGGTTATTTGGATATGGGTTGCCAGTATTTGGATCAACCGGGCAGTCAGTTGGGTTCGGAACGGTACACACGTCGGTGAAATTTCCCTGGCGGTTCGCTAGCGATGGGACGAAATTGTAGAAGTTATAAGGAACTACCTCGCGCCGCCAGTTCTGCAACCAGAAGAAAAACGTATGATCCTTCCAGATCGGACCACCCACGCTGTAGCCGAAATCGTGCTTGTGGTAACCGGCCTTGGGCGTTCCAGGGATGTCGAAATAGTTGTGCGCGTTGAACGCCTCGTTCCGCGCAAATTCCCAGACGGAGCCGTGAAATGCGTTCGTCCCCGATTTGGTTTCCACCTCGACCGTACCCGAACCGTTGCGCCCGTATTGCGCTCCATAGTTTGAAGTCAGCACCTGGACTTCGCCAATGGCCTCCACGCTGGGGTAGACGTTGAGCGAAAAGTTGCTGCCGTTATCCATCATGTCGCCGCCGTCTACTTCCCAGTTGTTGTATTCCGTGCGGCCGCCGTTGACGCTGTAGTTAACATTGCCCTGCGCACCGACCACGCCCTCATCTTGTCCAGTCTGATTGCTCACGCCGGGCACAAGCGTGATCAACTGCGTAAAATTGCGACCATTCAATTGCAGTTGGATCATCTCTTTGCCGGTAATTGTGCCGCCTAGCTCCGAGGACTCCGTATTTACCTGCGTCAAGCCCTCTCCCCGAACCGTCACTTCCTCTTGGACGTTGCCCACTTGCATGGCGACGTCGATGCGGGCGTTCTGGGCCACACGAAGCGTGACATTTTCGGCTTGATATTTGCGAAATCCGGGGGCCGTGACCGTGATGTTGTACTGTCCTGGAGCCAGTGCCGCGGCCAGGTATTCGCCGTCGGAGTTGGTCACAAGGTTGCGAGTCGTTCCCTGACCGGTATTCTTAATGACGACGCTCGCTTTCGGCAGGACTGCTCCGGTCGCGTCCCGCACCGTCCCTGTGAGAGATGCGGTATCTTGTGCCTTAGCAAAATGGACTATAAACAAAACCAGTACGAAAACGCCCGGAATCCCTACGCGACGCATCATGGCATTTCCCCCGGAACGAAGACGCGAAAATATGGAGACACTGAAACAGCGGCGCCACGCGCTCCACGCGCCCGGCGCCGCCCCCTCGGCTCGCGGTCAACTCTTAATGGTTCTGCTTGCCTCATCCCAATGCATGGCTTGTTGACGGAAATACGATTCATTGGCCATGTGGCAAGCCAATGCCGCGTGATGGCCGAATACCGCGTCCTCTACTACGGGCTTCCGCGAGCGCACCGCCTCGAAGAAGGCCCATAGATGTGGCTTCACATCGTCGTAATCGGGCCCTTTGAAGTAAACCGTCTCCGGCATCGGTTCTTGTCCCAGCTTCGGTGTGTTCTCCTCTCGCCATTGCTTCTCGTACTCTTCGCGCATGGCGTGCGGAAAACTGGCGTCGTAGTAGCTGGGCGCCGAATCTTTGCCGCTTTGCGGAGTAAAGCTCAGTCCGAACTCCGTCATTTCCAGAATGCCCTTCGATCCCTGGAAACGATAGGTCTCCGGCATCTCGGTGCCAAGGTTCAGCCGCATGTAAACGGGGATGGCGCCGTATTGAAACACGCTCGCGTGAACGTCCGGCATGTTGCGTCCATCTTTCCAACGCAAAATTCCTCCCATCGCCATCGCACGCTTTGGAGGCTCGTTCCAACCGAGGACAAACATCATGCCGCTGATCAGGTGCACCAGCAAATCGCCAGCCACACCCGTGCCGTATTCCTTCCAGCACCGCCAACGCGCAAAGATCTCGGGATTGAACGGCCGCTTCGGCGCCGTCCCCTCCCACGTATCCCAGTCGAGGTTCTCGGGCGAGAGATCGAGCGGGGGCGGATACTCCCACGCTCCCGTCGGATCGTTACGGCCGAGCCAGCCTTCCACCAGCATCAGATCGCCAAGCACGCCCCCATCGACCATCTCCTTCGCCTTTTTGCAGATCAGCGAACTCACGCGTTGCGACCCAATCTCGATGATGCGGCCGCTGCGCTTTTGTGCCTCCGCCATCGTCACACCCTCGGCGGCCGTGTGCGACATCGGCTTTTCGCAATAGATATCCTTGCCCGCCGACACCGCATCCACCACGATCTGCTTGTGCCAGTGATCGGGGACCGCCGCGATGATGCAATCAATGTCCTTGTCGGCGAGCAGTTCCTGGTAACGGCGAGTCGCCGGCAAATCTGGTTTGTTGGTGATCTCCCGGGCCAGCGTGTGGCGCCCGTCGTATAGATCGCAGGCTTTCACGCACTCCACGCCAGGCAGCTCGATGGCATTTTCCAGCAGCCCACTCCCTTGCATACCAATCCCGATGATTCCGAAGCGAACGCGATCGCTCGGCGACACGGGAAGCGCCGATGCAAACAGGGGCTCGGGATCGAGCAAGATCGTTTTCGCTGCCAGCGAAGCGCCAGCAGCAGCGGCGCTAATTCCGAGAAATTGACGGCGGGAAAAGAAACTCTTCTTCATCAAAAACCTCCTGGAACGGCATAGTTTTTTCGGACGGCTGCTAAAGAGTGTTTCATAAATGATCTTTTGCAAGGGCGCGGCTTCAGCCGCGCCGTTTCGAGCACTAAATCAGGGGCTTTAGCCCTTGAGGGGTGCAGCCTCCCAACAAATCCGCATATGAAACACGCTCTAAACTAATCCCATTTGTGCAGCGCGTGTTGCTTGCGGAAAATGCTGCTACTCCGCATCCTTCCGAGCTGCTGTCTCCGCTCCCATCAGTCCGTACTCGTCTTCGACGATGTACGAGCAAATGCGGAACGAATCACAATCCACTCCTGAAAGCCGAGCCAGATATTCCGCCGCCAGTTGTGCGGGCAGGATATCGATCATGAACTGCCATTCTGCGGGCACATGAGGAAGCTGAAAGACCAGATCGCCTGCATCCGGCGGAAGATCCTGGCCAATCAACATGACTGAGGCTCCCAGATGTCTGAGGTCGCGCGCCACCGATAGGTCTTGCTCTCGGATGCGCAGCCCGTTGACCCACATCCCGAAGCGAGCTCCCTTGACGACCATCTCTTGCGGGCCGTGTCTGAAGGCGCCGGTCCCCAACGCGGTCGCCTCGGATTTTGCGCCTTCCTCCCACAAAAGCCTTGCCTCCTGACAACTCCCCAGACTGCCGCCGCGGGCCAGGAAATGGACAAGTTTGCCAGGTGCAAGCCAGCCGTTGCCGGCAATCTGCTCCTGCCAGCTTGGAATTTTGCGCTCCGCCTCGGCGGCCGAAATGCATAGCGAGGCTGCGAGCTTGCCGTCAAACCTATCGGCCGCCGCACACGCAAGAGCTGCCGCCGCCAAGGCCAGCGTGGAATAGGTGTTCACCGAGATCGCGTGGTCCCGCAAAGTCGGAACCAGGATTGAGATCTGCGCTTCCTGCGCGAGCGCGCCGTCCGCTGAATTCGTTATGCCAATGACGGTTGCTTCGCTCTCGCGAGCTTTGGCCAGCAGGTTCACAATTTCTACGCTGCGGCCGCTCCGCGATATTGTGATGATCGCCGACTCCGCCGGTAAAGTGGCGAACTGCGCGAGTTCCCCAGCGTCTTGCATGTACACCGGTCTCCCCGCGCGGTAAAAGATCGCACCCGCCCCAAACGCCGCATGCCAGCTGCTCCCGATCCCGGTCAAATACACATGGCGAGCCTTTCGGATGCTGGCGGCCGCAGTCTGTAAGCTGCGCCAGCCCACTCCCGATAGGTGATCGATGGTTCGCTCCAGCTCTTGCGGCTGCCGGAGTATGTCTTGAAGAAAGTGAGTCATTCACTGCCTTGTAAAAACGCCGCTTGAAAGTGTCCAGTGCTCCAGTCTCCCGGCGCCGCCATCGACTAAAGCGCGTTTCATAAATGGTTCTTTGAAGGGGCGCGGCTTCAGCCGCGCCGTGTCGAGCTACGCAAACTGGGGCTTTGGCCCCTGAGGGAACTAACCGTCTCCTCCGAAAACTGGTTTATGAAGCAGGTTGATGGCCTCTACTCTCTTGCCGGGGTGATCACGATGTTTCGAAAAGCGACGTGGCTGTTCTCGCTGCCCTGGAGATAGATTGGCCCGGGCAGTTCTTCGTGACTGTCGAGCGCTCCACCCGTGATTCCGGGGATTTCCTGATGATCGATAATCGTTGTCCCATTCTGGAGGACGGTGATCGTTCGCCCGATTAAGGTGATATCGAAGGTTTGCCATTCTCCCGGCTTGCGCGGCATCTCCGGCGAGGGCGCCAGGAAGCCATACACTCCGCCAGTATGATGGCTCGGCGGTTCCTTGATGGAATCGTCTTCGATCTGGACCTCGTAGCGGCCCCGCAGGTAAACGCCGCTGTTCGCATTGGGGGCGCAATTGAACTCGATGTGAAGCTTGAAATCTTGGAACTTCTGCTCGTTGATGATCTCCGGACCATGTCCAGGGCTGACCAGCGTCCCGTTCTCCACTTTCCAAACCGTCGCGGGATTCGGGTCGCTCATTTTCCACCCAGTCAAATCCTTTCCGTTGAACAGCGACACCGGCTTACCCCACTTGGGGGTGCCTTTTGTCTGGAGAAGCGGCGCCCGTACGCCGGACCATGTCCAGGGGCCTTCTTTGGGTCCGGTGACAGACCCGGACAGAGTGTTCCCGTTCAGCTTTCCCGTAAAGACCATGTCGGCGGGCAAATCTTCTTCCTCCTTAGGCGAAACGAAAATGACCTCGCCATCGGAGATCTCAACCTTGGGAAGGGGTCGGGCATTTCCCCAGCGGCCGACCATCTGTGCCGCCAGTTTCCCATCTTCCAGCCGAATCTCCAGCCACGAGGGATATTCGTGGCCGGCATCCTTCAGGGTCAGGTCCCAGCGGCCGAGGAAAGGTTTGGCGGTAGCCGCATCTGGAGCGGAGCCCGTGAGATTTCGGGGCCCCTTTGCGAAAGTGGCATGAGCTGAGCTTAGGACGGCGACGAAGAGGGCAGCGCAGAAGAGGGTTTGCAAGTGCCTCGGCATAGTTTTCTCTCGCTGTGAAACCGGTTTCTGCAACCGGTTTCCACAACCTTCTATGCCGCCTCTCCCGCTTTGTCAAGCCTTTTTTTCGCGCCTCACGTTGCCCCAGTAAAAAATGCTGCCGACCGTGGCCTTTGCCGCTAATCCGTGGTAGGTTCAGGTGTCGTGTAATCGGTTTCGGAAACCGCTTTCATCGCATAGCTCGATCACAACCCCGCTCGGCAACTCATTCGCGCCATCACCGTTCTGGGGTGTTTCTTCGGGCCGCACAAGTTCCGCTGTCCGGAAGGGGGCGCTTGCCATGAGCCACACCATGAGCGAAGTGGCCACGCGAGCCGGAGTTTCCAAGGCGACGGTCTCGCGCGTACTCAACCGCACTCACACCATCGCGCCCGAGACCGAGCGGCGCGTCCTGGAAGTCGTGCGCCAGTTGAAGTATCACCAGAATGTTCATGCGCGCCGTCTGGCCACCGGCCGCAGCGATCTGTTTGGGCTGGTCATATCGGAGATCATCAATCCTTATTTTCCGGAAGTCATTCGCGGCTTTCAGGCGGAAGCGTGGGATCGCGGTTTTGACGTCGTCCTGTGCAACACCGAATACAACTCGCAGCGCAGTCTGTCGGTCATTCAGAAGCTCATCGAGGGCGATGTTCGCGGCGTGGCGATCATGACTTCGTCCCTCGACAAGAGCGGCACTTCCGAATTGACCGCGGCTGGAATTGGCGTTGTCTTTTGCAATCTTGGTCCCGCCGAAAGGCTGCTCGGCAATATCTCCATCGACTACCAGCGGGGAATCGCGCAGGCCATTGAGCACGTTGTGCAACTCGGCCATCGCCATGCCGCGGTCATCGCTGGCCCAGAGGACAACCGCACTGCTGTGATCATCAAGCAGGCGCTGGTCGCCGGACTCAACCAGCGCAAACTCAATCTTTCCGCCGTCGTCAACAGCGACTACCGCGTGGATGCCGGCGCGTCCGCCGTGCGCGCTCTCGTCGCCGCACCCGAACTGCCAACCGTCATTTTTTGTGGAAGCGACCTGATTGCGATGGGAGCAATGAACGCTCTCGAAGAGGCCGGAGTGCGAATTCCCGAGGACGTCTCGGTCATCGGCATCGACGATATCTCTTTCGCTTTTCTCGCCCGCCCGCCTCTGACCACGATCCGCGTTCCGCGCGAACGTTTGGGCAGGATTGCATTTCAAGCGCTCGACAAGATGCTGAAACTGAAACGCCGCAAAGGGGTCGACTACTATCTGGAAACGGATTTGGTAATTCGCCAGTCTACCGCTCCGCCCCGAAGTCGCGCATTGGGCAGTGTCGACCTCTTGCTGGCGCGTGCTCGTTAGAACTGCGGCGCGATTGCCTTCGCTTCCTCCAGCGTGATGCGCTGTCTTCGGCGGTATGCCAGGTTGGCCATGTGCACTGCCATCGCCGACCGGTATCCAATCTCGACCGGCGCATTCGGCGCCTTGCGAGTTCGTATGCATTCCATCCAATTCGACATGTGGTCCTGGTCTTTCGTCTTGCCCGTGAGTGCTGCCGCGTGCGGCCGATTTATCTTCTCCGGGGAGTAGCGGATAAACTCTCCCTCCTCGCCGTTCACCATGTCGGATTCCAGCCACCCATGTTCGATCGTGCCGTCACTGCCCAGGATGCGCTCGCCCAACCCATAATGGCGGTTGCTGAATGTGGACTGCCAGGTCACGACGAGGTCGTCCGGAAAATCGAACGTCACGGCGATCGTATCCGGAACTTCCCGTCCGTCCTTCTCCGAGAAAACCCCGCCCGACATGGTAGCCGCCGCCGGAAGCGGCAGGTCGAGCGCCGTCATGGTCCATGCGATCTGGTGGACCAAATTCTCGGTGACGTTCCCTCCGGAGAACTCCCAAAACAATCGCCAGTTGATCAGCCGGTAGGCGTCGAAGGGGCGATCGGGACGGCCGTTAAGAAATGCGCTCCAATTGACGTTCTGCGGAGTACAGTCCCTAGGGACCGGACGAACCCACTGTCCTTGTCCATGAGGCGTATTCCGGCTCATCCAAGATTCCACTTGTGTGACCTTCCCCACGATCCCGTCCCGAATCCATCTCCTCGCGTCGGCGAGCGCGCCTGAACTTTGAAACTGCAGGCCGATCTGGACGACGCGGCCCGAATCCTTCGCTGCCGCCAAACACTGCTCGGCCTCGGGAATCGACCAGGTCATAGTCTTTTCCGCATAAAGGTCCTTCCCGGCGGACAGCGTATCCAGAAAATGCCGGGCGTGCGTGTGCAATGGACTGGCCACGATGACGGCGTCGATGTCCTTCCTGTCGAGCAGCCGGCGGTGATCGTCAAACGTCTCGATGCCCGGCGCCAGCTTCTTAGCTTCGTCTCGTTGCCGGCTGTAAATATCGGCGATCCCCACCAACTGGACTCCGCGGACCGCCACCACCTCCTGCAGAAGATCTTGTCCGCGGTTCCCCACACCGATCATGCCGACGCGAACACGATCGTTTGCGCCCAGCACCTTTGCCGGCGGGTAGGCCAGAAAGGCAGCCGTTCCCAGAGCCGCCTGCTGCAGAAAATCACGTCTCGTTTTGGCTGTCATAGTCCATCTTCCCTAGTTCAAGTCGCTGGTCCAAATCGTCACAGAGCTCCAGCTTCTTGCAAGATCTTCTTCATTCCGGACCAACTTTTCCGCGATGACTGTTCCGGAGTGCCACCGCCATCCCAATGCGTCTCCAGGCTCACGGCGTAGTGATAGCCGTCGCGCTTGAGTGCCTTGAACTGTCCCACCCAGTCGACGATTCCGCGGCCCATCGCTTCCCATTCATACTCCTTGCCGCGCTTGACCGCGTCCTTGCAATGGCAGTGACCGATCCGCTCTTTGGGCAGCGCCTCATATCCGTCGGGATAGGGCTTCTCGCCGCTAGCCGCCGCGTTGGCCGCATCCCAATTCAACATCAAGTGTGGCGACTTCACCGATTCCAAGACCTTCGCCGCTTCTGCCCCGGTCGATGTATTGCATGCCTCTTCATTTTCCAGTAGCAGAATGACGCCTTTCCTCCCCGCCTTTTCCGCTGCCTCCCGCAGCCGGTCATTGATCGCGGCACGATACGGTTTTTGGTCCTGAAGCCGCCAGAAATCGAAGCATCGCACACGGTCGGTCTCGAAGACCGCTGCCGCCCCAAGAGCGCGCTCCAGCACTTCGTCCTGCTGGTTGAAAGTGAAGCCGGCCTTGAACTCGTCGCGCTGGCTGTATTTGGATGGCGGAGCGCCCGGCCAATCCACCTTAAACAGCGGGCTGGCAATGTCCGTCACACGCAATCCATACTTTTGCAGAATTCCTCGCGCTTCCGCGATTTCATTCGAATCGAGATTCAGCACATTCTTATCCCACATCTCGCGCAGCTCGACCCATTCCATCCCGAATTCACGCGCGGCCACTTCGCAAGCGCGCCCAAAATCCTGCCCGATCTCGTCGCTGATGACGCCAACTCGGAATATCGAAGACATGCGCTGAACCGGAACCGTGGACTCGTGGGTTTTCTGCCCATCGTCTTTTGATAAGTTCATCCCTGGATGGACCGCGGCGGCTGCAACTCCATCCCACCTACGAACAGCGCACGCGCTGGCGGCCGCGACTCCGATCCCGGCAATGAACCGACGACGCGAAATTGGCACAGATTCCCCCTTTTCTGAAACCTCATTACAGCAGCCCAGGCCGGCTTGACCGGTCTTTCTGACTCTATCGGTCGCCATCTGCGCCGCCTCTGGCCGCGTTCAACCGCATGATCCTACCACGTTGTCGACAGATTCTAGAGCATTTCCCGAGTTGCTGTAGATGGAACCAAGAACGGGTAGGGCACCCTTCACAGGCTGCGGAGAAACGGAGGGTTCGTATCATGGCGTCGCTTCAGCATTGCCAACATTCCCCGAAATCAAACGCCCCTTTAGGGGGCAGGAGCTTGGGTGGCGCAGCGCTTCAGCGCTGCGGTAACTGCCTTGTTTTGACTTCGGCTCTAGCCGCTGAGGTTACACTCTCTGCTCGGAAGCTAGTTTTTCAGCAACCTGTTTAGCCTCAGAAGGCCAGATATCCCGAGTTCATGCACATGATCGGATTCAGCCTAAGTCGCGACGCAACCCGAGAATCTCACCGCTAGCCACGGGGAATCAGCAGAGTAACAAGTGGGATAAGTTGGTCGTCTGGCGAAGCGTGGATTGTTGGATAAGGAAGAATTCACCCGCGAAAGCGCCAAGCACCCAGCCCCGGAAGGGCAAACCATCCTAGCCCAGCGTTTCAGCGCCGGGAAAAGTAGAAGCATTGAGCAAAGTCCCAAAGGGACGGCCCAGCTATCACTAACGATGTGTGGATCGCCGTAAAAGAGCGGCCCTTCAGGGCGGCGTAAGACTCGGGTATTGACTCTGTCTTGAAGGGGCGCGGCTTCAGCCGCGCCGCAAGTCCGCTTACAAAAAACAGGGGCTTTAGCCCCCGAGGGCCACACATTACGCCAGGAGATTATTCATGTTCCAGGCGGATTCGGCGTTGCCGCATCCTCGCTCGTGTAGGGACGGGCGCCCTCGCGAGCCTGCCGCCGAAGCCCCGAGCGAAACCGAGGGGGAAGCCGAAGGGTCCAATTCGCGCGAAGCTCGGCAGCCAGCCACGCTCACACCAACTCTGCATTCGCTATAGCCCAGTAAGCCGCGAACCAAGAGCGATTCCCCAAAAGCACCCGTGTACCTGTCCACTTCCCCTGTGCCCTCCTTGCCCCCTGTGGTGAAAAATCCCAATCGAGGATGAAATCCTAGCTTTCAGGCCGTTTTCGCGAATGAATTAGGACCTATCCCTTAATCCCCGTGGTCAGGATGGCAATCCTATCCCACTTGTTACTACCTTGATTCCCCAGCGCCAGAGACCCAGGCGGGTGACCCGCGCCTTGCGCTTTTTGCAAGGGGCGGGTGTTGGCGCCGCTAAGGCTGCCGCCCGTCTCACGCGCATCTTCATCGCGCCGGTGTCATTCACTCCAGCTCAGGCGGCGATGTTCCCGGTTCTACTGGCCACCGCCCACTGACCACTGCCGTTACTTCCCCTTCAGCATTCGCACCACCCGGTCGAAATCCTCCAGCGTCCCATACTCAATCGTGATCTTCCCTTTCCCCTTCCGGTCCCGGATCCGCACTCTCATCCCCAGCACCGCCTCCAGCGACCGCTGTGCCGCCTTCACGTTTGGATCCACCCACCGCGCTCCCCCACTAAGCTTCGGCAAGTTCTCCCGGTCCACCGGATGGTTGACTCTCTGCACTAGATCTTCCAGCGCAGCCACCGACAGCTTTTGCCGGATCGCCATCTGGGCCACTTTCGAGATATGGCTCTCGTCCTCCAACGACAGCAACATCCGCGCATGGCTGTACGTCAGTTGTCCTTTCTCCAACGCTTCGTACACGTCGTACGGCAGTTGCAGTAAGCGCATGTAATTCGATACCTGCTCGCGCGACACGCCCACCCGCTTCCCAATTTCTTCCTGCGTCATCTTGAAGTTCCTGCTCATGCGCGCGAATGCCGCCGCCTGCTCCATGCAGTTCAGGTCCTCCCGCTGCAGGTTCTCCACTAGCGTCATCTCCGCCGCCTGCTGCTCCGAAACCCGCTTCACGATTACCGGGATCGTCGTGTTCCCCGCCATCTGCGACGCGCGCAACCGCCGCTCGCCCAATATCAGGATGAACCGCCCCTCGCTCCCCGGACGCACCACTATCGGCTGCAACACTCCCTGCACCTGGATCGAATCAGTTAGTTCCTCGAGTGCCTCCTGGTCGAAGTCCTTCCGCGTTTGGTGCGGATTGTGGTCGATCTGATCGATTGCCAGCCGAAATACCTGTTCCCCATCCGCAGTCCGCCCCGAGGCCACCGCCTGCAACTCGTTCACAGTCTCCGCCACCGCTACTGGTGGAGCAACGGGCGTCCCCGCCCGTCCACCGTCAACACCAGAAGAAGAGAGAAGAGAAGAAGAAACCGACGAGTCGGGCCCCTGAGAACTCAGAACTGGGAATTGAGAACTCGCAGCTGCGGGTGACGAAGAGTCGGGTGCCCCATCCTTCCGCGCACTTTGCGGAAGGGTGGGAGACGCCGCCCCCACCCGTGGCCCCGGCAGCAGAGACTCCAGCCCCCTCCCCAAAGCCCGCCGCTTCTCCGCCAGCTTCTCGTGAACCTTCTCCGTCCCAGTCTTCCCCGCCGCCTTATCAACCGCCACATTCGCTGTAGTCATCAAGTCTTTCCTCTCTTCGAGACTCTCCAAAAACTGTCATCCTGAGCGCAGCCAAGACTCGCGCGAAGCGCGTGTCTTGGCGGAGTCGAAGGACCCCTGGACCACCCTCACGGCTCCAGCCGCCGCAGGGAGTTTCCACCACGCGCCCGACAAAGCGATAGTGCTCAACGCGCCATTACATCGATAAACATAAATATTTACGTCCATCAATCTAAGCCGCTTCCCCTGGCCCGCTCGCCACTCCCGCCTGCCGGTCCAGGATTTCCTTCGCCAGCCGTATGTAGCTCTCCGCCCCCCGCGAACGCACGTCATACAACAGCGCCGGCAGCCCGTGGCTCGGAGCCTCCGCCAGCCGTATGTTCCGCGGGATCGTCGTCGCGCACAGCTTTTCTCCGAAATATTTCTTCAGCTCCTCCGCCACCTGCTGCGCCAGGTTCGTTCGCTCATCGAACATCGTGATCACCACACCCTCAAGCGCTAACGCTGGATTCAACTCGATGCGTATCCGCTCGATGGTGTCGAGCAGTTCCGACACACCCTCAAGCGCAAAGTACTCCGCCTGCATCGGGATCAACACTCCATCCGCGGCGACCAGCGCGTTCAACGTAAGTAGATCGAGCGCCGGCGGACAGTCCAGCACGATGAACTGAAAGCGCTCGCGCAAATTTGCGATCGCATCGCGCAAACGATACTCGCGCCGCTCCGCCGCGACCAGCTCGATGTTGGCGCCGATCAAATTCTTGTGCGATGGGATCACCCATAGCTGTTCGAGCGCGGTGAGCTGCAGCGCCTCCTCAGCGGAGGCCGCGCCCATGATCACGTCGTAGATGTTGATGCGCTCCGGATCTTTCACCAAACCCAGACCGCTGGTGGAGTTCGACTGCGGATCGCAGTCCACCAACAGCGTGTTGACTTCGGCAGCGGCGAGTGAGGCGGCAAGGTTGATGGCAGTCGTGGTTTTGCCGACGCCACCCTTCTGGTTGGCAACTGCGATGACACGTCCCATGATTTTATTTTTTGTGTTTGCGCGTCAGGATATGCGAACACGTCCGCGAAATCAATGCCAGATTTTTGTGCAACTTGCGTCGAGTGTTTCACGTGAAACACATCGCGACTTTGTGAGTCGGGAAGAATCGTTCGAGTTGCAAAATGGAGAAGTGTTTCACGTGAAACACTCTTGCTGGATTTGTCTCATAATGAGATTACTCGGCATAGTTACCACCTAATACGTCATATCTGGTTACAATGTGGCATAATGTTCCACTATGTTGCCTATATATTAGTAATATTTCCCACTTTAGCCGAGTACACCAATTGACAACACTCTTGTATGTGACTGCGGGACGTGGATTGGTGGGTTCCATTTCATGGTGGGCAACGTGGTTAGGTGGGGGAGCTGGGCGGCGCTTATTAGCAGGGCTAGGATTCCGTTGGGGGCCAGGAAGGTCACGGCTTGTAGGAGGATGGTTTCGAAGCGCTCCACGGCTCGGAGGGTTACTACGTCGGCTTGGGGGAAGTTGGGCTGGGCGGATACAGTTTTGGCTCGGCCGGCGATTACATTGATGTCCGTCAATGTAAGTGCGCGGGCCACTTCGCGGAGGAAAGCGGCCTTCTTGTGATTCGATTCGATGAGCGTCACGTGGATGTGTGGGGCCCAGATCTTCAGGGGAAGGGCGGGGAATCCGGCGCCGGAGCCGATGTCGAGGATGCGCGGGGGATGAAGAGGCGCGGTGAGAACTCCCTGCGGCGGCGCGGGCGAAGATGCCGAGTAGGGGTCCTTCGACTTCGCCAAGCCGTTCGCTTCGCTCTCGGCTCGGCTACGCTCAGGATGACAGGGGTTTAAAAAGAGGTGGCGGGCCAGGAAGAAGGACTCTCCGAAGTGGCGAGTTACGATTTCTTCTTCATGGCGGATGGCGGTCAGGTTGATGCGGGCGTTCCAGCGAAGTAATAGATCGATGTACGTCGATATTTGATCGAGCTGGGATGGGGGGAGCGGTTGCTCGAGGAAAGGTTCGAGGAGGGCGGCGATGCGGGCGGTGTCCATGGAGAACCTGGAGAGATTCTAGCGGGAGTGATTGCGAAAGTGTGGTTTCTTGGTTAGGTTTTCGGGTTTTTCCGGGCGCTGACCTTACGGACGGCCGCGAGAGGTTCAATGCTGGGGATGTCTATCTCGAAGTCGTCAACGCCCCTTTTCTTCAAAAGTTCTCTAAGGGACGGGAAATCCGGCGGCTCGGGGAAAACGGGTCCGAGATATTTGCCTCCGAGACGTTTCCGTTTTTCTTTAGCAAAATCCACTTTATCTACCGTCATCAAAATAAGCTGACCAACCTGCACGCCTGGATGCAGTAGCAGAGGCGTGTTCGAGACATTTGCAATCTCCAGCGTAAGGCATCCCCTGTATAGCGGATGGATCCACGGCGCCGTTTCGATCACCATGAATGTCCGCGCAATTGACGACTTGGTAAGTATCTGGCGGGCGACACCTGGCGGTGAAGTGATCAAACGGGCGTGTGACCACTGGAATGTAAAGCTGACTGTAAACGGATTCGAATTCTCAGGCCCGGCTTTTGAGACAAGGAAAAAGCCTCCCCCAGAAACGTTGCCGACCCAGCAAAGATTGTTCGACCTTCTAGGCACGCTGACAGATCAAAATCTCGAGGCCAAGGTGGTTGGGAAGGTCGGAGCAAGTTTCTACCTGCAGATTCGAATCAAGGACGCCAGCTAATCTCCCTGTAGAAGCGTAGGCGGAGCGGCCTGAGGAGCCGTGTGCTTCAATGCTGCCGAGCTTTGCTCGGCTTGGACGGCCGGGGGCGGCCGTCCCTACGTGGGCATCAGGGCAGGCTCGCGAGGGGGCGGCCATCCCTACACGAGCTTAGGCTTCGCCGATCTGGGCGCTGTGCTGGAAGTGGTATTGGAGAATCTTCGCGGCTAGGGCGGGGGGCACTCCCTGTTCTTGGGCTTCGACGGAGCGGACCACTTCTCCGCGACAGATGACTTCGGTGGCGGCGAGCCCGGCGATTTCTGGCGGCAGCACGAGGCTAATCTCCAGTAGTGCATTCGGAAGGAGCAATTCCTGCGCCTGGAACAGCAATCCGGAGCGGCTGATGTTTTCGGTGGTGCCGGGGCGCCAGCTCTTTTCTCCCAGGGGACGATAGCGCAACGGAAGTTGGAGATTGAAACGGCGAGCTCGGAACGGTGGAACCTTCTTTTCAAGAACGCTTGAGCCGGTGCGGGATGACATCGCGGCCTCCAGAGGGATGGGTTCGGAATCCAGCACCTCGCGGACGCGGTCTTTCAGAGCGGGAAGGCTGAATGGTTTTTGGAGCAAGTTAATGCCGGCATCGAGGGTGCCGTCTTGACCAACGGCATTCTCGGTGTAACCCGACATGTAGAGCACGCGGACGCCGGGGAGGAGTTTGGCGATTTGCGCGGCCAATTCGCGGCCATTCATGCCGGGCATAATGACGTCGGTGAGCAGGAGGTCGATCGTGCCCTGGTGGCCGGCTACGATTTGCAGAGCAGCGGCGCTGTCTTCGGCTTCGAGGATTTTGTAGCCCTGCGTTTCCAGATACTGGCGGGCGAGACGGCGGAGATTGGTTTCATCTTCGACGAGGAGGATGGTCTCCTGCCCACGATCGGGGCGGGGAAGGCCGAGGGAGTCCTGCGCGGCGGCGATGTCTTCGCGGCCATCAACTCGGGGGAAATAGGCACGGACGGCGGTGCCGCGCTGCGGCTGGCTGTCAACGAATATAAAACCGCCGCTCTGTTTTACAATGCCGTACACGGTAGAGAGGCCGAGGCCGGTGCCCTTGGAACCCTTGGTGGTAAAGAAAGGCTCGAAGATGCGCAACTGGGTTTCGTTGTCCATGCCGACGCCGGTGTCGCTGATGGCGAGCATGACGTAGTCGCCCGCGGTGAGCGGCGGGTGAGTGCGCGTGAAGTTTTCGTCGAGGGCGACGTTGGCGGTCTCGATGGTGAGCTTGCCACCTTGCGGCATGGCGTCGCGAGCGTTGACGGCAAGGTTCATGATGACCTGGTCGATCTGGCCGGGATCGGCGCGGACGGCGCCGAGCGTGGGGCCGGGAACCATGACGAGGTCGATATCCTCGCCGATCATGCGGGTGAGCATTTTCAGGTTCTCGGCCACCACCTCGTTCAGGTCGAGCACTTTGGGGGCAAGCATCTGTTTGCGGCTGAAGGCCAGCAATTGCCGGGTCAGGGAAGTGGCGCGCTGGGTGGCATTGGAGATTTCCTGCGCCGGGCCCCGGAGCCGGGGATCGGATCCGAGACGCTCGAGCAGAAACTCGGAGTAGCCGGAGATCACCATCAGCAGGTTGTTGAAGTCGTGCGCGATACCGCCGGCGAGGCGGCCGATCGCTTCCATTTTTTGCGCTTGACGGAACTGCAACTCGAGGGTGCGGGTTTCCGTAACGTCTTCGATAAAAATCTCGAAGGCGCCTCCGTCTTTGCCGTTTGGGATGGAGCGCCCGGAAATGCGCGCTACGATGGAGGCGCCATCCTTGCGCACGCACTCGGTGGTCAGGTTGTTGAATTCTTTTCGGGCGCGAAAGTAATCGGCAGTTTGGAACCATTGCTGGGCATCGGCGTAAAGGCTTCCCAGATGCCGGCCCGTGAGTTCGGCGGCGCTGTCATAACCAAACAAAGCCACCAGGGCTGGGTTTGCGTCCTGCAAAATTCCGAGGGCGTCGCAACGGCAGATGCCGTAAGGCGCGTTCATGACCAGCGAGCGAAAGTTGCTCTCGGAGCGGCGCAGGCCCTCCTGGGCAGCGCGGAGGGCGGCGTTGAACCAGCAGATCAGCAGGGCCACGGCGAAAAACAAGGCGAGGTGAGCGATCGCTTTGTGATACTCGGCTGGGGTCTGTTTTCCGGTGAGCGAGTAGCAGGCACTGACGGTGAGCGCAAAAGAGGTGGCGGCGAGTCCGGGCTTCCATCCTCCGTACCAAGCACTGACCATCACGGCGACGGCGAACACGACGAGGCGGCTCTCCGCGATATTGGAGAAAAACAATGTTGGGATCAACGCCAGGACAGTGCTGAGGAGAGCAACTCCGTAGCGCAGGGCAGGGGTGCGCGCCGGAGCTATTGCCAAGCTGCGGATGAGGGGGAGTTTCATTCGCATGGACTCATGCTATGCGCGGACCGCGCGCAGAGCGAGTTACGATAGTTCACCGCAGTTTCCTGGCGGCGCAGTGGCCAGAGGTACACCTACCCACACGTAGGGGCAACGTCGAGAGAAACGGGAACGCTTTGTCCACAGCCTAATCTGAGATGCCGTTTTAAGCAAAACTCGCTGGCGCAAAATAAGGCGGTTGGGGAACATAGTCTGGCAACAGGACTTGCAACATTGACCGGGAAACGACGAAACTAACGGGGCATCGAAAGTAAATCGGGCAGGGAATATCGGAATGAATATCGGGCTTTTCGGCGGCAGATTCGATCCTATCCATCGCGGACACCTGGCACTGGCGCAGGCGGCCGCCAGCCGCTACTCTCTGCGGCAGGTGCTGTTTGTGCCGGCGAATGTTCCTCCGCACAAACATAAGCAGCCGCTTACGGCGTTTATTCATCGGTATGCGATGGTGGCGCTCGGAACGCAGGACGAACCGGGATTCATGGCGTCGCTGCTGGAGGCGCCAGAGTGGACATCTGCCGAGCTTCGCTCGGCTGGGCAGGTGAGGGCACCTGCCCCTACGTGGGCGGGGGTAAATTATTCGATCGATACGGTTCGACGGGTGAAGCAAACTCTCAGGAAATCGGACCGGCTTTTTTTCCTCATCGGAATGGACGCTTTCAAGGACATTGCTGAATGGCACGAAGCGCGCGCGCTTCTAGCGGAATGCGATTTCATCGTGGCCAGCCGTCCCGGTTATTCGTTGCGGGACGTGGCGGAGTCGTTGCCGGAAGATTTGCGGCCTCCGGCGGCGGTGGCTCGTCCGTTTCAGAAACAGCCTGCAAAAGGCGATCTGGTTCTTCCCGGGGTCACGCTGCACTTGCTGGAAGGCATTAACCGGAGCGCCTCCGCGACCGCAATTCGGGCGGCGGCGGCCCAAGGCAAGCCGCTGACGCGATGGCTGGACCCGCGGGTGGCGGATTATGTGCGGAAGCAGGGGCTGTATCGCGGGAACCACACGTAGGGACGGACGCCCCTCCTTTGACTCCGCTCAGAACCCGTCCAACCGAGCGAAGCTCGGCAGCGCCTGCGGGGCGGGTTACAATCAATGAGCCCGTATGAAGAAAAAGGACGACCTCAAACTGCAAGTGAGTGAAGCCATCCTCGCGTGCCAAGACAAACAAGCTGACGATGTCACGATCCTCGAACTGGAAAAGGACTCGGGAGCGTTCACCGACTACTTCGTGATGTGCAGCGGGACGAATCCGCGGCAGATACAGGCGATTGCCGACGCGGTGGACGAGCGGCTGGAGGCGCTGGGGCTGCGCGTGAATCACTCCGAAGGGTACAAACAGGCGGAGTGGGTGCTGCTCGATTATGTGGACTTCGTCGTCCATATCTTCTCGGAGAAGGCGCGCCAGTTTTACGATCTGGAACGGCTGTGGAAGTCGGCCAAGCGGCTGGAACCCGCGGAACTGATGGCGAAACCGAAACCCCGGCGGCCCACGACCGCCAGAGCCACCGCTCGGAAAACCGTTTCCGCGGCGCCCAAGAAGGCGCGAAAAAAGAAGGCCTGAAGTGTGCGCTTCGAATCCAGCCCCGTGGGGTTCTTCTTTCCGCCTGGTGGCCGCGGAAAAGTGGAAGGCAAAATCGGCGGCGATGGGCAACGCGGTCACGGCAGCTTTGGTGGAATACTCGCGTCCGTTGCCTGACATGCGCGTTGTCGATCTTGCCAGCGGCACCGGCGAACCTGCGATCAGCCTGGCGCAGCGCGTTGGTCCGCAGGGTTCGGTGACGGCGGTGGATCAGAGTTCGGAACTGCTCGACATAGCCGCCGAGCGAGCCCGCAACAAGAAACTCTCAAACTTCACCATCCAGCAAGCCGACGCGCACCATCTGCCGTTTGCCGGCCAGAGCTTTGATCTTGCGACCTGCCGCTTTGGGGTGATGTTTTTCAGCGATGCCGAGCGAGCGCTGGCGGAACTGCGCCGCGTGTTGAAGCCCGGAGCTCGCGCCTGCTTTGTCGCCTGGGGTCCGATGGAACAACCTTATTGGCAAACCACGATGAAGATCGTGCACCGGCATGTGGGTGGCGCCATGCTTCAACCGGGAGGAGCAGATCTTTTTCGATTCTCGGTTCCGGGATCTCTTTCAAAAGCGCTGAGCGCTTCGGGATTTCACGAGGTAGAGGAGTCGACTCAGCATTTGCCCTGGACCTGGCCGGGAGACGCGGAAGAAGTTTTCGAATACGCCTGGGCAGTGGCAGCTCCGTTCCGACCGATGCTGGAACGAGTGCGGGTGGAAGAGTGGCCCGTGATCCGCGCTGAGGCAACGGCGGCGATTGAGCGTTATCGCGTGGGGGATGAGATACGGTTTGGCGCGGACGTGGTTCTGGCGTCGGGAAAGGCCTGAGTGGCGGACGCCCTGTGAAGATCAAAGTGGCATGGATCGGGAAGACGAAGGAGCCGGCGATTGAGGCTCTGACCGACGAGTATTTGAAACGGATCTCGCGCTATGCCGAGGTTGCGGGCGTGGCATTAAAGGACGAAGCCGCAATTCTGTCGGTGG
>Ga0208188_1000364_pt1 | contig 33093 bp, 27 predicted proteins | sample June2015DPH_8_50_FD_184698 | JGI IMG/M metagenome (GOLD analysis project Ga0208188, IMG submission 184698) | Peatland microbial communities from SPRUCE experiment site at the Marcell Experimental Forest, Minnesota, USA - June2015DPH_8_40... | ecosystem: Environmental > Terrestrial > Soil >...
AACGCGCTCCTTGATTTCACCGGCCACCAGGTTGGGCAGGCAATCGAGGACATAAACGGACGGGTCAAGTTCGGCGAGCAGGTCGGCCATCTCGGGTTCCATTTTGCCCTGGCCGGAAAAGCCGAGATTGATGGTCGGCCAGTTGAAACGGCGACCGAGAATCGCGTTGTGGACCATGCCCGGACGCGACGCGGAAAGTCCCTGCAGGATGGAAGTGCCATAAAAAACAATTGGCTTGCGGGTGCCCGGGCCCCACGGCCCGGCCTTGCCAATGGTCGCGCCCGGTGGGATTCCGAGTTCGACAAATTTCGTGCCGTTGTAGAGCGGCAGGTAAAGGAGGTATTCGCGTTTGCCCGGCAGGAGATTTTCGACAAGTGTCACCTCATTGGTCTGCGCCGTTGGCTGGCCCACGGCGAGCCAATGCCAGCCTTTGTCGGTTTTCACGTATAAATCGAGTCCGCTTTTGCCGATGGCCGTCATGTTGGGCAGGTAAAGCCAGGACTCGGTCAATGCCCAGCGCGCGCGGAGGGTCGTCGCGTCGGTGACGAAGCGGACGCACATGCCGGCGGAGTTGCGGCTCAACTCCCAGACGGGTTTGCGCACCATGGTTTCGGCCCGGGCGGGCAGGCGATCGTAAAAGGCCTGGGTGTCGTTCCAGCCGCGGCCTTCGACCCCGAACTGCCGGATGTCATACCAGGGCGGGGTGTCGTTGGTACCGGCCGGGCCGGGTGTGGGCTGCGCGGCGGCAAACCACACGGGAAACACGGTGAAGGCGGCGGCAAGCATTGGGAGCAAAAACTTGAGTTGCATGGCAATAATTGGTTGGTTGTGCGGAGCAATCTATGGAAATTGGCGGAAACCGCTTGTCCCCTATTTAAGTGACTTTGCCTTTGGGGGACATGGGTTAACCTCTTTCATATACCAGTTCAAACCACTTTGATATGAAAACGGATTTCGTGCGGATTGTGTGGCATCAGTTGACGCACCAGAAAGGATTGTATCTGGCGCTGATTTGGGGAGTTGCAATGTTTGCCACCGGCTGCGGGAAGAAAGAAAGCGCCGCGCCTTCGGCCACCACGGCTGCGCCGGAGCAAACCGCCACCCAGGAGACAGCGGCGGCAACCGCACCCAGCCAGCCGGTGCATACACCCGTGTCGGCGACAGCGGCGGCGAATGCCGACAACGGACTGACCGTCTTGCAGCAATTGAACCGCTCCGTGCTCCAATATAGAATCCAAAATCACCGTTTCCCCACCAGTGTTGAGGAAGTGGCCGCCTTCGCCGGTGTCCAGGTCCCGCCCCCGCCGCCAGGAAAAAAATACGTCTTTAACGGCAGGGGATTCATTGTTCTGGTGGACGATACAACAAAATGAGGTATAGTTCCAATGATGGTTTCCATCTCCAATTCCCAAAAATGGTTTGCCGGATGCAAGACCACGCAACCGGCTCCCCAACGTGGATTCACCTTGATCGAACTCCTGGTGGTCATTGCCATCATTGCCATCCTGGCGGCAATTCTGCTTCCGGCGCTGGCCGCAGCCAGGTCCCGGGCGTTACGGATGCAGTGCATGAACCAACTGAAGCAACTTGACTTGGGCATTAATTTGTTCGTTGGCGACAACTCGGAAATGTTCCCGGCAGCAGGTTATCAAGCCTCAGCGGGCGTGCTTACTTGGGACAGTTGGATTTACCCCTACGTCGGCGGCAGCAGTAGTTTGTCTCTGATACAGGCGGAAAAGGGCACCTATGGGATAGATGCGTCAGTATGTGATGTGTATAACATCGCCCCGGGCCTCAATATTATGACCTGTCCGGCCGACACTTTTCAAAAAATCGGTTGGATGTATGATGCGAGTGGCAATCTTCAGTTTTCTCCCAGAACCTATGCCATGATCAGCGCGGGTGTCGCTTATGGGACGGATTTTCAAGTTAACCCCGATGTCCCCAGCAAAGGGAGCTATCCATTGCCGGACTTGTTTCAGCCGAACCGCCATGGTGTCGGAATTTACTGGGAATCGAGTGGTGCGACCCCCGATTGGGGGGCAAAGGGTTATCCAACTTCGGTAGTTCGCGATCCAGGCGGAACCATCCTGCTGGCGGAAGTGGCCAGCAGCATGGGGTGTGAGGGGAACATCTGGCCTTGTACTTGTTGCGGCCCGGAAACCGCGGATGGGACGCCCGGTGGCTGGGGCAACTTGTACCAAATTGACACGGCGGCCCCGATCAACCAGCAGACAATTGCAACGGCAAGCGACGGCTACAACGAAGGGCAACTGTTGTACAAGGCTCACAATAACCGGTTTAACTACGCTTTTCATGATGGCCATGTGGAAACGCTAAGAATCGAAGACACCGTCGGCTCCGCGTCGGGCCCTTTGAGGGTCCGACTTAAAAGTCCAAAGGGAATGTGGACGGTGATACCGGGTGATTAACCATTCTAATTCCACCAGGATTTGTCCCCATTTTAGGTGACATGACAATTTTGCCGGGTGTCTATTATTATCTTGGCATAACCTTTGTGACAAAAAAACGTCTTGTAAGTAATCGTTTAATGTGGCTGCATGACAAGGGTGAGCAGTGCATTTATCAGGCTGTCAATTGTCTTTTTTTCGTCCCGATGAACGCAGGGCCGGGCATGGCAGAAACAGGGGCGGGGAGGCCATGAATTATACAAACCCAAACCGCAGCCAGTTCCTTATTTAAAAACCAAACGAGCAACCAATCAAAACCAAAACCACACTATGAAAAAAACCCTGATTAAAAAAATAACCTGCCTCGCCGTTCTTGGCGCGGCCCTGGCTTGGGCGAGTGGAACCGCCCGCGCCCAGGTGACAACCAATTTTTTCACCTTTAGCGGCTCTGCTGATGGGCTCACTTACCCTGGTGGTTGGGCCTTGCAAGGTGACGGCAGCGGCTATGACCCCGCGGTGGATAACACTGGCGACGGAGGAGGCTCATATAATTTTTACCAAGATTTGTCTGCCGGCGACCAGCTCGACATCTGGAGTTATTGGTCGGGCAATAATGGTTGGCCTTACATCTGGAATTCGAGCTCTAACGCTAATGTGCTGGATTATGTGGATATGACCATTTACACCAATATTTCATTTGACGTGCTGTGGGATACCGCTAATTCCACCATTAGCATCGCCGACTTCAACGATGAGGCCTTTGCCGGTGGAAACGGCGATTGGGGGATGGAGTTTGTTTGTGTTGACGGCTCCGGTCAAACTTGGGTAAATGTTAAAACCTTTCAAATTCCCGCGGCGGCGAGCAGCGGCTGGCAGCATGTCAATATTCCCATTCCCACTGGTCTTTCCATCGACCAGACAGTCGGGTTTGCGTTCAAGAAATGGACCGGCTCCGGCTATACAGGAATTGCATCCTGGTGGATAGACAACATCGCGGCGGAAAGGCCGGGTGCGCCACCGCAATCGCCAACTTTGAGTCCTCCGGCACCTGTGGGCGCCCAAGGGTTGAACATATACGATGATGGCAATTCCGGCGACCGCCAAAGTGTCGCCACCGTTGTGGCCGGCTCGCCGGACTTAAATTATTCTTGGAAGGGCAGTGCAAATCCGGTGACTTATTCCGTCGATATCGCGCAAGCCCCGGCTGCCAGCTACACCGGCTATCAAGTCCACATCATGATTATTCCGGGTGATAGTATAACGGACCTTGCACCGGATTGGAATCAAGCCAATGCGCTGGTTCTTTTCATACAGCGCCAGCCCAACGGCAGCGTGGTCGGCAATTTGCGTTACAAGCTTAACCAGGCCAACAACAACACCTGGCTGTATGGCTCAGACACCAATGTGTTTGGCCCGAACCCGAGCCACCCCGCGACCAACACGATTGTGCCCACCTACGGCGGGCTTTTGGGTTCCGTGACCAATGCCAGCGGCTATGTCGGCACATGGAGTGTCACGATTGACAGCAGTGGCAACATTACGCTTGCGAGTCCCGGTAGCACCAACACCTGTGCGTTCCCTTCGGGTGACGATGCCGCGTTTGTCTCTCCCGTGACGGTCTACTGGGGCACGCAGCCTGATAATAACGGCTTTTACCAAGATGTTGTGCTCAGCGGCGTTCACATCAACGGCTCGCTCAACTCGTTGAATGTGAACTTGGTGAACGCGTCGCTCCCCTCATCCTTGGTGGCCCGCTACAGTAGCAGTTCCTCTGTGTTTGAAACGCCGGCCGATGCCGTGTATTGGCTCCAATGGACCTTGCCGGATGCCGGCTACGGACTGGAAAGCGCTTCGAGTCTGATGGGTTCCTGGGCGCCAGTTACAGGACCACCGGTTACAACAACCAATTACGTGAACACCTTCGACACCTCCGGTTCGTTTACCGCTACCCGCAATTATAACCCGCCGCCCTTGTGGATAGGCTATGATAGTGGCGATGATGCCAGCCCTACGGTTACTTGGGCCTCGGGCTCGACATACGATGCGGGCAACAGCGCCAGTTCCGGCTCTGCAAAACTCAGTTGGACGTGGGCCGGCGGAAGTGGCAATGAGGCTTTCACGTTTGACGTTTTCGGTTCCGCACAAGACTTATCAGGCGGAACATTGTCGTTTGATATTATGATAGATCCTTCCTCGACGGCAGGCACTAATGGGGATTATGGCACTTTTAGTGTGGCCACTCGCGCTCAAGACTACACTTGGAACGGCACGAGTGAGTACACGCCACTGCTAACCGCCGCAGGCGGCAATGTTGGTCAGTGGGCAAATGTTAGTATCGATCTGGGAACTGGCGTTGATTCTTCAGTTCGCGCGCTCACATTACAGATCGCCAACGACGGGAACATCACCGGGACGCAGACCATTTATATTGATAATCTTCAATTAACTACATCGCCGGGAACGGCTGTGACAAAGTACAACATTGGCGGCAAGCGTTCGCTGTACATCACCAGCCCCATGCTGCAGCCGGACAGCGGCGCGCGCTTCTTCCGGTTATCGAACTAGCCGGGTTCGCAGTAATTGTGAAGGTTTGATGGGTTCAAGTGCCGGCCTCGTTTGAGGCCGGCACTTTTTTTAACAGGGGTTTGGCCCCCCAACATCTTTGCCGAGTTTGACTGGTGACCTGGCCGGTCGTTCCCAGCCGTTCCTTGGGGAAGGCAACGGTGAAAAGTGCCGTAACTTTTTCATCGGTGCCTTGGTAGTGGGCTATTTTGGCTGGTAGGGACGACCTGCCGGTCGTCCGAGGCCGCGCAGCAGCGCGGCCCTACCATTCAAATTGTGAATCAGAAATTCAAAGTAGCCCGCTACCGGTGGCTTGGTTAATTTGCAGGCTTGTAGTACTTTATGATATGAACCGGATTTTTTACCTTTGGATTCCGGCACGTGACATGCTGAAAATGGACTCGTTATGGGTGCAATCGCAAATCAATTTTTTGCAGAAGGTCTGCCATGGGTTTCCGGAAGCAATGATCGTTAAAAGTTCCCCAACATTTACAGTCTTGTATGCGTAATCAGCTTATTCCCGTTCCCGCGCTTTTCACAGCAATTCTCACCACTGTTTCAACGGGTTTTGCGCAGGCAAACCTGCCCATTTATACCGACAATCTGGTGAATGGTTTTCAAAATTGGAGTTGGGCAACGGTAAATCTGGCAACCAGTTCGCCGGTTCATTCGGGCAACAATTCCATCAGTGTTGCCGACAGCACCAACTACCAGGCGCTTTATCTTGAACATTCGGATTTTAATACCACCCCCTACGCCAGTCTTGGTTTTTGGATCAACGGCGGCACCAGTGGCGGACAAAAAGTGCAAGTTTGGGGATTGCTTGATGGCACCAATCAGGTGGCCTATTCCCTGGGAACTTTGCCGGCCAGCTCTTGGCAGCAATTCACCATTCCGCTTTTCTCCTTGGGCGTGGCCAACAAGGCAAATTTTAGCGGCATTTGGATTCAGGGCAGCGTTGCCACGGCTCAACCAACATTTTACGTGGACGACATTCAATTGGTGGCCGCGCCCGCGCCCGCGTTGACGCACCTCGGCGTTGATGCCACTCAAACCATCCGGCCGGCGGACGCGCGCTGGTTTGGGGTTAATACCGCGACCTGGGATTCCACCGGTTTTGCCGAGCCGGCCACAACCAACGCCCTTAAAGAAATGGGTTGCCTGGCACTGCGTTGGCCGGGCGGCTCGACGGCGGACGCCTACCATTGGGCCAATGACACCACCGGAAATTCCCGGTTTATGAATATTGCCACCAACCTGGGCGCTCAAGTTTTCATCACGGTCAACTATGGCAGCGGCTCGAGCAATGAAGCCGTTGCGTGGGTGAAATCGGCGAACAAGACCAATAATTGCGGCTTTAAATACTGGGAAATCGGCAACGAATGTTATGGCACCTGGGAAACCGACGCGAACAATCCGGCGCATGACCCTTATACTTACGCCGTTCGCGCCGCCAGCTGGCTGCAAGGGATGAAAGCAGCCGATCCGACCATTAAAGTCGGCGTGGTTGTCGCGCCGGGTGAGGGAAGTTATTCCAACAACGCCACTCATTTCGTCATCAATCCGCGCACCGGCACCACGAATTACGGCTGGACGCCCATCCTGCTCGCCACGTTGAAAAATCTCGGTGTCACGCCGGACTTTGCCATCTATCATTTTTATCCCCAATACACCTCCAGCGATTGGGCTCCGAATTCTCCCGATAGCGATCCGTTGTTGCTCCAGGTTGCGGTCAATTGGGCGGGCGACGCCGCCGACCTGCGCCAGCAAATCAGCGATTACCTCGGCCTGGCCGGCACCAACACCGAACTGGTCTGCACCGAAAACAACAGCGATTCAGGCGCCATGGGCCGGCAATCCACCAGCATCGTGAACGCGCTTTACCTCGCCGACAGCACCAGCCAGCTCATGAAGACCGAGTTCAACGCCTATCTCTGGTGGGACCTGCATAATGGCGCGGACACGGGTGGAACTTTTGACCCGACACTTTATGGCTGGCGGACCAATGGCGATTATGGGCTGCTGAGCACGGCGAACGCCCGCTATCCGACCTTTTACGCCGAAAAGTTGCTGCAATACTTTGTTCGTCCGGGGGACACCGTGTTGGACGCCACCAGCGACTATATGCTGCTTTCGGCTTATGCCGCCCGCAAGGCCGATGGCGCCCTTGCCTTGCTGGTCATCAACAAGGACGCGACCACCTATTTTAACGCGCAAATTTCCCTGTCCAATTTCGCACCCGCGTCAACCGCCACGGCCCGTTCTTATGGTATTGCGCAAGACGACGCCGTGCGCACCAACAACCCCGCTCCCGGCGCGCAAGACATCGCGACGAATGTTGTTCCGGCCGGCGCCGGTTTCACCAATTCCTTCCCGCCGTATTCCTTGACGCTGTTCACCTTTGCGCCTGGTCCGGCACAACTGTCCGCCCTCCTGCCGCAACCGGGACAATTCGTCCTGCAACTCCATGGCCAGCCGGGCACACCTTACATCATCCAGCATTCACCGGATTTGTTCATCTGGACCCCGGTCTCGACCAACCTGCTGGCCGGAAATGTTTTGAATATCACCAATGTGATTTCATCCGGTGTCACCCAGCAATTCTGGCGCGCGGTGTGGCAGCCATAACCTCGCAAATCAATTTTGCGCGGGCTGCGATACGGGTGATAATGGCGCCAAGCCGGACGCGGCACGAATCGGGGCGATGCCCTTGACGTATTCCGGGTCGTCCAAACTCAACGAGCGGGGGGCGTTGACCAGGGTTTGCATGGCTTTGCTGGCATCCGGCCCGGTCCCGACCATGCCGGCCCAGAGCATCCACCAGGTCCACTCCGGCTGCTGTTCCAGCACCGCCAGCGTCGGCGGCGGTCCGACTTCCGCCAGGGCAATCGGTTTTCCCCCCGCCAGTTTCGACAGGTCGTGGTAATAAGCTGGCGAAAAATCGCCGTGATAAACGTCCAGTGCCGCAATGTCGAAATAGTTCCGGCCGGGAAAGTAATCGGCGAACTGCCGTTGCGATGTGCTCGGCCGGTCCACGCTCCAGATCCAGATCAGATTGTTGAGCTGGTGATGGTTCACCAACCGATCGAACAACTGGCGGTAGAGCACCGTCGTGCCGCGCTCTCCCCGCCGGCCGCCCCACCAGAACCAGTCGCCGTTCATTTCATGGTAAGGCCGCCAGAGCACGGGCACGTGCGCGTCGCGAAGTTGTTTCAGGAATCCCGCAATGACGTCCACTTGGGCGCACCAGTGATTGTACAATTCGGTTCCGGGCGTGATCACGTCATTCCACTGTTCATCCGTGAGCCTGCCCGACACGCTGGCGAGCTTGTTCGTCGCCCCGCCGCCCTGGATTGGCCGGAAAGTCACCGGCTCATCCGCGGTGGGCGGCACGGCGTGCCAGCACAGGGTGATGATCGAACCTTTCTCGTACTGCCGCTTGACCTCCGCGATGATGTCCGGTCTGGCGGCCACGGCGTCCTTGTCGCCGGGCTTGGCAAAGCCGAAGTCTTGGCCGAAAATGGCCGGCGTCCTGCCCCAAGCCCCGGCGGCCCGCCGGGTGGAAATGTCCTTCGTGTTCGGAAAATTGTGCTGGCCGGTGAGCGTGTGTTTGCCGGAAATACCGTGAAGGTATTTCAATAACGCCACCGCCTCCGGCGAAGCGTTGGGTGTCACCGGCCTGACGGAACTGCACCCGCCGCACCACAAGCCGAGCAACAGCACGAGAATGGTTCGTTTGTTTTTCATGGCTGAATATTCCCTTCGTTAAAAAGAGCTTTATTGCCTGCGACTTTTCCACTTTTCAACGGGCTGGCCGCAGGGGCTTTTCAATCAACCGACATTGTTGTTCCACACAGACCTTTTGATCGTCCAACCGGGTGAAGGAACTGCGCCCGAGGCTGCCAGACTGGCAAGCGAAACAACCCGGCGATTCACACCCGCCTCTGCTATTCCATGATCTGGTCCGGTGATTTCCCGGGCCGGGCGGCTTTGCCGCTGAATTGCTCCAACTGCAAACCTTCGACGTGGCGCACTTCCAGCGCCGCACCATAATAATCTTCCAACGGTCCGCTCCAGATCACCTGCGTGTTGCGAAGCGTCAGTCCGCGCACAAACTCGCAGTGGATGCCGGCGATGGAATTTGTGTAAATACCTTTGAATTCCCCGCCGGGCAAAAGGCCATTGGGCCGGTCATCGTAAAAACCTCCGGGCTGGTCACTGGTCTTGGCGACTTCCACGCGCACGTTGTCAAACACGATGTCCTCGATCGGTTGAGACTCGCAGCCGCGAAGGTAAACGCCGCTCTCGCCCTGGCACAGAATGTTGCTGAAGCGGATCTGGCGGACGTGCCCCAGCTTCGTGTCCTGGTTGCGCGGAAGGTGGCTGATATGAATCGGCTCACCCGCGCCCCACCACTTGCCCGGTTGCAGCCGGGTTTCAATTGTGATGTTTGAGAAGAGAATGTTTTCAATGTCGCCCTCGTCGCGGCTTTGAATGCAAAGTCCGCGATTGCTGCGGTGGATGACGCAGGCGTCGAAGACCGCGTTGCGAATTCCCGGCGGCGCGTAGGCTTCATCCAGCTTGAGCGCGCAACTGCGCGAAGCAATCGTGCAGCCGGTGACGGTAATGTTTTCGCTGCGGCCGCAGCTCGCGAAGTTTGGCGTGTTCTTGAGCACAATGCCGTCATCCGCCGTGTCGATGTGGCAGTTGGCAACGCGCACATTGCGACAATGATCGAGATCAATGCCGTCGTTGTTCGGCACATTCCAATCGTTGACGATGCTGACGGAATCAATCACCAGGTCCTCGCACCCAACCGGATGAACCGTCCAGCTCGGCGCGTTGCAGAGGGTGATGTTCCGGATGCGCACCTGCCGGCACCCGATCAAAATAATCACCATCGGCCGCCCGGCGGCCAATGTCTTGTCGGTGGCACTCCGACCAAACGGCCACCAGACCCCACAGAAGGATTGCGGCCACCATCCCGGTTTGTTCACGTCGCCACCCGCCTGTTCGTCAGCGAGTTCCTGCCACACCGCCTTGTCATTGCCATCAAGAACACCGTCGCCGGAAATGGAAATGCCCGTCGCATCCTTCGCAAACAGCAACGCCCCCGCCTGGCCGTAATCCTGCCAGCGCGCGCTCCCCTTCAACACCGCGCCGCGCGCCAGGTGGAAATCAATTCTACTGTGCAACGTGATTGCTCCCGCGAGAAAGGTCCTGCCACCGGGCAACACAACCTGTCCGCCACCCTGGGCAGCGCAGGCGTCCACCGCTCTCTGGATCGCCGCCGTGTCATCGGCCGCGCCATCGCCCTTCGCGCCATAGTCCAGCACATTGTGAACGCCTGATGCGGTCAGTGGTTCGTGATGACCGGACAGGTCAACGGCGCGCGTTGTGGATGCGGCCAGAATCAACATTCCGGCAAGAAAACGAACGGTCATTTTTATGGGTTGCAGTTTTTCAGCGCTTAGGTTCGCCGCGCGGTCCCCAGGCGAAGATTGTTTTCGATCAAACGACAGCGCTGTTCGACACAAACTTTCGAACGCCTGCCGTCTTCGGGTGTGTTGGCCACGTAATCCAGCAATTTCTCAACCGTCGTCGTGGCAACATGCGTGCGCGTGTCCGAGGAACCGTAGTAGATAAACACGTCGCCATTGGTGCGGGCCACCCAGCCGTTGGCAAAAACAACGTTCGACACGTCGCCCACACGTTCTTCGCCTTCGGGCGCCATGAAATAGCCGCCGGGGGCCTTGATAACCCTGGTGGGATTGATCCGATCGCACAGGAACAGGTAGAGCACATAACGCATGCCGGCGGCGGTGTTGCGCACCCCATGGGCGAGATGCAACCAACCCTTCTTCGTTTTGATCGGCGCCGGCCCAAGGCCGTTCTTGCCTTCCTTGATCGTGTGATAGAAACGCGGGTCAATGATCTGTTCCTTGCCGATGACCGCGTTCTCAATGTCATCGCACAAACCCCAGCCGATCCCGTCGCCGCTGCCGGTGGCCGCGAAATCGGCCATGGGCCGGGTGTAGAAGGCGTACTTGCCCTTGACAAGCTCCGGATGCAACACGCAGTTGCGCTGGTGCAATGAATTCGTCTTGAGGTCGGGCAGCCGTTCCCATTTCACCAGGTCTTTCGTGCGCGCAATCCCGCAACGGGCGATGGCCGCCGAAAGATCTCCCGGATTCGAGTCGTCATGCCGCTCGGCGCAAAATAATCCGTAAATCCAGCCGTCCTCGTGCCGGACGAGACGCATGTCGTACAGGTTCGTTTCCTTGTCTTCAAGCTCTGGCATCCGCACCGGGTAATCCCAAAACCGGAAGCCGTCCACGCCGGTTTTGCTTTCCGCGACGGCGAAAAACGACTTGCGGTCCCAGCCCTCGACGCGCGCCATCAGGACGATGTTCCCGTTCCACTCCATCGCGCCGACGTTGAAGACGCAGTTGATGCCGAGCCGCGTCATCAAATGCGGGTTGTGGGCGTGGTTGAAATCGTAGCGCCAGGACAACGGCGTGTGTTCGGCGCTCAACACCGGGAATTCATGGCGGTCAAAAATTCCGTTGCCGTTTTTTTGCGGGGGGTTGCGGCGTTTGATCAGTTGTTCGTGCCGCCGCTGGAGTCGTTTCAGTTTGTTCGCAAAGTCGGTTTTGGTCATTGGGCTTGGGCCGTCGTGGTTGAAGGGGATGGCGGTTTGAACCATTCCCCGTCCGGCGGAACCAGCCGCCAGCCGGGAATGGGACGTTCCTCAACGCCATTGGGCAACTGCCAGCGGACGGCAAGTTGGGTGGAGCCGGATTGCTGTTGCTGCAATGCCTCCAGATAGTAGCGCTTGCCGGCTTCCAGCGTGACCGATATCGATTCCGCCTCATGCGTGTGCGGCCATTTGCGGTAAGGTGTGCTGCGCGTCACCTCCGCGATTTTTGTCTTCTTTGACGGCGTTGCATCAGCGCTGAGCCAAAGCTCCGAAACGCTCTCGTTGGCGATCCAGAATTTGTACGTACCGGTGATCGGCGGGATCAAAAAACCCTGATAACGCGCCTCGAAATTGGTGGCCACACTCACGGGCGTTTCAAAAGCCTTGCCCAGGATTTCCCGGCCGGTGGGCGGCTCGGCGAGATTGTCCAGGTCCGTCAGATTGACGTCCTTAAGATTGGTCCACCAGTCACGCGCAATGCCCGCACCCGGTCCGACCTGAAAGGCCGGGCTGGCGGCGCTGCGCAAACCATCGGTCTTGGCAATGAACGTGTAATGGTCTCCCGCCTTGTTGATCTTCAGGTCCGGAAACGTGGCAATGCCGTTGACGGTGGTGGCCGTCAAGGTCCCCGACAGCGCACCGCCCGGGGAAGTCTTTTCCAATGCCAGCGTAACGGTGAAGGTTCCCGTGCGAACCGTCCGGCCCGCTTCGTCCTGAACGGCCACGGTCACCGGGAGCCGGCGCAGGCCGCCCACGGCGACGTCGCCCGGCGCGGCCGCAAAACCCAGTCGCACCGCCGGGCCGGCCGGCTGAAACGGATAATGACCAAAGTCCGGCAGGTCGCCCAGGTTGAGCACGTAGGGATTATTGAACCACTCGCGCAGTTGTTCCGGCGAATTCTTTTCCGTCAGCACGGGCCCTGACCACGTCGTAAAGAACAACCAGCCGGCCTTTTCGCGGACAAGCCCGTTCACATCGGGAATCGGCCCGTTCTCGCCAAGGGCGATGAGCTTTTGCCTGCGGCCAAAGGCGGTCAGCTCGTCAAATATATCCTTTGCCGTCCCGTGATTGCCGTCCATGGGATAATGGTCCTGACCGATGATATCCACGTAGGCGTCGCCCGGATACCAGTCGGCGAGGTCGGTTTCCGCGCCGGGTGAAAAGACCCAGATGAGGTTGTTGAGTTTGTGTTTGTCGGTGAAGTTTTCAAACATCAGCCGCCAGAGCTTTCTGAGGGGTTCCGGCCCCTGTGCGCCCCACCAAAACCAGCGGCCGTTCGCCTCGTGCAACGGTCGCCACAGCACCGGCACGTGCGCGTCGCGGAGCACTTCCAGTTCGCCCGCGATTTTATCCAAATCGCGCAACAGCGCTTCATTTTCGGGGGTGCCTTCCGTCAGGCCGCGCGCCAGATCAAAGGTCGTGTCTTTCGTGTAAAACGCCGGCTCGTTCATCGGCGCGCGCCAGTGCCAGCAGAATTCGACGATGCCGTGCCGGGTTTGATACCAGTCAATTGCGTGCCTCGCCAGGGTGTGGTTGGTATCATGCCCGCGCGACGGTCCGGTGTAACCCGACAAATCCATCGCCAGCAGCGCCGGCAGTTTGCCCGTGGTGTTCGTGAGATAATTCAGTTCAAAACACAGATCATTTGTCCCCCGCCAGCCTTCCTGCTGGCCGGAAATGATTTTTTTTCCGTAAATGTCCGAGAAATAGGCCAGCAGAGACTGCACTTGCGGTGAAGCGTTCGGCGTGACCGGTGCGTCCGCGCCGGAGGCCACGGCCGTTCGCGCAACCGTCAACACCAACGCCAACAGCAGCATCGCCCGGACAACCCATCGGTTGGTCCGCGTCCCGTTGATTGCTGGATGAATTGTGCTCATTAACGACTGTGCTCACCATAACTTTGAGCAGTATAGAGCGGGATGTAAAACCAAAAATGTCATCTAAACGTGCGACATCAAAAAAACTTTTGCCTTGGCCGCCCAGCGTCCATTTTTTTGCCGGGTGCGCAAGCCTGTAAATCATTGATGGACGGTGCGGCAGCGTCCTGATTTGGGCGTTGTAGTGTCGGCGCTGTGCGCCGATTTCGAGCCACAGGCTCGACGCTACAGCCAAATTCGGACACTGCCGACCATGCTGGAAATTTGACCAACGGCAATGCGACCAAAAAATTATGAGCCACCGACATACTTCCCGCCGGGAATTCATCAAAACCAGCGCCCTGGCGCTCCCGCTGATTGCCGTCGGGTGCCACAGCCTGCCCACCGGCTCCGCCCCAGCCAAAAAGAACGCGAACGACTTCGTCATCGTCCGCAATGGACGCTTTGAGCTGCAGAGCCGCCCCTATTTTTATATCGGGACCAATCTTTGGTACGGCTGCTATCTGTCCGACCCGGCGCTGCCCGGAGGCCGCCAACGCCTGGTCCGCGAGCTTGACCGCCTGCAGAGCATTGGCGTCACGAACATCCGCCTGCTGGCCGGTTCGGAAACGTCGCCGCTCGCCGGGGCCATTCCGCGCGGCATCACCCGCGCCCCGCGCGACTGGGACGAGGACTTGCTTCGCGGCCTGGATTTTTGCCTCGCCGAAATGGCCAGACGCAACATGCGGGGAATCCTTTTCCTTTCGAACTACTGGCAGTGGTCCGGCAGCTTCGCGCAATACGTCCGGTGGATTACCGGCGAAACGATTCCCGACCCCGACCGCCCCGAGATGGCGCGTGGCGACTGGCACGGTTTCATGCAGTTTTCCGCGCGTTTTTACACCATCCCGGCGGCGAACGAACTCTACCGCGGATATGTCACGCATTTGATCCAGCGCCGCAACACGGTGAACGGGCGGCTTTACCGCGACGACCCGGCCATCATGACCTGGGAACTGGCCAACGAACCACGCCCGGGTCCTGATGATGTCAAGGACGCCAGTGTTCCGGTGTTTTGCCAGTGGGTGGACGAGGTCGCCCGGTTCATTCATGCCCAGGACCCGAACCATCTCGTCTGCACCGGTTCGGAAGGAATCTGGGGCTGTCTGCAGAAACCCGGCGTTTTCGTCAGGGCGCATGAAACCCCGGCGATTGATTACGTGACCGTGCACATGTGGTTGAAGAATTGGGGCTGGCTGAAAGACCCGCAACTCGGGCCCGATTATGAGACGGCGGCGGCCCGGGCGCGGGAACATGTCGAGCAACACACCGCCCTGGCCACCGACACCCTGCACAAACCGCTCGTGCTGGAGGAATTCGGCCTGCCACGCGACCACGAGCAGTATGCACCCGACAGCCCCACGACCGCCCGCGACGATTATTTCGGTCGCATGTTCAATCAAGTGGCGGAGTCCTGCCGGACAGGCCGGGCGCTGCAAGGCGCGAACTTCTGGACGTGGGGCGGCGAAGGCCGGGTTAACGCCGGGAAACCCGGTTCCGCTGGCGTCCTGACCGGCGACCCACCCTGCGAACCCCAGGGGCTGAACTCCGTGTTCGACACCGACCAGAGCACGCTGGCCGTCATTGCCCAAGCCAACGAAAAACTCGCCGCCCTCGCCGGGTGACGAGGGAAGCTTTCAAGGGCGTGTTGCTCCAATTGCCCTAGGAGCACGAACAGTCCCGCATTGCAGGATCCGCGTGGTCTGGTTCGTCCAGGCCACGTGAGCAAAATTAAATGTGCCGGACACGTTCCGTCTTGACCAGATCGTGCAGGACAATCAAAAGCCATAGTGCGCGGCGCGGACGTGCCAAGCGTCTCGTTGCATTCTCTCACCGAGAAAGCTATTATCGCGACATGCATTCTGGCGACTCAAAACTTGGCCTTAAAATTGTTGCTCAACGGCGTTATTCCTGCTGTTTACCCCGCTAAAAAATGGAATTTCCAGCGATCACGCAAACCGAGCGCCGCAGTTTAGGGCGGTTTGATACTCCCAGGCCTCTTGCCCAGGCGCTCACAGATTGGGCTATCCAAGATGCTCGCGAGACTGTTCTTGAGCCAAGCTGCGGCGGAGGGGTGATTGTCAGAAGTGTAATATCGCGCCTAGCGGAGCTGGGCGCCAAACACCCGACCAAGGGGATCTGGGCCTGCGACATCGATCCGCGAGCGTTGGCAGAAACAGCGCGTAACATTGCACCGCATGTGCCGAAACTCGTTCTCTGCAACTTCCTCAACGCGACTCCATCTGCTTTCGGCAACACCAAGTTCGACGTAATTCTTGGAAATCCACCATACGTGCGACTCCACACTATGGATGCGGCCACTCGGGAAATCGCTAGGAAGGCACTACCGGCGTCCGACCTTTTGGGCGCAAGGGCCAGCTTGTGGGCCTACTTCCCTATTCACGCCTTCAAAATGCTGGCTGTTGGCGGCCGCATGGGATGGATTCTCCCCGAGGCAATTTTGCACGTTGATTATGGGAAACAGATTCTCCGCTGGGCAACGCAAAGGTTCGCAAGATGCGTTGCGGTCAGCCTTCGCGAACGATGCTTCGTGACCGATGGTGCACAGGAGAGAGTCGTAATGCTTCTACTTGCAGGCGCAGGTGGCCAAGCGTCGCGAGAATTGGAGATGATTGAGTTCACGACCGTTAACGAGTGCATTGCAGCTCTCCCGAAACTCGCGTGCCCGCATTCACCTGATCTGCCACAACTCAATGGCCATGCTGTGCCCCATCTCGTATCAAATTTTGCAACCACCGTGGCGGGGATAATGGAAACCTCCGGCGACTTGAAAAAGTTCGGCGATTTTGCTGACGTGAAAATTGGCGTCGTAACCGGCGATAACGATTTCTTTTTGCTAAGCGAAGAACAACGCTTTTTGGCCCACTTGAGGACGCGCCACTTTCAGCGAGTCGTCAGCAAATTTGCCGACCTAGGGGAAAGATTCGAGTTCACCGAAGAAAAGGACGACCATTCCCCGGAACTAAGGATGGAACGGTCATGGCTGCTTTGCCCAAATCTAAGGAGTGTGGACAGGCGGCTCGCCAAATACTTACAGACATATTCCCCTGACGAAATCACCAAAAATAAAACAATGGGTAAACGAGCGCACTGGCAAGCACCGGAACTTGGTGCTGTACCAGACGCTTTTTTTCAATACATGGGAAAGCACGGTCCCAGAATCGTTCTCAACAAAGCCGGGTATTACTGCACAAACACAATTCACAGAATCTTTTTCACAAAACGCCTGTCCGGAGCGAAGCGCCTAGCAATTTGTCTCTCCCTCCATTCCAGCTATAGCCAACTCTCTGCAGAATTTGAAGGGCGGCAATATGGTTCTGGGGTCCTGAAACTCGAGCCTTCCGAAGTAAGGCGCTTAGTATTCGCATTTAATAAACCTTTGGTCAAAGCACTGTCGAGTGCTTGGCCGAAGCTAATGGGAGATGCTGCCGCGCTCGGGTGGAATAATATCGTTCCTCAAATTGACGACACCATAGCCAAGCATTGCCCAAGTTTAGCAAAATCACTTCCTTTGGAGAAAGTGCGCTCGTTGCTAATCAAAGTTCGCCAACGCCGGAACAGTATTCATATAGGAACCGGGACGTAAAGGGCGTTCAATAGACCCTTTTGAGGTTGATAATGCATTAGCCGTGCACCGTCATTAAAGAACGGACTCAGAACTGCACCTTCGGCGTCCTTAATTAATTTATGCCACCATCGATTCTCTAAAAACTTCATCATTAGGGCATTATTTTGATATTCCAAAAAAGCCCAATGCCATAGTAGTGCTGTGCAGATGGGAAATGTCGGTATGCGAGGTTTGTTTACGTCTGTATTCCAACAGCATTTAGAGTATTTATCTCTTAATGCGAGCGGTATTCGGCCGCCAATTTGGACATGAGGAGATGGCTTCTTTTCTTTTGCAGAGGGATCAAAATCAAAATCAGAATGAAATTTAGCAAGAAGTAATTCTTCATCAGCTAAACACAGGAAATATGTCGTTTCAGCACACGAGTTTTGCCGCGGAGGTGACAGACGCGTCCCGAGGAAAAGTTTATGAGCACTACCCTTGTGTGGGTCTGTTACATCAAACTCTACGGTAACATCAAGTTCTCTTCCTTTCGGGTCTTGAATAAAGCCCGTTATCCTGTAAATCGTGCTCTGAAGACTATTATTGTAAGGAAGTTGGGATTGCGCCTCCACCAATCCTCTAAAAAACATCTCCTCTGCCTTAATTACTTTGCCATAATCCCGTGCATCAGCAAAATAATGCGTGGCTGATTCAATTTGTTTGGAGTGTTTGGTCACTTGTGCTGACTAGGATCAAAGATTCTTCTGGCTTCGAATCCAAATGGCAAATTCGCGTCCCTGTCATCGACGCGAGTCTCTTTGAATAACGCCTGAACACGATCGTTTTCTTCGCGCTGGTCATCTCTGTAAGCTACGCAATCAGGGATTTCATCAAAGCTCTTATGGCCATGAGCGCGTGCATATAACCCGTTCCATTCTCCTTTTTTGACTTTCGTCGCTTTGAGCAATTCGTCACGAGCACCCGAAACAGGCCCAACAACTTGATGGCTGATTATTTTCTCGAAGATTTCCCGAATCGTAGCAACCCACCAACGTGGTCTCTCATCCGAAGCAAAAACGCCTTGGTAACGGGCGGCATCAAACTTCGGGCGAATTCGTTTAAACCCAGTGAGATTCAGTCCTAGGTGGGTAGCCAATCCCAGTTCGTCGAACAAGAACCCAGGGTGTCCCTGCAACTCGTGCCAAATCCAGCGTCCCACAACATGTGGGGTTTCCCGATCCCATACTTCACGGAAAGCAGAAGGTATTGCACTACGTAGCAGGTCCACTACTGCCGCTGGAGGGGAAAGCAACTTTACCATGAGTTCGACGCCAGATTGACCGCCTTGATTTTCAAATGAGCGATAAGCATTGCGATGGCCATCGAGGAGTGCTTTCAGGTTATCAATTTCTGGATTAGCGTCTGTTAGTTTATTTCTTGGGAAGAACGCGAGGAAATTTTCCAGTTGAAGTTTTGGGATTTTCTCCTCTGCACAGTGACTAATCCCGATTACAGGGATGGAAGGAAATTTTGCACGGATTCCCGCCGCCAATGTTGAGCCGAATGCCATTTGCTTTCTCTCCCCCAAATTGGTCAGTTGGTAATCCATAATCACCCCACGCGTGCTTTTGGGATTCATTTTGGAAAGAAGTTCCACAAATTCCTCCCTCGAACTAATTGGCTTGTCCGGGTAAAGTGCGACTCCTAACCCCTTTTCTAATTGCCGTTTTACTGCTCCGGTGGGCAATTTTCGTTTATCATGCGCATCGTCTATCCAATAGAGTATTTTCATGTAGGCGTTGGGAGTTCGAGATGCAAACAGGTTGACCATCCTTGCGCTGGCTCGACGAATTCAATAGAGCCTTTTCTATTTTCCAAAATACCTTTAACAATTGAAAGCCCTAAGCCTGACCCTTGCCCCAACAACTGACGGTCTTCAGCAGCGAGGCGTTCCTCAAGAGCATCGTACAGTTGCGACGAAGGATCGGCAACTAGAGGGGTAAATACGATTTTACGATCTTCAGAGCTAAGTCCGATTCCATTGTCCTTGACGTCGAGACAAACCTTTTTCCCAGCTAAATTAGCATGAAGTTCAATTAATCCTTTCGATGCACCTCCAGCAATTACGGCTTTGATTGCGTTGGAAAGGACGTTCAAGAGAATGGCGGCCAGCTCGCCTTTGAGCATTGGACCAACCAGTAACCCCTCATCGATTTTTTGGGTGATGTCAACATGGTATGCATCGGCGACTCGCTGGAATCGAGCGATGGCCCGATCGGTTTGGCGAGCAAGATCAAGGCTGCCAGCCACTGCTTTTGGATCCAGTACCCCCATGTCTTGTGTGAGGTCCCCAAGTGCATCCAAACTTTCTTTGGCGGTATTTACGGATTCCAAAACCTCTTGGCAACGTTCCTTGATAGCTCCTTTAAGGTCTTTGACCGCATCGCTCAAATCGGCACTGAGTGTAGTCAGTGTTTGGGCCAGGTATTTAACCTCGTGATGATAAAGAAGGCTGAGCGTCGCAGCCGAAGCAACCAACTGAAATCGCAGCAGGTCTGCTCGACTGATCTTCATTTCCGATTCCAATAGGGATGCTGCCGATGCCAAGTTGTTCACTTGTTCCTCAGTGATCGAAGAAGGATCTTTGCGCAACTGAGTGACACCATGACGGATGATCTTTAGCGCCACTTCTGACTGCTCGGCCGGCGCAATAGGCTTACCACCAATCCCTCGTTCCAATTCCTTCCGAAGCTTTTCTGCGCGCTGCCTCTCGCGCTCCTTGACAGCAAAATCACGCCAGATCATTGCCCAATCAATTGCAAACCGCGCGAATTTCCTAAGCTCTCGAAAAGTCGTATTTTCGATAAAGCCTTGCCGATCAGCTCTGGGTTCCAATCCCTCTTGGTGTTTTCCCACCTCGACTGCCCCCAGATAAGCCTTGTGTGAAAGCATGTTTAGTAAGACACGGCTTGTATCGAGCGGCGTTCTGGCCTTGATTGTGTTTGCAAAGTTAATCAGATCGTCCTCACTTGGCTTTCCGAGACGCCTTCCGCGATCTTTTTCAATTTCAAGCCAGTCATCGCCAGGGTCACCATATGGGAACATACGCGTTCCATGATGCCGTATTTGGACACCGCCCCAATCATTAAGGATTGCATTCAATTTGCCTGTTGGCACCAGTTTTTCGTCGCGATTCCAACCGGGTTCTTCAACGAAAACCGCCAATTTCAGAGAAACGTCACGTAATGTTGAGAATTTGAGTTTACTAGTATATTCACGTTTGCCGACTGGCGAGGCTGCATCCAATTCGCACTCAATTCTTCCATCTTTGCCTACGTGAGCTTTTAGGAGTGCCCAACCTGCGTTCATTAACCGTTCGCGGACGTCCACTGCCAACCCGAAATCATCGTCACTGACCAAACCCGCCAAAGCGGAACCGTACTCTAGGCCCGGCGCGTTGAGTATCACTCGGAACCCCGGGTCGGCTTCAAACCCGTGTCTTTTGGTCCCTCTGTTTGCCGCCAGAGTTGCCAGTTGCCGCAAGAGGTATGCATAACTTCTTTGGTCCTCCAAAGAATGCCATTCTACTCGCCTGTGTCCTGACATGATGAGCTTTAGCCCTGTCTCATCACCGGATTTTGTCTGGGAAGTGCCTTCCACGGGTACTTCTGTGACATCCCCGCCTGGGGTGAACTTGGTCCAATCGATTTCAAGAGTATTAAATTCAAGTCCTCGACCGGATTTTGCCGCCGATTCCAATTTGACTCGCGTCCCCAAACGCCTCACACAAAACCTACCGATCCCCTTGCTTCCGGTAAGTGGACGCCCAAACCGCTTGGAATGCTCCTCTGAATCTTTGTGGGTATTGCCGATCTTCATCCAGAATTCCTTGATTTGTGGCAAAGTCATACCACATCCGTTGTCCTGTACCTCGACTTCTGGGCCTCCGTCTTTGCTTTCACGAATGGTTACGTGAACTTCGGTCGCGTCAGCATCATACGAATTCTTCACCAGTTCCGCGAGGGCTACGTGTGGCGTTGTGACAAGGCGCTCGCCGAGTTCACGGAGCAGGGCGCTATCGACCGAGAAATATTCGGAGAACTTGGCCATCGTATCAGAAACGCGCGGCATTTTGCATCTTGTTTAGGTTTCCAGTCATGCCAGTCAGCAGTATGTCCCACTCCAGCGTTTGCGTAAACCTTGCGAGGGATGTTTCCTGCAAGCACACGTCGGCGCAGAATTGGTCGCCGCCCCAACCTGCCCGCCAACACGTGCATTTGGCCCAAAAATCTGCCGCAAGCTTTTTAAGCTTTGCACAATCCACGTAAAGCTGCGCCACGCGGCCGGCCGCATCAAACCCGGAAGACATGGCTTCGAGTGTGCGCCGAAGATTTGGCAGCGGCAATAAATTAGTTGAGAGTTGAGGGTTGATCCTCCTTCGCCTCGGCTACGGAGGACGGGGAGTCGAGAGTTCAGCAGCCTCGATTTTGTGCTTTCTGTGCCTCTTTGCGGCTGGAAATTTCGCGTCTCGCGTCCCCAGTCCTGTCTTGTCTTTGTGTTCCTTGCGCTCTCTGCGGTTTAATTCGGGTTTATGGGCGGGCTTCTCCCATTGCCCGGGGAGTGAGGAAAGCCTTGGCCGCGCGGTCTCGTTTGTCGAGCCGGAGCATCAGCACATCGTGCGACGGCACTTCCGCATCCAGAACTTGTTTGGTGGTACCGAGGTCTTTCTTCGTCCACAGATCACGGATACTGTAGCTTGTCGTGTCAAACCTGGCTTCTCTTTTTGAGAGATCATCCGTCACGGTTTCGTTTTTCCAGTTGAAGGTGACGGGTTGCGAATTGGTGCCGCGATTGAGAACACACATGGCCCAGGCATCGTTGCTGAGCGGCTTGAACCAGACTTCCACACCATCTTTGGCGGAATACTTGAACCCTTCAACGCCCAGCGCGTCCTGATTCACGGCAATGACTTCCTTGTTGGCGAGAATTTCCAGGGTTTCCTTGGACATGCTCCGTAAATCGTTTCCAGAAATCAGCGGCGCAGCCAGCATGCACCACATCGAAAAGTGTGCGCGGTCTTCATTCACCGCCATGCCGTTTCCGACTTCCAACATATCGGGATCGTTCCAGTGCCCGGGCCCGGCGTATTTCCGCAGGCCCTCCTGCTTGTCAATGATTTGCAAAACGCCCCATTGATACCAGGTTTTGTGATCTATTTTGCAGTCGAAGCAATTGCAGATGTCGCCGGTGGTGCGCCACGAATGGCCGACATTGGTGGCCCAGAGCCACGGCTGGTTGTCGCCCCATTCGCACAGGCTGAAGAGAATCGGCCGGCCTGCCGCATACAGGGCGTCGCGCATGGTCGTATAGGCTCCCTCAGCCTTCAGGCCCTCGGCGTTGCACCAGTCATACTTCAGGTAATCAATTCCCCACTGGGCGTAAGTCAGCGAGTCCTGAAATTCGTGACCCCGGCTGCCGGGCCGGCCGCCGCAGGTTTTGTAGCCGACATCCGAATAGATGCCGAGCTTCAATCCCTTGGAGTGGACGTAGTCGGCCAGCGCTTTCATTCCTGACGGAAACTTCTTCGGATCCGGCTGGATGAACCCCTGGGCATCCCGTTGCCCCTGCCAGCAATCGTCAATGTTGACGTATTGGTATCCCGCGTCTTTCATGCCCGAGGCCACCATCGCATCGGCGGTTTCGCGGATCAGTTGCTCGTTCACCTTGTCGGCAAATTTATTCCAACTGTTCCAGCCCATCTGCGGGGTCAAGGCCAGTTGGTCGAACTTCTGAGCGTGCGCGCCGGCGCAGGCCAGACCGATGATGATGAACAGGATGCGTTTCATGGCCGGGGGTGGTTTACACTAAGGTTGTTTCGATTGCATGGCTTTTTTGAAATAAGCGCCGGCGCGGGTCGGCGTGAAATTCCAGTCCTTGATCAACGTGGGCCCCCAATGCGGATCAAAACACCAGACGGTGTAGGAGATTCCGTGTTTGGCGCAATAGGACGTGATGGCGTCGCCATAACTTTCATCGCCGGTAATCGGATTGTAACCGCCGGGCGCTCCCGACTCCAAAAATCCGATTTCGGTCAGAATCATGGGATATTTTTCGGACACAAAGCCCCAATCGTGCGTCCAGTTCGTTTCCCAGGGTTGTTTGGCCTTCATGGGATACGGATGGGCGACATAGCCGATGCCTTCAGCGTTGAGCGGCGCGCTGGCCACCGGGGTCAGGTCATAACCAAAATTAAAACCGGCAACCAATGGAACCGCCGTGCCGCCGCTCGTGCGTATGGTCTTGATAATTTCTTCCAGCAGCCCTTTCCATTCCGGCCAGGTGCAAGTTCCGAGTTTCAGGCCGGCGTTAACGGCCGGTTCGTTGAACAGTTCAAAAAAGGCGACGGTGTTGTTTCCGTGATAATGTCTGGCCATGGTGCGCCAGAAGTCGAAAGTTTCCTCTTTGGTGGTGTCATACGCCGTTGGGGGATAAAGTTCCGACGACCCGGGGAAAAATTTTTCTTCGTACAAATTGCCAATGCTGTGCCAGTCAATGATGACATACAGCCCCTCTTCTTTTGCCCAGGCCACGCCCTGGTCGAGCAATTTAAGATAATTCTTTTCCCCGTGAATGTGCCAGGCCGCCGGATGCACGGGAATTCTCACGACGTTGGCGCCCCACGACTTCGCCATTTCAAAGTAATGTTTGTTCCATTGGCCGTTCCGCTCCAGCTTGTCGGGATCGCTGGTGTCCAGTCCCCGGAAGACGATGGTTTGGCCATCGGCGGTGACGAAATGATTGTCTTTGACGCTGACCCGGCTGGGTTGCGCAAATGCCCCCGTGGAAAACACCACGGTGCACAGCCAGCAGAAAATAATTTTATTCATGACATTGTTCATAACTTTGGTTCCTCGACGTTTTCAATGGAATGAGCGTTTACGCTCGCCCTCACCCCGGCCCTCGGACTGAAATCCCGACTCCGAATCGGGACCGGGGAGAGGGAGCGCACCGTCACGTTGCCGGACCATTTCTCAATCCTCATTGCAGTCACCGATTCGGTGTCATTGGCTGTGAGACGCACAACAACCCGGTACATCGCCCGGCTCAAAACGCGGCGAACCATTCTCCCTCTCCTGTCCGCCTTCGCCTTTGGCTTCGGCGCGATCGCGTCGAAGCGAAGCGAAGACGGAGGGGAGAGGGCCGGGGTGAGGGCGGATGTCATCCTTGCATCCTTCATGTCATGGCTGCACCCGAAGAGTCCTGTTTCACACCATGTTACCCATTGAAAACATTGAAGAACCATAACATTCCATTCAGTGTTGCTCCTTGCCCGCGGAAATTGCGCGCAATCGGTGGAGCGTTTCCAAACACGCGCGTGACCCGTGATACGGGCCTTTCCATTCGCTGACTTTTGGCAGGGTCGGATCCGCGCGGCCTTCAGGCGTGATGCGCCAGAACCATTCGCCGTGAACGCGGTCAACCAGATGCTGCTCAATAAAATCCCAGACGCGCCGGGCGGCTTCGAGGAATTTCGCGTCACGGGAAATCTGGAAGGCGTTAAGGAAACCGATGACCGCCTCGGCTTGCGGCCAGCATTCCTTGCCCGCATCAATGATTTTTCCCATTTTGCCCTCGTACCGAAGCGCTCCGTCAACCTCAATGCCTTCCCGAAGCGCCACCTCCGCCATCCGCAAGGCGACCGCCTGCACGCGCTTGAGCAAGGCGGCGTCGCCCAACACTTCCGCGGCCTCGCACAAGAGCCAGGTTCCCTCGATATCGTGGCCAAAAGTGTAGGTATCCGAGCGAATCTGCCATTGCTCGTTGAAAAAGTGATGGAGGTGAAGGGTGCGGGGATCGAGAATGCGTTGCTCAAAGAGGGTGATCAATTCACGAAGCCGCTGCTCAACCCGCGGTTCCTTCCAAATCCGGTACAGATTGGTGTAAGCCTCAAGGAGATGAAGATGATTGTTCATTGACTTCTTCTCGTTCATGTCCTTGTCGCTAAGCCGCGCGCTGGCATCGGCCTCGGACCAATCCCGACGGCGCACTTCCAGATAACCGCTGTATTTCGAATCGTGCGCGTGCCGCTCGATCAATTCAAAGAGTTCCCTGGCGCGAACCAGCGCAGCCGGCGCGGCAAAGGCCTGGTAATATTCAGCCAGTGCGTAGATGTAAAACGCCTGGCCATAGATTTTTTTGGAATCGTCCAGCACGCGCCCGGTATCATCCAGCCGCCAGAACGCGCCGCCCTGCTGCGCGTCCCAAAAGTGGTTCATGACGAAATCAAACGCCCGCCCGGCCATTTGCTTGAACAACGCGTCGGGCCGCGCCTGATGAACCGCGGAGAACGCCCACAGGATACGGCTGTTGACGATGAGGCCCTTGGGTTGCGTGCGGTCGGGCTTGAGCTCGTTGGACAACCAGCCCATCCAGCCGCCTTGCTCGTGATCCAACGCCGGCCCGCACCAGAACGGCAGGATGTGGCCGAACAATTGGTCGCTGGCGCGCTGCGAAAAATCCTTCAATTCATTTGAACTCATGTATAATTCCGGGTCGCCGCCTATTTCGGCTCCAAGGCATGGATGATTTCCACCCGCCCAATCTGGGTTTCGCCGGTCAGTTCGATTTTCAGGAATCTCCCGCCGCCGCCGAGGTCTGCGGCGTGGTACAGGACCGGCTTCCAGTAATTGTAGTCGCCGGCGCCGTTGAAGTAAATTTCCCGGCCGGCGGTGACGTCGCGGTAAGTCTTGCCGTCGGCCGAGACTGCGAATTTCAGGTCCGCAACGTCCTGGGAAAAAAAGACGAATACGCGGAAACCTTCAATCGAAGTCGGCATCTGGTAGATCAGCGCATCGCCGGCATTGCCGGCAGCGCGGTGCGCGTCTTCCTTCGCCTTGCGGCAATCGCGCGTTTTAATTTCCAGCCTGCCTTGCTGCGCCTGGACTTTTGAAAAGTCAGCGAGTTCATCCACCAGCGTCGCGTGCGTGACTTTGACCGGCCCGACCACGTTGGAAGGTTCCGAGACCCCGGCCTCGTTGTTCGCACGGACACGATAATACCAATCGCCCGCCGGTGCGGATTCATCGGCAAACAACGGGCGATATTGGACGAAGCTTTCGTCAACTCCCTTGCCGACGACCTTCCAGGGTCCGCCAGGCCCCGGTGCGCGCTCGACCGTGTAACTGGCAGCGCCCACGGAACCCTGCCACGAAATCGCCGCCGCATCCGCGATCGGCAGCAAAGTCGGCGGCGCGGGAACGGGAACCGGTGGTGGCGTCAGGCCGCGGATGCCAAAAGCGTTTCGACGAACCACTTTCATGAGATTGGTTTCGTCATACGCCGCGCCGATGGCCGAGCCCGGCCAGTGGAAAGCCTTGTATTGGTTGCCGCCCGATGGTTCACTATGCCAGTAGAATCCGCCGTCCCGGTCGCGGAAGCGCAGGCTCCACAACAAACCGCCCGCCGCACTGCTGTCCGCGATCGCCTTCATGGCTGCTTCCATCTGCGAGGTGCTCACGAAACCGAACTCACCGACCACATAGGGTTTTTTGCCTTTGGCCAAGGCCGCGTTTTCGCGGATTAGTTCAGCAAAGGACTTTCGGGCCGGGCCAGGCCCGGGATAATGATGGGTCGTGACGATGTCCACCTCGGGCATCGCGAGCACTTCGGGTCGCAACGCGCGGTCGAACCCATCCATCACGAGGTGGTTGGTGTCGAGGCTCTTGATATAAGCGGCAATTTCGCGCGTCCAAGGCACGGGAGATGCCAGCTCGTTGCCGGTTTCCCAGCACAGGATGGCCTTGTCATCGTAATAACGCACGCCGGTCAGGGTGTTGGTGCGCGTCAGGACAAACCGGATGGTCTCCTTGAAATCTGCGATGAGCTGCGGGTCGGTCCAAAAGTCATCCTTGGTCTTGCCGCGAAAACCCGCGTATTCGCCGCGACCGCCCATCCAAATCCAGTTGTTGACCAGCGGAATGATCAGCCGGACGCCTTGCTCGTTCGCCACCTGCAGGATCATGTCCAGCGAACGGAACGCTTGCTCGTTGAATTTGCCCGGCCCCAGCACATGGCTGGCCTGAGCCGGCGGATCGTTCCCGCGCACCACCGAAATCGAATAAGTGCGTGCGACAGTACCGCCCATTTGACGCACGGTGCTCAACGCATCGACGATTTCGAACCGATCCGGCAGGCACCACGCATTCGTGGCGGCAAAACCAAGCTGGTCCTCGATCAGGTGCAGGTTCGGCACATTCCAGGAAATGAACCGATACGGCTTTTCCCCTTCGAACAACTGGTCGCCGCGGACGGTGACAAAATCACGAAACACGGATTCGGCGCGGGCCGGGGCGAATGCCAGCAACACCAGCAGCGCGGTTGAAAACAGGGAGTGGGTTTTCACTGAAGGATTCCAGTTAAAATGTTCCCGGCCGGCGCTCCGTTGTAGGCGAAACTTGCGACAGGGAAATACTGTTTGGGCTCAGGGTCGGTTGCACGACACGATACTGCCAAGCAGCCTCCTGGTTTTCGAGGGCGATTTGAGTCATCTATTTTGGGGACAGAGGCGATTAACAGAAGATAACGAAGGGAACGAAAAAGCAAAGGTCGTTTCTGGTCTTTGTTTCCTTGGTTTCCTTCTATAAAATATTTTGCCTCTTTTGCGTATCTCTGCTCCTTTGTAGTGCTATCCCTCATAATCATCGTGCGCCGCGAGGATTTTGGAGTGCGGTGGCAGAGCGCAGCGGCGACACCGCTTTTCGACTGCGGACCGAGCTTCCAAAGCGGCGTGGCTCCCGCTCTGCGGGATTCCCGCCGCAGTCCAAAAGGATTTGGTGCGGCTACGCCGCCCCGCGTCTCTGCGTTAAGGTTACTTCAACATCTGGTCAAGCGGGCCTTCCATGGCGTCAGCCCAGATTTGATAGCCCTTCTCATTCGGATGCAGCAAGTCCGGCATGATGTCCCGGGAAAGTGTCCCGTCCGGTCCGAGGAATTTGGAACCGATATCCATAAACTTCACCGTCTTCCCGTCATCGAGAAACGCGAGTTGGACATTGATTTCTTTGACCTGTTCGCGGACCGGGTCGTTTGTTTCTCCGCGCGGGAAAATGCCGAACAACAGGATTTTGCTTTCCGGCAGCCGGGTGCGCAGTTCCCGGACGATGGCCGCCACGCCTTCGACGATTTCAGGCGTGGAGTTGCGCGGTTTGCCGTTGTCTTCATTGCCCGCATTGTTCGTACCGATGAGCAGCACAACGACTTTGGGTTTGATGCCCTCGAGTTCGCCGTGTTCGATGCGCCAGAGCACGTTCTGGGTGCGGTCGTAACCGATGCCGAACTCGGCGGCGTGACGCGGCGCGTAACATTTGTTCCAGACATTCAGCCCGCCCTTGTCCCAAAGCCAGCCGGCGGTGATGGAATCGCCGAGAAACAGCAGGTCAATGCCGCCCGGCTTCGCCTGCTTCACAAAGGCTTGGTGGCTCGACATCCAATTGGTCGGAAAAGTGCGGGGCGCGGGAATGATGGCGGTGTTTTCGGCCAGGGCCGTGACCGCCAGAAACAGGGAAAGGACAAATGCGAAATTTAAGCAACGTTGTTTCATGCGCCGAACATAATGGCCGGAAAAGGCAAAAGCAATCTGCTCGATCCCAATTGCGTCAAGACTATGGTTTGACCCCCTTTCCTTTTTGACTATGCGATTTAGGAAAGTGCCGGGAAATATCTATGGCAAGCCTTGACATACGTTGCCAATGCATTATTTTGACGACATGAAAGCAGTGACGATAAACATTTCGTTGAACCCGGAGCTGGCGGATTTTGCGCGGTCGGATTCGGAAGCACACGCGTTTGATTCCATGAGCGAATATATGCGCGACCTGATCCGCAACCGGCGACAGCAACAAATCAAGCGGGACGTAGCCTATTTGGAAAAGGCCATCGAGGGCGCGCCGATTGGCGATCCTTCGGATGAGGAAATGGCCGAGATTGTGAAAGCCCAGCATCGCATCCGGGCGGAGAGGAAGAGTGCGCGTCGTTCTTGATGCCAACGTTGTTTTTGCCGGTGTGGGCTGGCGTGGCGAAGCTCACAATTGCCTGGTGGCGATGGCCAAACGACGAATCACCGTTTTTGCCACGCTGGAAATTCTGGAAGAAGTACGGGCATTGGTTGCGGAACGAGGAAACAAATTCAAATGCGCACCTCACAATCTGCTGACCTGGTATTACGATCAGGTGAAACTGGTTGAACCGGCACCTTTGGGCAAGCAACGCAGCCGGGATGTGAAAGACGATCCTTATCTGGCGTGCGCCCTGGCTGCCGGGGCGAAGGTCATTGTGTCACGCGATGATGATTTGCTGGCGCTGGAAAAGCCGTTTGGAATTCAAATTCTCACGCCGCGTGAACTACTGACACGGTTGGCAAGGCCGCTTTAACTTCTGGCTGGAGCGATTGCCGCAACTGCTGGATTTGTCATTCTCCCTGGGAGCATTACCCGTGGCCGCCGTCATTTCTCCAGCGGCCACAGCGGAGCTTGGCGCACTGGCGAGAATTCAAGGTGATTTATGAAGGCAAATCCAAGCCGTTTTATTTTGGTTCGATAACCGTCAGCCCCTTCACTTGGGCAAAATGCCGTCGGTTGAACGTGGCCACTTCACTGCCACGCTCCAAAGCCGTCGCCGCCACGATGAGGTCATAATAACCGATCATCTTGCCGGACGATTCCAATTCCGCCCAAAGGCGCGCGTGCTCGTAAGCCGTCTGTTCCGTGTAGGGAATGACGGGCAACGAGGCCAGAATCGTTTGAAGATATTGCTGTCGCTTACCCTTGTGTGTCCCGGTGGCCCGTTCCACGCCATGCCAGAGTTCGGCCACGGTGACGGCGGCAACTTCAAATTGTTCGTCCGGTCGGGAAACAACCCAACGCTGGAGATCAAACGTGCCTTTCTCGCCACGAATGATGACATCGGCGTCCAAAATTATTGCCATTTGTCCGCCGGGGTTTTGAGGGTTTTGCGGGCGGTTTGCAGGTCACGATGCCAGGCTGCGGCTTCATCTTCAGCCAATTCAGTTTTGGCCAGCGCCCCGGCCAAGTCACGACCGGCGCAGATCTTCTCATTGTCCGGCACCAGCCGGGCAACGGGCGAGCCGTTCTTAAGCAGCACGAAGGTGACGTTTTGATAATGGGCGCGGTTGACGCAATCGGCGAAATTGCGCGCGGCGTCCGTGACACTGATAGTCGTCTTTCGCATAAAATCAGATTATCAGATTTAAACCCGGTGTCAACCCACGGCCATGCCCATTTGGACATCCACCAGTGCCCCGCCCGAATTGCCCGGCTGCACCGGCACGCTGATTTGAAAATAGCGCGGGTCATCCCCCGCGCCGGGAAGCGACGCGATTTCCCCTTTGGCCAGCCCCGTGAAATAATTCAGTGCATAGACTTGCTGCAACCGGAAAAGCCTATTTCACGGGGCCAGTTTGGGCGAGAACCCTTGTAAACCGATATTGGGAAAACCGGTGGTCAATGAGTTGCATGTGCCATGCGGATTTCTGGCTGGAGCGATTGCCGCAACTGCTGGATTTGTCTTTCACCCTGGAAGCATTACCCGTGGCCGCCGTCGTATCGTCAGCGGCCACAGCGGAGCCTGACTATGCAATTTAGGAAAGTGTCCGGAAATAACAAACAGATGGACACCTTGGTCAATCTGTGGGAAAATAACCTCGTCAATATGAGCAACAAAGCTCGTCATACCATAAATTTCGTTTATCCAGACAGCACGGCTGGATCGAAAGCTGCGAAGCGCCTGCGAACGGAAGCCAACAAACTTTCGGAGCGGGAACGGGAAAGCCTTTTCAAGCGCGGGATGCAAATCATTTATGGCGGCACCGGGAAAAAAGAAGCTGTTGGCGCTCGACACTAACCTGCTGTTCGACCTCGCCGCCAACAAAGATTTTGCGCACACCTTCCGGGAAGTTTACCAGGAACGCGGTTATTCGTTGGTCGTGCCGCCGACCGCCATTCAAGAACTGGCCTATTGCGCCCTTGAAAAACAATGCGCGGAAACGCCGCTGGCCCTGAAAGCCCTGTAACAAATGCGTTCTTGGAACCTGTCCCCGTTTGATTTGAAATCCGTCGGGCACGGCATCACGGAACAGTTTTCAAAGAAATTGCTGCGGGCGGGATTGCTGCCGGAAGGCGAATTCAACGACGGGCTGATTCTGGCGGAAACGGCGCTGGCGGGCATTCCCGTTTTGGTCACCAGCGATGGCGACTTGCTGGACATCGAAGAAACTGAACTGCGGGTTCAATTTGAAGATGCGGATTTGTCCCCCGTCCAGATTTGCCACCCCAAATTGCTGCTAAAAGTGATGGCCCCAAAGGGATGATGTAAAGTTGGCAACGCCACTTTGATTTCGAGAGCGCCGGTTGCGAAGTCACTGCATAAACACCCGATAGAACCGCGCTGGTTGGTCAACACCAGCCGGATCAAGGAACTCATACGGACTGGACGACAAATTGGTCAGCGAAAGTAGATTGATCCAGTTGGTGCCCGCCAAATTGGTGCTGTATTGTACGACGAAGTTGTTGCCCAACATGCCATCCAAATTCAGTACCGGATAACCTGCCAACAATTGCAATGCCATTGTCGGTGGGACAATCACCGTCAGCAACGCATTGGAACTCGTCACACTGCCTGCCAAGTTGGTCACGACCACGGAATAATTTCCGGTGTTGGTTGCGGCCACTGCCTGAATCGCGTAAACGGCGTTGGTCGCGTTAAGCAGGTTGGCGCTGTTAAAACGCCATTGATAATTAAACGGAGCCGTGCCGCTGACGGACACGCTGAATGAGACGTTGCTGCTAACCATCACTCTTTGACTTGACGGTTGGATTCCTATGCACGGCGGAAATACCTGCACCGTCAGCACTGCATTGGAACTCATCACACTGTCAAGACCATTGATTACTAGCACGCTGTAGTTGCCTGACTGGTTGGTTTGAACGTTCGTCAATGTATATGACGAAACGTTTGTGCCAGAAGTGGGCGATCCAACGGGAGAATGGTTGTAATACCATTGGAAAACAAACGGCGGTGCGCCAAAGGCCATTGTGGTAAAGGTTACATTGCTTCCGACGCCTACCGTCTGGCTCAACGGTTGCGTGAATATGAACGGCAAATCATTCACCGTCAGCGTTGCATTGGAACTCGTCACGCTACCGAGTGCGTTGCTGACAATCACCGAATAAGTCGCCGCATCACTGTCCGAAATGCCCGTGATGGTGAGTGCGTTTGTGGTTGCGCCCGAAAGGTTGCCGCCATTGAGGAGATTCGTGCCATTCTTTTGCCACTGATAACTCATCGGCATCAGACTTGTTGCGCTGACGGAGAAAATCACGGTCGCGCCAGCATTATTTGTCTGGCTTTGCGGCTGAACGATAATAACTGGCGGCGGAGACAACAAACAGAACACCGTTCCGTCATTGCCGCTACCGCCCTCGGAAGTCGTGCCGTAGAAATTGCCGTCATTGCCCAGCGTCAGCGCGGCTTCTGGATTCGCCTCATCGGTGCCGTTGAAAAAAACCAGCGTGGTCAACGTGCCATTGGTCGTCACCATGAACACCGTCCCACTATCGCCGCCGCCATAGTAAGAAGTTGTGCCGTAGAAATTGCCGTCATTGCCCAGCGTCAGCGCGGCATTCGGGTTCGCTCCATTGGTGTTGTTGAAATAAACCAGCGTAGTCAACGTGCCATTGGTCGTCACCATGAACACTGTTCCATATCCACCATCTACACCGCCACCGCCTCCCGAAGTCGTGCCGTAGAAATTGCCGTCAGGCCCCAGAGTCAGCGCGGCAACAGGATTTCCGCCATCTGTGCCGTTGAAAGAAACCAGCGTGGTCAACGTGCCATTGGTCATTACCTCAAACACCGTCC
>Ga0208188_1000375_pt1 | contig 31932 bp, 37 predicted proteins | sample June2015DPH_8_50_FD_184698 | JGI IMG/M metagenome (GOLD analysis project Ga0208188, IMG submission 184698) | Peatland microbial communities from SPRUCE experiment site at the Marcell Experimental Forest, Minnesota, USA - June2015DPH_8_40... | ecosystem: Environmental > Terrestrial > Soil >...
CCGCAGCAGTTACTCCCCAAGCGCCGCCGTAGCGGAGCGAAGCCCTGCACAGCGCAGCGCAGCGGAGGCGGCGCCTCATCCGGCTTCGACCTTCTGAAGCGGGGCGCTCTTTCATAATGCATTGACCCCGCGATCATCTCACAGCTCTGAGGCTTCGATCTTCGGAATCTCCTCGATACACTCAGGATCTCCTGCATCGGCCAAGCATTGGAGGCAATGCGCGCCGCAATCCATACCTCTCCGATGGGTCTCGATGTTCAGGTCGCGCTCGCAGATTGGTGACACCGCGTTGACCTCACGAGCCGCGACCGAAATGATCCCCTTGCGATACATAAATTTCAGAATGCCGTTGACCGTATCTTCCAGAGACGGGTCCGGTTTGCCCCACACGGAGGCATCCCGGGCCATTTGATAGGAAGAGCTGTCATACCGTTTGAACTCCATCGCGGAGATGTTGTCGACAGAGCCCACCAGAAAATCGAGCAGGGGAAAGAGAAGATCTTCCTTCCGGCATCTCCGGATCAGCTCGGGAACGAAATCGGGAAGGCTGAATCTTTCGAATTGCCGGCCAGTTGCTTTGGTAATAAGCCCGGTAATATCCATCATGTTCGAATAATCGTCCCGAGTGACATGGTAAGTCTTATTCGCTGTACCGGGAGTGGTAGAGATCGCAATGATATTGTTCGCCACAATGTCGGCCGGAACAAAGCTGACCTGGTTGAGAGTGTCGACGCCAATGCCGTGATTCACCATAAAGGCAACTAAGCGAACGGCGATATCGAAGTTGTTACCTCCGCCCGTGACGGAAGGACTCACGAGAGCCGGCCGGAAAATCCGCGCGGAAAGTCCCCGGGTGCGCGCGTCGACAACCACTTGTTCCGCTACCCATTTCGATTGACTGTACCCAAAATCGAGAAGCTCCATATTCTCGTTCAGGTCGGTCTCATACAAGACTGATTTGACCGCCCAGCCAAACACGAAGGTAGTCGAAACATAATTGAACTCTTTGGGCCTTCCCTCGAACGCCAATCTTACGACCTCATTGGTTCCCAGCACGTTCGCGTCGCGCATCAGGTCGTAATTGAACAGGTAGTTCACGGTTGCACCGTTATGGAACACGGTGTCGATTTCACTCGCGAGAAAATCCCACACATCCTGCATCAGGCCCAGCTTGGGTTGCCCGAGATCGCCGGAGACGGGGATCACGCGGGCTTCGAACATCTCCATCAGCCCTGCCCCGCATGGTCCCATTGACTCCATCGCAGCTCTCAGTCTTTGCTTGCCCTGCTTTTCGTCGGAAGACCTGACGAGAACATAGATCTTCGCCCGTGTCTGTTCCAGCAAGCTTTTTATGAGGAATGGCCCGATGAAACCGGTCCCGCCTGTGAGCAGCACCTGTTTCAGCATCGGTATCTCCGGCATGGGCGCAGGCACCGGAGGCTCGAAGATGAGCTTCCTGTCGTTGCTCATCATTCGTTTCTCAACCCCGCACTGCTCTTCACGGAAAGCCGCAAGGGAATGGCGCAGATGAACCAGCGCCTCTTCGGGAGCGCGCTCCAGTTGTTCGGCTAGTGCAAACAACTCGGCTACACTGACACGCTGAATGACACCAATATCTACCTGCCTCGCCAGAATCTGGGCGCCTTTATCTTTCAGGAGTTCCTTGAGTTCATGCATGAACACAACAAGATCCAGGGAATCCAGGCCGGCTTCGACGAGGTTGTACGATTCCTGACCTGTCAGGTTGTATCTGGCTTTCAATTCGGCGAAAGTGGAATGCATGTCGGAATCGGACGCCGAGTTCCCGGCGTCCTTCTCCCGTGAAAAGTCGGAGAGAACGGTGAACTGACCTTGCAGCCACATCTGTTTGGTCTTATGGCGCATGATCTTCCCCGAACTCGTTCTCGGGATCGCACGAGGCGCGATGAGGGAAATCACCGCCACTTCCACGTTGAGATAATTCCGGACCGCGGCGGCAATCTTTCGTGCTTCGGGAAGCGCCCTAGGATTTTTGACTTCGGCGACGATTGCTAGCGCAGGTTCGCTGTCTTCCTGAACCTGGAACGCGGCGACGCAATTGTGCCGGATCAGACTGGATGATTTCTCCACGACGTTCTCAATGTCCTGCGGGTAATAGTTTTGCCCGCGGAGAATAATCATGTCCTTGATGCGGCCGCAGACGTAGAGTTCGCCGTCGTGGATGAATCCTATGTCGCCGGTCCGAAGGTAGCCGTCGTCATAGGGAGTATCGTCGACGAGCCGCGCACGAAACTGCTTCAGGGTCAATTCAGGATTATTCCAGTAACCCTGGCACTTACCGCTTCCGGCGACCCAAATTTCGCCGATGCGCTCTGGCTTAAGAGCGAAATGTCCTTCCGGATCCACGATCTTAACGTCGAGACCCGGGAGCGAGGTTCCACAACTGACAATCTGCGTGGCGCCGCCGATTTCTGAGACCTCGGTAATCATGCGGGCCTTCCCCAGCGCCAGGGCACGCTTGTTGACGGAAACGATATTGCGACCGCCCAGTGAGACCGCCAAAGTATTCTCGGCCAGCCCGTAGGCGACATAGAAACTCTCGGACTTGAGTCCATAGGGCTGAAACGCTTCTAGAAACCGGGTGTAGGTATCCGGTTTTACGGGTTCTGCGGCGCACATCAATACGCGAAGCGAGCTGAGATCACAAGCCTCCAGGCTTTCCTTGGAAAGCCTCCCGGCGCGCAAGCAATAGTCGTAGGCGAAGTTGGGGGCAGCCGCCGCAGTGGCGTGGTAGGTCGTTATCGCATTGAACCACAGGATCGGCCGCTGAATGAAGTCCATGGGAGCGAACCCGTACGTCGTGCCACCTTTCAGTGCTGGATAAAGGTAGCACCCGATCAGTCCCATATCGTGATACTGCGGAAGCCAGGAAACGACGACCGGCGCCGGATGGTCGATCACGAGCGGATAGGTATTCAGGATGTTTTCGTGCGTCACGATCACGCCCTTGGGCTCCATCGTCGAACCCGACGTGTACTGGAGAAACAAGATCTTCGAAGGATCGACAGGTGGTCGGTCCGAAATCGTGTCCACGAAATCTTCCGTGGCGATCCACGGAAGACCGGAAATGTAATCTACGTCGACGCCCGACGCCGAGACTCCACGTCTGGCGAGATTCGTCTTGAGAGATGCGTGGTAATCTCTGCTGGTTAAGATCCCAGCCGCCTGGCAATCCTTTGCGATGTGGACCGTCTTGTATAGGGCGCTCTGGAAGCCGCGCGAACTGGGGGGATAGACCGGCACGGGGATCAATCCGGCGCGCACGCAACCAAAAAATGCGCAGATCATTTCGAGCCCCGGCGGGTAGGCAAGCAGAACCCGATCGCCCGCCGCGAAACGACCCTTTTTCAGCAAATGTCCGGCGATCGCTTGCGTTCGGTGGAGAAACGACGCGTAGGTGTAGCTTTCGATCGGATCGCCGTTTACGTCAAGGTATGAATAACGGAGTTTGTCCGGGTGCTCATCTGCCAGCCTGTCCAGGTGGTCCAGAATTGACGCCGTCATCAATCAGCGATCCTCCAAGGTCGAATAGAACGCAAGTCAGTAAACGAAACATACCTCGCCAGCGAGCGAGGTGAAACATGATTGAGTCTCAAAGTGCAGATCGCAGTGCAGACCTGGAATGTGGTACTGTGAGAATGTACGCGTAATTTGTCTCTCACCACAAGCGTCGCTCGATTAGCTGGGGAACGGACGTTCTCCTTTTTGCCGCACAGGACGCGAAGCAGACTTGTGGAGCTCCTATACCACATGCAGGAGGCCCCGTTCACTAAGGTTCATTGATTGGTATATTAGCAAAACGTTTGCACAATACCACGCGTCATCGCTTCCTGGGATGAGGCACCAGCATCCATGCTTTGTCCGTTCTGAATTTTCTTGATTGCCCTTAATGGCTCGCACTAAAATATTGCAGCGAGACTGTCGACGGGCGCGGCAACAATTTCGCTACGGGTCAGGGCTACGAATGCGGCATATGGAACGAATCGGGTCCCCATTACCATGATCGCGGAGACGCCGGTGACGTTCCAACCCGAAGCGGTGATTGCCCATCAGCCGGACATCGCGGATCTTGTACCATCGGAAACTTCAGCTTCGCAGATTATCGAATCGGCCGGTGCGTCTTCATTCCCGAAAGTCTTGCGTAGCCGCCTGGATGGGTTTTTTGCCGATCAGAGCATTTCTCCCAAAGCGGACCGCACAATGTGGGTCAAGATCGCTATGGGTCTGGCAGTCCTCGTGGGCGCATGGATTGCTCTGTATACGCTCAGGCCCGGCTCATGGAAATTTGTCGCCCTCTACCTTTTAGGCGGCCTCGCGCAGACATTCCTTTTGCTGAACATCGCCCATGACAGCAATCACAACGCCATCTCGTCTCGGTCGCACGTCAACAAAACCCTGAACTATGTCTTCGATCTGTGCGGAATGAGCTCGTACATGTGGCGTATCCTCCATCATCGGGGTCATCACTCCTGCATCAATCTCCACGGTGAAGATGACGCGCTTTCAGGACGCGGCATCTTTCGCTTTACGCCTTATGAACCCCGGGCGCCATGGCACCGGTTCCAGCACATCTACGCGCTGTTCGTTTACGCGATGTTCTCTCTCGATTATGTGTTCTTTAGGGACTTCCAGTGCTTTTTCTTTCCGCCCCATGAATATCTGAGACGCACTAAACATTCTCTGCGCGAATATGCCATTCTCTTTGCCGGCAAGGGTTTCTACCTCACTTATATGCTTATCTTGCCGGTGATGGTGCTGGGAAAATCGCCTCTGCTGGTCGCCGGGGCGTTCCTTCTGGTCCATTTGATTGTCGGTTTAACGGTAACGCTCGTATTCCAGTCGACGCACACCGTCGACAGCACCTACTTTCCCTCGGATCGTGGCGAGTTTGAAAACGGCGTGTATCACATCTTCGCGACAACGGCCGATTATGCGACGGAAAACCCGCTTGTAGGTTGGCTCGCGGGCGGGCTCAACCATCACGTCGTCCATCACCTGTGTCCTTTCGTGTGTCATACCCACTATGCTCCGCTGACTAGGATCGTGAAGGAGACTGCCAAAGAGTTTGGGGTTCCCTATAGGCAGCACTCCACCATGACTCTGGCAATCCAGCATCATCTGATACTTTTGAAGCAACTGGGGAATGAAGACTGATTTTGAGCGTCATATCTTTTCTTGTATGGGCCAGCTAGCACTTCTTTCAAGTGACATGAAATCTCCTGCGGTTCGAGGCAAGTATCAGGACGACTGGGTATGAGCTCCTCAATGCCTGTCCCCGTTGTTTCCCGACTCCGCTGCTTTGCGGATTCTCGCGCAATGGCCCGCAATCCGGTGCAGGTTTTGTCCCGGTACAACGAAATCTTCGGCGACACATTCTGGATCCGTTTGGGTGGTCTCAAGGAGGCGATGGTTACCATCGATCCCGCTGTCATTCAGCACGTGTTGAAGACCAATGCGGAGAACTACCAGAAATCCGAAATTCAAGTGAAGCGAATGGGCCACTTCCTGGGTAAAGGCCTGCTCACGACCCACGGAGAAGCCTGGCGCACGCAGCGCCGTCTCATCCAGACGGGCTTCGATCGAAAGCAACTCGATGCGTTGTCCTCAATCATGCAGGACTCCCTTGCCGAGTCGCTGCGCGATTTCGACAGGCAGATCCACGGTGGCCCCGTGGATATTTACCCCCACCTCATGAAAATCACCTTCGCGATGGTCGCTCGATCGCTATTTGGCGCACGGTTGAAGGATGAAGACATCGATCTTGTCAGCCATACCATCTGCACCGTCCAAGAATTCATTGTCCGGCAAACCCTTCAGCCCTATCTGAATCCCTGGTTCGCCGTCTCGGGCGAACTGCGCAGACACGAAGACATGCGAACCCGCGCCGACGCCATTCTGCTCGAATACATAAGGAAGCGCCGCAACGAACCACCCGGCCACGATCTGCTGCAGACTTTGATGGATGCGCGTTACAGCGATGGCAAAGGCATGAGCGATGAGCTCATCCTGAGCGAGAGCATGCAACTTCTGGTTGCCGGACATGAAACATCGTCGAATGCGCTATCGTGGCTTCTTTATCTTTTGAGCTCGCGTCCGGATTGTCTCGAGAGCGTACGGCAGGAGTTTGACTCCGTGCTCGGCGAAGCGCCCCTGAGCCACAGCGACGTTCCCAAGTTCGAATTTGTGACTCAGGTCATTCAAGAGGCGCTCCGCCTCTACCCGCCATTTTGGATGGTCGACCGCATGGCTGTTGCAGACGACCGTGTAGGCGACGTCGCCATACCGCGCGGATCGACGGTCATTGTGTATGTGTACGGTGCGCACCATGCTCCGCGCTACTGGCAGAATCCTGAGAACTTCGATACGGAGCGTTTCAGCAAAGCAAACGAGAAGCTGCGCACACCCTTCACCTATCTTCCCTTCGGAGCCGGACCGCGAGGCTGTATCGGCGGAAATTACGCGATGCTGCAGATCCTTATGATTTTGAGCGATCTGCTCAGAAAATACGATTTTCAGTTGGCTCCGGGCCAAATGATCGAAGCTCGCCCGATGGTCATCCTGCGGCCGAAGCACGGGATCCGCATGACATTCACCAATACCATCGCTCCCGCCCCGTGCGTCGCATAAGACGCGATCCGGGCTGGAACGGACTTGAGTTGTAAAGCGCAAAACATTGAGACGGCAGTTGTTGAAAAGCCGCTTCCAGTGGGCAAAATTGTCATCATGTTGCTAATTGAAGGAGTGCATTCGCACCGATAAGTCCTAGTGTTGTATCAAAAGCGACCGCCGCAGATTCTGATGAGGCTACTAATTTCTCATCTGCGGTCGCTTCTGATACTGTCGTCGCGCGTAACTTTCGGATTTTAGGTTGTTATTTCCTCTTGTCTATGTGGTCTGTGGCACAGTTCTGCGATTGCAGCATCTGCGAGCGCAGGCAAGACAGCCGCAACCGCTGGCGACAACTCTGTGCCCCATTCAGTGCTTGCCGGTTGCACACCCAGCAGCACCACCTCGGGAGTTCGACTGGCTAGAACCCGGAGCGCTACCAGCAGATCCGCAACGCCTAGTTGGTGCACACTTCCTTTGCCGGGCAAGGTTTGCAGTTCCTGGCTAGACATGCGAACCAGCGTTCCGGGAGGCTGCCCAACATCCACCGCATCCAGCACCAGCAGGTAGGAACAGTCCCAGATGTAGGTAAGCAATTCCAGGCCCAGCGTACCGCCCTCAATCAGCGCGACATCGTCGGGCACTCGTGCGTCGCTTCTCAGCCTCTCGATGGCCTGCGGGCCGACACCGTCATCAGAGTGCAGAGTGTTGCCCAAGCCGAGCACAACGCAGGTGGCTGGCGCGGGCATTCAGTCCGCCTTGCTCAGCACCGCATCTTCTTCCAGTTCGGCCTTGGGAACGAACTTGTAGCCGGTGAAGATGCTCTCGATCAGTCCATTGCGCTCTTCCCAGGACACCAGCACGGCGCTGTAAACGTGGTGAATCACAAACGCGAAAAAGGCAAACATGACGCAGAAGTGAGTCAGCCGGATGTGCTGGATGTCGAACACGCCCGGCACCCAGTTGAATAGCCAGCCCAATGCCCACTTCCCGCGCACTTGTGTGTACAAGGTGAGGCCGGTAATGATCTCGATCAGCATAAAGGTGAACATCAATAGATAGGTGACACCAGCCAGCGCATTGTGTCCGACCTGATGCACCAGGTCTTTGCGCAGGAAACTGTAATAGGCCACCATTCTGCCCATGCCCCGCCACTGCCGGCGATGGACTGGCATGAAAGCCCGCCAGTTCGCCCAACTGTTCCCCATGAAAAACCAGTACAGCCGCAGCAGAAACGCAGCAATGAACACAAACCCTGCGACCTCGTGGAGGAACCTTATCGTCGCCATCAGGAAAGTTGTGCCGCTCTGGGCAACAATAAACGGATTGTGCATGTAGTATCCGGTAAAGGAGAGCACGATTACCAGCAGGAATATGAACCAGTGCGAGACCCTCACCGGCAGTTCCCACACATAAACCCGCACGGTAGGAAACGCGGGTTCCGGCCGATGGGCCTCACCCCACCCATACTTCCTTAACTCAGCCATTGCGGCCTCCTTTTCAGCTCACCCAGGGCACGGTATAGCGCCGCCCTTGGCCATCGACCACGTGCACCGCGCAAGCCAGGCAGGGATCGAAGGAGTGAATGGTGCGTAGAATCTCCAGTGGGCGCTCGGGGTCGGCGATCGGAGTCTTGAGCAGAGATGCTTCGTAGGCGCCACGTTGTCCCTTGGCGTCACGCGGTCCCGCGTTCCAGGTCGTGGGCACCACACACTGGTAGTTCGTGATCTTCTTGTCTTCGATGTGGACCCAGTGGCCGAGAGAGCCGCGAGGCGCCTCGTGAAACCCGAAGCCCTGCGCCTCTTTGGGCCAGGTGTCGGGATCCCATTTCTCGCCGTTGTGCACCCGCAGATCGCCGTGCCCCAGCTTGTCGCCGAGTTCCGCCACCCACTTGCTGACTTGTCCAGCCATCACGTGGGCTTCGATGGCGCGAGCCGCAATGCGTCCCAGAGTCGAAAACAGGGCGGTTGCCGGCGCGTTGAGCTTGGCCAGGATACCGTCGACCGCAGCCTTCACTTCCGGATGCCCTGAGGCATAGGCGATCAGCATGCGCGATAGCGGGCCGACCTCCATCGCCTGATCCTGGTAGCGCGGCGCCTTGAGCCAGGAGTATTTCTGGTCGATTTCGAGATGCTCGAATGGGGGCTTGGGCCCGGTGTACTGCGGGCTGGTTTCGCCCTGATAGGGATGCTTCCCGTTCTGATCGCCGCCGGCGTACTGATACCAGGAGTGCGTCACGTACTCCGTAACGTTGGCGGGATCCACCGGGTGGACTTTCGAGAGATCGTGGTTGAAAATCGCGCCACGCTGCAAGTAGAAACGCGACGAATCCTTGATGCCTCCCAGGGGATAGTCGCCGTAGGAGAGGAAATTCCCCAGTCCCTCGCCTCGTTCGAACCAGTCGCGATAGAAGCCGGCGACCGCGAGAACGTCAGGAATGTAGACCTGATCGACGAAGGCTTGCGCCTTGCTGGCCAACTCGGCGAGCAAAGTGATGCGCTCGGGATTGATCGTCGCCTGGGGCTCATTGGGATCCATCGCGGTTGACATGCCGCCGACCAGATACGTCTGGAGGTGGGGATTCTTCCCGCCCAGCACGGCATGGATGCGGATGTAGTCCCTCTGAAACTCCAGAGCTTCCACGTAGTGGGCGACGGCCAGCAGGTTCGCCTCGGGCGGCAGGTGGTACGCGGGATGACCCCAATAGCCGCTGCTGAACAGGCTCAACTGCTTGCTCTCGACCAGCGCCTTCACCCGGTCCTGGATTGCCTTGAAGTAGGCGCGGCTGGATTTCGGCCACGGCGAAATGGATTCAGCCAGTTGCGAAGTTTTCCCCGGATCCGCCTTGAGCGCCAGGGTCACATCCACCCAATCCAGCGCATGCAGGTGATAGAAGTGGATCACGTGGTCCTGCACGTATTGGCTGGCGGCAATGATGTTGCGGATGAGGCTGGCATTCTCCGGGACCTCGATGCCGAGCGCATCCTCGACGGCACGCACCGAAGCTAAGGCATGGACCGTGGTGCACACCCCGCAGATACGTTGGGTCCAGACCCAGGCCTCGCGTGGATCGCGGCCGCGCAGGATCAGTTCGATGCCACGGAACATGGTTCCTGAACTCCAGGCATCGGACACCGCACCACTATTGACTTCCGCTTCGATGCGCAGATGGCCTTCAATACGGGTCACCGGGTCAATCACGATGCGTGCCATAGGCTCCTCCTATCCCTTCCTCGGCGGCTCATTGTTTGCCGGCGGTGGTACTGCTGGCGGCACGGGCCGCATGCGGTCACGAACGGCGCTAGCGATCCCATGGACCACGGTTGCGCCAGCCACAACGGCGGTGAGTCCCAGCCCGATCTCGCCGGCGGTCACGTCTGCACCAAAGCCTGGAACCGTGGGCAACCGGTCATAGAACGGAGAACGGGTATCCCAGAAACGATGGGAGGCGCAACCCAGACATCCATGACCAGCCTTCACCGGCCAACTCGTACCATCGTTCCAACGTACCGAGGGACAATTGAAGGTGGCCTGCGGGCCCTTGCAGCCCATTTTGTACAAGCACCAGCCTTTGCGATGGCCTTCGTCGCCCCACTCCTGGACGTAACGGCCGGCGTCGTAGTGAGCACGCCGTTCGCATTGGTCATGGATAATCCGCCCATACGCGAATAAAGGCCGGCTGTATTGGTCCACCGCGGGTAACTCGCCAAAAGTCAGGTAATGAACCAGCACGGCGGCTGTGTTCACCGGATTCTGCGGGCAGCCACCGAGATTGATCACCGTGGCTTGCGGCACCGCCTCTGAGATACCCACGGCGCCAGTGGGATTGGGGTGAGCCCGCACCAGGCCTCCATCCCACGCGCATGCTCCGGCCGCAATCGTGGCGGCGGCGTTCGGGCAGACGTGGCGCGCGATCTCGAGTGCAGTCCGGCCCCCTACGGTGCAATACACACCGTCGTCAGCGAGGGGAACCGCACCCTCGACCACCGCAATGAACTTGCCCTTTTCCTCGCGCACGACGCGCTCCAGCGCTGCCTCTGCCTGGTGGCCGGCGCCGGCCATCACCAACTCGTGGTATTCCCAGGAAAACAGATCTAATACCACTTCCAGCACGGTAGGGTGGCTGGAACGTAGAATGGACTCGGAGTTCCCGGCACAGTCCTGAAATTGCAACCAGACCAGCACGGGCTTCCTGGCTTTCTCCAGCGCGGCAGCCACCTGGGCGATGTAGCGCGGAGGCAGCGCCAGCGTGGCCGTCATGAGGCTGCAGAATTTCAGAAAGCGGCGGCGATTAATACCTTTCTGTTGCAGGACACCGGACAACGAGTGGTTCGACGGGAGCATAGGCTCACCTCTCGGTCATCTTTTGCCAGGGAGCAATTCGGCACTGGCCACCGGAAATCGGGGCTGGAGTCTCTTCATCCCTGGGCACGATTCTCGCTTGAATAGCACCCGCCTTCCGGCAAAACAGTGACTCCAATCACCATTTAATGTGAGACCACGCACAGTCGACTGCCAGAGTGACTCCGAACTTCGCGCAATGGTTAATGCGAGGGAGAACTCCGGGATTGTTGTCCAGTCGGCATATCGGCATTGACGAGTGGCCAAATCCCGATTGCTCCCGGATGACGGCAAACCGGTAGTGGTCCGCCCTGGACGAAGGACGACGGACGAAGATTGGCCGCCTGAGATTTTGCCGATCAAGTGGCGAAGTCACGCTGGCTGCGGATTCAATCTGTCAACCATGTGTTTGCTCTGACACTTACGCTGGATCTGCGTTTTCTATTTGCACCCTTCGATGATCCAAGAACTAGAAGGCGGCAAAGACGTCTCGCATAGATCATAGATAAGGATAGTAAACGCGCGCTTTCAGGGCCGGGTCTTTACGGTACCATCGTGCGCTGATCCTTATCGTGTCGCCGAGGTCAGCGAGCAAACCCAACAGCCTCCGCCTGCGGCCTTGCCAATAAGTTGCTAAGCTGCCTTCGCATCACTGTGGGAGCCTGAGCTGCCAACTAAATCTTGTCGGAGTCGCTCCATTTGTGCCGATGCTTCCCTTATCTGCTCAGCATATTCGTGCCCCTGTCGTGGTAGAAATCCCCCGTAGTTCTGCAATAGCAGCCGGGCGTTCTCCTCGATGGCACAGGTCTTGGAGCGAGCTTGGTTGGAGAGGGCAGACGTTAGTTTTTCTAGCTGCAAATCGCGCACGGCTAGCTCTTCTCTGCTCTGGGCAGCTTCCTGTTGAAGCACTTGCCCGCGGTAGCGGATGAGTCCAAACAGACATGTTGTCAGTACTAGCAGACAGCAATTGGCAACAATGGTTTCTGTCAAAGCCTTGCTTAGGCTAGCATTCCTCTCTCCGTCGAGTCTTGCGAAGCTGCTGGTCTGCTCCGCAGATAGCGAAGTCAGAAGCCCGCGAGCTCTATCCATGTACTCCATACCTTCGTTTGAATCCACCAGCATGAATGCGCGGTGGCGATACCCCTGTTGGCGCAAACTAATAGAGCGCTCCATCTCAGCTTGCTTTGAGTTAGCCAAAGACTCCAGCTGTGACTCCAGTGATCGTTCGCGCTCCGCCCGATGAACTAGCCCTACACGAAGGCCGGCAAAATCGGTTCCGATCCTGCCCTTCGCGTCGGTGTAGGGCTGCAAGTAGGAAGGATTCTCGGTTAGCAGGTATCCGCGCTGACCTGTTTCCATATCGGTCAAGTCTTTCAGAACACCGGAGATGTCCGCCTGGATCGTGGAGCTTTCCAGTGTGAGCGCCGCAATTTTCTGCATCTGTTTTAAATGGTTGACAGCAAGATAGGCATTCCATGCCATGAACGCGAGTAGCGCGGGGACTCCTATTTGCAGCGCAGCTTTTCGAAACATTTTAATTGTGCCGCCCTTCACGTGATGTTCAGAACACCCTCAGTCGTGATTCGACTGGCTTTGCAAATCTCCTCCGCAACCTTATCCCCTGCACTGCTGCTTTGGACCAGCCCTTCCGCGGACATAACGGAACTGGCAGCCAGGATGAAAAGTACAGCATCCTCGTGCTTGTCGAAGTAAAGCACTACCTCATTCGCTGCCATGTGCGTACCTCCTACTGATTGTTCTTAGCAATGATAGGTCGATTCAGCACAAGACTGAGGTTGTCTCTTTTGGTGCGCTTTATCACCAAGGTCAAAATCTTGCTCGCAAGCTGTCGCCGTGTGCAGGCGGGCAATAATTTCATGCTCAAAGCCCGGCCAGAATCTGGCGCTCTGCCGCTCTCAGCTTTTTTCAGGATCTCGATCATGGCGGCGGGAGTAATAATTCGGGTGGATTTTGGGGCCCGGACGCTTAGCAGATCCGTCCCGATCCGCGGTACATTACGTGTAGTATACAATGTATATACTGTTGTGTATACCGCGTATCGTAGTCAATGGACAAGGAGCAAGGTTATGAAGGCCCGGATGGTCAAGTGGGGCAATAGTCTGGCAGTGCGCATCCCGAAGCCGATCATCGAGGAGGCCCGCCTCAAGGAAGGTGATTTCCTGGAAATCGAAGCCGGCGACGGGCGAATCGAGCTGCGCCGGCCCACCAAAATACCGACCCTGGCTCAACTCGTTTCTCAGATTACCCCGGATAATCGGTACCCCGAGATTTCTACGGGCCCAGAAGTTGGAAAGGAAAGAGTTGAATGGTGACCGCGTACGTACCCGAAGCGGGGGACATCGTCTTCATCGACTTTGACCCCCAGGTTGGCCACGAACAGGCCAAGCGGAGGCCCGCACTGGTGCTGACCGATCAACGCTATAACCGAGCCAGCGGGATAGCGGTAGTTTGTCCCTTGACGAGCAAGCGCAAACCATATCCCTTCGCGCTGCCCGTCAAAGTCGATAAGGTAGAAGGTGCTATCGTAGTCGACCAGCTTAAAAGCTTGGACTGGGCAGGCCGCCAGGCACAATTTCATTCCAAAGCCGAGGCAACGCTGCTCCCGAAAGTGCGGCAATACATCGCCGTGCTGCTGGGAATTCGCTGACGTAGAAGCGGCGCTGTCGTGGTGCCGCCGCGGAATCACAGTTAGCGACGCTCAGGCCACAAGAGGAATCGCACGTGGTTTGTGCAACCGGGTTGCACAAATCCGCTTCTGGAGGGTTCTCACCAGACGACTTTCCCAAAAAGGCCGTATGCGCCCAAGCGGCGCCCGGGTCCTCTGCCAGATTGGCATCCACAACTCCGATTCTGGCATGACTACCCTCTGGCTGTTTTCCTCGGTCTTCCTCCCAGTCTGCCGTTGGCTCTGGAAGCCGCTCTCTTGGCCTTGCTTCTCGACTGCCCGCCAAATTGACCTAGTCTCGCTGCCATCCACTGCTTGGACCCGAAAAAGCCCTCCAAAAGGCCCGGAAGGTAGAGATCCGCATCCAACTTTGGAAAATGAATTCCGAAGCCTGATGGTGTGATCTCGATTTCGTCGAGCTGCGATGGCCTAGCATTTCCCAGTCCTTGTACGTCGTGAGGCGAGAAACTTACAATCAGCTTGGAGCTGAGATGAATTACGATATGCCCGCTTTTGCGGTCGTAATAAACAGAGATAGCCTTGGGAATAGAAGTTCCCAGGTCGTTAGCACGCTGATTCGCGAGTGCGAAATTGTCATGCAGTACCAGGAATGTTCTCCCATGCTTGCCACAGCACCCCCAGATGACCCGTCAGGGCGGCTTCGATAGGCCTGATTTCTCGCCGCGAAAATCCGTGGTTTTCCCGGAGCTCTACCGGCCCTGCCGGACAGTTGAGATTGAATACCGCTTCACAGCCCCCTCCGATGACGTGAACATGAGGCCGACAGTCCTCAGATTTGATGGTCTCCGGGTGGCAGTTTATCCAAATGATCATCGACCGGGCATCAGTTATAGTGTATCACATATCCTAAGCGATTAGGTTAATTCTTCTCTTCCGGGATTTGTCCGTCCGCAGCATCAGAGCCGCTGTCTCGATTGCCTGCTCAATAACAGAGATCTGTCTTGTACAACTTGAAATAGATAATCTGCACGCTTCTGTTTCCCCAGGGTCAGTTCCTTCCCGCTTAAACTGCTCCTTCGGCATCTCGCGGGCTTTGTGCAAAATGCAAACAATGTAACGAAGTACATCGTATGCGTAAGAGAAATGGTGTGACCCGACCCGATTTCCACCTAAGCTACTGGTTCTGCACTCCGTCTGTTGGCATCATAACTGCACTATCAATGTCGAATGCGTTCCTCCCCTGCCGGTTTCCTCCCCCAAAATATTCTCCCGAGGAAGAGTGGCTCGTGTCACAAACCGAAGCTGAAAGACGGATGCCCCGCAGGCTTGTATGGATCGAGGAAATACGTTTTCGGGGTTTTGGTTGCTCCGAATGTGCTTGGGTGTACAACCCTTCTGCCTCGCTCACTGGCGATTCCTTTGAAGAAGTGATGCGGAACTTCAAGTTGCAGCGAGACAGAGAGTTTTCATCTCATGTTTGCGCGGATCACCGGAACACCAGCGCCAAAAGCTAAAGCTAATTCGCCAGAGGCTCGGTAGCCATTCGGATACTTGAGCTGCTTCTTGGCGGCGAGGATGTAGACCATCCCCCCGGCTAGGGATTGTAATTGGTCGGCTCTTTTCCCTGAGCGAACCTCTGCACGTCCATCCCGGAACGCGGTTTCTGTCCTGGATTCTGCAACTCCAATGTCACTCGATCAGCCAATTCCTGGAGTTTGGAATACGTTAGCCAATTCGGTTCCGGCTTGTTGTTCAGCGAATCTTGAGCGAGTCGGCCATGCGTTTCAAGATCGAAGGCTTCATGAACATCCACCCGCCGGAGGGTTCCGTCGCAGCCCTTTCAGGGCGAGAGGCTACGTTTACTCTCAGGCAGACTTTTTTGTTGGCGCGGGAAACGCGATAAGTTTCCCGCGATCCTGCCCGCGATCCTCTCCGGCACTCTGCCACTCCCATCCGCATTGGCAACGGACGGAGTCCCACAATCGCGGCTTTCTTAGAAGTGCTTTGCATACGGCACATGATCTCATCCACATGGTTCTTCTCCATCGCGAATCCGACAGGGACTTGGACTCACTGATCGCGACAGGGTTGTCAATTGATGGTCAAACGATTGTTTGCACGTCTCCGGTACAGGAAGGGCCAGTGAACATAGTTCACACTCGTTTTCTGACTCCATACTGGCGGGTCGCTCTTCCACCCACCCCAATTGTGCCGATTGGAGCAAGACCGTTTCACCCTGAGCATCCCAGCGTATTCAGCGACGAGTCCGTTTTTCCGGTCCAGCCACAGGTCGCGCAGAAGGCGGGGCCTTAATGCTCTGTTTCTCGGTGTTCTCAGTGTGCAGCGGACGGACAGAGCGGGGAATGGCCCCGAGGTGTGGTGGCAATAGCACCGCCGCGCCGGACGGCATCACGTTCAGGCCAGTTTCGATTAACTTCGATGGTTATAGTTTTGGAGGCTGGCGGCTGGGCACTCAATGAGCGGTGACGAAGCTCAAGGATCTCTGGTCTATGCCTTCGCCGCCAGTCCAACAGGAATATCGCACGCACCTGCTGTAGGTAAGAATTTTGTTGCGGGAGGAACAGAAGGCGATCTTCAGAAGACGCGGTCTTAGGTTTTTCCCCTCATTCGAAGACACCCGCTGCACTCCGAGCATCGTTCCATTCCGTCGCAAGCCCCAACCCTCGGATCCATTTCTCCAGGTAGGTGTGATCCAGCAAGTTCCACCGCATTCTCAATATCGCGGCAACGTCCTCGATCTGTCTTGCGGATTGTGCCAGCTTTGCCCATTCGAGCTTCGAGATGACTACGTCCTCGGCGCTCGCGACAAAAAGAGGGACACCTTGTAAGTTGAACTGAGCGCGACGACGGAATTCCTCTTCACTGAAGGCTCGGGACTTGCGGATGATGAAGTCGATCTTCCAGCCCGTTACCAAGTCAACCACGTTGAACATGGTCTGCCGTTTGTGCGCTTCCAGGGCCGCGTCCAAGTCCACGTAGTATTCATCCCTTGCCAGAAGCTGGACGAACGTTCGCAACTGATCCGGGGTTGCTGCAACTACAACGTCAATGTCCTGGGTCGTCCGTGGAGCACCGTAGTAGGCGCTCGCAAACGACCCCGTAAGCATGTAGTGAATGCTGGCTCGGTCAAGCGTCGCTGTGATCCGATGGAAGACGCCCGCAACGCTCATCGCATCGACGCCGGCATGGGCCCCGGCAAGAACGCCCGCCGAAGGAGCTCGCGTTTGGCATCCGTGTCAGACCACTCCGGATGTTCTCGCCGGATTCGCTCCTTTGCCAATTCTTGTACGAAAAGGCTCATTTCCAGCGCCATGAGGAGGCGCTGTTCACCCGACATCGTCCGCTGAACTCGGAGTTGTACGGCTTGCGCCGAAGGGCTCGTATCGGTGACAGGCACGGTCTAAGCGTTAGGATGCACCAAGAGATCTTCCCGCGTCAACGTGGCTAAGCACACGTCCCGACGGGAACCTCGCAGCGACAAGACGGCTTGGCTGGAGGCGCCCGCCTTCATAGACGACCGGCTCCGGAACCTCGCAACAGCGGCTCGCACGCTAAGTTGCCTTCTTTCCACCCTCCCGAACGTCATCTTCGCAGGCTGCGCTCGCAGCGGGTGCTTCCCGCCCTGATCGCCAGTCTCGGGTTTGCGGTTTTCGTCTTCAGAGCCTTCTGGCGCGGCGGCTGCTACTGGAGGTTCTTGCGGCGGGTTCCCGTCGGTTCCCGACGGCGTTCCGCCCGGCTGCGCATCAGCCGAAGAGTTGTCAACAGCCTCTGCAGGTTGGCTAAGCCCGTTTCGCCATGTCCAGAAGCATTCCACAACCGGGCCGCGAATCAGGGCTTCTTGTTCGCATTTCTAGCCACGCCATCCTTCACTGAAGGCCGTGCCATCTTCTTCGCGGGCGACGCTGTTTTCCTGCTTCGGCTCCTTGCCTTCACGCGCTTTGCCTTGGCCGGCGCGGGCACAAAAGGCCCGGTTCTGGCGGCGGCGCTCTGAGCCATATCCAATCCAAACAGTTCGGAAAGGTCCTTGCCGCCGAGGACCTTGGCTGCAGCCGGTCCCTTTTTGGCCAGCGGAAGCGCGGCGTCGGCGTGGACGATCAGCTCTTTTTCGTCGACCCCATGGAGCCTGAAAAGGAGTTCAGGTTGTTTGTCTAAACGGGCGCCGATGCCGTAAAGGACCGCCGCGACATGCTTGCACATCTCGGCCCAGTCCGGGCAACTGCACGAGAGCTTAATCTCCTTTGGCGAAGGGAACAGGCCGGCATTCTGCTGGCAGATGCGTTCCATGACGCCCGTGGACAGGCGTCCTTGCAGAAGCTCGATCAACGAATCAATCGCGCCGGCACAGTCTTTGCAAATGGACCGCCAGCGCGCCTTCGTGACCGGGGCGACTTTCACTGCTACTTCATAAATCTCCGAACCGCTGACCAGCGCTTTGATCTCACCGGAAGAAATCTGAAGATCGATCACGGAACCATTACGCACGTAGGTTCGCCCGCGCGGCAAGCGGTTGGCAAAGTCGCTGTAGCGTTCGAGGTTATCGCACCACGCCTTGCCCCAAAAGGTACTGACGATCGTCCGCCCTTGAATCATCACCGGCGAAACGGAGTGCCCTTTCTTCCTGCGCACGTCCATTTTGCGCAAGGCTTCCAGCCGGCGCTCCGCCACCGACACATAAGGTCTCCATCCCCAGCCGTCGTACATGGATCAAGCCTCCTTAAGCGCCGTATTGAGATCCAGCGCCACCAACTTTAGCAGTTCTTGGTCTTGCAATTCAGTCAGGAGCAGGTCAGCCCCGCCCTCGATCAAGTCCTTCGAAAGCTGCCGCTTTGATTCGATCATTTGGTCGATCTTTTCCTCGACCGTTCCCCGGCAGACGAACTTGTGTACCAGCACGTTCTTGTTTTGTCCAATGCGGAAAGCGCGATCCGTGGCTTGGTTCTCAACCGCGGGGTTCCACCAGCGGTCGAAGTGAACCACATGGGATGCGGCAGTGAGGTTGAGGCCGGCGCCGCCCGCTTTGAGAGAAAGCACGAAGAAAGGTACAGCCTCTTCTTCTTGAAACCGGCGTACCAGATCCTTGCGCTTCTTCACTTCGGTTTCCCCGTGAAGCACCAGCCCGGCGCGCCCGAAAATCGATCCTAGAAACGCCGCGAGCGGAGCCGTCATCTCCCGAAACTGAGTGAAGACGAGAACCTTCTCTTGTTTGGCGGCAATGACTTCGGCGATATCGCGCAAGCGCGCCCACTTGCCGCTGTCCTCTTCGCTCCAAGCGCCGTCGCCCAGCCACTGCGACGGGTGGTTGCAGATCTGCTTGAACCGCATCAGGAATGAAAGTACTAAACCTTTACGACGGATGCCATCGGCGCCATCGAGCGCCTCTGTTAGTTCTTCCACTGCCTGTTTGTAGAGGGCAGCCTGCTTGCGGCTGAGTTGGCAGAACGCCTTAACCTCGGTCTTGTCCGGCAAGTCTGCGATCACCGTCTTGTCGGTTTTCAGTCGCCGCAAAATGTAGGGGCGCACCAGTTCACGCAGTGGAGCGTACGGATTGTGGGGCCGATCCTCCAGGCGCTTCACGAAGTTTGAAAACTCCTTCGACGATCCGAGCAGCCCGGGATTGATGAAATCAAAGATGGACCAGAGGTCGCCAATCCGATTTTCGACGGGCGTGCCGGTGAGCGCAAACTTCGCCTGCGCCTTCAGCATCTTGGCGATCCGGGTTTGCTTGGCATCCGGATTCTTGATGGCTTGGGCTTCATCGATCACAACCAAGCGCCAAGAGGCTTCTGCGAGCCATGGAATTCGCAGCAACGAGCCGTAACTCGTAATCACCAGATCGACATCCTGCAGACGCTCGGGCGCGAGCGTCATGAGATCGGCTGCGGGCAGCGCCGAAGGATGAGCGATGAGCGAACTCAAACTCGGCGCAAACCGCTCCAGTTCCGACGCCCAATTGGCGAGAAGCGAAGCGGGTGCAACCAGAAGACTTGGTTTCCGTTCGCCGCGGTTTTGCTTTCGCAACACCAGCAACAACGAGAGTATTTGAATGGTCTTGCCCAATCCCATATCGTCGGCGAGGCAGGCTCCGAGGCCGAGCTTTGCGAGGAGATAAAGCCAGCGCACGCCCACCTGCTGGTAGGGCCGCAGAGTACCGTTCAGAGCCGAGCCGGGATCGATGCGACCCAATCCCTCCGGACTGCGCAGTCCCCTCAGAGTCTCCGCGAGCCACGGACCCGCGACGACCTGCGCCCAGTCCGCTTCGCTGGCAGCAGATTCGCCGCCCACAGCCACATCGGCCCCAGCGAGCATGCGCATGGCTTCCCGAAGACTGAGACCACTTTCGGCAGCGGTCCGCTCGACCTGGCCGAAATATTCCATCATTCGGCTTAACCGCTCCCGATCAACTTCCACCCAACGCCCTCGAACCAGCGCGAGCCCATCCGACTTAGCCAACAACTCCCGGACCTCGGCAGCGGTCAATGTTTCCCCGTCGAGCGTGACTTCCATGCGGAAATCGAGCAGTGCATCCTGGCCCACTCCCGACAACACCTTACCGCCAACTTTGGCCGTCACCTGCGGGCGCAGAGGCCGGTTGGCTTGCCAGGTCGCTGGCATCCGCACCACTACGCCCGCACTCTCCAGTTGCGGGACATCTCTCAAAAGCTGCATGGCCTCGTGCGGCCTCCACCGCAATGGGTGGAAGATCTCGCCCGCATCGACCATGGCTTTCAGCCACGAGCAGCTTTCCGAGGCTTGCTGAACGGGGAGAAGCAGCGACAGCAGGCGATCCTTGTTGGCCGCGCCCGCATACTCGCGGAGAGCCTGCCCTAGCGGAAGATGTTGGGCCTTGGCGTGTGCCGACAGTCGAGTGGTATAAGTTGCGAGAAAGGCGAATGGGGCGGCCTCGTCCTTGCGGTTCTCGGCGAGGTTGAAGTGCACGCGGCCGACAAGGTTCCACGCCGCGTTGCGGCGCTTCAAGAAATCCTGAACGCCGCACTTCGATTCAGATAATTCCAGCCCGAAAGCGCTGTCCAGTTCTTGCCAGAGACACTGAAGGACAGTTGTCGTCAGGTACTCCGCTCCAGTCATCGGGGGCGCCGCGAGAGCCAGCCAAGCCAGTTCCGCATCGGGCGGAGATGGAATATGCCTCTTTATGGACCGGGCTCCACCTTCCGGCAGAGTGCAGATGGCCGTCACGTAGCGCGCGCCGAATTCTCGCCAATAGGAGAAGACGGGAGGAAGCGCGACTCCGACTTCACTGGCTCCGAGTTGGAGCAGACCATGGCCCGATCCACGCACGAAGGCATCCTGTAGACGTTGAGCAAGCTCGGGCTCAAGAGCCGATGCGTCGCGATCCTCGATCAAGGTGAGGTGGCCGTGTGGAGTTAGGACGGGGACCAGGAAGACCGAACCCATGCAGAGAACCTACCAGCCCACACAGGCAAGCGGCAACGGTTTGATAAACCGGCACGCTGAATCCCTCTCGATGGCTTCTTCACACCTGGGACAATGTGATAACAGTGGACTTCGGAAATGAACCGAACTCCATCTGGCCCGCCTAATGGGAACCTCACAGTGACCATCGTTCGATAGGTGGCCCACACATTACAGCTCCAAGCCATTTCGCCGATCCTCAGGACAGTTTTTCCCGGAATTTCCAGCATAGCGGGAATGGGTCGAGGAGATTGCCCCAGTCTTAGGAGATCGATCCCGGCACTGCGGAAGTTTTCACCCAGTCTCCGTATTGTTAGGGCTTTGCCCATGGTCGATTAGTTTCGTCTTTTGTTCGCTACATGTCAAGCTCCTTTTTTCCTTGTCCGGTCGCATTGCACTCAAGACGGTAAATAATGTCATCCTTAATGGAACCCATATGTCACCCATGTTGGCATTGAGGAGGACCCATGCGGCCTCGGCACGCCCTGACAACTTATCGCTTTGGGGTGAGCGCATTTTTGCGCGCGCTGCGCGGTGCTTAGCGAGCAGATATTCTATAGAACATGACTTTCCCGAAGGATCGAGCTGCTGCAGCAAGTCAAAGTCCCGAACGTTGCGGGACAACATCGCACATCTGTGGACACGGCGTTGCTTGAGACCCGAGGTGGGTACGGGGAAGCCGGGTTACGCCTCACCCGATGTTTGGGCATCCTCAAGCCACAGGTTCACGAACCATTCCAGGGGTCAACGATATCAAGACCACAATCCTCGAAGTCTGCAACATTGCGAGTCGCGAGCTTGGCTCCTCGCACTTGGGAAATGGCCGCGATCTGCGCATCCGCGTGGCTGATAGGTCTGCCGAGCGCACGGCGGTGAGCGGCAATCTCAGAAAAAACTCGCGCTGCGTCGCTCTCGAACCCGAAGATGCGGCCCGCCAAATCGTCGGTAAACATAGCTTCCGCCGCTGCCAGCAGCCCCCCTCGGCGCTTGCCCTTGGTGAGCAACTCAATACCGCAAAAGATTTCTGCCTCGGTGATTGACGTCGTAAAGAGTTCTGTTGCTGGTTGCTTCGCAACCCATGTCACAACCCGAGCAGATGGCTTGGGCCTCATGAGCTCTGAGAGCACGTCAGTATCGAGGATGATCATTCGCCAAATCCTGGGACCCGGCGGATAGCATCACGTCGCGGCAACTCAAATTCGAGCCCGCCAAACGCTGCAAATCGTCGTTGAATGGTCTCAGCCAGGTTCCCCTTTACCGGTGAGGAAGCGGTTAGAGCTGAGCGCAAAATCTCCCTGGCCTCCTCCTCCATCGAACGTCCATGATGGGCAGCACGGACCCTCAACCGGGTCTTAGTTTTCTCGTCAAGTTGTCGAATCGTTAGTGTCGCCATGCTGTCAATGCTATCACTGCTAGCTACGGATGCAAAGCGGCCTAACTTCCCAGGCTGCAGTGCGACGACTTGTGGTAAGAGTGCTTCCAGCCCTGACGGACACCGCTGCTGCGCTGGTTAACGGTGCCCGGCAAACGAACAAGGCGCTTACCTGCCATGCCCGCATCCATCGCTGAAAAACTCGGAGTGGCAGCCGGCTAGTCGCACCTAGACGCACATTTCTTTGTGGGAGCGCACGGTATGTCGGAACCGTTTGGAACGAACCGGAGGCTAGCGGTTCCGAAGGGTGGGTCTCCGTGCACAGTAACGGAATCCGCAAATCATCGAGAACTCGGACTTGGTACAAAGGTGCGTCAGAGGTTGGCAAACGAAACGACGGTCAATCGCGCTAAGCAAGCGGCAGCGATGCTTACTGAGCACCTATTTTATAGAACACGACTTTCCCCGAGGGATCGAGTTGCTGCAGCAGGTCAAAGTCCCGAACGTTGCGGGACAACACCGCACATCCATATTTTCGAGCGGTGGCGAATAGCAGCGCGTCGTTCAAGACGCGCCGCCGCTGCTCTCTTCCGTATCCCTGGGTTCGTGCCAGGGTGCCGGACAGCATTCCGGCTTCCCGCCAGATCTCGGGATCGGGCGTAATCGTCCGGTAGCTGGGCCGCCGGTCGATGACCGCGGCAACTTGGTCGATGATCTTGGACGTTTGAGAGTGAGCGGGATCGAGCAGTCCGCAGGTCGCCGCCAGTTCGGCTTCCGTGACTGGCGAATGCCAAGCCTCGGTCGCCCGGAGCATTGCTTCGCCCTGTTGCGGAAAACGGCCTTGCAGAATATCAATGTAGACCGTTGTATCGTAGAGCAGCTTGGCGGGTCGATGGCTGGTCGTTCCAATGAACTCAAGCTCCGATTCGGCCCGCGGTCTAAGCTGTGCTCGATGTTTGTCGGGTTTGAGTCGCCTAAGAGTACCTTGAAATTCAGAACTCAAGGTCAGCCTCGCCACCAACCGTGCCGCGCCGGGAAAGCAGCCAGTCCGCATAGTCGTCGGCAACCGCAATGTTGGCCAGCGCCACCTCGATCAGGTCCGTGTCCGAGTCAATCCCGGTGCGCTTTTTTGCCCTTGTTACAAGGGCTTCCGGCATTCTTCCCCGGACTACCTGGGTGCGTTCGCCACGTAGTAGTCCTTCCTTCTCGGCGATAACCATCACGTCGCGCAACTTGCTGGAGCGCATGAGACTTCCCTCCCCCATGCCCGAACGTTTCCTTCTTCGTGAGGAACTGGATTGGGCGCTATGCTTCACCACTCACCTCCCGGAGACGGACTGCACCGCCATTTTTGTGTAGCACAATACTAATACTATTGTAGCACATTGTTGAGCCCGATGTATGCGACAAGCTGAGATCGAACCCACCGAATAATTCCCTCCCTGCCGGAACGAATCCCTGGGTTCCCGATTCCTTTGAATTTCGCGAACGGGCTCTTAGTCCTGACGGGTCGCACTCGTACGCCATTTTCATCACTCTCAAATAACAACCTGTCGCCAGGGCGAACACCCAGCACACGGCGAACCTCGCGCGGTACCGTAATCTGCCCCTTGCTCGTGATTCTCGCCTGTTTCTCCAATACCTCACCTCCGCGATTCCTTACTTTACACACGCTCTCCTTACTTTAAGAATGATGGTGCGGGCGAGGCGATGGGCATCAGCGCCGCAGGAAATAGATTCTATTAGTCCAGTCCCAATTCCCAGTTTCCCTTGCCAGTCTGGTCAAGGCCCAGACCAAACCACCGATATCCGCGGGCGAAATTGTTTTCTCGTCCACAAAAACCACCCCGCCGTGCGTTCGCCCTTCTTCCGCCCAGGTTTTGAGCAGGGGAGGAATCGTCCTCCGGTCATAAGTAACCAGCGTTAATCCCTGGGCGGCGGCTTCTCGCAAACAAGGGGAGTCCGCTTGTCCCAGGAAATGCCCATTTTCCCATTCCACCATATAGCGAACTTCTAGCTCGCCATGGCGGCGACGCAGACCATGCGCTACGTCCGGTGAGATATGCTCATCGAGAAGAAGCTTGAGCATTTCGGTTTTTCGCCGCCTTCTTGGGAACGAATTCGCTGGCCTGCGGCAACATGCGCTTCAGCGTGTCAAAATCCGTCGTCTCATTCTCAGCCATGGCCGCATTTATTTCTTCGGGAAAAGCAACGGCATAGTTGACCGCGGCCTGGACTTTCCCCTCTGGCCACTTGAGATGTTCCGCTACGGCCGACACATCGTTCTTGTAGCTGCGGACGAGCAGCATGACCTCCCATACGGCGAGCGTGCTCCCTTGAAGGCAGGCTTGCCGGCCCGCAGCCGAATCGCGAAAGTCAATGAATCCAAATTCCGACCGGCGCAAGCCTTCCTCCACCAGGCGCGCACTGGCGTCGCTGGGGGTCCACCCATGGCGATTCGCCATGCGCTTAAGACGCTTTCCGCTCTCCGCCGGCAGGCGCATGCTGATGACCATCGAATGGGTTGATCTCATAGCAATCTCCGAGATGTAACTATTGTAAGCATCGTAACAGATCCGTCGCCGCATATCACGACTAACGCAATGCAAACGAGGAAGCAGCGTGAGAGGCGTTGGTCCAAAAACGGCACCCTTGCGACTGGATTCGATCTCCTACGAGGCTCTGCGCCGGCAGGTGCTGCGCCGCGATAGTTGGCGCTGCCAGCTTTGCGGTTCAATGTCCAATCTCGAAGTTCATCACAAGCAATTCCGCAGTCACTCCGGAGACGATTCCGAGTTGAACATGATCACGCTCTGCACCGCCTGCCACAGTCAGACGCACCGGAGCGATTTAGCTTAAGCCTTGGTGGGCCGAAAAGGCTTCCAGGTGAAGTCGGGATAGCCGGCTGGAGGAAGTTGTTCCACTTGCGTCAAGTTCGCGGTTGGCTACTGCCAGCGCAATGGGCTACAGGCACGGTGATAAGATAGGCTGCAACAGCTGACGAACTGCAAACACAAAGTGCCGTAGACTACATTTCTGATCCGCTGACTAACGTAGTCTGTTTTGAGCAGCCAGTGTGAATAATCTCGAAAAGGTAGAGCAGGAGTCACAATGTTCACCCCCAGACTGGAGATCCTCCCGCCTGCGCAACGCAGACTTTGGGACGAACTGAGGCATACTCCCAAACAGTTCGTACTTTACGGGGGGACTGCTCTGGCCCTAAGGCTGGCGCACCGAAGCTCCGAAGATTTTGACTTCTTTTCGAATGATTCGTTCGCCCCAGACTTGTTGTGCAAGGTGATTCCATACCTGCGGGACGCCGAAATGAGCCAGTTTGAGGCCAACACGCTGACCGCCATCGTGGATCGAACCGGGCCCGTGAAGGTCTCCTTCTTCGGAGGCCTCGCGTTGAATCGGATACACGATCCGGACGTAGCTGCAAACAACGGAATACAAGTCGCGTCGCTTCTCGATGTCGCTGCGACCAAACTGGCGACGATTCAACAACGCGCACAAGCCAGGGATTATGAGGATATTGCAGCGATCATTGCCGCAGGGATTCGTTTGTCTGAGGCTCTGGCGGCTGCCTCGACTGCCTATGGCAAACAGTTTAATGGCGCCTTAAGTCTAAAAGCACTGACGTACTTCGCGGATGGGGACTTGCCGCAGCTCAATTCTGGCATTCAGGAGAAACTTCGTACTCTGGCTGGTGAGGTTAACTTGAAGGAGATTCCGATTCTCAAAGCGAGGACCGGCGTGACTGGGGAGGGCGTCCGAACATGAGTCCCTGGGATCTGCAGATGGTGGCTAAGCGGGTTGTGTGGTTCAAGAAGCCCGAAGATGCACTCCGAGACACCAAACTGTTTCTCGCGCATGTGATGACCTACGGAACGCTCAACGACATAACGGCGACGCTGCACTACTTCTCGGAATCCGATTTCGAAGCGGTCCTCGATGACCCACCTCCTGGAATCTTTGACCGTCGCTCATGGATATACTGGAACGTGCGATATCGTCGCGAGCCCGTGCCCGCGTTACCCAAGCGGAATTTGGCTTTGGTCGAATCTGGCGGCGCTCCAAGCAACGGCCAGGCGGCGGGATGAGCTGAAATGACAGCAACGGTACGTGTTGTCTACGGCTAACAAATGAAGACCGTCGGCCGTCCCTTTTCAGCTGGTTTGGGCCTTAGGGGTTGGAGCTTGCCAAACTGGCCAGGAAGAAGCGGAAAGACTTCAATTGTGCAATCTGGTTGCACCGCCCGCGAGATGACCACGAACCAATTCAAGGTCGAGATCGAAAAGGCCCTGACTGGACAAGAAACGGAACCTTGGGAGATCGTTTATTTCAAGCTGTACGAGAGCCAAATCCCCGTGGTCGACCGCGCGATTGAGACCGCGGCGCTGATGTTGGGAAGCGATCGATCTCGCGGCTACTGTCTGGAAATGATCTGTGCGTATTTCCTGGCCGGGGCCAACCTGGACAACGGAGATCCGGAGATGCTGCGGTTCTCGATGACGAGATTCTTCAAGTTTCTACCCGGAGAGCAGCGGCAGGCATTTCTGGCGCAGGCGACTCAGAAGGCGTCGTGAATCAGATTCGACCAAAGCAGCCGCGCCTGCGGCTGGATCCTGAATCGTACGAGCAGCTTTGTCAAACGGTGTTGCAAAGAGATGGCTGGAGATGCCAAGCATGCGGCACAACGGCGAGCCTTGAGGTTCATCATCAACAACATCGCAGCTAGTCCGGAGATGACTCAGAGTGGAACCTGATTACGCTCTGTGCCGCATGTCACAAGAATGTGCATCGTGGTGCGTAGCGAAGCCACATGGGACTAGCTCACGCCTCCCTGCCTATCAATTGCAGTCTCGTCGGTAATGCGGTTTGTGGCCTGTAGTTGGCGATACCGTGCCGGGGAGAAGAAGGTTAACTGGCCTCAGCTGCTATGAATTCCGCACTGGCTGTCACTTCGGGGACCACGCCCTCCTTCGAGGCGAGAGCGCGATCCAGCGCGTCGGCAAGGACGACCGGGAAGACCGAGGTCAAAAGATTGGTGTCCACAAGTAGAGCGCGGTCCGTATAAAACCGGGAGATTTTCATCGAGCCGCGCCATCGATTGGCGGTCGTCACCAACTCCAGCGTAAGATTCCAAGCCGCCCAGCCATCGCGAAACTTCGGAGCGCCGGGCTTACTCCATTCGAAATGTAAACTCTCTCCCGGTCTCCCGCGCAGACGTTTGTCGCCGATGGTTGGAGGTTCCTCCGCCTCGGCCTGGACCTCTAATTCGAACCCGTCAAAATCGTTGGTCGAAAAAGCGGCCTCCAGGATGCGACATACCTGAACATAATCGCTAGTGCCTTTCAAGTCTTCAGTGGCTCGACGAATCGCAAGATCGTTGATGAAGATCTGGCGCTGCCCGAGGGTCCGCTGCGCTACTCGAGCCAACTCACCAAACTCCAGGTAGCCGAGGTGTTGTACTCCGACCCACATGCCGGTCCCAAGTACGGCGAGCACTAGGCCTAGGGAACTACCCGAAGGCCATAGCAAGAAGAGGCTCAGGAGGGCAAAGATTGCGGAAACTCCGTAAAGCACGATCACAACTTGCCGGTGCGTCAACCCGCGCTGCAGCAACTTGTGATGAATGTGCTCACGATCGGCGGTGAACAAAGGCCTGCCACTTATCAACCGACGCATCACCGAAAGCGTGGTCTCCAGTATCGGCAAGCCGAAGGAAACCAGTGGAATCGCGACCGCAATGACCGTGGGCGCCTTCTCAGAACCCACCAATGCCAAGGCACTGAGCATAAATCCGATGAACAAGCTGCCGCAGTCACCGAGAAAGATCGTCGCCGGATTGAAATTGAAACGCAGAAAACCCAGGATTGCTCCGGCCAGGGCAAGGGTCAGGAGCGACACGAGCGACGAACCATTGAAGATTGCCACCACGAAAACGACCAACGTCGAAAACAGCGCAGAACCGGCGGCGAGACCGTCCAAGCCATCGATCAGATTGAAGGCATTCGTAATCCCAATGACCCACAGAACGGTAATGGGAAGTCCGATGGGCCAGGCCAAATGCCGCGCACCAAACAACAGTGGCAGGGAGAGAATCCTCAAACCACCAGCAAACAGCATGATGGCAGCAACAGCTTGAACCGCAAACTTCGTATACGCACCGACGGAATGGATGTCGTCGTAGATGCCGAGCAGGAAAATTAATGTCGCGGGTACAAGAATGGTCAGAAGGGTCCGAATTGAGGGGCCAACAGCCAATGCCGGAAAACGCAGACCGGCCAACAACGCAACCGCGATGCTGATCAGAAAAGACAGGAATATGGGAACGCCGCCCAACCGCGGCAACGGAATCTCATGTAGGTCGCGATCCTGAATCGGGGGCGCTGCCCAGCCGCGGCCCATTGCAAGATTGCGAACGCACCAGGTAAGGACGAGCGAGAAGAACAGCGATATTCCGAAGATGACCAGGTAGAGCGCCGTCAATTCAACTCTCCGCAGCTAGGGGCTAGAACCAGTTAAACACACGAACTCGTTCGCCCAAGCTAACTGCTTGGGTACAAGTCCGACTCCACAGCTGTTACAGCTCAAGAATTTTCGCGAAGTGGTATGGGTCGGGAGAACTATAACAACTCACAATCCAGAGTTGCAATTTTCTTTTTCCACACCCTGTGCAAAAATGTCGGCGGGTGATTCAAAACACAAGTCGCGCGGTCCCAGCAACAACAAGCGTATGTCTCCGCCAAGGCTGACGTGTTCCCTTCGAGATCGTTCGAACTCATCCACGTCAATCCGCCGCAGCGGAAACCACTACGGACACCGGAGCCTTAGAAAGAGCCTGAGCTGCAATCCACCCAAAGGTCACGGCCAGACCTCGCTCCAGCCGGATGGAGGGTTCCCAACCCAGCACCTCACGCAAGCGGGTATTGTCGCTGTTGCGGCCGCGCACACCCTGCGGCCCGCTGAGGTTGTGCCTCTTCGTAAGCCGTTTGCCAGCAATCCGAGCCACCATGTTGACCAGCTCATTAATCGTTACGAGTTCATCCGTTCCCAAATTGAGAGGGTCGGGGTGGTCAGAAGCCATGATGCGGATCAGTCCTTCCACGCAATCATCCACATACATGAATGACCGTGTCTGTTCGCCATCACCCCACACTTCGATCTCGCCGTTATCTTCGGTGAGAGCCACCTTGCGACAGATGGCGGCTGGCGCCTTTTCCTTACCGCCTTCGTACGTGCCAAGCGGCCCGTAGACGTTGTGAAAGCGGACAATCCGCGTCTCAAAGCCGTAGTCTTTGTAGTAGTAACGGCAGAGTTCCTCGGCAAAGAGTTTCTCCCAGCCGTAGCCCGGCTCGGGATCGGCGGGATGGGCATCTTCCTCACGCAGAGGAGTGACTGCAGCATCTTGCTGCCTGCTCTGGTTGTAAACACACGCGGACGAGGAGAACAGGAAACGCTGGACCCCATTCTGACGGCTGGCCTCGAGCATATGGGCATTGATCAGGATGTTGTTGCGACTGATGTCGGCGAGATACGCAGTGATGTAGCCAATGCCGCCCATGTCGGCGGCAAGGTTATAGACCTCATCGATCCCGCCGCGCGTGGCCAGGAGGCAGTTTTCTGCCTTGCGCAGATCGAGGATTTCAAACGCATCGCTTGCCGTCGCTTCGTATTCCGGATACTTGATGTCAACACCCCGAACCCAACGCCCATCCGATTTGAGCCTCTTCACCAGATGATGGCCGATGAAGCCACCTGCGCCCGTTACCAATACCCGTTTTTGCTTCCCCATACCCCCTGGTCTCCTGAGCCTTTCGTTGAGCCAAGATCTCCGTCTTGAACTTGCTGATCTTCCTCGCTTCGTGCGCTGCTACCGCGGTTTGCCATGCAAGTAGCGGCCATGAGTCTCCGCAACATCCGAGTTTCTTGCGGTGGCGATTAGATGAACGAACAAAGTCAGGAAAAACACTGCCAACAAAAACGGCAAATAACACGCGCGCCTTCCAACCTGCGGAGCACCACACCCATCTAGAATTGCGAAGAACAAAGCTACAACACGGACTTGCGCATTGCAATACCGTCCTTTGTCTCACCTGTAGAAAACTGGAGAAGTTGGGTGAGAGCCGAGTTCTGGGTAGACAAAAAAATGCTGGATGCGGTGTCCGCGCGCATTCCGGGCGATGCCGCAGGAAAATGAAATGTGGTGGATGCATTCGGGTTGTGCGTCTGCACCACGCGGCATTAGAATCGTGGAGAATTATGCAACGTATCCCGAATCTTCTCTTTCGACTGTTGAGTTTGGTGGTAGTGCTAGCCATCTTCGGTTTTATCCACGTGAGCGTGGCACAAAACAGCGGCCCCGTGCAAGACGCTGCCCATCAAGGCGACGTAACCACGGAACCATCGAGAATTGTCCCTGGGCCTCCAGCTGGATCCCCAGAACAAAAGGCCACTCCGCCGGCTAATTCTTCCGCACTCGTCATCGGTCCTGGAGATGATCTCGAGATCACAGTCTATGGCGCGCCTGATCTTTCCGGGCACACTCGCGTGAGCGCCGACGGAAACATCTCGATGCCCCTGATCGAGTATGTTCGAATAGCTGGCCTCAGTAGCAGTGAAGCGGAAGGGGCCATCGAGGCGAAGTTGCGCCAGAGTAACGTTCTTAACGACCCGCAAGTCTCGATATACGTTAAGGAATATAGTAGCAGCGGAATTTCCGTGGCAGGCGAGGTCGCCAAACCTGGGTTCTATTCCGCTGTTGGCCCGCACCGGTTGTTTGATGTGCTGCAGGCCGCCGGCGGACCCACCGATAAAGCCGCCAATGAGGTCGTGATCAGCCACCGCGGCCAAGAAGACGCGACGACCCTTTACATCTCTAAAAATCCGGCCGAAATGGCCGCCAGCAATGTCGACCTACGGCCGGGCGACACCGTTGTAGTTCCGAAAGCGGGCATCGTCTACGTGCTGGGAGAGGTAACTCGGCCAGGCGGATACGTGCTAAATTCCACGGGAGGAATCACGGTCTTGCAGGTCGTAGCTGTCGCCGGGGGGCCGACTCACGTCGCCTCTGCCGGAAAAACAAGACTGCTTCGTCGTACTGAGAATGGGTTTCAAGAGCAACAGATAGATCTGAAGAAACTGCTACGTGGCAAGGCTCACGATGTTTCCGTCCGGAACGAGGACATACTCTTCATTCCCAGTAGTGCGATCAAGACCGCGCTGAATGCTAGTGCGCTGGTTGCCACTGCTGCAACTGTCGCGATATACCGTGTTCCTTAATAGTCGTTCACAGTGCCTGGGTGTGCGAACAGTCCTGCGGTTGTGTTGGGTAGTTGGTCCGGTAGCAACCTTCCCTCTTTCCCTCTTTCCTCTTTCACGACGGCTTCGACGTCAATCTTGATAAGCTGTGTCTGAGATGGCTGCGAGCACAGCGGTTCCGGGAAGGGCTTCGGGGGAGCGGGGGCGC
>Ga0208188_1000380_pt1 | contig 31376 bp, 34 predicted proteins | sample June2015DPH_8_50_FD_184698 | JGI IMG/M metagenome (GOLD analysis project Ga0208188, IMG submission 184698) | Peatland microbial communities from SPRUCE experiment site at the Marcell Experimental Forest, Minnesota, USA - June2015DPH_8_40... | ecosystem: Environmental > Terrestrial > Soil >...
TTTGTCAATTTCCTTGATCCATTAATCGCGCAGCCACTTGAACCAGGGGAACTAATCGCCCTACTCCGGAATTCGCTAGATTATGACCGCCTGATCTGTGAAGACGAGATCCCAAGCATCGATGACCAGAAGATTTCAAACCTTAATCAGCTTCAGCTTGCAGCAACAAAGTATGACTCCATTGAATCCTTCCTTTCCTACACTGATGGCTTTCAGGGAGATACCGCAAACGATAAAGATGGCGTGTCTTTGATGACGATCCATAAGTGCAAGGGCCTTCAATTCCCTGTGGTCTTTGTCATAGGGCTCGTAGAAGGAATTCTCCCCTCAAAAAGAGGTGATTTGGAAGAGGAGCGTCGCATCGCCTTCGTTGGGATTTCGCGCGCAATGAAGAAACTCTACCTTACCCACTCATTCACATATCTCGGGCAGTCTTCAAAAAAGTCCATCTTCCTGGACGAAATGATCGGGAACAAGAAATAAGCACCTCCAATCCGCCATTCCACACACGAGTACAAATCAAATCTCTTCCAACATTTAGAATGGAGACTCCCATGAGGAAACAAAGGGACAAGTCCGTAACCCGTGAGCCTATTCAGAATCTTCTTCTGGAGCACAAAGGAAAACGATTCGTTCTGGACTGAGGCCATCGGGCGATCATAGGTGATGGTCGAAGTAACACCATAATTGTGTACGCCGGAGGCAAGGCAGTCTGCCACCAGTGTGGGTATTGAATCTATTCAAACCAAAACTCATACCAAACAAGGAGAAGACCTATGTCATTCGAGCTACTGCATTTCAGAGACTCAGACCAAATCCTGAAAGACAAGGGGATGATGGAAGATGTCATGAAGACCTTGGAATACCTGGATACCGTCCTCTTCGAGTCGTCAAACAAAGGCGAACGCTTGAAGGAATCACTAAAAGATACCGGATGGAGAGAGGACGGGACACTGAACATTCTTGAAAACCGAAGGTATCAGCATAAGGGTTTCAAGAACAAGGTGGCAATCGAAGGCTATATTGGGACTTTTGAAAACTGGGAGGGACTCTTCAGACTTCAGGTAGCCTTTGATAAGCAAAATATTCACACCGGAATCCTTCTCATGAACAGCTTGCGGAGCTTCGACAGCCCTTTTGGGTCTTCCGCCGAACTCGTTTGCTGGGAAATCGAGCAGTTGGAGCCCACGGTATTTATGCCGATCTCCGTCGCGCTCTTTGATCTGGGAAAAACCGATTCCGAACCCGTATTGAAAGAAAGCATGCCAAGATAGTTCATCCCATCTATGCAAATCCGACCAAGACCATCCATTGTCAAAAGCACTCACAAAATAAGGAGTAACTATGATCCAGGATTTCTTAAAAGCTGGGTATCCAGCTTTATGCATTCTCACACAGGAGCCATCTCGGGCGGAGGAATTTTTACCGTGTGAAGGGGTACAGTTTTATGCATGGGACTGTATCCGTGGCATCCGACCGGCCAAAAGACCTCAGACCGTGGAGGAGATTCGAGATCCGGTTGAAGCTATCAATTGGTTGAATTCCCATCAAGACTCGGTGCTCATTGCACACAACCTCCACCTTTTCACTGACATCCCCGAAGTGATTCAAGCCATTCAAAACGGCGTCACCAAATGGAAAAGCATCGGGTCCTGTCTTGTGATGATCTCTCCGGTTATTCAAATGCGTCCCGAGCTGGAGAAGATCTTCACGGTAATCGACCTTGAGCTTCCTGATGAAGAATCCCTGTTTCACATTCAAATGGAGCTTGCCAAGACAGTCAAGGTTGAACCAAATCCTGAATCCGTCCGAGCAGCCAGAGGATTGACCGAATTTGAGGCAGAAACAGCATTTGCCCTCAGTTTGGTCAAGACGGGGCGGTTTTCCTCAAAAGTTATAGGTGAAGCAAAAGCCCAGATGATCCGGAAATCCGGACTCATGGAGTTTTGGCAGCCGGCGGATATCGCTGATGTTGGTGGACTAGATACTCTCAAAACCTTCATCCAGAACAGATCGAAGGCATTTCTACCTCAAAACGGTCATCTACCAAAACCAAAAGGTATTCTGCTGGTTGGAATTCCAGGCACAGGGAAAAGTCTATCCTGCAAAGCAACTGCATCAATTCTGGGTTGGCCTCTTATCCGTCTTGATATCGGAGGCCTGAAAAACTCACTTGTTGGCGAATCTGAGCGAAGAATGAGACAGGCGACCAGTGTTATCGATGCTTTCGGTGAGTCGGTGGTTTGGATCGATGAAACGGAGAAGGCCTTTGCCGGATCAAAGAGCAGCGGAGAAACGGATGCAGGAACAACAGCAAGCATGTTTGGTCACTTCTTGTGCTGGATGCAGGAGACCACAACCCGTGCACTAATTATGGCCACAGCAAACGACATCTCAAAACTTCCACCTGAATTCATGCGCGCCGGTCGTTTTGATGCCCTGTTCTTCGTTGATCTCCCTTCCCTTGCTGAAAGAAAAGAAATCATCGGCATCATGAACCGTAAATATGGGACCGAGATTCCCCTGGAATATGCGGAAAAGCTCCAAGGGTTCACTGGCGCCGAAATAGAACAGCTCGCCAAGGATTCCCTGTTCGACGGTCTTGATGCTGCAATGGAAGCAATCGTTCCTTTGTCTCGAACCATGAGAGAAGAAATTCAGAATCTTAGGGACTGGGCCCGGACAAGAGCCAGGTTTGCAAACTCACCAGATGAAGAGATCACAGAGCAAAGGAAAATCCGAAGCATTGGAGGAGCGGAAGCATCATGAGCCATATCTCGAAAATTGAACTTGAAGTAAACGATCTTTCTTCATTGAGGGTAGCTTGCATGCGCCTTGGTATAGAGTTCCGGCAAGATCAGGGGACATTTGAGTGGTACGGTGGAAGGCGAGAGTGCCATCACGTGATAAAGGTCCATGAAGCAGCCTATGAGATCGGGGTATTCAGAAATGAAGAGAAAGGTTCCTACCATCTCCTCTGGGACTCTTATCATGCCGGCGGGTTGGAACAAATACTCGGGAAAAATGCTGGCCGGCTCAAACAGGCATACGGCATTGAAAGGGTCCGAACAGAGGCTAAGAGAAAAGGATACCATGTGTCGGAGCAAAAGATCGATCAAGGTGTCCGGCTGCTTCTGCGAGTCTGACGATGGAGGTAAGAATGATCGATATAAACCAAGCTCAGGATAAAACTGCGGCGACCCTTGAGAAATTCCTTGAGAACTCCGGAAATGAAGACCCTTATTTTCAAAACATCTACATGGCCGCAAGATATTTGGTCACAGCGGGTTTAGGCACCTGCGAGTATCAAACCCAGTATGCCAGCGGAACAACACTTTGGAGCGGTCTTGGTTCCCATCACTCAATTCCTCGAATTCCCTATGAGCATAGAAAGCCGAGGATTGTGGTCACAATACATCATGGACTTCTCGCTTCAGTGGTGAGTGATGTTCCAATCAACGTCACAATATTGAAGGTCGATGAGGACAGAGACGACACGATCTACCGAGAGGAAAGCATTGAGGTCGATCCCGATTACGTTGCTCTAAAGTTTGCAGAGGCTGAAGCGTTCTGGGGGGAGGAAACAAACGATCAGCCGCAAAGAGAGGAAGGAGGACTGTGTGAAGCGATTGAAAACTCGGGGTAAATTCCACCAGGGCATGTGGCGAAGGGTGCCTTTACCTCTGGATAAGGGTACTCGACTGATCCGGTACTGCTTTCAGTTAATAGCCGCGGCGAAAGAAGTAGTGGGTAATTGGGATCAAGGAGATCTTGCTGCTGCGGTCAGAAATTTGGATGCAACCTTAAAACATATCGAAAAAAGAATAGGTGTGAAGCAGCGCCAGATAACAGTCCTGATAATTGACCACCGACATGGCCGCAATGTCTACGTGTGTGAATCTGAGGGTACAGCGATTGCTGAGCTCTACCGGTTTGTTGAAGAATATTGGGGTGAAATGCCAGAAAACTTTGGCAAGATCCCTTTGAGCAGACAGGAGGCAATTAAGGCTTACTTCGAGGAAAAAGACGGCGATGAATCATATGAAATGCTGACTTTGCCGGTCCTCCCCACCATTACACTCTAGTTCCAAAACCGCCTCACACCTCCTATAAAGGCCCTCAGGCAATTCAGATCAGCCATCTAGACACCAAACAACACTCGGAGGAAAACAACTTGAAAGAGATAATCATTGATGTCTCAGACGACGGGGAGGTCAAAATCGAGACCAGAGGATTCACCGGAAAAGCCTGCATAAAAGAATCCCAATTCCTTAAGGACCTTCTCGGAAAGGAAATCTCACAACAACTCACCCCCGCCTATTACACAATCAATCAGAAAGAGAAGGTGAAAAAGCATCTGCCACTGTGCGGTTAACGGCACTGAATAAATCGAAGGAGGAAAAACGGAATGAGTGACGAGAATATATTTCAGAAAGCCTGTCTGGTCCAGCTCTCCACTGGCTGCTGGCAAGGAATGACCGCTTTGGGCTCCAATTTGATGGAAAGGGTTGGAAATGCGGATTGGCTCAAAGGCGCCAAGGTTCTGATAGATCCAGATTGTCTCTCCCCTGTGCGTGCAGTTTTAAGCAAAGCCAGGACCCATTTGCAAAAAGCTGCTCTTCCATTCCCTATACATGGGCTCACACTGGTTCCCAAGGAGACCCTGTCCAAGATAGATGAAGCACTCAACCAGATGAGGTCGGAATTTGAGACCGAAGTTGAAAAGTTCATCGAAAGCTACGAGCAAGAACGGGAAAAAGCCAGGGAGAGCTTGGGCCATCTGTTCAATGAAGCTGACTATCCGATTGATGTCCGAAGGAAGTTCAGGTTCGAATGGCGGTTTATTACGATGGATGTGCCTGGCAAATCCGGAATACTCTCCCCTGAGCTGTATCAGAGGGAAAAAGACAAATTCCAGACGTTGATGGAGGAAACTCGTGAACTGGCCACTGTAGCTCTTCGAGAAGAATTTGCAGGAATAGTCCGGCATATGGTTGAAAGACTCTCCGGTGAGGAAGACGGCAAACCCAAACGTTTCCAGTCGTCAATGCTTGAAAAAATGGGTGAGTTTCTCGACTCTTTCGGGGATCGGAACCTCTTTAATGATGAAAAACTTGCCGAGTTGGTATATCAGGCCAGAGATGTGGTCAATGGACTTTCGACCGACGAATTGAGGCAGGATGCGAACTTGCGGAAGTATATCGCCGATGAGATGAATCAATTAAGGGTTCAGGTTGACGGCGCTTTGGAAGACTTGCCGAGACGGAAGATCAGATTGGCCGCTTGAAAAAGTGTGGGTTTCGCTTGGAGCTGGATGACCCTACCACAAAGGGAAATGTTCAGCTTCGAGCGCACTTTTGCAATCCAATTTCTTAGGTCCCATTTTTCGTAATTTTTATTGAGTAAAAAGGTTTTTATAAATCACTGGACAGTGGTTTAAATTGGCTCTGAATAAGGCTCCCAAAGCGGATCGGATAGAAGCGAGCCTGGCAGGGTTGTAGAAAGCAGTTCACCACCCGGTCCAAGATCCGGTTCAAGAGGAACTTCAAGAGCGTCTAGGGGAGTCTAGGTAGGGCCTAGGGTAGGGTCCAAGATGGGTCTAGGGATGGCTCTAAGTATGCTCAAAGTATGTTCTAAGTATGTTCAATGCTGGTTCCCATATGCTATAGGATGGATCTAAGTGTGGTATATGAAGTGTCTGACACGCCGAACTATCGAAGGCCGCCGTAGTACCGTTCTTGCATTTATATCCCCTCAAAGGCCATAGAACCAAGCTACAGGGCCGCATAGTAGGACTCTTACACTATAAAATGCCGCCTTGGCATTATTCTTGCCTTTGTATTCCCTCCAAAGGCCGTTCGACAAAAAGAGGGAGATTTTTTATGACCAACTCTAAATCAACTCAAAGGTCTAACCGTCTAGTTAGAATTTTAAGAATCAGCGCACAGATCCTAAGAGTAGTAAGTCAACTACTCATCCTACTCAAGCAGATTGGCGACTGGTTTTCATGATTTATTTGATGTGCACCAGCGTGATGCAGGTCCCATAGCGCGGCTCATCAACCTCATTTCTTTCATAACGATCTACGAACTCAGGAGAATGCCATGTTGACCATAGCCATTTTTCAACCGTTTAAACGGCTTTTTTCTACCATTTAAATGGCGGTGTCAGTTTGAACTCTTCGTTTTTTTTGGAAACATTTTACAGTTTGTCAATTACTCCAAGAGCTTAGGAATTTTAGTGTTCACAGCACTGATAAAAGCGTCCAGTCTGCTCTGTGTCTCCTCGGATATTCCTGATTCCTCCTTCAGGCCACCAATGGCTTTGGAGAGGACGCCCCCCCGATGGACTATCCCGCCCGGCCCCATACAAAAAACCCCTGTCATTGGGTCCTGCACCAAAATGCATTGTCCAAACACATCCGGTCCGAAAATATTATTGCAAAACCGGAAGGTTACTGTAATATGATTTCGTACCGGGTTCTCCTGCTTTGCCCCCTTCCCATTGATGCCCCCGACCGAGGAGGCGCAAATGACAAGATTCAAATTCCTGTTTTTTGTGGCTTTACCAATCAGATCTGGAGTTCTTGCTTATGCCGGTTTCAATGACGATACAGCGGTTTACGACAGAGGCGACTGTGCCAAAGCCTACGAAGAATTGAAGACTTTGGCGGAGAGAGGAACCGTCAATGGAGTTTGATTCCGTCCGCTTCAAGAAATTCATGCATGAATACGGGAAATCCGAAGTCATTTTTGAAGAAGGCAGTTTCGGTTCCGAAATGTATGTAGTCCGATCTGGAAGGGTAAGAATCTATCGGGTTTCTGCGGAAGGGGAAATTGAAGTTGGTATAGTTAAACAAGGGGAGTTTTTCGGTGAAATGGCTCTGGTCGATAACACCCATCGCAGCGCGAGTGCTTGCGCCCTTGAGGACGACACCAGGCTTATTGCGCTGGACAAGGACAAATTTCTCTTTCTCATCAGCCAGCAGCCCACATTTGCCCTAGAGATTATGCACGTGCTCTGCAAAAGAATCCGCTCTCTCAGCGAGTCAGTTTTCCCGGCAGGGTAACCTCACCCAATGATATAGGAATACAAGATGAGCGAACCGCTTCAAAAAGCAAAAATTGCCGAACTCAATCCGGGTATTTTCCAGCTCCGCTCGGAAAGGCCCGGAAGTCATGTATACCTGATCAAGGGTCTAAATAAGAATGTTCTGATCGATACGGGCACGGCTTCCAATTATTCCAACTTAACTCAGGGCCTGGCTGAACTTGGTGTGCAACCGTCACAGATTCACTTGATTATTCTGAGCCATGAACATTTCGACCATATTGGCGCCTGTTCACATTTTTTTGAAACGGCGGTCATTGGCGCGCATCCTCTTGCGGCAAACAAAATTTCACTCCAGGACGAATTCGTGATGATGAGCAAGTATCTGGATGGCGATTCAAAGCCTTTCCGAGCTGATATCTGGCTCCACGATAACTCCGTCATCGATCTTGGAAATTATAGAATAAGGGTGATACACACTCCCGGGCATTGCTCAGGCTGTATTTGTCTTTATGAAGCGAGCATGCGGCTCCTTTTCACTGGAGATACGCTTCTGGCCGGGGGTGTGCTTCCCGGTATTCTGGGCTCCGGAAATTTGAGTGATTACATAGTTTCCCTGCAGCGGTTGAGCGCCATAAAGATCGATGAATTTTACCCTGGGCATGGGAAGATTTCCAAAACTCCACAGGAAGATCTTGCAAAAGCACTCGAATATTCTCAAGGGCTTCTTGAGGAGTCCAAAGCCCTGTTTGAGGCTCTGGATACAAAGTCGACCTACGAGCGCTATTTTTCAGATATCCGAAAGCAGCCGCCGCACAAACCGGTCAGGTAATCCAAATGGATATGTGACCGCTGAGACGTACTAGACGGTAGGAAGGCAGACTATGCCCGATTTAACGGAACAAATTTCTCGACTTGAGGCCGGCATTGCTGCTCAGGAAGCATTACGCCCGACCCTGGGTGATGCAGTGGTCGATGCAACGCTTGCCGCCTTGCAGGCACAATTAAGCGCTCTCCGTGATCTTCGCAGACCCAGAGAAACCAAACCTCTGGACTACGACCGGCCTCGTTCATACACCCCCAAATATCTTGCCGACAAGATCCTGACCACGCGCAGTTCCATCGAGGGTGAAAACAAAATCGTTACCGTTATGTTCGCGGATGTGGTGAATTCCACCGGTATGTTCGAAAAGCTCGATCCTGAGGCGGTTCACGAGATCATGGACGGGTGTTTCCGCCTCCTCATAGACGAGATCCATAGGCACGAGGGGACAATCAACCAGTTCCTAGGCGATGGTGTGATGGCTCTTTTCGGTGCGCCCATTGCCCACGAAGACCATGCACAGCGAGCCTGCCACACTGCGTTGGCCATTCGGAAAGCTCTAGAGCCATACGGCGAGAGTCTTCAGAACCTGTATGGGATTGACTTCAATATGCGTATCGGCCTTAACTCCGGTCCTGTTGTGGTCGGCTCCATCGGTGACGATCTGCGTATGGACTACACAGCCAAAGGAGATACGGTAAATACCGCCTCGCGGCTGGAGGGCGCATCTGAAGCAGGCCAGATCCTGGTCAGCCGCGATACTTACCGGCTGGCGCGTGAAGCGTTTACTTTTCTTGCCATGGAGCCGATCCGGGTCAAGGGCAAGCGTGACCCGTTGATCGTCTATGAGCTGCATCGCTCAAGGCTTGCTCCGGGAAAGTCGCGCGGGTTGCGTGATCTATCTTATGCTTTTGTGGGCCGCGACCATGATATGGCTCAGCTTAAGGATATCTTTGCCGGACTAGAGGTCGGGCGAGGGCAAATGGTCGTAGTAAGCGGAGAGGCCGGCATTGGCAAATCACGCCTTCTAAGCGAGTTGAAGCGCGACATCACAAGCAGGGAAGAGGTGCATTGGCTTGAAGGACGTTGCCTGGCATATACCAGTTCAGTTCCTTACGGCCCTTTTCTTGAACTGATCCGAAACCATGCCGGTATCAGGGATGAACTGTCCGAAGACCATGCCAGGCGGCGTCTTGACCTTGCCGTCAACCAATTTTCCCCCGGAGATGCCGAAACAAAGGCGATTATCGCAAATATGATGTTGTTGAGGTTGTCTTCCGAGGAGATCAACCTGCTAAAAGGGATACAGGGCGAGCTGTTGCGCCAGCGCATATTCGGCCTGATGGTCTCGTTTTTTACAAATTTGGCTGAAGAACACCCCACAATGCTTGTTATAGAGGACAGCCACTGGGCCGACGCAACATCACTGGAACTGATCGAGCACCTGATTCCGTTGACAGAGCGATTGTCCCTGGCAATCATCTGTGTTTCCCGCACCGAGACTTCTGAGACTTCCGAAGCATGGATGAGGCTTATAACAAAACTCCGCGAGCGATGTTCCGATGGTTTTACGAATATCACTCTAAAACCTCTCTCGGAGCTCGGCAGCCTTGAGATGACGGCGCGCCTGTTATCGCTCAAAAACCTCCCGCTTGCCCTCAAAGAACTGATTGCGGGCAGGGCCGAAGGCAATCCGTTCTTCGTTGAGGAACTGGTCCGCACTCTGATTGAGCGGGGGGCATTGGCTCAGTCCGAGGAAGGCGGATGGCAAGCAACACGGCTTATCGAATCCGTTACCGTTCCCGATACCCTTCAGGGCCTCCTGATGTCCCGGCTCGACCGGTTGCCTCCTGAGACAAAATGGCTTGCACAGCAGGCTTCCGTCATCGGAAGGATATTTCTCTACCGCGTTCTGCTTCACATGGCTGAAAGAGAAACGGACGTGGACAATGACCTGAGTTGCATGGAGACCAATGAACTGATCCAAGAGCGGGCGCATCATCCCGAATTGGAATATATGTTCCGTCACGCACTGACCCAGGAGACCGCTTACCAGAGCTTGCTTGCCGCACGCCGAAAAGAACTTCACTGCAAAACAGCCCAGGCAATTGAGGAACTTTATTCCGACCGGATTGCCGAGTTTTTCACCGTCATCGGAGAGCACTTTTTGCGGGGCGAAGCCTGGGACCGGGCCTTCGAGTACCTGATACGCGCAGGCGATACCGCGACCCGGCTGTTTGCCCTGGCTGAAGCACGGTTGCATTATGCTCGTGCGCTTGACGCACTGGCACACCTGCCGTCTACGGAAAACAACCGCAGAAGCAAGGTGGATGCGCTCATCAAGCAAGTGAGCGTATCTTATGCTGCTGACTCACCGGAGCAGAACATGGCCCGCATGAATGAGGCAGACAGGTTGGTACAGGAATTACCCGGGCCCGACGGTATCCCCGGCAGCGACCAACTCCCCCTGGCACGAGTGCGATTTTGGATGGGCATGATCCATTTCGTGAGTAATGCAATGCCTGAAGCGATCATGTATTATCGTCAGGTGTTGGCAGTGGCGCAAAAGTTGGGCGATCCTGAACTATTGGCTGTCCCCTCCTCAGCCATCGGAGGGGCATTATACTTTCAAGGCCATTTCGGCAAAGCTAAAGCGCTGTTCCATCAAGCGATTACCGCGTTTGAGCAATTGGGTGACTGGACAGAATGGATTCGGGCTGTGGCATATCATGGCGCGACCTTGGGAGCTACAGGATTCTATGCAGAGGGATTGGCAGAATGTCAACGTGCTCTTGCCCGCGCTCGTGAGCTGAATTCTCTATACGGGATCGCTAACAGTGCTCTCGGCCTATCCAGGATATACGCTGACGCTGGTAATCTTGCCTGCGCCACAGAAATCTCTCGACAAGTGATAGAGGCAGCCGAACAATCAGGTGACCGCATCCTTGTCAATCTCTGCTATGGTAATCGAGCCTATGCCGGGCTTTGCGCCGGACAATTCGAGGCTGCCGCTGAAAGTATTGCAAAGTGTCAGGCAATTGCGCAGGAGTTTGGCGGGCAACTTGCGGGTGTTGACATAACCGCCAGTACTATCGCCGAAATGGTTCTTGGCAAAGGCCAGGTCGAACAAGCCTTATCCCTAGCTGAACAAGCTGTCGCTATGGCCGAAAAGACGGGCGGCATCTGGGCTGAAGGCATGGCGCGTCAGGTATGGGGAAGATCACTTGCCGCGATCAACCCACCGAAGTGGGACGAAGCAGAAGCACAAATGGCTGAAAGCCTTCGCCTTTTTGAACTGGGTGAAGCCCGCCTTTATGCTGCCCGCATACGGATGTACTGGGGGATCATCTGTCGTGATCGAGCAAAGATAGATACTGCCCGTGAGCATTTCGAAAAAGCCGCTGCTCAGTGGACAGGCAGCAATATTCCGTGGGAACTGGAGCGGGTGAACAAACTTATTGCGGAGTTGCCGAAGGCGTAAGGAATTGTTTGTGGCGGTTTCAGGCAATCAGGACGCAACGGCCCTCGCGCGGAGAGAAATGCTTTTGCTGCAGGATAGCCGGCCAAATTCGATGGTCACGTTTTGCTTGCAACTTGCGAACTTTCCCGAAGTTTCAGATATGCAAAACCTCCCTATGATTCGCCACCCACATTGATCCTGTGGCGGTCCAAGCGTTCTTCGCGGCCAGAACTGAGTTGGTTTACTACAACGACAAAGGATATGGATATGAGAACGAAGACTATCTTCATCAGCGACATTCATATGGGCGACAATACAAACAACAGCGGCAAGTTTCCTTACGTCTGGTTCAAGAAAAACGTCGGTCTGCTGGCGCGATTTCTCAGTGAGAAGTCGGCGGCACCCGATGTGAATGAGGTAGTGATTTTGGGCGATCTTTTCGACCGGTGGATCGTCCCCGCCGACATGAATCCGATTACAGACCTTGGCGCTATCAGCACAGATCTTATCAACAAGCCGGTCATCGATGCACTCGTGGCTTTGGCCGCAAGCAACGACATCAAACTGAGCTATGTGCCCGGCAATCACGACATGGCCCTGGACAACGGCGATATAACGACCATGAGGAACTTTATGCAAACCACCTTTCCCGGGATCAATTTTGTCTGTGACGGCACATGGCCACTCGGGACTTACACGGCCGTGCCCCTGGTCGCCGAACACGGTGATCGCTACTGCCTTTTCAATGCGCCCGACAGGCTGTGCAATTCCAATTCTTCCTTCCTTCCTCTCGGGTATTTCATTTCGCGCATGGTTGCCTACAAGGCCTGTAAGACAGGGAAAAATCAGGATGTACTAGATATTTTTGACGGTATTATGATTGAATATTATAAGGGAGACCCCAATTTCGCCGAGAACGTGTTTCATTCGATCGCCCAGGATTGCGGGTTGGACCCTGGTGACATTATTGTGGGCGGCCTCCCCGGCTATCCGGGCGTCCAGATGACAATTGATGACATCGGCACCCGGTTTGGAGGTATAACTTCTAATTGGGGAGATGTTCCGGGAAGCGGGCGTATCGGTGTTCTTACTGCTGTTGAGGATGAAGAACTCGGCCTCTTTGGTGCTGCCGACGATACCTATTTCCGCCTTGGCTCCAACGTCAAGGTCGTCATTTTCGGACACACGCATACTCCTATCCTGGTCCCTGACAATCCGGGCTTTCCCGGGGCCAGCAACACGATCTATGCCAACTGCGGCGCATGGGTGGACAGCGCCAAAGATGGCTGTACCTATGTCGAGACCGAGGTAGTGGATGGAAATCTGCACGTTCGGTTAAAAGGGTATCAGGACGATACACCGAATCCACCGAAAGACTTCATTAAAGACGAAGGATCTGTCCAAGCCCCTTAGCTCGCTCATTTCAAACTTCAACAGGGGGATAAGATGGTTTATTCATTCGAGATAAACGGACTTTCGGTCAAGACCGGAGACCTCATCTGCACCGTGGACGGAGGTGGTCCTGTCATACCGGGAGAGATTTGGCGGTTGATTGGCAAACTCATACCGGGCGACGTTGACCATGTTGTTGTCTACATCGGACCAGAAGGAAGGTGCGTTGAGGCCGGAGCCAGGGGCGTCATATCTTTCGAGACTAATTCTTCAGTGTGGAACTCCGCCAGCATGTTGGATCAACGTCTGATGGTCGATCAGCTTTACGGCGTTGCCTATCCTCTGGATGACAGAGGTTTGAGCATGGAACAAGAGAGTGCAATACGGGAGAACGTTTCGGAGTACTGCCTGGCACAGGTTGGTAAGCCCTACAACATTAATTTTCTAGATTCCTCGACGGAGAACGCTTTCTACTGCAGCCAGTTAGCTTATAACGCGTACCTCAAAAACGGTATTGACCTGAATACTGACAAGGAGGTTATTGGAATTCCGGGGACCGGCAGTATCATCTTTCCACAGGAGGTGTGGGAGAGCTGCGCCCACAAACGACCGGTTTGAATAATTTTGATGGCTGCGCCAATCTGGAGGGGGAACTTATATTCCTTCCAGAATGATCAGAGGAAGAAGGTGAAAATCTACTTCGCAGGACCGCTTTTCTCTGAGGCCGAACGGGATTGGATTCGTTCCACTATCAATAAGATCGAAGCCCTTGCAGCTCAGCATGGAACGAAGTCTGAGATCATCTTCCCTTACGACCTGATCACCCAATCCGAAATCGATCATCTGGGCCCAAAGGCAAAACTCGAGATTTTCTCCCGATGCCAATCCCATCTCGATGATGCTGACCTTGTAATCGCTTTGCTCGATGGTTCTCAGGTGGATGATGGGACTGCATGGGAGATTGGGTATTTTTTCGCCAGAAAATCACTCGGACAGAAAATCATCGGGATCAGAACTGATTTCCGCCGAGCAGGGGAGAGTGAAGGTGGGGTAGTGAATTCGATGGTTGAAGGGGCGTGTGATTGGATTGTGAGGAGCAGGGAGGAGTTGGCGGAGGTCGTCTGTGAGTTCTTGTAGAGAAGCCAAGCGAAAGGGGTATATCTCTTCTCGTCGTAGCCATTTGACGAATACAATCTTGTTATCGGATTCGACAATATCTAAAATATAATGCAGTCTCCAGTATTGCCTGGGCGAATTCAGTCCCAAGCCTTCAGGTGAAAAATCGAGTCGACGGCTGAGTCGTTCGACTGGAGGTGGCCATCTGATTGTTATTTTCGGCAACAATTAGATTAAAGAGAGCGGAGGAGATGTGGGGAGACGGTTAGAAATACTTATCCTTGACGATGAACCTTTGGTGGGCCGGCGACTTAAGCCCATTTTGGAAAGAGAGTATCACGTTGAGATATTCGTGGAACCAAAGAAGGCTTTGGCCCGTATGCAGGAGAAGATATTTGACATTGTAGTAACGGACATCCGTATGGAGGAACTGGATGGCTTACAGGTCTTGGAGAATGTGAGAGCCAAGTCGCCCGAGACCAAAGTCATAATGATCACGGGTTATGCCACCCTCGAGACGGCCCGAGAAGCAGTGACCAAAGGGGCCTTTAATTTTATTGCCAAGCCTTTTCGGATCGGAACGATACGAGATGCAATCATGAAGGCCGCCCAAGCCTTGGAAAATGAACGGGCTGGTGGCAAATTCTGAAGAGACATCGGGACACAAACGTACCACATGCTCCACCTGCAACGAACAATTTCCCTTAATTGAGAAGGGAGAAACGATGAAAACCTACCGAAGTCCCATGGAGAAAATATTGCATGAGCAAGAGATGGATACGATTATTACCAACCCCAAGCAGCCGGTCAGAACCTTTTTCAGAAAAATACATTATATCCTCTCCGTGTGGAGCGATAAATTGAGAAGACGATTCCGAGTCTAAGCCGTCTACATTTAGATCAAGTTCTAAGGGGCCTGTCCAGGACTGATTTCAGACGAGCGGGGGAGAGTGAAGGTGGGGTAGTGAATGCTATGATTGAGTGCTCGTGTGATTTGGTTGTGAGGTCGAGAGAGGAGTTGATGGAAAATATAATCGGGCGTTGACAAGGCTTTTTGCCGTGCATAACCTCCAAATGGACCCCAAGAGGTCGAAGTAGGAAGCCAGGTTAAAATGCCCAGCCGAAACACTCAACGGAAAAAGAGAGTAAAATCTTCGGTGGGAAGTTGAGAAAACAGGCTGGGATGGTTCAGACAGGGCGAAGGCCGGCAAACTGAAAAGGTCACTTGGGGTTCAACCTTTTTTGGAGCTACCCTCCGATTTCTTAATATCCGACGAGTGAGACGTGCTATCAATGCACACTCCTCAGTCACCCTTCCCATTCATTCTCGCCCGCAAAACACTCGAACACTTATATGTCACCACTCTCCCGGATGGCAGCATCATAGGCTCCCCCGTCTGGGGATTCCTGCCCCTGCGCGCCTGCTTTTCTTTCACTGAAAATTTCCCGAACCTGCTGATGAGAACCTCTTCGCCGTTTTGCAGGGACTGTTTAATCAGCTCGAAAAGGGTGTCGATGATCTGGGCCGACTCGGTTTTGGTGAAAATGTTCTGCGCGAAGAGTGCTTCCACGATATGGGCTTTTGTTAGAGTCATTGCTTGCTCCGGAGTTGAAAATGGGCAGTATGTGGGCGGAAGGATGATACCGCACTGGCTATCAGGAGGCAAGGATGGAGCAGACCGTCAGATAACTTGGAGATTTTGGTGAAAAACTCCCAAGGAGACTGGGTAAAGGAGCGGATTAATCTGACACGAGAGAATCATTTAGGTAGCGGACTTAACCTTTATCCCACCACTTCCCCTCAAACGGACCATCAAACTTGTGCCAGTACTTCGTGATCGAGAACCACAAGAGATTCGGCCCATAGGGAGCGAAATCTCCAAATTTGTTTTCAGCCCACTCGTTATACTTTTTTGCGACATCATCGAAATCCAGTCCCCACAATTCTTCGCAGCGCTTCATGATCCATCTGTCAATCGTGTAATCATGTGGGCGCCCATAGAATCGGCAAAGATAAGTTGCGTTTACAGGGCCAATGCCACTGACAGTCATGATCTCACGATAAAACTCACCAGAACTCATCGACCGCCATCTGTCTCCGAGAAACAAATCAGGCTGCTCAAGAGCTTTTTGTGCCAAATCGTGAAACCATTCTCCCCTATATCCGCATTTAGTGACCTTTTTGGTTTTCTCTACGGGGTTATTCAAGATCTGCTCTGGGGTGGGAAATGTCTTCCGACCATCAACGTCGGAGCCGAAGTTCTCAACTGCACTCTGGATAATGGGCTTTGTCCTTGAGAACCAGTCCGCGTTGGAGGTAGCAATAATTTTGAAGCAGTCCTCAAAAAGCGTAGGCGAGCGGAGATACCTGCCCATCCTCTGGTCGATCATCCATTGAAATGCCTCATGGCCTGATATCTTCGCGTAAAATGGTGTCGTGTCCAAATCCAAAGACAAACATTTTTCAGCTACAGTCTTTACCAGATCTGGGTCTCCGGATTTCACGTTTAAAATGCAGCTGGTGCCCTGAGTGTAAATTTCGAAGCTCCCAGTATCGGATGGCAGGTTGAAATTTCGGAACAGCCTTGGGTCTTCTGGTTTGGGATCGCATAAAAATGGACTGAGCTCGAACCAAGAGTGAGAGAGTAGAATCGAGCGGAATTCCTGTGGGGACAGATTTAAATGGATCTCATCCATGCTGTGATGTGTGTCCTTTTCGAAGGAATGGAAATGAACTGTTGCTGCGCCGCAACAGTCTGAGCACCCGAGGAAAGATTTTATTTCGTCACGCCGAACGAATTTATCGCTGGAATGTCATCTGGTAATAAGAACGGCCTTTTAAGGGCTTAACTTTAGTAATGGTGATCTTGGTCAAAACGTCCTTCACTTTTAATCCCTGTTTATCCAAGTCTTCAAGGTACTTCATAAATTCCTGAGTGGAGGGCTCGTTAATGTGGGTCCGGAATTCTAACCGGAATTCTAAATTGGATGCTGATATTTTTAAATCTGCCTCTAACTTAAAGCCATCTCGCCGACCCTCTTTATAATCCAAATGTATGGGCTCAAATTGACCTTTACGCAAGCCAGGAGTCCATTTTAACCAATAAATGTAGAAATCATCGATATGACCGGATATTTCGCTGAGAAAGTTCTTTCCAACCCGGCAACCGTCAACCTCCATCGTCCCCCATTGCGTTTGGTAACCTCTCCAACGCGCATACGCATCATCATCATAGTGAGACCTGTTTTTTTCGTACCCTGGTAAATTCCGTTCCATTTAGTCGGTCTCCATCAAAAACCTTTTGCGTAACTACTCACTCCGTCAGTATCGGCCTTTGTTTCGCTGCTGATCCCATTTCAAAAAAAATACCTTGGCGTCGATTCAAGTTTGGGATCCGCGCCCATATTGAATTTTAACAAACAATGTAGGATCTGAACCATCCCAAACATGAAGACAGATCGGAATGGTTTGCGGGCTGGGTAAGAGAATACCATGCTGCCGGTCCGGAAGCAAGGATACGAAGGATTTGGTGCAAATCTCCCCGAGAGACTTGCTCAATGAGTGCTCAGATTGTCGGTTGAAGAAACGTGGAGGTGGGAAAATAATGCGGGATCGATCAGGTGGGGCATGATTCATGATTTTTTAAGGTGGCCATGATCGCCGAGCTTCTTTGCAGCCATTTGAGTTCTAGTTGCCAAAATGGCGAGTTGACGACATAGGTTTTTTTCTGTGGATGCTTGGTATGATTGCATCTTCGGGCCTGAAAAGTTTTGCCATAATTTTGCCAAAAACGTCTAAAAGGACCGGAAAAAACCAGTAACAATGGTGAAAATCAGCGGAAGGGAAAAGTTAGTTTAATTGTTAAATTGCAACTAGATAGCTTACTTATTCTTACTTTATCCTACCGGTGCTTTTGGCCCCTCTGCTGATATGTTGTCAGGATATACAAGCGTCCTTGCGGTAGCCCTGTTCTTCTGAGTTCGGTTGACGGACATTTTGGATCACCCGCTTTCACAAAGCCGTGTGTCTGAAAACAGCCCACCGGCAAGAAAAGTGGTTTCAAGTTCGTCGCACACGACTAAGTCCAGGCGCCACATTCCAAGGAAGATTTCAGCCGGAGTGCGCACGGCAACCGCCACAACAATAAGATAATCATAGAGAAACTCCATGGATAGGCAGCCTTTCTTCGAAAGGATTCCCAAAAATTATACAGGTATGATAACGGTCTGTTACAATTTTATCGACATTTTTTCCAGGATTTTATATCGAATTAATAGAATAGGGAACTTTTTCGGTTTTTCCTATGCGGCCATTCATTCTTGGTTCAAGACCATCACTGCCCGTCATCAGAATGGAGGACCACGCTCATAATGGCATCAGAGTGAATGTCCTTTTCTTTGGGTTTATTGGGGAAGATAGAAATCGGCGCCATCCAAAATGGCGAGATATGGTTAATTTTCCGGAAATGGGCGTTTTTCGTGCTAAGTAACGTGAGAGGCCCTCGAAACCACATCGACTATTTCCACCAAAGGCAATTCCTGATAAAGAGCCTTTAAGAGGGAAGCGAGAAGCAGAAAGCGGGAAAACCAAATTCCACCGCAGAGGCGGGTCATAGTCCGGTCAAGGAGAGGACGCAGAGGAAAGCAATTGAACGAACAGACAAAGGTAAAAAAGCAGGGAAGAGTGAAGCAGAGAGCTTTTACTGCCTGCCCGTTAGATTATGTTGAATTCCGGTAACCCCACGGTCCGCGAGGGGCCCGTGCTTCGAAAAGGCGTGGAGGGCTGCGCATAACGATTACTATCTGCGACGCGTACAAGACTATGATCCGATTCGAAAACCTGCACAAGAGATACAAGCAGGTGGAAGCACTAAGAGGCGTAAGCCTTCACGTTGGCGAGGGTGAGCTGTTTTCATATCTGGGACCGAACGGTTCGGGCAAGACGACGACCATCAAAATTCTCACCGGCCTTGCGGTCGCTTCTGCAGGGGACGCATGGCTGAACGGGTTTCATGTCGAGAAGGAAAGCCTGCAGGCGAAACGTCAATGCGGGCTTGTATCCCAGAACATCAATCTCGACCACGAACTGACGGTGGGCGAGAACCTGCACCTGCACGGAAAACTTTTCCAGATGGGGCGAAAAGAACGGGTGCAACGCATCCGCGAACTCCTGGAATACGTTGAAATCGCAGACAGGATGGGCAGCCCGGTGAAGTCGCTCTCCGGGGGCATGAAAAAAAGAGTGATGATCGCCAGGGCGCTCATGCACTCGCCGAGGATCATTTTTCTCGATGAACCTACGACGGGTCTCGATCCCGCCATCAGGCGCCGCATATGGTCGCTTGTCAAAAACATCCAGCGAAGCGGGGCGACCATCTTTCTGACCACCCATTACATAGAGGAGGCGGAATTTCTGGCCGACCGGGTCGCTTTCCTTGACGAAGGCAGGATAGTCACCCTGGACACCCCGCAAAACCTAATGGAGGGCTTGGGGACATGGGCTTTGGACCGGGTGGCCGACGGCGGCATGGAGACCCTGTTTTTCCGCGACAGAGAAGAGGCCAACAGGCATATCGCCGCGCATGAAGGCAGCTTTTCTCTGAGGCGTGTAAACCTCGAGGATGTTTTCATCTCCCTTACCGGGAAAAAGGTCATTCCATGAGAGGCATGCTCGCAATCTACCAGCGCGAACTCCTCATCCTGCGCAAGAAATTTTTCAGGCAGTTGGCTTCCATGTCTGTGAGTCCCCTGCTCTATCTGTTCGCTTTCGGATTCGGGATGGGGCGGGGCGTAAGGGTGGGCGGGCATTCCTACCTGGAGTTCCTGATTCCGGGGCTTGTGGCGATGAACAGCATGATCCAGGCTTTCGCCATAGCAAGCGAGATAAACATTGCGCGTTTCTATTGGCACATATTCGAGGAATTTCAGGCGGCACCACTCAGCAATATATCTTATGTCACCGGAGAGGTGCTGGCGGGAATTACCAGGGCGCTCTTTTCGACCGCCCTGATTCTGTCGATCGCGGCCCTGTCGGGCGTGGTCCTGTCTTACAACTTCTATTTCTGGCTCGCGGTAGCGCTCAACAGCTTCGTTTTCGCATCACTGGCCGTTGGGTTGGCTATGCTCGTCAAATCACATTCCGACCAGGCCCTTCTCACCAATTTCTTCATCACTCCAATGGCTTTTCTGGGCGGGACTTTTTTTCCCGTGGACACAATGCCCCAATGGGTGCAACACATCCTGCAATTTCTGCCGCTGACCCATGCCTCCAGAGCGATTCGAGCCGCTGCATTCGACGATCCACCCGATTTTTCATCCTACCTGCTGCTCGCTTTGCTTGGCGCCGTTTTTTTCGTCCTCGCCTTCCACTGGGTTAACCGCGCACGCGAGTGAGTGCGATTCCACCACAGAGGCGGGGCATAGTCCGGTCAAGGAAAGAGCACAGGGCGTTCACCGCAGAGGCGCAGAGAACGCAGAGAAAACAAAGCTTGGCCCGATATGCTTGCCAAAAGGTTAAGAAACTGCACATAAGTATTACACGGAGAAGCCTTGACGGGATTTACAGGATTAACAAAAATTGCTATTTCTGAGTCCTGACCACTGTTGATTTTGTTGAATCCTGTTTTCCTCGGTGTTCTCTGCGTCTCTGCGGTGAGAATCTTTTGTCCGTGCGCCTCTGTGGCGTATTTGAGCGGGTCATTGTGAACGCTTAGGCGATCACTACATCTGTCTTTTCCAGAAAACGAGCACGCCATCTTTTGCGAAATTCGCCTGCACCAGTTCCCAACCCTGCAGGCCCCCTTCGTTTAGCAAGTTTTCCATTTTCCTTATCTGTTCGGAAGCGACCATCTCCACTTTGCAGCCCTCATCATGGGAACAGAACAAAATCATCTCCCTGAAAGCTTCGACCGGGTGGAGAGTAACTCTATATTCAAAAGAACCCATTTTGCTCTCCTGGCAGTTATCGAAAACGAAACCACAATAGCTTACAAAAGACAGAAGTTCTCATTCCACGAGATTACGGTAGTTCCTGCCGCACTTTTCCCCTCAGTCCGGACATTATAACATCGTGGGGCAAAAACAGCGACGAGATGTCATGACGGTGCACACAGAATTTCAATCGGGCGGGCGGGCAAGCTCGTTCATGATCGCACGTTGGTTAAACGATTTATCCATTTGCCCCTTTTTTCAGACCGCGGGCATGAGGAACGGCTTTATTATTTTTCTTTTTAGCGGCCGTTTTTGCTTGCTCTCTATTGTATTTGGCTGATTTTACCTTGTTATTGCGGTCCGTTTTGGCTGTGGCTGCGGCGTGCTTTACACCGGCGGACTTTTTGCCTGAGACAACCCCCGCTGGTTTGTTCTTCACTGAAGCGAGCCGCCAAGGAGTATTGGCATTTTTGGCCTTGGATTTCTTATCTGCGTTATTTATTTTTTTCTTATCATTTAAGGCCAGCTTTTTCGACGCCGATAGCTTTGTGCGGCCGCTTGCGGCCATACTGCTATGTTTGCCGGCCCCTTTAGCCCGCGCTCTTTGAACCCCCCCGGCATGGCGGGTCCCTCCAGCGCTTGCCGTCCTTCGCTTCGCGGCCTTTGTGAACGCAATGGTTTTAAGATCATTATAAGGACCGCCTGTTTCACGGAACCCAACTTCTATCAGCCTCGCAGCTTCAGAACACCGGACCCAGGGATTATGCGCCCCCAGCACAACGGCAAGTATCCTCGTATTACTCCGCCTTGCGGTCGCCGATATATTATAGCCGGATGAGCAGACAAAGCCGGTCTTCAGGCCGTCCACTCCCGGACACTTTCCGAGAAGCCTGTTGGCGTTATGATGCGAGCGTCTGCCGTAGGCATATGACTGCATCGAATGAATGGCCAACGCTTCAGGGAAGCGGTGAATATAGGCTACGGAGAGTCTTGCAATATCGCGCGCCGTGGTCACCTGTCCATCGGCAGGCAGTCCGTTCGGCGTCATGAAGTGGGACCCGGTCATTCCCAATTCGCGAGCTTTGACGTTCATCTTTCCAACAAATCGTTCCACGCTTCCGCTGATATGCTCTGCGGCTGCGACACAGGCGTCATTGCCTGAAACAACGGCCATTCCTTTGATGATTTCCTCCATTGGAACCCGCTCGCCTGCCTTCAGGCCCATTCGGGAACCGCCCGCAGATGCGGCCCTCCTGCTGACTACGACTTTGTCGGTAAGACTGACACGGCCTTGCTCGATAGCTTCGAAAACCATATAGAGAGTGAGGATCTTGGTAAGTGAGGCAGGGGCGATAAGATAGTCGGCATTTTGCTCGAAAAGAACGCTGCCGTTTCCCATATCCAGCAAGATAGCCGAACGAGCATTTACACGCCGATTTACCGAAGCCTGTGCAATTTGAGGAATAAGCAAACAAAAAGAAAAAAGAAGGAGAACGAACAGAAACGGCATTTTGCGCTTCATCAAATTCTCTCCTGTTCGTTATTCCCGATTTCGGGAACGAGACTGGGGAAACATTTTATAACCGGACCCCTGAGGTCGTCGGCCATCCAGCTCTTTCACAGGACCGAAACATGTGTATATATGGAGATATAGAAGCTATTTGTCAACTGAAATCATTCAACTTTCTATCTAAAAGCCGGCACAAGGGTTAATTTTGGTTCGGAAAGTATTTTTTGTGAAGAACATCGTTCTTTTGATATATACTTCGCCTGCCTTGTTCACACAGAGTAGCGGCCTGTCACCGCAGGGACCCAGGAGCACGGGGCAAATAGCAGCAATCGCCGCCCGGCCCTCTCATTGCCGATCCATGTTTGCCGTCCCTGAGATCAAAGCTTATGTTTTAGAGCCGCCGTTATGCTTATGAAGTAGTTGTTGAGCGCGACGACACCCGATTTTCGAAAACTGGAGCGAAAGGGGATCGTGATATGTTCGGCCGGATGATGGATTTCCTGTCCAAAGATATGGCAATGGACCTTGGCACCGCCAATACCCTCATATATGTCAAGGGCAAAGGCGTCGTTCTGGATGAACCATCGATGGTCGCTATTGCAACAGACTCCGGCGAGATAATTGCCATCGGGCGGGAAGCAAAAAACCTGGCCGGCCGTCACACCAAGGGAACGACCGTAACCAGGCCGATGCGCGACGGGGTCATCTATGATTTTGAAACGGCCTCTTTCATGATCCGGTCATTTCTTGGAAAAGTATTCAGGCGCTTCCCACTCTCCAAGCCCAAATTGGTTGTGGCCGTCCCGGCGGGGATCACCTCGGTTGAGAAGCGTGCGGTAGTAGAGGCCTCACAGATCGCGGGCGCAGGCAAGGTGTTCCTTATCGAGGAACCGATGGCCGCTGCAATCGGGGCAGGTCTTCCGATCGATCAGCCCTCCGGACAAATGGTCGTTGACATCGGAGGGGGGACAACAGAAGTGGCCATCATTTCCCAATTTGCCGTCTCATGCAGCGAGTCACTGAGAGTGGCGGGCGATGAGGCCAACACGGCCATTTGCCATTTTATCCGGCAGCAACACGGTGTAACCGTTAGCGAAATGATGGCCGAGGTGATCAAGATTAAAATAGGTTCCGCAGTCCCCCTCAAAAAAACACTCGAGGTAAAGTTCAGGGGCAAAGACCTGGTCAGCGGCATGCCGAAAATCATCACCGTAACCGATGCCGATATCAGGTTGGCCATGCGGGAGCCGACACGGGCAATAATTATAGCTATACGGCGCGTTCTGGAAAAAGCCTCGCCGGACCTTGCCTCGGATATAGGCGAAAACGGCATTTGGCTGGCCGGCGGCGGTTCCCTGCTCAAAGGCCTTCGAGCGTTGATTCACCAGGCTGTGGGTCTCGAGGTAGAGAAATCCGAAGACCCGCTTCGAGCGGTTATCCGCGGGGCAGGCTCAGTAACGGAACATTTTGATTATTACCGTGATGTGTTCCTGAACTGATTTCCAGGCCAAACTGTCTGCATTCCTCGTAACATTCATCTCAAATACAGCTCCCCCCTGCACTTTGCTCTAAATATAGTTAAGAAGCACCCTGTTTTGACCGATGTATGATTTATGTCATAGGGACACTCTGCTGCCATGGCAGCTATACGTGCAGGCAAAAAGGGAACCAATTTCGATGAGCATGCATACGGTGACATCCGGTTCTTACATGATCAGTCGGCAAAAACCCGATATCATGCAGGCATACCTGGGGAGTTGCGTCGGTGTCACTTTATATGACCGGGAGGCCGGAATTGGAGGTCTCATTCATCTTCTTCTCCCCGAACCACCCAGCGTGGACCTTACATGGAACCCCGAAATAAACGCCGTTACCGGTATGCCGATTTTCATCGAAGCGCTTTGCAAACAGGGTGCTCAAAAGGAAAGGTTGCAGGCCTGTATTGCAGGCGGAGCGCTCATGAGTCCGGTTTCACTGACCGATTTGAGGCTCGACATAGGAGGGCGCATTGCGGAGACGGCTCAGCATATTCTTCAGAAGAAAAAAATCCCGATCCTGCAGATCGAAGTAGGCGGGTGTTCCTCGTGTTGCATCAGTCTTGACCTAACAACATGGGAAACAACGATCAAACCCTTTGCGATTCCCACACCGAAAACTACGGCAGATAATTTCAGCCGCCCAACGGCTGAACAACTCGAGCAAGTGATCGAAGAACTCCTTCCCATTCCCCAGACGGCCCTTAAAATCATCCGCATGATCAACGATGACTCTTACAGCTTCCGGGAGGTCTCGCTGGAAATTCTCCAGGACCAGGTCCTGAGTGCAAGAATAATCAAGATGTGCAACTCGGTTTCCATTGACCCTGGGATGAAAGTTGATTCAATAAAGAAGGCGTTGCTGAGAATTGGGGAAAAGAACCTGCTGCTCCCGGCCCTCTCATTTTCTCTGCAGAACTTTATCACCCATGCAATGCAGGGATATTCTCTCTGTAAGGGAAGCATCTTTCACCATTCCGTACGGACAGCGGGCATCAGCGGCAAGCTGGCCGCAATTACCGGCAAGGTGCACCCCGAGCAGGCTTACACGGCTGGTCTGCTCCATGATATCGGGAAGGTTATTCTTGACCAGTACGCGTACAGCACTTACCCGCTCTTGTATCGGCAACTTCAAATTCAGGGCAATAACCTGGCAAGCTATGAGAAGACATTGTTCGGCATAGCTCATACTGAGGCGGGATACCTGCTCGCCTGCCGCTGGGGGATGCCGGAGTGCATATGTGAAACAATACTCCATCACCACGAACCGCACGAAGTTAAAGACAACCGGTGTTTGACGCACCTGGTTTACGTCGCTGACCTGATAAGTTCCCGTTCCCTTAATGGACACCATCTGGATAAGATGGACACCGCGCACCTGCACTCGAGCCTTGAAGTGATCGACCTCAACACCGCGAGCCTTCCGATGTTGCTGAACGGCGCCTCCTCCAAGGCATTTGCTTTTACCGGCAGTCTATAACGCCGGCGTCTGATCCAAATTCCTTGTATGATAGACTTTATATACCCCACTCGGCAAAAAATATCAGGACCTGTTGAAGAGAAAGAATTTTAGCGTAACAGGCGTGTGGCCTCACATCTTTGACGCTATGTTTCTTACAATATTTTGCCGGCATAGCGCTTGCGGGCGGAGCCATCCGAATAGGCCGCCGCAAGGGTACCGTGCGGTCGAAGGCAAGCCCACTGTGAAACACATCAAAAAATGATGCAAATTCGGCGTAAAGATCACGCTTCGCGGGCTTAGCGCCGCTTCACTTTGTGAAGCGCGCTTGCCGGCCTCCCTTAGATACGTACAACGCGTAGCGCGAAGGCTGACCGCTCCTTCGCCCACCCACCCGCGAGACGGGGCGGGCGCGGGAGGCCTTGTCAAAAACCGTGCCTTCGGGAGATTTTCAAAATAATAAGACTCGCAGGCTCATCCGAATTCGATGATTATAGTATAAACAATGAATGAAATCTTAATGGAGGGACCCATGATTATAAGGGGATACGACGCTATCAGCGCAGCCAAAAAGCTGGCATTGCCGCTCGGCAAATATAGTGAGGAATCTTATCGAGGCTTCAGGCTCGATCTTTCGATTGAAGAAGCTTTCAAACTGGCAGATCAGGACCAAAACCTCATCTTCCTCGAACTCGATATTCCAAACCTATCGCTGGAGCAGCTCCTAAAGCTCTCAGCAGCGTTGGGAGCCGAGCCTGGAAACACTTGCACCCAGCTCAGAGATAAATTCGAATTCGATGGAGACGACGACAGGGCAACGGTATTTGATGCCATTGCACAAAGATGGTCCGAGCTGAAATCGAAATCTCATTGAAGCGCCCGGCGCCCGCATCCGGCTTTTGGCCGGCTTTGGCCGCTACTCAATCGCAAAATCCTCGAGTAGCCCAGCTACACCTGCGGTTTTACTCAATCTTAGCGACCAAATCAGTCTCAAAATCCGGCGCAATCCCTTAGAGGCTTATTTACGGACAAGCCCTAAGGGACGTTAATGAGCAATGCGCGAGAGGCTTTGGATGCTGCTTTGCTGTTGAACTTGGCGGCATCAATCACAAATCTCTCGTGTGACCCCTCGGAGATTTTTTCGATACCATCGTCAGCAGCCAGAGAAAAGGTGAGCTTACGTCCCTCCACTTTTTCGAGCTTTCCTTTTACGGTAACCGTAAGGCCTGGCGGAGTTGCCGCAATGTGGGTCACGTTTATGGAAACTCCCACCGTCTGCTCGCCGGGCCAATCGATGTGATGGTTGATTGCCTGAATGCAGGCCCACTCGAACAACCCAACCATGAAGCCCGTTGCAAATACCCGAGGCATCAACTGAAACTCGGGAGATTCGGGGTAAAGGTGCGGCACTGTTTTTTCCTCGGGGATACGGAAGCTAAATTCGAAAGCAAGGCCTGGCTGCAGTGTGTCTTTCATCCTGTCTCCTTCAAAGTTTCAAATCATACCGCTGCTCCGTTAATACACTACCCCACAACTCGTGGGGTTTTTCCTCTGTCAACTGAAAACCTGCTGATTGGTATAGACCTGCTGCCGCCTTCAGCGCGCCGGCCGTCCGCCCTGCAGGCCTTTTCATGGTTTCAAGGATGTCTCATGGGACTGGACGAGGCCCGGAACATATGGTACGGATGGATAATAAGTCAAATTAATTGTTTTTATAATAACTATTAGCAGTGGTTATTCAATATGGAATGGCAACAGATCATAGGCTTCTACCATGTAGTGAAACTGCAAAGTTTCACCAAAGCGGCAGAGGCGACATTTCGAACTCAGTCGGCGTTGAGTCAGCAAATCAAGGCCCTTGAGAAGGAATTCGACTGTCAGCTTTTTGAGAGAGTCGGCAAACGGAATCTTCGGCTCACTGAGGAGGGAGAGAGATTCTTGAGCTTCGCAGAGTTGGTGCTGCGAGGAAGCGAGGATTTGAAGGAGAACCTGGAAGCGATGAAGGGAAATAAACGAGGGCGGCTAAAGATCGCTGCACCCTTCACAACGCTCTATCATCTTTTCCCCGAGGCAGTGAGGCAATACTCAAGCCAATTTCCGGAGGTGGAACTGACCCTTCTCGACCGGCCCCAGCACATGGTTCTGGACCTTGTTCTAAGTGGAGATATCGACTTTGGTTTCACTCTGGAAAAGATGATCCCGAAGACTCTGTCGGCTATTCGCTGGAAACAGGTTGAAACCGTGGTGATAGCGCCCACGGGGCATCCCTTGTGCGCTTTGAGACGAGTGAGCCTGAAACAACTCGCTAAATACCCTCTCATCTTGCCTCCGAAACATCTGCAGCATACCGGCCGTATTCTTTTGGAAAAAGAGTTTCAGAAAAACGGGCTTGATTACCGCATTATCATGGAGTCTTCGAACATCGAACTAAGTTCGGTGTATGTCGAATTAGGCCTGGGCGTTTCGTGCGGCTCCATTGTAAGAAATCTTCCACATTTAAAAAAGCGAAAGCTCGAATTTCTGTCTCTCAGCCATCTGTTCGGACCCGGCTATATCGCTTTGGTTATGCGAAGGGATAAGGCGACAGCCCCCTATAAGCAGGCATTTATCAGATCGCTTTTGGGAGAGCGGAGCGTGCAAATGGACACAGGCTAAGAGTGGGTTGGGGCATTGGAGATTATGTCAAGTTCACATCAATCTTCCGGGAGGACCGGACACAACAGGGAACATCCTCGAAATTCATACCAAACTTGTAGAACGCCATGAAGTTGACCGCTCCAGGGGACCCGCTTCCGATCAAGTGATCGTCCTTACCGGAGCCAAAGCCAAAGAATGCCCGATACATTTGAGGAGAGTGGGCTACCGGGACCCGGATACCGGGAAACACTACGTTTTCCTCATAAACATCCACCATCCGGCCGCTAAAACCATCTGCGACATTTATCATGAGCGCCGGCAGATCGAGCTTTTCTTCCAACGGATCAAACAGGACCTGAAGATCAAGACATTTGTACAAAAATGCGCAAACCGTAGCGCAGTTATGTATACATTTCACCAAGTTATAGCCGGACGGCAAGAATCCAGATGCATTATTAGGATAAATATCTCCATAACATGCAGCACCAGTATGTAAGACAAGTGTACTGCACACCTGGTGCATAAATACATTATTGACATTATTTACTTGCCTGGATTCCTCTGCTTATATGCAAAAGTAGAAGATGTATACACCAATGTCGTTCCAGAGCTAATCTGTCTAAACAATGCAATTGCCCGAGTACTTAACGGGGAGGAAAGAGGAGGTATATGGAAGAAAAAGGAAAGATCGAGTTAGACCGGTCTCATGTCGAATGACCGAGACCATCCATTATTTTGCTGGTTTTTCAACAACATCACAAAGGATATGAGATCAAAAAAGCCACTTTTCTGTAGTTTTGTTTTGGTCTATGGCCCTGATCTCAGGCTCTGCATTTAACAGCAATTAGGTTTTTGAGGAGGTAAAAATGAGAAAATTACTGGTTATTGGAATCGCGCTTTCCCTGGTCCTCGCCAGCGGCGGCTTGTTCAGCGCGCAAGCAGATTGTGGCTGTCTACCCAGTATCAATCCTTGCGGCATCAACTTGAGCTTCCTCTCTCCCTGCAACTGGAACTTCTCCGCCCTCTCTCCCTGCAACTGGCACTTTCCTTCTTTTTGCGGCTGCGGTTGTGCCACAAAAGACGTTGTCATCGAGCCGGTGAGAGATACGGATACGCCGACGGCCTGCAGGGGTTGCATGCGTTATTAGTTTTTGCAATCCGTTCGGGGCTCTTCGACTGTTTCACACGTCCGCATCAATGACCGTCTATAGTGTGTATGAGCATCCTGGATACTTGATCGACTTACACTCTAGACTCGCGTGGCCCAGGCAACTCTTGCCTGGGCCGGTAAGGCGACAGGAATTAAAGGAGCAACAATGTATTTAGCTCGTTCACAAATTGGATCGATGAGCAAGCGTCTTATTTCCGAAATGCTCATCTTGGCGGTTTGTCTTTGTTTGTGGGGCTTACCGGCCAGAGCGGCCGAGAACCCGCAGGCAGCGATCCAAACCGGTATGGAGCAGGTCCTCAAAATACTCCAGCAGTACCCTCAAGATAACAGGGCCCGAAGGGAACAGATTCGAGCGGTCGTCGATGGATACTTTGACTTTGAAGCGATATCCAGGCTCGCCTTGGGACCAAGATGGAACACTCTGCCCCCCGAAAAGCAGCAGGAGTTTACGAAGGAGTTCACCAAGCTGGTCTTTAACACATACGTAGGAGACTTAGAAAAATATGCCAGACATGATATCACCTACAGGAGCAGGGAACTATACAAGGGTTATGTCGTAGTTGAGGCAAATGCGGGGGGCCAGACCGTTAGTTTTTACCTTCACCTCAAAAACGAAAAGTGGATGGTATACGATATCGGGGTCGGGGGAATGAGTCTGGTGACCAACTATCGCGATCAATTCGACCCAATATTGGCGAATGGCTCATTTGACCGCCTGTCGGTGATATTAAAGCAGAAAATTGATCAGGTGTGTGCCCTTGGTCGTTGCTAGGGGCCTGTCGGGGAAATGACGTCCATCGAAAGAGATCGTTGCGCCCTGGAAGTCAATGCAAATGGACCTGTCGAAACCTTGCATTATGGTTCTTTTCCGTTTGTCTCCAAATGGGGTCTGGCCAAGGCAAGTATGTGTATCTGTTGGATAATTTACTAACGTCGCTCATTTTTAAGGGCTTAAAACGCTGTTTTTTGGCATCGAAAAGACCAGTTTGAGGCGGCCTTGATTCTCAAAAGTTACTTCAAAGATGCCATAGTGCCTCCGCATCAGCTCGACAATGGAAAAATTCAGACATCTCTCCCATATTTTGAATCGCTGATACCAGCGCACCTCTATCGAGATGCACATCATACTTTGAGCAGAAGGATTTCAAGCCTCCGGATGCAGATGAAGAGGCGCCATTCGGAACAAGTCCCATGCTGTGAGGGTTCGAATCCTGCATCCGTTTACTGCCGTAGTTATTCTATGCACAACGTGCTCATGATCGGTCCGCCGGGCCGGAGGCCCTGCCCCTGCCTTCCCGCTTCCCGCTCCCCGCTTCCGCCCTCCGTCCTCGTCACCCCGGAAGTTTCCAGTCCGGGGCCTCAGTCCTTTCCCTTCAGTCCTGCCCCTTCCTGAGAAGGATGGGCGGGGATTCAGAAATAAAAAGTTCAAAGGCATGGACAAATCTGAAAACTGCCATATCTTTAGTTACCGAAAGCCCACGAAGGCCCCGATCTCGGCGGATCATTCCGAAGTAGTTTTTCTTAAACTTATTTAGAGGAGGACAAAAAATGAAGGTGAAATCAACTTTAGTCATAGTTTGTTTGGCTCTTGCTTTGCTCATGACCGTCGGGACAACCCCGGCACAGGCCCAACCCTGCGGCCCCGACGGCTGCTGTGCCGCCCTATGGGTTGTTTACACTCCTTTCATTTTAGCCGGGGGAGCGGTGATGCTAATGGGCGCTATCGTGACGGCCCCTTTTAGTCTTGGTTGCGGCTGCAACAATTGCGGCTGTGCCCTTCTTAAAGATTTTCCCTGCTGCCTCTTTCCCAAGTGTGGTAACCCCTGAAGATGCTTTTTTGGTTTCGGTTAAACTTAGGATTCCGCCGGCCCTGGCCTTCCGGGGCCTTTCTTTTATCCTGGATGTAATATAATCCGGGTTAATAACTCTAATACTTACGCAGTATGATTCTCAACCATCCTCAGTCCTCTGTGGCGCGTACAACCTGGCGAAACACCACTCCAAGATTGCTCAGCGCCGGGCCGCAGGCCCTGAGTCCTGTCTCCTGAGTCCTGTCTCCTGAGTCCTCGTCACCCCGGAAGTTTCCAGTCCGGGGCCTAGTCCTCTGTGGCGCGTACAACCTGGCGAAACACCACTCCAAGATTGCCCAGCGCCGGGCCGGAGGCCCGCGTACAACCTGGCGAAACACCACTCCAAGATTGCCCAGCGCCGGGCCGGAGGCCCGCGTACAACCTGGCGAAACACCACTCCAAGATTGCCCAGCGCCGGGCCGGAGGCCCGCGTACAACCTGGC
>Ga0208188_1000393_pt1 | contig 30458 bp, 40 predicted proteins | sample June2015DPH_8_50_FD_184698 | JGI IMG/M metagenome (GOLD analysis project Ga0208188, IMG submission 184698) | Peatland microbial communities from SPRUCE experiment site at the Marcell Experimental Forest, Minnesota, USA - June2015DPH_8_40... | ecosystem: Environmental > Terrestrial > Soil >...
GGCGCCGGCTTGGGCGATCTCGACCACGGCCAAGGAAAGCGTTCTGGCCACTTTGAAACAGGCCATCGAGGAGGGCTGGACGCCCCAGCAGCTCGAGGCTGTTCTTCAGGTCAGCGTGGTTTGGACCCCGGAGCACGGGGAATTGATCGCCGACAATGAGATCGCCAGGCAGCAGGTTTCTGGCCACCTGCGCTCGTGGATGTCTTCGGGCAAGATTCTCGAATATCAGTGGACCGTCATGGACCTGGGTTGCTGTGCGCTTTGCGCCAGCTTCTCGGCGCTCGGCCCGGTCCCGGCTGGCTATCAGTTCGCGCCGTTCATTTACGCGCCGGGGGCTCATCCGAATTGCCGGTGCTGGCTTACGGTCACTAAAATCGCCGGAGAGGAATGATGGTTGCTCCCAAAGCCCCGCACGTCGTAGAAACCTGTTTGATCAGAGATATCGAGAGCACACTCGGGGCACTCACCGAGGATTATGATCTGGTGGCCATGAGCTCGCACCAGGTCGGCAGCGGGTTCGGCGCGCGCATCGAGGCGGTCCTGGTTTTCAGGCTGCGCGAGCCGGCCGAGGAGTCGAACGGAAACGGCAACCACCGGCGCCGGCCGATGCCGCCGGTACTTCTAAAAAACAGGGCTTGACATGACGGACGCAACGCTGGGCGAGCGCGAACCGGAAGAAAAGAAACAACATCAACGCTCGCTCACTTTCAACGAGGACGGCTCGATCGACCCGGCGCAGCTTGAGGGCATGCCGCAGGACTTGATAGATCGCGTCACGGATCCCGAGTTCCAGGCGCGCGCGCGGCTGGCCATCGCTGCGGAAAAGCAGCGGGCGTCGTTTTACCGGGGCGCGCGGCAGATTCGAGACCAGGCGCAGCTTGCGGCGATCGCTCGCCGGCCTCGGGGCGTGAGTGGCCGGCAACGGAAGCGCCTGCGCAGGGTGGCCCGGCAGGTGATGTAGCGTGCTAGGATTCACTTTGAAGCAGGAGGGCATCCCCAATGCAGGAAGTGAACTTCAGAACCGTTGATCCGGCGCAGGCCGGTGACCGTGTTTCGTCCATCCAGTCGGCGGTCTATCTCGACGAAGTGAATCATCATGCCGTCGCGCTCTACACCGAGGCTGGCGCGATCGCGCCTGGCGGAAAGGCCTACCTCAAGGCCGGCAAGGCGGCTGCGATGACTCTTGGCCAGCCGGCGCCGGGCCCCCAGATCGAGAACGGGAGCGACGGCGCGACCATGAAGATCATTGCCATCGATGCCTTCAGGTACACCGTGAAAACGGGCGTCAAGGGCATCAATGGGGAGGTCGATCTGGTCACCTTCGGCGGCAAAATCGGCGAATCGATCACGTTCGATGCCTTCGACGGCCTCTGGTATGTGAGCGCGTCGACCGGCGTTGCCTTGTCGGTTGCGCCGGTTGAAGCCAAGCCGGCTGCGCAGTCGGCGCCTGTTCCCGGCAAAAAGCAGGCTCCCTTCGGCGGTTTCGCCGCCCGATAGCGGGAGGGTTACGGCGCGCCCCGTGCTACGATTCAAGGCGAGGGTAACGCTTCATGACGAACCTGCAGAGGCTACTCCAGAATCCCAGCCCGCCCGATCAAACGCTGCAGATGCTTGTGACCGCGGTCCTCGAGGATGAGCAAACGCTGGCAGCTGTTGCCCCGGCGACGCCATCGCCCAAGTCGGTATCGGCCAGCTACACCGCGCTCCCGACCGACAGCGTGATTTTTTATTCGGGCGTCATGGACGGCTCCCAGGGCATCACCCTGCCCACCGTAGGCGTGGCGGCGGGAAAGACGATCACGGTCAAGGTCACCTCGACCGACACCGGTGCGTCGGCGCTCAATGTCACCACGGGCAACGCGGCCGAATACGCCGGCAATCCCCAGCTATTCACGATCCCCGGCGGCGCGGCGGTGGGCGGCATTGCCACCCTGGCCTGGGATGGCGCGCACTGGTGGCTCACGGAGTACTCGCAATGAAGCTCCAGAAGTTCATCCCGTTGACCAAGATGGAAGAGCAGGGCGACGGCTCGCTCAACGTTTTTGGAGTGGTCACGGCCGAGCAGCCGGATCTCGACAATGAGGTCTGCGACTACGCCGGCACGAAGCCCTTTTACCAGGCCAAAGTGGCCAGCATGTTCAAGCTGACTTCCTCGGTCGAAGGCATGGAGCCCTCGATCATGCCGATGCGGGAGATGCACCAGCTGCTCGCGATCGGCGCCGGCCGCACCATCGAATTCGACGACGCGAACAAAACCATCCGCATGGGCTTTAACGTGGTCGAGCCCGTCGCCATTCAGAAGTTCAAAAAGGGTGTGCTCATCGGTTTCTCGCAGGGCGGCGCCTACGTTGGCGAGCCGCTTCCGGACCCCGTTCACAAGGGGTGCAAGCGCTATGTCGCCGATCCCGCCGAAGTCTCCGCAGTCGATTCTCCCTGCTTGCCCTCAGCCCTGGTCGAGACCATGAAGGGGCGCACGGTGCAGTTGGCGAAGTCGAATGGCACGACTGAAGTTGTGCCTCTGGTGATTCCAGAGTCGACCGAGCTCCGCATGGAAAAGATCGAGCGCCAGATCGGCACGCTGGTCGAATTCCTGAAGGAGAAGAAGACCAAGACCGTCGACGGTGTGGCTCTCACGGCTGACTGCTTTGCCCACGTCGGCGATCCGGAGGACACCTCGACCTGGAAGCTGCCCATCAAGTTCCCCGGCGACGACGAGAAAACGAAGTCGCACATCCGCAACGCTCTGGCCCGGTTCGAACAGACCGAGGGAATGAGCGCGGACGAGAAAGCCAAGGCAAAGAAGAAGATACTGGCCGCGGCGAAGGAGCACGGCATCGACGCGTCCGAGGCCGACAAGGCCGCGATCTCGCGAGCCTGTGCTAACATCACTTTGAAAAAGGGGATGTATGAGGTTGGGTGGCTCGCTGACCTCATCGAGAGCCTTCATTGGCTCTGTCTCCAGACTGAATTTGAGCGCGACCTCGAGGATGACGGCAGCAAGGTACCCGACGGAATGCGCGAAGCGTGGCTCGAACTCCTGGCCCAATTCAAGGCCATGGCGATCGAGGAAGCAGACGAACTGGCCGCGGCGGGCGGCAAAGGAGCAAAGGCGATGAAGATCACCGATCAGGCCGGCCTCACCAAGGCAGCGAAAACGATCCACGAGCATCTCGAAAAGCACATGGAGATGCACAAGGCCCTCCACGAAAAGCTCGAGGGACAGCTCGCCAAGGACCATCCGATTCTGAAGTCGCACCAGGCGATGATGGACCACTGCGAGAAGTGCATGAAGGCCGCCAAGGACGGCATGGACGGCGAAGAGCCCGAGCCCGAAAAGAAGGAAGCCGTTGCCGGCACGCCCGAAGAGGCACTGACCAAAGCTGTCGCCGCTGCTCTTGCGCCCATTACCACGGAGCTTGAGGCCTTGAAGGCAAAGATCGCGACAACGCCCGCTCCGCAGAACATGCCGCACACCGGTGCTGGGCAGGTGAGCAAGGCGCTCACAGTCGACGAGCAGTTCGGCGAACTCATCGCCGCGAAGTAACGGATTTTGCAGGGCGCGCTCTCCCAGCGCGAGGGACGAATTCAGACCGCCGGTAGAGGAGAACACCCATGCACCCTTCGGCGGTGAGTGACGGCTGGAATGGCATCTCGCAGGCGCAGTTCGCGCAACTGATTTCAAAAACCGACATGGGGCGCATCGAGCGCCTGGTCTCTGAAAACGGCGCGGACGCGTGGCGCCGGTTCGTCAAGATGCACGGCAAATCGCTCGTGAAGGAATCGACGACGACCGGCATCACGACCGGCCTGGGCTTGAACTTCATCGATCTACGGGCGCCGGCGTACATGCTGGACCCGATCTTCTCCCACATCCGCAACTCGACCCCGCGATGGGACAAGGTCAACGCCGGGTACGGCGTGCAGCCGCAGTGGAAGGCCGTTGTTGCAATCGATGCCGCGCAGCAGTTCCCCGGCGTCTCCGAGGGCAACACCAACTCGAACGGTCAGTTCTCTTCGCTCAACTTCAGCGCGCCCTACGTGACGCTCGGCACCGACGACTTCGTGACCTACGAGTCGATTTCGGCGTCCGAGGGCTACGAGGACACGCTGGGCGACGGCAAGATGTGGCAGTTGCTGCGGTTCATCCGGCAGCAGGAGCGCAGCTACATCGGCGGCGCTGGAACCACGGCTTCGAATGGCGCGTTGCAGATCACCACGACCAATACGCCGACCGGTGTTCTTTCCTCGCTCAACAATGCCAATTTCGTTACTGGCGTTCTGCCGGTGGGTTCCTACGCCGCCGCCTACGCCGTGGCGCTCAACTATCGCGCGGCGATCAATCCGAACAACACGGTCTCGCTGGGCATCACAACGCAGTACCTGCGCACCAACGCCGACGGCTCTTCGGACGTCATCAACGGCGGCACCGCCATCGTGTCGGCAGCCTCGAATGTGGTTGGGCCCACGGTCACCGGAACCAAGACCGTCACGTTCTACTGCACCCCGCAAGCCGGAGCATGGGGCTACGCGTGGTTTGTGGAAATCAACACGTCGACCACCTTCACGCCGGCTGCCGCGAGTGCAAAGCTCACGGCGATCACGGTGGGCAACTCCTGGGTCAACATCTACGGGCAGACGCAAGGTACGCAGACCGCGGCCTACGCCGGCTCGGGCGGCTACGCGGGCTTTGCAAGCGACCTGTCCACAAACGCCCTCGACATGGACGGCTTGCTGACCATAGCGTCGAACACCAACTACATGACCGGCTTGCCGGTGCCCACGTTCAGCTTGAACTCCTTTGGCACCGCGGTCGGATCGAACGGCTGGAACAACCACGGCGCCGGACTCACGAACGGCGGCCTGGTGGGATCGATCACGGAGATCGATTCGGTGCTTTTCCAGATCCAGCAGGCGGCTCTGACCGGGCCGACGAAGATCTACCTGTCGACCGATCAGGTACCTGCGTTCCGGTCCGCGTTCATGGTCGGCTCCTCGAGCTCGACCGCGCTCAACTACTTTTTCCCGAACGGCGGCCCGAACGGCGACGGATCCGGGATCGCGGTCAACGGCCGGGTGGCGCAGTACCACAACATCTTCGGACTGCCTGGCGGCGAGTTCGTGGACGTGCTTCAGCATCCGTACCTGCCTGCTGGCACGATCCTCTTCGATGTCGACAAGCTCCAGGAGACCTACGCGAACTCCCGGCTGGGCGAAACGCGCGGCGTCTTTGTGCGGCGCGACACCTATGGCATCGAGTTCGCGCAGACAAGCCGCAAGTACCCCTTCGGCGTGTTCTCCGAGGAAGTGCTTGCAATCAAGACGCCCAACCTGATCGCCTTCATCACGGGTCTGGGCAAGTTCGGCGCCACCAACGTGTTTTAACGAGCGGAGGAGCGTTGCCACCGGCGCGGCGCAAATCCAGGCCAGGGGGTTGGGAGACCTCCTGGCCACCCCTTTTCAGGTGAGCGATGGGCGCTAACGTAATCGACCTCACGACCGTCGCGGCAGTGAACGCCATTCTGGCTCAGGATCCGGCCGCCGACGCGGCGCTCATTCAGTCTGAAATCACCGCCTATTCTCAGAACATCCTCACCAGGACCGGCCGCGGCTTCCTTTCCGGGGTGCGCTCCTATGTCGAGCGCTACAACGGCAACGGGTCGAATGAGCTACCGATCCGCAACTATCCCATCCTGGCCGTCGCGTCGCTCTCGGTGAACGGGATCGCCATCCCGGCGAGCCCCGATTACCTGCAGTCCGGCTACGTGATCGACACTGAGGGCTCGATCTGTAATATTGCCCTGATCTCGAATGGTTCTGGCTGGAGCGACTATCCAGATGAGCGGTGGGGCGTGCGGCCTGGTGGCTGGGGATCCTACGGCAACGCGCCGCCCCTGGGCTATTCGGCCCTACGTTTCGTTCAGGGCATCCAGAACGTGGCGGTGGCCTACACCGCCGGCTACACGATCGCCGTGCCTGCTGAGGCCGGAACCGTGCCAGCGGGCCCTGGGCCTTACGCTGTGGCCGCCGCGAACGGGGCGACGTTCTATAGCGACCAGGGAGTACTCCTAGCAAACGGAACCCCACTCGTCTCCAGCGGGGCGTCGGCGCCCGCTGCAGGGCAGTACCAGCCGCCGCAGCGCGGGGTGTTGCCCGCCGGGGTCTACACGTTCAACGCCGCACAGGCGGGCGCTTCTGTGCTTCTGGCGTATACCTACGGTGCGCCCCCCTTCGATCTCCAGGAGGCCGCGGCCCGGCTGGTGGCCCAGATGTACCGCAAAAGGACCTGGATCGGTCAAAGCTCCCAGGTGCAGCCTGGCATCGGGACGACGGCTTATTCGCAACTCGAGGTCGAGATCGGGACCGCCATGACCATCGAGCGCTACCGGATGAGGTTCCCGGCTTGATTCTCCGCTACACCATCAACAGCGACGAGGTCGCCGAGGCGCTCGCGGCCAGGGGCGACCGTTTGATCGAGGTGATCGCCGAGGCCATGGGCCTGGCCGGCGAATCGCTCTACGAAGCGATCATGTACAACATGACCGGGGGCATCATCCAGGCGCGCACCGGCCTGCTCTCCTCTTCCGTTGTGCTCTCGCCGGTGGTCAGCGATGGCCCGGTGGCCTCGGTCTGGTGCGAGATCCCCGACGACGGATCCTTCGAGCACCTGGTGGGCATGGTCCTCGAGTTCGGCGGCACCCACCGCTACGAGATCGTGCCCCTGATGGACCGCTTCGCCGAGTTCCTGGGCCCGTCGCGGGAATTCGGGAAGGAATCGATGTTCTCGGCCGAGGAGTCGATCGCGCTGGCCGAGGGGCGTTTGCCGCGGACGCTGGCTTGGATTGGCGAGGGCGGCGGCATGGTTTTCGCGAAGCGCGTTGACCACCCACCGTCTCGGGAATTCCGCTATATGCGCACATCGCTCGATCAGGTGCGGGAGACGGTGCGGTTCCAGATTTCCGATGCTCTGGCGGGAGTGCTGGCAGAGTAGAATGGCTCCGAGGCGTTCATGCGACACAGCGCGTACGACATCGCCGTCCCGGTCGGGCAGGGTGACCAGTACCGTTTCAGCATGGACCCGACCAAGGTGATCGCCGCGCTTCAAGAGGTCATCGATGGCATCAAATCGGGCCGGCTATTACCGCAGCGCGCCTCCTTTGAAACCGAGGCCCGCCGCGACGATTACGTCATGAGCTATGTGCACATGGTTTTCCACGAGAAACAGCTATGATGACCGCCACCGAGACGATCTTCCAAAATCTGTATAGTTTGCTCTCGCAGACCCAGCTACTGGTGGCCGGTGCACCCTCGGGCGGCCCGGTGTTTCAGAACCCGACGGCTACCGGCCGGCGCATGCCCCAGCGCGACGCCATCACGCCGGCCATCCTGCCTGGGCTCTGGATTGTGGAAGGCGACCAGGATGTGATCGAGAACGCGCTCCCGCTTCCGAAATATGAGCTCCACTGCTGGGCGGCCGTGCTTTGCGAAATCACCGGCGGCGAGACCGCGATCGCGTCGACCCAGGTAAACGGCTTGCGCGACGCTGTGCTCTACCAGATGCAGCAGCAGACCCTGAAGGCCGACGGCACGACGGTGATCCCGCTCCTGGGCGGCGAGAAACAGACGCTCGGCGGCGTTGTGTATCATGCAAGAGTGAAGGGCCGGATCCTCTTAAACGAGGGCCTGCAGAACAACCGGAGCGGCCTGATCTTTCCGGTCTCAATTTTGAGCGGGCAGTAATTTCAGCGGGGTGGAAATGCTCATACCGGCGGCGATGTTTATCGAGACAGCCCTCGACCAGGTGAAAACCCTCGCCGACGGGGATCGCGCCGACCAGCTGAAAGAACTTCACACGGCTATTGGCGCGCAGGCAACGGAAGAGGTCTCGGCGGGCTATCTGTTAGGCCTTCAGACCGCCCGGGTCGTGCTCTCCGGGATGCCGGCGGCGATTCAGAACAAGGTGTCGATTTAGGCACGAAGTAGAATGGACACAACCGCGCCTCCCAGCGCCACATTTAGCCGGCCAAGGAGTTAGATCATGCAGCTTCCTGGTTTGATGTTTGGCACCGGCGTCGCTCTCGCAGCCCCGCAGCCCAGTTCCGGCAATCCGGCCCCGAATCCGACGCCGGTGGCGCTCGGCGTCCTTCAGAACATCAAGCTCACCCTGGGCGCCGACATCAAGTCGCTCTACGGCATCGATCAGTGGGCCGTCGACACCGCCATCGGGAAGCGCTCGATCAAGGGCTCGTTTGAGTTCGCGCAGATCTCGAACCTGCTGATGAGCCAGCTCTTCTTTGGCGACGCCGCCGCCGCCGGAACGGTCGACACGACGACCTACCCTGGTGAGTCGCACACGCTGCCTGCCAGCCCCACGGCGCAGACCGTCACGGTGACCAACGAGGCTCTGACGCCCCTGGTCGACTACGGGGTGACCGTGGCAGCGACCGGTGTCGCCTTGACGGCCGTTACGGGCACGCCCGGCGCGGGCCAGTACAAGGTGAATCTCGCGACCGGCGTCTACACCTTCGATCCGGCCTTCAGCCTGGCTGGCGACGCGGTTCTGATCAACTACAGCTGGACGCCGGCGAGCGGTGGCTCGACGCTGACCGCGCAGACCCACCCCATGGGCTGGGGTCCGCTCATCGCGCTCAATCTCGTGTTCCCGTATGAAGGCGGCGGCCTGGGCTTTTATCTCCCCAATGTGCGCCTGGGCAAGATCGACATCGCCACCAAGCTCGAGGACTACACGATGTACACGACCGACTACGAGGGCTTCGCGGGGCCGAACGGCGTTCCGTTCATCAGCTACCAGGCCTTCTAAGTTAAACCAAAGAGAGCCCCGTCGCGCACCGTCGAGAGATGGAGCGAGGCGGGGCGAAGCCATTTGAAAGCCCGCACCCCGTTTTTTGAATTGAAAGGAGACCCGATGCAGAAGCCGGTTCTCATCGAAGGTCAGGAAGTCATTCTCGCCACCATCACGGTCGGCGATCTCGAAACCATCGATCTTACGGGCAAGTCGGGCCGGAAGTTCAACATCGCCATGATTGCCGCATCGATCCTTGCGGCCGGCGACGCGGAGCGCGGCACCGAGGCCTGGGTTCGCTCCGTGCATGCCTTCGACCCCGAGGGCGGCGAGGCTCCGTTTCAACTCCTGCTCAATGCGGCCAACGAGGTGAACGGGTTCAAGCGGATGTCGGAAAAAAACGCACCGGCGCCGGCGGCACCGGCAGCCGAGTAGACCTCGAGTACATCTTTGGGTCGCTGGCGCGTTGGCACGGGATCCCGCCGGACCGCGCGCGCTTGCTCCTGCTCACCGATTTCTGGATGCTTGACGCCTTCATGGCCGAGCACCCGCCAGCCGACATTCTGGTCGGTGCCTACCTCCACTACAAGGCTCCTGGCCGCGACGGCAAGCGGGGAAGGCCATCGATGCGCGAGGCTGCTAGGATGAATTCCGAGGCGCTTAGCAAGATGCCGCCGCGCAGAAACGTCAGAAAGCTGGCCGACATGCCGGCGTTCCTGCGCACGCCAGATCAGCTGAAAATGATTGCGGACATGGAGCGGGAATGGCGGACGAACTCCGAGTAATTATCACAGCCGACGCGAGCGGGGTCGGGCCCGCGGTCGCCCAGGCTACGGCAGCCGTCGAATCGTCTGCCGACCAGATCGCCGCAGCGCAGGCCAAGGCCACCGCCGCCACGAAGGCGCTTACGGAAGCGCAGGTTCAGTTGGGAGCCGCCGCTGAGGGTGGCAACGCCCAGGCCGCGGCGATCATCCAGCAATACGCGCAAGCGAGTACGATGGCCACCGCCGCGGTCCAGCAGCTCACCGCCAGCGAGGAAGCAAACACCGCCGCAACTCTTTCGAACGCTGCCGCCCAGCGCGTCGACACCGTGGCAACCTACAGCCACTCCGAGGCGATGGAGGCGGCGAAGGTGAGCATGGGGGCTATGACCGGCTCGGCTTACATGATGGAGACGGGCCTGGCAAAAGTTGCCGCGGGATCCTCCGTGGTTGGCCCGATGCTGGCCGCCATGGTCCCGGTGGCAATCTTCGCCGCGGGCGTGTTCCTGCTTTACGACCTTGGCGAGGCGCTTTACAAGGCCTTCGACATGGGCGGCGAGGGCGCGCGCGAGTTCGAGCAGAAGCTCTCCTCGCTCGACGGATCCTATCGCACCCTGATTGACGAAACCTCGCTCGAGGCCGACAAGATCGAGGCGGCCAACGCGAAGCTCGAGCACAAGCCCAACCCCAACGCCATCAAAGAGGCGATCGACGACGCTCTGGTCGAAGCCGACAAAATGAACGCCAAGCTACAGGGGCTGATCGACAAGGAGGAGTCGCTTCTGAAGATGCAGTCGCTGGCCGGCTCAACGCTGCAGCGTATGACGAGTACCACCGGGACGCGCCAGGAACAAGTCGACCTCGAGCAGCACGCGCTTTGGATGGAGAAGGCGGTCGCGCTCGAGGGTCAGCTCGCCGAGGCGAAAAGTTTCACGGCCGTGGAAGAGAAGAAGCTCCTGGATCTGCACGCCCAGCAGACCATGAGCGTCGATCCGACCCCCCTTAACAACGAAGTCACCGCGACCGAACTCCTGATCGCGGACACGAAGAAGGAAACCGCGGCCATCGAGGAGCAGATGCGCCTGCGCGATGCCCAGCAGGAGCACGAAAAACTGACCGGCGCCGGAAAGACTGGTGGTGGCAGGGCTGCCTCCGACAATCTTCCCGAGCAGATCGCCCGCGCTCAGATCGAGGCCGCGCATGCCGACGATGCCCAGCTTGGCGTCGAGCAGCAGATCATCGCGGCGATGGACAAACAAATCGAGCTCAATAACCTCAAGGCCACGACCTCAAAGGAAGGCACGGCGGCCGAACGGGAGACCCTTCGTGTGCTGGAGAACCAGGTGGCCCTTTCGCAGGCCAAGGAAAAGATCGCCGCGCTCGGCAAGGAGCAGATGAATGCCACTTTTGAAGCCCAGCAGAAGGAGGACGAGGCCGCCCGCCGGCGCGCCGAAGAGCAGACCCGGGTCGAAGTCGAAAACGCCAACCGCACCCGGGAAGAGCAGATCAACGCAGCCCGTGAGACCGCGGCGGCTTTGATTGAGGCGGCCGACCAGGAATTCGAACGCACCCAGGTCGAGATCCGCGGCCAGGAAGAGCTCGGCATTATTTCGCACCGGGTGGCCGAGCAGCGGTTGCTCGACGCGCTGAAGCTCCGCGAGGCCACGACCCAGGGCGCGCTCAAGACCGAGCAGGGGCTTTTTAACCCGATCGCTGGTGAAAAGGAAGCCATCGAGTACAAAAAACTCGAAGATCAGATGACGAAGGAGGCGCAGCGCGCCGCGCTCGAACGGGAACGTATCGTTCAGCAGGAAGCGACCAAAATGGAGCAGGCCTACAAAAAGGCCGCGAACGAGTTCAATGCCGACTTCACCCGGGCCTTCAATGAGTGGGCGACCAAGTCGCAGACGGCAGGCCAGGCGTTCGGTCATATGCTCGGCGACATGGAACTGCAGGTTGTGGATTTCGTGGCGAGGTGGATTCTCCAGAAGGCAGAAATGTGGGCGATGGATAAGCTCCTGCAGGTCTCGGGGATGGCCACCCAGGTTGCAGTCCAGAAGACCGCAAACGTCGCAATGGTCTCGAGCGACGCCGGTGTTGCCGCGGCGGGAGCGATGGCGTACTACTCCGCGATCAATCCGCCCGAGGCCCCGGCGATGGCTGCGCTGCAGTTCGCCGAGACCATGGCTTACGCCGTCATGGACACCGGCGGCATGATGCCGCACATGGGCTTCGCTTTTAACACCTCGGGGAGCGCCGAGCGGGTGCTCTCGCCATCGCAAACCTCGAACTTCGAAAGTCTGGTCAACAACGGGGGCAGCCGAGTCGCGCATCTCCACCAGACCAACAACTACGGGGGTGCGCCCACCAAGGAGATGCACGAGGCACAGACCGCGCATACCATCAACCGGCTCAAGTCCATGCTTCGCCCGGAGGCCTTCGCATGAGCCTGCCTGTATTTCCGAGCCTGCCTGGCCTCACGTATACCTCATTGAAGGCGCCGGGCTTCAAAACGCTCAACGAAGAGGGGTCGAACGGCTACGAAGTCCGCCTGCCGCAGTATGTGAATCCAATCTGGACCTGGACGCTCATTTTCGATTTCCTGCACGACTTCTTTTGGGGCAGCTTCACGACGGTGAGCGAGCTCCGGACGCTCATGGGCTTTTTCAACGATCAGTACGGCTCGGCCGCGCCGTTCCTTTACACGGATCCGGACGACAATTATGTCGGGCCGGCTTTGGTCTCTGGCTCGCCGAACGCGCCTCTCGCAGAGCTTGCCCTGGTTTCGGATGGGGCTGGCGCCTACTACTCGCCGGTGCAGCGCACGCTCGACGGCGCGAGCTATGAGGACATCACGGACCTCAACGGCGCCATATCGGTGTATCTTGATGGGACGCTGGCCACTGCCGGCAGCGGCGCCAATGAGTACACCCTCGATGGTCCTGGCCTTGCCATCCCTGGTTACTCCTGGCTGGGCATGGTGCTCAAGTGGGGGCCTGGTGCCCCCGCCTGGGCAGCCATGCATGTCTATGCGCTGAATACTGAGATCCTCGACCCCGCCGGTCACATCCAGAAGGCAACGGCGCGGGCCTGGTCTGCCCTTGCCGTGGTTGCCCTCGGCTACGAGATCGTCGATCCGGCCGGGCATATCCAGAAGATCACGACCGCTGGCACGCTGGGCGCTACCATTCCCACCTTCAACGATTCCGGGGGGACCACGAACGACGGCACGGGCGGCACAATGGCGGTCTGGACTGACCAGGGCAGCGCTGGGGGCAGCGCCGGAACCTCGGGGGCCTCAGCCCCTGCATTCAATGACGCCGGCGGCGCCACGCCCGACGGCGCGGGAACGCTGATCTGGGAAGACCAGGGCTACTACGCCGGCCCCGCGGCGCCGGTTACCGCGCAGTTTCACTTCTATTTTCGGGTGCGCTTCGACGCCGACTCACAGGACTTCGAGAAGTTTGCTGGCATCGGCTCCTCGGCCGGCCAGCCACCAGCCGGGCAGGGCGGCGGCTATTGGACCGTCGGCGGCTCAGAATCGCAGAACGGATCCGGGACGCTGGTGCTCCGGACTGCAAGGCCGGTGCCCTCATGAGGCGGACGATCGGCGGCGATGGTTCGGACACGACGGTCGCCACCCAGGCCTACCTGAATTCGACCGACGATCCGATCATCCGCGATCTTATCCTCATCGGGCCGCCCGAGAGCCCCAACGCGCTCTATCTCACCAACCACGAGGCTCCGGTGCTCTACAAGCCCTATGGGCTCTTCAATCCGGCTGTGGTATCGCGCGCCGGCGTTGAGGCGAAGGTGGGGCTTGACGCCCAGGCCCTGGCCATCACCTGGTCGCCTGGGGCCAGCGCGCAGGCTTCCAAAACGGCGAGCACCGCGACGGCATCTCCCTACCAGCTGGCCGCCCAGCATTTTTATGACAACTGGCCGGCGCTGATCCTTCGGTGCTTCATGCCCACGCCCGGCGACGCCGACACTCTGGGCTGCGCAGAGTGGTACGGCGGCCGGGTCCAGAATTGCAAAATCGCGCGCAACAAGTTGATCTTCAATACCAAGAGCTATTTGGACGTGCTCAAGCAAAAGGTGCCCTCGACCGTGGTAGAGGTGACCAACACGCTCGCGTCGACGGCTGCGGTGACCTTGCCACCGGGCGACCCGTCTATTCCGGTTTTCAGCTGCATCCGGCCGTCGACCGAGACCTACATCGTGGCGGACTGTACGTCGCCATCGGCTGGAAGGATCTACTCGGGCGACCTTTTCTCTGGCGGCTACATGGTTTTCCTTTCCGGTCCGGGAGCAACGCTTGCCGGCGCCTGGTCCGCTATCGGCCAGAACGGCGAGTGGACCGACGGCGACGGCAACCACCATTCCGAGTTCGTGATCTACTCGCCTTTGCCCTGGCCGCCCACGCCCGGTGTCGATACGTTCTATGTTTCGACGACGGCGCCGATCAACCTGGGCGACGAGGGATACTCCGGGTTCCCGTTCGTTCCAAATCCAACGCAGGCGGTCTGAGCCATGAAAACGCGGGCCGAGGCAGTCGAAATCGCGCGTTCGTTCATCGGGACGCCTTATGTCCTTGGGGGCCGGATGAAGGGCGCCGGCGTCGATTGCGCCACTTTGCTCGGCTGCTACCTGATTGAGATCGGCACCGCACAGCCGGATCTTTGGGATGGACTCGAGGATCCCTATCGGCACGACTGGTTTTTGCACGGCTCGCACGAGCGCTACCTCCGCGGCCTGGTGCGCTTTGGCGTCGACGGCGCTCGCTCCCTTTGCCTTTGCCGGGCGGACTCGAAAGCTGAGCCGGGCGACCTGGTGCTCTTCCGGGTGATACAGAGCAAAGTCTTCAACCATGGCGCGATTGTGACCTCCTGGCCCCGCGGCGTGCATGCCGGCGTCGACGGCGTGCATGAAATCACCCTCACGACGCATAGGCTCACGGCGTTTCGGCCCATGGAGATCTTTGACCCCTTCGCTAAGATGGAGCCCGCATGACGGTCACTTTCAAAGATCAGGCAGCGCAGCGCCCCACCGCTATGGGTTCGCTTCTGCAGGCCTCGGCGTATGGCGCGACGATCCCGGTTGGGTACGGTCAAACGCAGTCCAACTTGCTCGCCATCTGGGCGGCGAACCTTCGGCAAGGCGGCGCCGGTACCAAAAAGTTCAAGCAACTGAAGAAGGGCATCACTAACTACTGTGAAAACATAGACTTTCTCCTTGGACACAATCCGATCCGCGGCGTGCTCCAGGTGATGAACAATGGGTCGAACGCGCCCCTGGCCTTTCAGGAGCAGTCGTTTGCCGGCGCCGGCGGCCGGCAGTCTTTGACGGTCACGGACCCGAACTTTTACTTCGTGATCGCCGTCACGCTCACCGCGAGCTACAGTTTTTCGGTCGACGATTACGGTGGCCAGGGGCCGCAGACGCTCTCGGGCTCTTGGGAAATCCCGCTCTGGAACGAGCTTGAGGTCGGGCCGGATCCGACCAATCCGATGAGCTACCGGACCTGGCCGTTCTGCTATCGCTGGCAGCAGGGCATGGGCGCCACCGTCTATTTGGACGCCGAGTCGTTCCCGGCCGGCACGGTCAACGTGTATTACGCCCAGCTCACCGCAGCGACCTCGAACCAGCCCCCGATCGCAAGGCTCGCCATGGCCTTCGAGCCCCAGCTCGGCTCGGGCGACGAGTACGCGAACGCCGGCCTTAGCTCTCAGCAGATCGTTTATCCACATTTCGCGGGCCTGCAGAGCTCGGAACTCGACCTCGGGGCCTCGGGCGCGATCCCGCAGCTGAATCCGGAGGTTGCATTTAAGTGGGGGGTGTACTCGAGCGGGGATGCCGATTTTGTGGACATGATCGAGGACATCTATAAGTCGGGCATGGCGCAGGCGGCGATCGCGGCCGAGACCTCCGTGCAGCCCCAGCCGGCGGCGACCCAGATGGAGCGCGGGCTCTCGAGCTACGACCTGCCTGGCACGATCCAGAAGAAGGTCGACGCCAGCGCCACCGTGGGTCTGCCCCCGATGATGTACGACATGCCGAACGCCGCCGGCAATATTCTCATCGCGACGGCCACCGGCTCTGGCACGCTCGGGATCAGCTCGACGAACGGCGAAACCTGGACCAAGGTCTATGGCGACGGGCTCGGCTACCAGGTCTGGTACGCCTATGCGGTCGGGGGTCCGAACACGGTCACCGTCTCCGGCGCGTCGGCTCCCTGGGGCATGGGAATCCTTGAGATCGGCGGGGTAGGCGCTTCCACCGGAAGCACTATCTTCGTTCCGCCAACCACGAGCGGCGCCAGCGCCTCGGCCGGTCCCACAAACACTGCCACCGCCAGCGCAACGGTGGACGGCGGGATGATGGCAGTTAGCGGCGTTTACCCGCCGTTCAACCTCTACGAGAATGTGCACACGGTCCTTGAATGGGGTGGATTTGAGTGGCCTGCTTTGCCAGCCGGTGTCGTGGTCACCGCCATCCAGCCGGTCGTGACCTTTGTTTCGACGCTCACGACTGACAACAGCTCACTGGAGTTCTCTGCCAGCGTCCCATCGGGCTCTTTCCCGCCGCCGCCATTTTCTGGGGTGTGGACCGGCCCCAGCTTCGGCACGACGGCGCCTGCGCTCGAGGCCGCCAGCTTTAATTTTCAGTTCAACGCCACCGTTCAGCTTTCGAACTACTCCGGGAATATGGTGGTCACCCAGGTGGGGTTGCTTGTCTCGTACAGCATTCCCCCGGGCTATCTAGGCGGCGAGACGGTCGACGCCGTGGCGACCTCCTCAAGCGGCCCCGCGCAGGCCTCTAGCAGCGTCGCCGAGGGCCTGCCTGGTTACCTGCTGGCCATCTCGCTTTATCCCGGTGGCGGGGCCTCACCGGTCGCGGACGAGCCCCTGTGGCGCGCGGTGACCCCGGCGAACTTCCCCGGGCGGTCCCCGAGCACATTCCAAATGCAGGAGCGCATCATTCACTCACCTGGTGCGTTCGCGGCTGCGGGAGCAGCTGGCTCGCCGGCTTCGATCTGTCTGCTCGCCATCAAGGCCACCGAGCCGGTGCCCTATCCACGACCGCTCGGGGACTTCGTCGACATCCCGTCCTTTGACCTGGTGCGCGCGCAATGCCGCGCCAACGGCCTCTGGGGCTCGCTCACGATGAATTCGCAGTCGGCGGCGTCGGACTGGATCAAGACGCTCTGCAGCGCTGCCAATGCCGCCCCGGTGTTTCTAGGCGCCAAGTTCTACCTCTATCCCTACTCCGAGGTCTCGGCCGCGGGCAACGGAGCGTTTTACCAGGCGCCCTCGGCCGCCGGGCCCGTCGCCGAGCTCGACGCCGATGCTGGCGACTTCGTACTCTCGGACTGCCCTTCGCTCGATACCGCAGTGCGCATCGATCTGCCGAACGTGCTTCAGATGCAGTGCGTCGACCGCAACGCGAACTATGCCCAGGTCACCGTGCAGACGCCGGATCCGGCCACGCTCGGGCTTTATGGGGTCCGCAAGGATGATCCGGTCACCAACAATGCGGTCCAGGATCCCTCGATCGCGCGCACCATTCTCGGGATCCAAGTGCGGCGCAATCAGTACGGCGGCGATGTGTGGAGCTTCAGAACGACCGCGCGCTGGTCGCTGCTCTCGCCCATGGATCTCGTGACGCTCACCGATGAGCTCCAGGGCATCATCGGGGTCCCGGTCCGAATCACCAGCTACAACGAACAGGACGACGGCAGCTTCGCCGTGACGGCCGAGCCCTTCGTTTACGGGATGTGCGCACCCGCGCTGCTCCCCGCGACCACGCCCGCGCCGACCCCGGTCAATCCCCAGCAAAGCGCCGGCAATGCCAACGCGCCGATCATTTTCGAGCCGACGCCGGGCCTCTATCCCGGCTCGGCCGGCGATGAGATCTGGGTGGTGGTTTCGAGCAACGACGCGAACTATGGCGGCGCGCAGATCTTCGTTTCGACCGATGGCGGCGTGAGCTACAACCCGGCTCCTGGAGGCGCAGACGCGAACTCGAACATCGTGATCGGCTCGGCCGTCACAGGCGAGGTCACTGCCGACTGGCCAGCCGCTGCCGATCCAGACTCGACGAACAACCTCGAGGTCAACCTGGCCGAATCGGACGGGGCGCTTGAGTCCTATTCCACAACGGTTGAAAACAACTTCGAAGTACCGTGCTACGTCGAGGGCGGCGCGCTCATTGTCGACGTGAACGGCACGATCGTGGCTGCAGGCGATCCGCTCCAGGTGAACGTCGCCGGCTCTCCTGTGGGTCTTGCGGGCACCATCGAGGTCGCCGGCTCGGCAGTGGCTTCGCCGAGCGGCGCCGGGTTCGGCTACGAACTCATGAGCTACGCGGTGGCCACGCTCACAGGCCCCAATGCCTACACTCTCGAGGCGACGGGCGTTGGGAACTCCCTGCGCCGTTCGATCTTCCTGGCGCCGAATTCGGGCGGCCCGGGGATCGACCATCCGGCCGGCATGCGCTTCGCCGTGGTGGGCCCGAGCCAGGCGGGAATCCTGAAGATGACCATGCCGCCTGCCTACATCGGCCAGGTGCTCTATTTCAAAATCTGTACGTTCAACACCTTCGGCGCTGCGCTCCAGTCTCTGGCCGATGTGACACCATACATTTACGTGCCCACCGGCGTGCCTGGCGCGGCTTAAGGAGCCAACGATGAGCCTTGCGACGACAGTCAACCTCAACGCCACCACGCCGGCCCCTGCCACCGGCCTGCAGAACGTGGTTTTTGCCGACGACAGCGGCTCGCCAACTGTCAACATCTCAGCCACCGACCCGGTGATGGTGGGCGACTCGGGCTCCGGAGGCAAAGCGGGCAACGTCCCGGCGCCGCCGGCTGGGTCGGCCGCGGCGGGGAAATTTCTCAAGGCGGACGGCACCTTTGCCGTCCCTGCCGGCGCTGGGCTTTTGACGATCAACCCGCAAACGGCGAGCTATGCCGCGCTCTCGACGGACCTCGGCGCCATCATTCAAGAGAACTCATCGTCGGCGGTGACCGTCACGCTGCCAGTCACCTTTTCGACGGGTTTCGCTCTCTGGGTTAAAAACGTCGGGAGCGGGGCATGCACGGTACAGGCGTCAAGCGGGAACATTGACAACAATGCTTCATTTATTCTGAATCAGTGGCAGGCAGCTCAGTTCTACTGGGATGGTTCACTATGGCGAGTTTTAAGCGAATCCTTGGCGGTTTAGTCGTTCTTTGGCCGGCGCTCCTCTGGGGTCAGGTCCAGCAGCCTGCGAACGGCGGAACCGGCAGTAGCACGCCCCCGTCGGCCGGTCAGATCATGGTCGGCCAGTCGACTGGAAAGTACGCGCCTAAAACGGCGACCGGATGCACCATCTCGGCCGCCGGCGTCTTTAGCGGTTGCGGCGGCGGGGGCGGCCTGAACGGCGTAAACGTTCAGACCGGCAGTTACACGGCCGTCTCAGGGGACAATAACAAGGCCATCCTGTTCAACTGCGCGGCGGCTTGCGTACTCACGCTGCCCACCTCTGTGCCTGCCGCGCCGTGGACGATTTTTGTCTCGAATGAGGGCGTTGCGGCGTTTTCCGTGCTCCCCACGAGCGGATCGAGCCTGCTGAGCGCGCTGGGCGTAGCGCTCGGCACCGGCTCGCTGATTCCAGGGATGGGCGTCTCGATTTGGTCAGACAGCACCAACTACCACGTGAACGAAGGCGGGATTATCACCGGGAGCAATGTGGTTCCCACGCTGGTGCAAAGCAAGCTGGTGGCTGACTGCACGAGCGGCGGTCCCCCGTGCACCTCGATCACTCTGACCGCGAACGTGAATCCAGGCGATGCGCTCGTCGTCGAGCTCATGCACAACGACGGCACCGGCACGCCCACAATCAGCGACGCCCAGGGGGACACCTTCACCCTCGCCAACAGCAATCTGCTCTCCGGCGAATTCGATATACAGCAGTTTGTGGCCTGCGGCGCGGTGGGCGGCTCTACGACGGCCACGATCAACGGCGTAACTAACGGCTACAACATCGTGTCGGCTTATGAATTTGCCAACGTCGCTAACTCTTCCTGCATCGATGCCCACACCATAGCCTCAGCGACCCACACTTTTGCCTCTTCGCAAACCCTGTCGACCGGATCGATCACGACGACGGTAGCCAATGACCTGATTTTCGTCTCCGGCAGCAATCGCGGCGCGGGCGTGGCGACCATGACGGAGGCAAACGGCTATATTGCGCTGCAGACCTCCGGATATGTGGATGCGGCGCTTAGCTACACGAGTTTCTACGGGACCAAGGCTGGCGCCGGAAGCCTCTCCGACACGATAACCTTTGTGACGGGCGGCCTCTACAACATGCAGGCTGGGATCCTGGCGCTCAAGCCGACGACGAATTCCACCGCGTTCACAGTGGGCGACATTTTCATCGTCGGACCGGGCGGCAACGTTGTACGCCTGCCCGCAGGGCCCGTCGGCGATCCTCTCACCGGCAACGGCCTTAGTGCGATGCCGAGTTATCAGGCTCCTTCGGTGCCTGCGCAGTACAAGAAATGGTACTGCGGCGACGGCGTCGGCGGAGGAACGGCGGCGCTTGCGACGGGCACCTACGCCACAAATCAGATTTGCCAGAACAAAGACGGGGTGACCTGGACAATCACGGGCGCAACGTGCTCAGTGGACGCGGGGACCGGTACGACCATCACCATCACGGACGGAAGCGGGAACAACCTATTGGCCTCGACTTTGACCTGTGCCAGCGGTTTTGCGACGGCGATCGCCCCCGGAAGTACCACGACGATCAGCTCTGGCGGCTACATCAAATGGACGCCTTCGCCCGACGGCACGGCAAACACTATTACGGTGGAAATCTATGGAACGAAATAAGAAGTGGCTTGCAGGTTTCCTGCTCTTATCTGTCGCGGCTCTCGCGCAGAACGTGGGGCCGGGGCGGCACAGGGTTGCGGTCGCAGCGGGCCCTGCGGTCTGCATCAATTCGCCGGTCTGCGCGTGTGTCGTCGTAGGGTCTCAGCAGCGGGAATTTTGCACCAGCACCCAGTCTGCCTGGCATGCAACGACCAACGGCGCGAACATCACGGTCGAAGCCATCGGCGGCGGCGGCGCGGGTGGGGCATCAGGCTGCTGCCAGTCGAGCGGCGGCGGCGGAGAATACTGCAAGTCCATCTCTGTCAGCTACGCGTCAGGGGCGAACATCACCGTGACCGTGGGCGCAGGCGGTGTTGGGGGTGCGAATGGCGTCACGTCCACGGCTGGCGGCCAGAGCTCCTTCGGCTCCTCAGTGATTGCAAAAGGGGGAGGGGCAGGCGGCCCCGCGGGCACGATTAGCGGCGGAACAGGCGGCACGGGCACCTGCGTAAACGGCGGCAACGGCTTTGGGAACGGGAATCATATCCCCGGTGGCGCTGGGGGCGCTGGCGGCCCGAACGGCGCGGGCGCAAACGGTGGCGCGGCATACGGGCTGTCGAATGCGGTCGGTGCCGGCGGCGGCGGGTCTGGCGGAGGAAGCGCCGGTATTGAATTTGGCGCTGGAGGGGCTAACTACACCGGCAGCGTTACGGGCGGCGCGGCGGGCCTCGTCTCAGCCAACGGAGGGAACGGCGGCGGAGACGCAAACGGCGCTTCAGGCGGCGGCGGCGGCGGTTCCAACACGGGCCTGTATGGCGGAAACGGCGGCGCGGGTCTGGAGTGGGGCGCTTACGGCTCTGGAGGCGGCGCGGGGGGCGCGGGCAGCAACGCAGGCAACTCCGGCGGCAATGGCGGCACGGGCGGCCTGTACGGCGGCGGCGGGGGCGGCGGTGCCTATAGCGCAGGCAGCAGCGGCAATGGCGGCCACGGGATCGTGGTAATCACGTACACTCCATAGGCGCGGCGATGACGAACGGGACGCGAGGCGTGGACGACCGGGCGGAAGTGAAGCGGATCGTGCTGCGGCTTGACGCGTTGCAGGCTGCGCTGGCGAAAGAGCCGCCGCACGCGCTGTGCGAGGGCTGGATCCTGAAACGGCTTGACGACTGCATCGCGCGCATCGAGGCGCTGAAAGTAATGAACCAACGAATGAGGACACTATGAAAATGCGGAACGTTTTGCTCACCCTGTCGGCTTTGCTCATCCTGGCCGGCTTCGCGCCGCGGGCTCAGGCCCAGGCGGCAAATGAAACCCTCACGATCATCGATAGCAGTTGTACGACGGCCCAGCCCTGCGCGCTCGAGCTTTATCGCGCCGCGCTCGCGACGGGCACGACCTCTTGCCCAGCTCCTGGGAGCTCGGCGTACACGGCCCTGACGAGCACGCAGGTGGTCGCCACCGGCATGGTCAATACCGCCTGGACCTACGCAGATTCGACGATCCTTGCTGGCACGACCTACTGCTACTACGCGACCGTAACTCTTGCCTCCGGAGGCGCGGCGTCTCGTCCATCGGCTTTCTTTGAGGCATCGATCCCGTCGCCTGCAGCGCCCACGATCTCGGGCTCGTACGAGGCATCAAGCCCGTTGGCGAGTGCTCCTGCAACGACGCGGGCGGGTGTGACAGGGAGTTCGGCGCCGGTTCAGGCTCCGGCTCCCAAGGCGCCTAGCTTGCCGACGGTCTCAGGGACCTACAACCCGGCGAAACCATAATTGCCGTAGGAGTCTTCTTTTTGAAGGTCAAGGAGCAAACGTGGCATATCGGGGCTTGGACCGCGGGGCAGTCGTCTGCAATTCGTCGGAGGATTGCCCATTGGAAGATAAGGTCAACAAAATGTTGGGAATTATATACGTTGGGGCAGACAAGGAGAATCCTTCAATGAGCTCGCGGCTTTTGCTGGTCGAGGACGCTGTGGCGCGATTCACGAAAAATTCAAATAAAGCTATCTGGCTGCTGGTGAGCCTGCTGGCAGCTGCAGCCATCAACATCGGCCTGCACTTTGTGGGGAAGTGAGCGCGGTTTTTAAAGGGGAAGTGAATGATGAGCAGACTTGTTGACACAGAACTTGGGCAGTTCCGAGAGGTCACCGATGGAACTTCTTGCTCGTTTTTGTTCGAGTGTCCTGATTGTCACGAAATGCTGCCCATGGACGAGGAAATTCTGGCAGGTCGGGCACCGATAGACCATGAATCGCGGGTTCACGGTGCTAGATTCTGCACATTTGCGGGCACACGCGAGTTTGGACGAACACTGGTTGCGACCATGCAATCCCTCATCGTGATGGGATATAAGCCTCATCACGATGAGGGGCAAGATCGCTGGCAAAGCAACGGAAGCAACGGGTACTAGGGACTCAAGTCCCTTTTAAAGGGAATTATATACTTGACTTCCGTGGGCCATGAATCAGCCCCACTGCTCGGCCATTGCGTCAGCAATGCCTGGGTCGGTGATTGAGCGCCGTTGCTGTCGGGTAAGACCGTTCTTGATTCCAGGAGATTCATAATGCACCCTCGGTACTCTTCCATCGACGATGTTGGACGGCTGGAGAAGCGGCAAACCTTTCAGCCAAAGACACGTCCCTTTGATCTCGCCATGCCCGAACTGCCAAGGCTGGATGATCTGATCTGGCTTGCGCCAACGTGTAGACATCAGGCCGATGGGATTTTCGATGGCGATCTTCGGAATATCGGCATTGGCGAAAAGCATGAACAGGTCTATCGCCTGTATTTGCTCGTCCTGCCGATCCTTCCACCATCTAGCGCCGCTAACGGTCAAGTGGGTGCAAGGCGGATGGGCAATCATCATGTCCCACTGGTAGGTGTACGGAAGCAAGGCATCCCAAGCGTCACCTACGATATGGAACTCGCTCCCATCCGCAGCCGGAAGAATATCAAGGGACCACGCATCATGGCCCCGCTCACGAAAGGCGCGTCTGACCGCGCCAGAGAACTCACACGCGATCAGGATTTTCAAGTTTCTTCTCTTTCCGCTTCCGTTTCCCGGCTGCTTTGCTCTTCGGTTTTGGCTTATAGGCCAGTACAACATCGGTTATCTTGTCCAACACTTCGGGCGTTTCTTTCATGCTGTCAACCTCTTGTAAGTCAAACGTTGTCCATCAACTGCGGCGATGAACGAATCCAGCCGAGCCAAGGTGTGATTGGCCACATTGCCAGCGTTCAGCCGGAAGGTGACTTCATTGACGTACCGCGCAACATGCTTTGCGCTGACGTGGTGCCAAGTGCCGTAGACGCCGCGCTTGAGCAATGCCCAAACGGACTCGATACCGTTGGTATGGACTCCCTCACGGCTATACTCGCCCGCGCCGTGGTTTACGGTTGCGTGGCTGTAGAACAGGCCGTCCATACCCTGATAGCCGCTGGCTTCATCAGTCATGACCTGAGAGCCGATCTCCACGTTATCCAGTACAGCGCCTTGCAGAGCCTCTTTATCGGTATTCTCAACTGGAAAGGCAATCGTCCGACCGCCGCGCTCCCGCAGCCCGACAACCGCCGTCTTGCCGACAGAGCCGCGCCCCATTCGGAGTTTCTTCGACTCATGTTTGTTGGCTTCCTTACCGCCTTTTAAAGGTCCATCAGGTGCGCCACTGCGACCGTGACCAGCGTGCTCCTCAACTTGCCGGCCGCCTCGAGGAGTTTATATTCGTCGCTGGCGCGCTTCATTACGATGGGGAGGATGTAGGCGGCCCCGCGCTCTGCTTCCGAGATCAATGGACCCATGTCGATTGTCCTGGCTTGCAGCAGGCGCGCCAGATCGTCTATTTCAGATGCGGTGAGAGTGCTCGGCGGCCCCACTTTCGTTAGCAGCTCATCCATCTCCGGGGTGTGGTAATGGGTCAACTCCTTGATCAGGATGGCCTGGAAGGCGGCTGAGATCGGAACTACGGCCTGATCTACCAACGCCAGTTTGCCTTCAAGCGAGGTCACTCGCAGCGCCACCGCTTCCGCGCCTTTAGTCGCAGCCGCCGCCTTGGCGTGGCTGGCTTTTCTCCCCACCCAGTACAAGGTGGACACGAAAACCAGAGCCGCGCCGAAGATGGCATTCAGCAGCGTGAGCAACTCAGTTTCGTTCAAGGGCCACAAAGGCGGTATCCCTCTCTTCGCGCATTTTATATAACCCATGTTTCCGCGGTGTCTGCGAGGTTCATGGGGATGGTTGGGACCGACCAGAGCAGCCTGGATCCGGAGGGGATTTAGCGGAACAGCCCCAGGAGATAGCAAACGAGCAAGATCAGGAGAATGGTTCCGAGGCCGATGCCGGCGCCGCCACCGCCGCCCCAGCGGCTGTACCCGTAGTAGCCGCCGCCGCCACCGAAGACCAGAAGCAACACGATAATAAGAATGATCAGCATTTGAGCCTCCTGCCCGATTGTACATTCGACCGGGTTTGGGCTAGGCGGCTTGCTCGTTCTCGATCTGGCTGCGCAGCCACAGGCGCTCGAGAATGGCGTCCGGATCCAGGCACTCCTCACGCTGGCGCTCGGCCATGGCGCGCAGGCAAACCGCGCAGTAGACCTGGCCTGGCTCGACGGGGGAGCCGCAGGCGATGCAAGGGTAGGCAACGCGGCCGGTACGACGGGGCTGGGCTTCGCAGTTCATGACCATTCCGGTGCTCCCTTCGCCTGAAAGGTTAGCACGGAATTGTGGAAGTTTGCTAGGCCAGAATTCTCTTAAACGTCACCGCCCAGACCCAGGGGTTGCCCGCCCAGGGGTGGCTCTTACCGTTGATCGCGTCCCATAGCTCGGCGAAGCCTTTGCGGTGTTCATCAGGGTCGCCATCCCAACCAGGATGCGGGTGCGTCTCGAACCAGACCCCAACGCCCTCTCCCGCAGCGTCGTTTTCACTGATCTCCTGCAGGCGCTGTGCGCGGACCTCGATCACCTCGAGCAGGATCCGGCTGGCCCAGCGCGGCATGAATAGGGGCGTCACCCAGCCGTCCACCTTTGCGGCGGCCTTCGGTAGCACGTACGCCGGGTCGCAGTTCAGCGTCTGTTCCCCGCCATCGGCCGCATAGTGCAGGTGCATCGTGGAGAGGCCGGCCCCAGTCCATGTCCCTGTCCAGGTCTCCCGGACCCACAAGCGATCGCCTTCCTGGCCGTAAGGGCAACGGCCGTACCAGGCCATCAGGTCACGCCGCGCACCCTCCCAGTTATTAGGCTCGCCGGCGAACGGCCGGTAGACGCTCCTGGTGCCCACCGGTGGCTGTGGCTTAATGACACGTCTGGTCTGGCTCTTTCGATCCTCGAGGATGGCGCGCACCATCGGCCCGGAGAACAGGATGGGCCGTTCGCTCACCGCCCTCTCTGCGGTGCGCTCAATTGACAGCACGGCCGGCTGCCACTTCTTTTTGGTGGAACTCCCGGAGGTTGCTAGGCGTGCCCTTCGGCTTCGCTGGCTTCGCCCCCTTGCCACGTTTGGCCGGTCCGGTGTCCTTCGGTGGCTCGGCTTCGCCCGTGGCCTCCTGGAGGCCCGGCGTCGCTGGCATGGTGGTCTCTGGGGCAGATTCCCCAGGTTCCGGGGCCTCGAGGGGCAGCTCGCCGGTCTCGGCCACCGGCCCCTCGTCCGGCTTGCCGGCTGGGAACGTCATGTAGACCTCTTCACCGGCCATTTCGCCAGCCCAGGCCCAGAACTCCCGCGCGAACGAGAGGTAGAGCTTGAACTGCAGCTCGACCTCGGGCTCATCGGGCTTGCCGACGCGGGTCACCTTGAAACCGCGCAGCGACGCCGAGGCGATCTTGACGGCGCGCTTGGTGAACATCTCGCCATCTTTTTTCTCGTTCGTGAAGGCGATCGCCAGGTCGCTCATCTCCTGGACCTCGGGCTCGACGTCCGAGTACTTTTTCGAGACGTCCTCGTAGGCGCGCGCCACCCAATCAGGCAGGGTGCCCATGGACTCGCCGGTGAGGGGCATGCGCATCTGGACGACGATGCGGCCGTTCGAGCTCTGTTTGGTCACGCTGCCGAGCAGCACGCGCTGGAGGCCTGCGGATAAGATCCCGTTGGTTTTCATGGATTGTCCTTTCGGGTTGTGGAACAACTTGAGTCGAAGGGTAGTTTATGCTGACCATCGCCAGAAAAGCCAGTACTTTTTTCCACAATCTGGATCTGGCCGCCGGTGGCGATGGCTCTGTCGCGATGGATGGAACAGACGTCGATCGTGTCATTCAGGCGCTTCAGGCCGCCTCCGGCGTCGCGCAGGCCCCAATAGGGCGGACTGGTGACCACGCAGTCGATCGACTCGGCCGGCATTTCGGCCAGCACATCGAGGACGTGGCCCTGGCGGATATCGATCACACTCACGCCCGTCCTGCTTTCACCAACTCTAGGAACTCTGTCAATTCCCGGTGGATGTCCCTCATGGTTTCGAGGTCGGCCGGCGTGGTTTCGCCGCCCGCGGAGAGCTCGGCCATGACCCGAAACAGGATCATGTACGCGCCGCCGTAAAAAGCCCGGCGCATTTCCAGCTTCTGGATGGCCGGCGCGTCAGGCCGGAGCGTCATGCGCACGAACTCGTTCCATTGTTCGAGCACCAACATTCTGCGCGTCATAAAAGGCTCCCCTGGGCGATCCGGATCACGATCACGGTTCTGGGGTTGGTGCGGTCGATCCGCCGGTACCCGTGGATCTCCGCCACCCTTTTGTCGTCGTCAATTGCCCCGCAGCCGTGCTGCTCGGCCAGGGAGTCGAGGATACACTTGGCGAAATTGTCGACGTCATGGATCCGGGCATCCTGGAGGAACACGACGTAGCTGATCGAGTAGTCCTCAGCCCGCAGCTGCTCCCCGCGGGCGAACACGGCCACGTCTCGGAACCAGGCTTTTGCCTTGGCGGTAAGGTACCAGAGCGCGACCGGCTTCCGGCCGCGCGCAGAAACGATGCGGTACTTTTTGTATTCGTTCACGCTCGGCGGGATGCCGGGCACTTCAATGCGCAGCTCGTTCATAGGCTCTCGACTCTCGCGGGCGTGATGCCCCGTTTTTTGGCTCGTTCCAGGATCAGCAGGCAGCGGTCGACGTCGATCAATGGCCCACCCTCGATTAACTCGTATTGCCGGCAGGAGTCAAGCGCAAGCGCCCACGCGGCAGCGTCGGCCGCCGCCTGGCATTCCCGTGGCGTGCGCGGCATCCTGGGCGCCGGCTCGATCGCCTTGATGCTCACCGCGCCTCCGGGAACTGCCTGTGCTCGACGCCATCGAGCAGCGCGCCGGCGGCTTTTTTGCCGATCCGGCGGGCAACCCATACCCGATCGTTGCTTCCGGCGTTCAGTTGAATGACGTCGCCAGCAGTCTGGACGGCCGGTATCTCGATCCATTCGCCCTGTTGCTTAAAGAAAAATGGCACGCCGGCTGCCTTGCATTGATCGCGCAGGCTCCGGGCCCAGTCCGGGTGCATGGGCCGCGCCTGGGGTCCGCTTTCGCCGCCGCAGATTACCCAATTGAGGCCTTCGCCGAGCCGTTCGTTGAGTGATGTATGAGAGCAGGTTTCGCCGCATTTTGGACACGAAAACCCGTAATCGTCCGGGTCTGGTTCGTCGCGCATTGCAGCGCCCTCTAGACCGCGCCAACCACATTCGCATTCCAGGCCCTCTTCACCCCACTGAGCCAAAGAAACCGGCCCCAGCAGCGGCTCGGCCGAAATGAAGCGCACGGCCGCCGGCGTCTTCAGCAGCAGCGGGATCCGCTCATCGGCCGCGGCCTGGTTTTCGACGCTCACGCCCAGCCAGACGTTCGGAAGCGGCCCCGCGTTGATTAGATCCTCGATGGCTCCAGTTGCGCATGGCGAAGCCTTGGGCGAATCCCACCAATCCGTGCGCGCCATGGCGAGAGAGACGCTGGCGGCTCGCGTGTCGAGCCTGTAGCAGTACTCGAGCATGCGCTCGGGGCGCTTCGTGAGGATCTGGAAAGTGTGTTGCTCGGCCAGCGCCATCACGGCAAAAATGCGATCGATCAACTCATCGCTCACGCCGGGGTGAAAGAGGTCGCTCATGGAGTTCACGAAGACTCGCCGCGGCCGGCGCCAGGAGAGCGGTTGGAGCAGCTGCCTGGTCTCGACGATCTTGCCGGTCCATTGCGCGTGACCGTTTGTCATGACTGCGAGCCCTGAGTACACGCTGGGCTTGCCCTGGCTGAAGCGTCCAGCGATGCCCTCGGCGTAGCAGTGCCGGCAGCCCTCGCTCACCCGGCTGCAGCCCAGGATGGGGTTCCAGCTGGCGTCCGTCCATTCGATCTTTGTTTTGGAGCTCACGCGATGGCCTCCTGACGCGGGGCCGGCCTGGTGCCCACGTAGGACGGCCACTTCCTCCGGATCTCTTCGTCGGTGAAGCCACGCTCGTCGGCGATGCGCCAGAACTCCTCGATCCGTTCCCGGTCGGCCCGGGCCTGGGCGCTGTTCTGGCTGGCTTCGTCGCGTGCCCTGAGTATCCGGCTCTTCAGGTCGGCCGGCCTGGGCATCGTCGAGCCTCGGGGCATCAGGCTGCCCTGGGTGGGCTCTGTATCGTTCCACCAGCCGGACAGGGCCGCGGATACCTCATCCCTCGAGAAAGCCTGCAGGACGTCCTGCCAGGCGGCGCTGGCGAGCGGATCCTCGCGGCGTCCGGCCGCGGCGCAGGCTTTCTTGTAAATCGCGAGCAGCTGTTTTTCAGTCATCGGAAACTCCGTAGAGAAAGGCTCTTTCGGTCGCGTCCATGCCAGCATCTTGCTTCCAGCCACCATCCTGCAACCAGAAATTCCACTTTTGCGGGCCCGCATTGCGCATGCGCTCCAACAGGCGCCTGGTGGCCTCCGCGAGCGAACAGCCCTCATCCTTGGCCAGCAGTTCGATTGTGTCGCCGGTTTTGACCTTGAGGGCGTAGCCGGCCGGAATGCTGGCCTGTTGAAGCACGAAGCCGGCGTACTGCAAAATCGTCATCCCCTCCGGGATGTTGGCTTCGGGGTCTTGGTTGAAATCGTCGGGCTCGAACGAGGGGCGCGTTCCCCTTGCCTCTGCCTCTGCATCTGCCTCTGCCTCTGCCTGTGTGACATCGTTGGACAAAATTGGACTGTCTCGGACAAGTTGGACCGGTGGAGACGTTTTTGACCGTTTTCGCTGGTCGCGTTTTCGGTCGCGGAAATAGGCCCGCCGGCTCTCCTCATCGACCAGGTTTCGGTAGTGATCGTAGTTGACGATCTGCCATCCCCAGGTACGATGTGAATCGAGGCGAAGGAGACGCCGCCCCTGCTCCTCAATCGATCGGCTTAATGGGTCGGGCTTTGAAAGCTCTTCGATTGCGTGTTTTACGATCTCCTGGGGAACGTTTGTGCGGCGGCTGATGGCATCCACGGTCATGTCGACCACGCCTTCACGGTCGGCCAAAACAAGAAAGTCCATGAACATGTGCCGGACCGCGTAGTCTCGTGCGATGCTCGAATCAAAGATTTGGGAGAAGACTTTAGCAAACATTTTGCCAACGCTAGTCGGGTGGTCTGGGAATGTCAAGGACATTTAGCGGTGGAATTCACAGGCTTATGTGGAAACTGTGGAAGGCTCAGGCTTAACTACTCGCCGGGCTCCTTCGCGCGGCCCGCGCTTGGGTTGGCTCATGATCCGGATCCGCTCGAGCAGGTCGGCTGGCTGGCATTCGCGCAACACTGCGATGGCCTCCGGAGGGCAGCTTTCGGCTCTATCAACCAGCAACAGCACGGGAACATCGGGGCGCGCCCGTTTGAGCCGCGGGACCAACCACGCGCCGTCGACCACATGCGGGCAATCGTTCACTAAAACCAGGTCTATGCTCTGCGGTGCGATATAGGCCTTGAGCGCCTCGGCGGTGTTCCTGGCGGCGATGACTCTGTAAGCGTAAGTCACCAGCAGAAACCGACGCTCTGCAAGCGTTTGCTCATCCTGATCAACCAAAAGAATAACGCGTTTCGGCCTCATGCTTCGCCTTTCAGCGCGGCCTCGACGGCGTCCAGGGCGGCTTCGG
>Ga0208188_1000402_pt1 | contig 29967 bp, 28 predicted proteins | sample June2015DPH_8_50_FD_184698 | JGI IMG/M metagenome (GOLD analysis project Ga0208188, IMG submission 184698) | Peatland microbial communities from SPRUCE experiment site at the Marcell Experimental Forest, Minnesota, USA - June2015DPH_8_40... | ecosystem: Environmental > Terrestrial > Soil >...
TGTCTTAAATATGCCTCTTTTCCTATGATAGAAGAAACATTGTTTCGGGAGGGAGAGGCCGTCTTCTAATTGGAGTTTTGCACCCGTTTGACAACCTGGTCCAAGAATGATGATGAACTTGCGATTGGCGACACAGTAAATGTGATCCCGTTTAGGAAAATAGTGTACTGAAATCATTCTGCCTCCCAACTTCATTCTCGAGGAGGGCATCATGGGCAAAGCGAAAGCCTGCAAGGGCGGAAAGAATCAGCTGCAAGTAATTCATCCCCGTGCGGCAGGAATTGACGTGGGTTCCAAATTTCATGTTGTGGCGGTGTCCGCGGAATACGATCCCGATCCCGTACGCAAATTCAACAGCTTTACCACAGACCTGCATCGCCTTGCCGATTGGCTCAAGGCCGTCGGGGTTACCACCATCGCAATGGAATCTACCGGTGTATATTGGATTCCGGTCTTTGAGATTTTAGAATCAAGAGGTTTTGACGTCATTTTGGTCAATGCCCGCGAAGCAAAGCGGGTTCCTGGGCGCAAGACGGATATAAAGGATGCCCAGTGGCTTCAGCAACTGCACCAGTACGGCCTTCTATCCGCAAGCTTCCGCCCCGGCGAAAAGATTGCAAGCCTGCGTTCCTATTTGCGCCACCGGGAACGGCTCACGGAATACGCCGCCGCTCATATCCAGCATATGCAGAAGGCGCTCATGCAGATGAACCTGCAGTTGCAGCACGTTGTAAGTGACATTACTGGTGATACGGGCATGAGGATTATCCGGGCAATTATTGAAGGAGAACGCTCAGCCACAAAGCTGGCCTCTTACCGGGACCCCCACTGCAAGCAATCGGAGAAAACGATCTCGGCCGCATTGACGGGCAACTATCGCCCCGAGCACGTCTTCTCGCTCAAGCAGGCTGTTGCCTTGTATGATTTCTATCAGAAGCAGATCAAGGAGTGTGATCAAGAAATCGAGAAGGCGCTTGCGGCATTAAACAGCGATAAGAATCCTCCGTCGGAGCCTCTCCCCAAAGCCCGTCGTACGCAAAAGCAGAAAAATGAACCGGGGGTCCCCATTCGCGAGATGCTCTACACGCTCACGGGCGTGGACTCGACTCAAATCAACGGCATTGGTCCCTACACGACCCTGCGCCTGGTCGCAGAATGTGGCACCGATATGGCAAAGTGGCCGACATCGAAGCACTTTACGTCCTGGCTCACCCTTTCACCGGGCAATAAGATCTCCGGAGGGAAGGTTCTGTCAAGCAGAACCCGCCGAACCAAGAACCGAGCGACGACATTGCTGCGCATTGCCGCGGTCAATATCGGCAAGACGCAAACTGCGCTGGGCGCGTTCTATCGGCGATTGGCGGCAAGGGTTGGAAAAGCAAAGGCCGTAACCGCAACGGCTCGGAAGCTGGCCGTCTTGTTCTACACGCTCATGAGGTACGGAAAGGCGTATGTGGAACCCGGAGCAGACTATTATGAGCGGCAGTATAGAGAAAGAGTCCTACGTGCCTTATCCCGAAAAGCAGCAGCGTTGGGATACCGCTTGGCTCAGAAGCAGGAAACCTCGCCCGTCACAGGGAATGTTTCTTAGGAAATGAATATGAGTATCGGATTTTCACTTTTAGGCGCTTAAATCCTCAATCTGTGCTGTTTCTCTCGGAAGATTCCTTCGTGTCCGTGTCTCATTAGTGCTCTTCGTGACCCCAAACTTTCCCCACCCAGGGCCACAGGGTTTTACAGCCCTCGAGTACCGGGCCGCCTGATACTAAGTAGCGTTAAAGAGGCCATGATAACTCCAGGCTCTGCCAGGTGGGGAAAAGTTTGCCCCGCACCCGGCAGGATTTCGGCTACACGCGCAAGCGCGTGTGGCCGAGCGCTCGGCGCTATCGGCGACTGGCCGAAGGCCGCCGCCGAAGCGCCAAACTGAGCCGCGTAGCGGCGAGGGGGTGTGGGGGGCGTAGCTCCCCGCGCTTTTCAAAAACATTACTTGATACTTTCTTGAACGCAATTTGGTATGAACAGTTCCCCAACCTATAAGAGTCCAAAATATTCTTGCCAAATCGAAATGGCACAGTAATATAATTTCCGCATATTACGGATGAAGCATCCCCTGCGCGTGCGTCCCGAAACGAATCCAAATAATGCTCAAAGCTTTATCCTCTTAATTCAATGGAACCAGAGATCCTGCTGAGTATTCGGATCGAATTGGGTCCTCTGCCCTGTCACCCTAGATTAGCGTCCATCCGGAAACTCCGGATGGAACAATAGCAGTTTCCGATTCGAAAAGGAGGCATTTTTCGTACTGGTAAGGAAATCGAGGGGTTGTGCGGAGGCGTACTTGGGTACGCCGCACAAGCAAGCCCGAAGATTGACGCCGCCAGGACGGAAAAGGACCCTTTCCGGATGGAAACTAGATTAGAGGCTATGCAAAATGCCACCTCCGGTTGTTATCACGGTTGCCCGCGAACTTGGCAGCGGCGGATCTTACATCGGTAAACAGGTCGCAAGGCGGCTGGGTTATGCCTATATAGACCGGGAGATCCTCCAGCAGGCTGCCAGAGAGCTCGGCTTGGAAGAAACTGAGATCGAGGACAGGGAAGAGCGCGTACAAAGCTTCTGGGATAAACTCATTTCCGTTTTTGCCCTGGGGGGCGTGGATGGCATTTACACTCCGCCGCCGCGTTGGGTTTCGGATGAACAACTGGTCGAAACCGAGCAGCGGTTGATCTGCGAATTAGCCGTCAAGGGACCCTGTGTCATGGTTGGCCGTGGCGGATTCCACCTTCTTCGCGGGCGGGCAAAATTGCTGAATGTGTTTGTTCATGCGCCCATCAGCTTTCGTATACAAAGGGTCATGAGCGTATATGGGGCCAATAGCAAGGGGGAGGCAGCCGGGATGATCGATCGCTCCGACCAGGAGCGGGCCCGCTATATTAAGTTTTGCACCGGCTTTGATCAGTTTGATGCCCGCAATTACCACATAACGATCGACACGGGGCTGGTCGATTTCACCACGGCCGAAGAAATGGTCGCATCTCTAGCCGCCGGCCTGAGGGAAGAGGGGGATTGGCCCTGGGTAAACGACCCGGTCTGACACCGTGAAATTTTTTGTGCTGGCATCCGGCGCCCCTGTTCATTTGAAAGGGGGTTTTTGTACTTCTTTCAAAAGGGAAAGGGCGTGAGCGCCAATAATAATCCTGCTCTTACTCAAGCCGAATGGAAACCGCGTGCGAACCCCTGGCTGATCGCCTTTGCGGTGATGCTGGCCACCTTCCTCGAAGTACTTGACACATCGGTCGCCAATGTCGCCCTGCCTCACATTGCCGGGAACCTCTCGGCCGGCACCGATGAGGCGACCTGGGTTTTGACCAGCTATCTGGTTTCCAATGCAATCGTGCTGCCGATGACCGGCTGGCTTGCCGTTCGTTTCGGACGCAAACGATTCCTTATGACCTGCATCGCCACATTTTCCGTTGCATCGGCCTTATGCGGAGCGGCCCCGACGCTTTGGGCGCTCATTCTGGCCAGAGTTTTCCAGGGTGCGGCCGGTGGAGCTCTTCAGCCGATCTCCCAGGCTATCCTCCTGGAAAGCTTCCCCCCGGCAAAACGCGGTGTGGCCATGGCTATTTTCGCCATGGGCGTTGTGGTTGCGCCGATAATCGGCCCCACTCTGGGCGGCTGGATAACGGACAATTATTCCTGGCGATGGATCTTTTATATCAATCTGCCAATCGGCATCCTTGCTTTTTACATGTGCCGGATGTCCATCGAGGACCCGCCCTACCTGATTTCCGCCCGGCAATCGACTACGGCCCGGATCGATTACTTCGGCTTCTCGCTCATGGCAATCTGGCTGGCCACCCTCCAGATTATCCTGGATAAGGGACAGCAGGACGACTGGTTTGCCGCTCAATGGATTCGGTGGGCGGCTGCAATCTCTTTCGTTGCGATGGTTTGTTTCATTATCTGGGAAATTCGGCAGAAACAGCCCGTTGTCAATCTCAGGGTGCTGAAAAACCGCAACTTTGCCATGGGCACGGCTTTGATGACTCTCCTTGGCGTAGTGCTATACAGCACAATCACCCTTCAGCCCCTTTTTTTGCAGAACCTGATGGGATATTCGGCTATGGACAGCGGAATGGCCCTTAGTCCCCGTGGCATCGGCGCGATATTGGCAATATTTTTCGTGGGGAAGGTGATCGGGAAATTGGACAGCCGAATCCTGATCGCCTGCGGATTCATTACCCTGGCAGGGGTCTCTTATGATCTAAGCGGGCTAAACCTGCAGATGTCACTCGCCAATATAATCGTACCCAATATCATAATGGGGCTGGCGATGGGGTTTATCTTCGTACCTCTGACCACCCTTACGATGGGGGGATTGCCTAATGAGCAGATGGGCAATGCGGCGGGGATTTTCAACCTGATGAGAAACCTCGGAGGCAGTATCGGCATTTCAGCGGTCACTACCATGCTTGCACGAAACGCCCAGGAGCACCAGACGTTCATAGCGGCTCATTTCAACCCGTATAATCCTCAACTCCAGCACTACGCTCACAAGCTCAGTTCGCTTTTCGCCCTGAAAGCTCCCCCCGATTACCTGGACCACAAAACTTACCTGACCCTGTACAATCTGGCGGTCCAACAGTCCACCCTGCTGGCATACATGGACAACTTCCGGCTTCTCGCCTACGTTTGTCTTTTGTGCATCCCCGCTGTCCTGGTCCTAAAGGGGCTGCGCAGCCGCTCAGGACCCGTTGGGGGGCGCTGAGGCATAAGCGCTTAAATAAGCAGGTAACTCATTGAATTTATTCAAAGCCTGCCTGCATATCATCGTCACTCCGGCGAAGGCCGGAGTCCAGTATTTTTAATAAAATCCAACCACTTCTGGACCCCGGCTTTCGCCGGGGTGACGTAGGTGTTTGCTCAATTCCCAAGCTTGAATTAGGTTATGAATTTTAGACTCAGGACACTAGCGGCAATTGCTCATCCTTATTTAAGCGCTTATGGGGCGCTGAGGCCTCCCCCTGCCGCCCCGTCTCGCGGGCGGGCGGGCGGGCTGTCGAGAATGTGCCGCCGCCGCCTTTACTCAGGGCGCGTACAACCCGGCGAAACACCACTCCAAGATTGCCCAGCGACGGGCCGGAGGCACTCAGTCCTCAGTCCTGTCTCCTGAGCCCTCCGTCCTCCGCCCTTCGTTCTAAAGGGTCCTGAGGTTTGCCAGCTCGGTCCTCAGTCCGCAGTCCTCAGTCCTGTCTCCTGAGTCCTCAGTCCTCAGTCCTGCTTCTCTGTTAGGCTACTTCAGGCAAGCCCCGACCGCTTTCAGGCAAACCTCGTAGTCGGGTTCCTTCGCGATTTCGCCTACGATCTCGATATGCCTGATCGTGTTGTCTTTGCCGATCACGAAAACGGCCCTCGCCAGCAAACGGAGTTCCTTGATGAGTACTCCGTAGGCCAAACCGAAATTTGCATCCATGTAGTCGGATAAGGTCGTCACATGAGATACCCCCGCTGCGCCGCACCACCTTTTCTGGGCAAAGGGCAGATCCATGCTGATGGTGAGCACGGCTACCTCATCCCCCAATTTCCCCGCCTCCACATTAAAGCGGCGCGTTTCGACATCGCACACAGGAGTGTCCAGAGAGGGCACGGCCGAAATGACCACTACCTTGCCCTTATATGAAGCAAGTCCCGTCTTGGCAAGACTGTTGTCCACCAGGTTGAAATCCGGGGCTTTATCACCCACCTTCAACGCGGTTCCCACGAGCGTGAGCGGCTTTCCGCGCATAGTCACGGTTCTTTCCATGATTTGTCTCCCTGTAGGTGTGTAATTTTACAGATTTGCAGCGTGAATTGCTCAGCAAGCGGATTTAAGGAGCTTAGGTCCCGGAGTCAAGCCCGCGCCGTTCGGTTTTCCCGGTACAAGTTCAAAGAGGCGAAGAGGCGCAGGGAATTGAGCTGAAAAATCAAAGGTACGTTCACTCAAAAATTCAAATCTTTCCTATCTTGAGTGTATACTACCCGCGCACCGCCATATCCCAATTTCGACATTGATCTGAGCGACTGAAAAGCGGTACGTCTAATCCTGGTTTAACAGCAACCCCCATTTTCCCTCTTGTCAGGAGTCAAAAGCATGGAGCCGGTCATTGCGTTCGCCAACCATAAAGGAGGCGTCGGGAAAACCACGTCGGCAGTGAACATTGCATCGGTCCTGGGAGAAACGGGTAAGCGGGTATTGGTCATGGATATTGACCCCCAGGGAAGCGCCAGCCTGCATTTCGGGGTCAAAGATAAAGGCACGGGGTTCCTGCAAGCCCTGGAAAGATCAGTCGCGGCGCCGGTGCTCCCGACTGCAGTGAGAGGGGTTGATCTTATTCCTTCCGGCCCCGCACTTTCCGAGGCTGAGCAAAGGTTTAGCGGAGTACTCGGCGCCGAACTCCTGGCCCGCTGCCTTGCGCGAACCCAGGGCGACTGGGAGCTGGTAATAATCGATTGCCCACCAGGTCCGGGAATTCTCACCACGAGCGCTCTTCGGGTCAGTCAGCATGTAGTCATTCCAATTGAAACCAATCGGCTCGCACTAAACGGCCTGGATCAAATGATCGAGACGCTGGATTCAGTGCGCAGGAATAACAGCCATCCGGGGATTCTGGGGATAATCGCGTGCCGCGCCAACCCGAGGCGTAGAATTCATAGGCAAATCATGGCTGATTTGGAGAGGCGATTCCCCGGCATAATGGCTCCATGCGTCCGTGAGAATGTTTCGTTGGCGGAGGCGCCGGATCGGGGCAAGCCCATAACCCTGTATGCGCCAGGTTCAAATGGGGCCGAGGACTATCGCCGGGTGACACAATGGCTGTTGGAACGTTTGGGTTGAATCAACCGATACGAAAGGCCGCAAGCTTCGTTGCCCCCGCATTAGGGCTTGTCCGTAAATAAGCCCTTATTCTCTTAGTTCCGGCCCCGCCATTTTCATCCACAAATGCCCGGAAGCAAGGACGACAACGATGGCTACGCACTGGGCCGATAAACTGAAAACCGTGCTCGGGGCCAGCACGCTCTCAACATAGGGGTCGGTGAGGATCATATCTGCGCCCACCTTCGCAAGGACTGCACACCCAACGTAGTTGAGGATCGGATACCTTTCGATGACCAGGCAGAGCAGGTTGCTGGCAAAAAAGACAACGGGAATGCTCACGCCGAGTCCTATGAAGAGCAGGAAGAAGTTCCCCTGGGCTGCACCCGCAACGGCCAGCATATTGTCCAAAGACATGGTGAAGTTTGCAATTACGAGAATTTTTACAGCCTGAGAGGTATTGGAGATCCCTTCATCCACAGCTGTTGCGCCGGTCCTTAAAACGAGAAGAGTCACCGCCAGGTAGAGGACTATGGCGCCGCCCACAATTTTGACGAAGCTATGCTCCAGAAGCTTGCACACGAAAAAAGTAAGCAAGACGCTCAATACAATGGTAATGCAGGCGCCAATCGATAGTGCCCTGATCCGCAGACGCCTGGGGAGAGACCTCAGGGCCACGGCGACTACCATCGCGTTGTCGGCCGATCGGACCAGGTTGATAATGATGACGCTGAAAAGAGCTGATATCCAATTCCAGGTGAAGGATATCGAGCCGAGATTCCCCACTACCACGATTCGCCTCATTTGGTGAAAACGGCTTCCCGTTTGATGGAAAGGGCCTCATGCTGCACCGCTTGAGACCTGAGTCAGAGATCAACTACATAAGTCCCGAGTACTTAGGCCGTCATTCCGGCGGGGCCTGTCCCGGAAGTGTCCAGTCCGGGAGCCGGAATCCAGTATCTTTAATAAAATTCAATCAGTTCTGGACCCAGGCCTTCGCCCGGGTGACGAAGGCGTTGGCTCCATTCCCAAGCTTGAATTATGTTATGAACTTTAGACTCAGGACACTAGAGACCTATTGTTTACGGCTTTCTTTTGGAAGAGCAGCGCCAGCAACGTCCTTCACACCTTCCACAACGTTCACCAGCACATCCCTGACAGCTTTAACAGCCGTATTCCCAATACTTCCCGCTGCTTCGATCGCTCCATTGACGGTTACCTTCGCCAGCTCTTCGGCATTTGATCCCGTCTCTTTTGCCGCTTCAATGATTCCGTCCACAGTCCTGCGGGCGACCTGCCCTACGTCCGCTCCAATCTCGGCAGCTCCGCTGACTGTCCCCCTTATAACCTGTTTGGCGACGGTCAACACATCACCTCCAACATCGCTTACACCCATGATAATCCCTTTTGCCACGCTCTTGGAACTCAGCAAAAGCCCTGTCCCTACTTCCTCCGCCGCTTTGAGGGTCCCTCGCAGCACGTCCTTTGTCACGTTGACGGTTTCATCGGCCACCGATCCCGTAGCCTTAAGGGTATCGGAAACGGTGTTCTTGACCAGGGTGACAATCTGGGCTTCAATCTCGTTGACGCTCTTAAGGCCGCTGAGGACACCATCTTTTACAGTGGACCCCGCCTTACCCAGCGTAGCCTTGATGTCTGTCGCGGGTGTTTTTTCTTCGCTCTTTGCTCCAACATTCATTCCCTGCTCCTTCGCCGCTTTGACGGTCACTTGCAGCACGTCCTTTGGAACGTTGACAGTTTCGGCCTTTTTCGGTCCCTCGGCCTTTTTCGGTCCCTCGGCCTTTTTCGGTCCCTCGGCCTTTTTCGGTCGCTCAGCTTTTTTTTCGGCCATCTCGCACCACCTTTCACAACAGGAGCCAAGGACCTATGGTAGGCATTGTTCCCTGTTTGCTTCGCCTGACTCAGCGTTCCGAGTTTGCCAACGCGTATCAGGGCGCCGCACCCCTGCCTTATCCCGATGCGCCAGGGCAAACAAAAAGGGCAACGGGTGCGGCAATTCTGTTAATTGCGCTGCACATCCATCGTTTTGTAAGAGATACAGAACCGGGTTCAGAGCGTAATACCTGAAGCCACTCCAACTGCCGACTCATTCCGTTATCGAAAATGGCCGCGATAAAATCTCACGGAGAAATTCCTGCGCGGGGAGCATAGGAAATGTACAACATCAACCCCCTTTACAGCGCTATCTTTGGTCCTCACTATAGAGTAATGCTTTTATCAGTTTTGTCATCCTGATTGTTCATTACTTGCCTACCGAGGGATTGAGAAATTGAGGGATTAGTCTAATCCAGATTTGTAAATACCTGATCCGGGGAATTATGCCCTTAGCCTTGATCAATGATGCATTGGTTCCCGGTCTCCCCCGGATCTGAAGAAAGCAACAGCTCATATTCACTCCTGTCCAGTCTTACAAAACTCCTGCACAATGGATAACCGGAACACCTGAACCTTACCACCCCCGCGTCTTTCTTGTATACGTGCATCTTCTGCCCGCATGCGTTGCACACAGGTCTTTTTTTCAGTTCATCCCTTGCATCCATGCCAAATTGCCGCCCACACAAAAGACAGCGGAATCGTTGCTTGCCGTGTCTGGTTTTTCCAAATTTGTAAGTGGCCTCGGAATTACATCGAGGACATTTCATAGGTAATTGATTTGAATGCAGATTTGCTACGTTCGAGACCATTACTTTTCCATGCAATTTCAAGCAAACGAATTATCGGCGGAATGCAACCATCTACCGTGGAGGATAGGATATATCAGGAATATGACACGCATTGCTCAAGATTGTGACAATTGTGTTACGATGTTTGCTGGTGAGGGTGTTACGGTGGCAAATATCCAAGCTGCGTTAAAAAAGTATCAAATAGCCCGGGGTTATTAAGGGCTTCTACGTTGATGTGGCCGGCGTTAATTTTTTAGCGAGCCCCGAATAAAGGCGGATGGCTTCCTCGCCGATCATGCGAGCAGCGGCGCCGGCCGTTATTCCCCCTACAGGCACGGAAACCAGCGGGGTGATGTCGAGAACATCGGCAAGCAACGGAACCCCGGCTGCAAGACCTGTGGCGGCAACCACCGCAAGCATCTCGGAAACGCGCGCCTCATCGTCGATATCCATGCCGTAGAGAAGCGCGATCTCCAAAATGAGATAAAGGTGCATGCGAGTGATGACTGAAGTTCCTCCCACAACGCCCATGAACTGAAATGCATAGCCTAGTCCGGGAAGCAGCATCGGAAGATGAATGAGAGCACCCCCCAGAAAAGAGAGAGGCGTTTGGGCCTCAATAAGCCGCCGCGCCTTTTGCTCGGCAGTCTCTTCAGGATAACTGGTATTAACTGCCTGCACTACCGCTCGGATACGGGCCTTGCGAAGCCGGAGGAAAAAATAGAAAAACTGATCGGCAAGGATGCTTTGCCGGGAGGCTAAATCCTGAGCAGACATTTTATGGCGCCCTCCAAAAGCTGGATTTGGAATTTGTCGATTTTAGAAAAAAGCGCATCTCCGGCAATTCTGCCGTTAAAAGATTTCACAGGCGGCAACGATTGCCGTCCTGCTGTCGTCCTCCATCTCCCGGCCCCCTTCACAGATATTACAAACATGTTTGTTCAGGAGACCTCATCTGCCTGAGGATTCACGGCAGGGCCTGCTCGCTCGGCTATCAGTTCTGCTTTGACCTCGGCGGCAATATCTTCAAAGGATTCCGCGGCTTCCGATATCATCTCTCTTCCCCTTTGAACTAGGCTGAGTCCGGTTTTGATCGTTGCTTTCGCCAAGGGCTTTAGAACCGATGCCGCAACAGGAGCGATCACGGGAGCGAGAATAAGCACCCCTATCCCAAGCAAAATGGGAGTTCCAATTTTGAGTCCATTATCAAAAAGCGCCATCTCTTCTCCTCATTGCAAAAAGTGCAAGGTCAGACTTAATCCACAGCAGCAAGGCGGCAGAACAGGAATTTGCGCCTACGACTTCCCCAATGTAGAGGCTAAAAGTTCTGAGTGGGTGTGTCAACGATGAAATCCAGTATTTTTCATTCCTTACCTACTAATCAGACCACATCGTCTCCTTTGGATGAAATCGTGTCCGGTTTCCAAAGGCCAGGGTCCTTCTTTTTCATCTTGTGCATTGGACTCAACAGGCCCGGCGTCATCGAAAAGTCACGAAAATGTAACCTATCCGGCATCAAGATTATTTACCTTTTGCCGATAGGTACATTGAAATAATGGAAAAGTCACGAAAATGCAACCTGCCTGGCATCAAGGTCATTTATCTTTTACCGATATGTGCATTGAAATATTGGGCTGAAATATCGGCTTGAAAAAATGAACCAAAAATTTTATGGGGTTGTGTTTATGAGATCCATGTCTGGCGAGTTCAACGAATTAGATTCGGAAACGGATGCGTGTTTATCTTTCCGAGCATCCAGCCCAATTCAGAATTTGGCGTCCAGAGGACGGTCGGTGTGTATAGATGAGCTAACTGAGCCTGCTGTGTGCATATCTCCCAAGACGCCGGTTCGGGAAGCGAAAGAAATGCTCGGGGTGGATGAGCCAATAAACGCTCTTGTGGTAGCACTGGCCGAGAAACCGCTCGGCCTGATCAGCAGTCTCCATCTGGACAGGATTTTGAGCAATAGGTTCGGGGTCGCCCTTTATTATCCCAAGCCGGTCTCCCGAGTTATGGATACAAATCCCCTCAGCCTCGATGCCGCCACACCCATCGAGGTTGCCGCCAGCCTTGCGATGCAGCGTGAGAAAGCGAAGATATTCGATCACATCATAGTTACCCGCAATGACTCGCTGATCGGGGTAGTGCCCGTCCCGAAGATGCTTGAGACATTGGCTGCCCTCGAGCACGGGCGGCGGGCACAACTCACCCAACTGACCGAAAGGCTCAGGGAGGAAGTCACTGATCGGGGAAAAGCCGCCATAGCCCTGCAGCGTTCACGGGAAATGCTTAAGAGCGTCATCGAGAGTTTTCCTCATTCGATTTTCTGGAAAGATTCCGACCTGCGCTATCTCGGGTGCAATTCGAATTTCGCCAGGGAAGCGGGGTGCGAAGCAATATCAGATGTCGTTGGCAAAACCGACAAGCATTTAGGGTGGAAAGATAACGAGGCGAGCTTATTTCATGAGTGGGACATGGAGGTGCTAAGGTCGCGCGCGCCCTTGCACCATATGCTGGAGCGCGAATCGGGCGCCCTGTTTTTCGAGATAAGGCGGATTCCCATGTTCGATTCCAAAGGGAATCTCACTGGAGTTCTTGGCGCCCACGAAGACGTCACAGAAAAGGAAATGGCGGCCAGGGCCATTGCGGCCAATCATGCGAAATCGCAATTTCTTGCAAATATGAGTCATGAGATCCGAACGCCCATGAATGGAGTGCTCGGAATGGCCGAACTTCTGCTGGGAACCGACCTTGACACGCAGCAGCGCAAGCTGGCTGAAACGGTCTGCCGGTCCGGAGAGTCGCTTCTTCTGATCCTGAACGATATTCTGGATTTCGCCAAGATCGAAGCAGGTAAGCTTGAGCTTGAACATCTCAATTTCGACTTGCGCAACCACGTCGAAGAATTGATAGAACTCATTGCTGTTAACGCGCACAGAAAGGGACTCGAATTCATCTGCCAGATCGACGACGACATTCCGGCCGACGTGACAGGCGATCCGGGCAGGCTTCGTCAGGTCCTCACCAATCTTATCGGCAATGCTATCAAATTCACCGAGCAGGGCGAGATTTTCGTTCACGTTTTTCTTCGGGAGGAAAATCAGGATGGTATACTGCTAGGCTTTGAGGTCAGGGACACCGGGATTGGAATTCCACCGGAAGCACAATCTAAAATCTTCGAGGCATTCTGCCAGTCAGACCAATCCATGAATCGCAGGTTTGGCGGCACCGGGCTCGGACTTTCCATATCCAGGCAACTCTGCGAAATGATGGGCGGTCACATCGAAGTGGAAAGCAGCCCAGGAAAAGGAAGCAAGTTTCGCTTCACCGTCAAATTGAAAAAACAGCACCCCGGCAAATCCACACATGAGCGTGGTGTGTTTGCAGCTCTGCTGGATTTGCGCCTGCTCATCGTTGATGATAACGAAACAAACCGGGCCGTCTTGCAGAGCCAGCTCGATTCATGGAAAATGTCAAGCGGCTGTGCGGCAAATGGAGAACAGGCCCTGACGATGTTGCGCGATGCGGCCGATAGCGGGAAAGGCTACGATTTAGCCATTCTGGATATGATGATGCCGGGCATGAATGGGCTTGAACTTGCAACTAAAATCAAGAAGGACCCCGACCTTGCGCCGATTGTGCTGGTTATGCTCAGTGGAGACATAGAAAGACGTCCCCATCCCGATGTCGCAGCCTACCTGACCAAGCCAACCCGACCGTCTCAGCTCTACAACGCTATCGTAGATTCGGTTCAGGGCTGTCACCGCACAAAAACAAGCGCTCCCCTCAACCCTTCGGCAGTAAGAGCTGAATTTACGCCAATTCTGCTGGCCGAAGACAATCCCACCAACCAGCAGGTGTGCGTGGCCATGCTAAAGAGACTGGGATGCCGGAGCGTTGACGTTGTATCAAACGGCCTCGAGGCGCTTGAGGCACTCTCACGCATGAACTACGGTCTTGTTCTAATGGACTGCCAGATGCCGGAAATGGATGGGTATGAGGCGACAAGGCGGATTCGGAAAACAGAGATTGAATCCGGGTCTAGATCCCGGATGGCTATAGTGGCGATGACCGCACATGCAATGAGGGGGTCTCAGGAGCAATGCGTCGCTGCCGGAATGGACGGCTATCTGTCCAAGCCATTCAGGCTTCGCCAAATGAAGGCAATCTTGGACCGATGGCTTCAGCGCAAACCCGGCAAGGTTGACGCTATTGAGGAAATTAATGCGCCTGAGGCAGCCCCCCTGAGTGCAGACCCTTCTCAACGCGGCGGAAGAGCCAGGGATAATAAGGATGATAAGTTAATCGACAGGACAGTGCTTAAGAACTTGACTGCGGGCGATATGGAACTGCTTAGAAAAATATTAAGCTCGTTTATTCACTACTCCGACGGTCTTTTTGCACAAACCCAACTCAATGGCGACTGTGAAGCAGCCAGGAGACTGGCCCACAGTCTGAAATCCTCCAGCGCCAACATTGGGGCGATGCAACTGGCCAGGCTTTGCCAGGAGATGGAAACCGCATGTCAAACCCCAAATGGCTTGAGCAGTGATTTGAGGTTAGAACTTCAAGCTGAGTATTGGAAGGTGAAAAGAGCTATTGCGCAAATCCTCTCAGAGGGGATTTAACTGGACGGCCGGTTTTTGCGCCTGTGCGCTGCGCCCGGTGACGGACTGCTCCTGGCGCCCGAGCAGGGCAAACAATCCATTGGACGGCGAACTCGAGGCAGCCTGGCATAAGAATTGCTCGATAGTTTCCCGTAATGTATTCTTTACTTTCGGGACCGTAGTTTCTCGACAAGGCTTCCAGGCGGCAAATGGCACCCTTTCCAGTCTCCAGTGCAGACCTGCCGGAAGTCCCCGCATCCAGGACTTCCGAACCAACCGTAAACGGGGGTCAGAGCTTTGACATGGCCCTCGAAGTGGCGAAGTTGGAGCATTCATTACCACAATCCGGGCCGCAATCGGTTGCTCCGCAACCCCTGGGTGTGTCTCTGTCGGGACACCCTGTCCTATTATCCCAGTCTTTTGTTGCACCTCCGCCATCAGGAACGGATGCCGCCGCAGCTTACCAGAGGCATGCAAAGCCATCGGCCGCGACGGCTCCCATGAGCGACGTCCAGAAGTATAAAGACGACCAGTTGCTTCGCAATCCGGGGGGCCGCAACTATTACCTGGATGAAAAAAAGGTCGTCGCGCCCTCGCAGAAGCAATCCATTTTCGGGCTGGTCGGCAAGGATTTTTCCGGCGTTATCGGCAATATCAAGAATTTTTTCGGCAACATGTTCATGGGTACCACCATTCTTCACAGGAACGAGAAAAATGAAATCGTGCAAGGTCATCAGAAGGGACTGCTCCGGACGGTTGGGGATTTCTTCAAAGACCTAGGGAGCGCCTTGAGTTTCGGCGCATATCATCCGGACACCGCACAGGCCCCGCATGGTTTGAAAGATCGGCTCGTTTATTCAGCATCCAAGCTCAAAGACGCATTTATGGGGGACATCCTCACGGGGGTCCCTGCAAGTGTGAACCACATGGCCAAGAACCTGCTATTGTCGGGTTGGCACCTGGCCGAAGTTTTGCCCGATGCGGCATTAGGAAACTTTGGGCCGGGCCAAAAGCTCACGACGAGCATTTTCGATAACGGCCACGTCGCTATCGAATACCTCACGGACATCATCCCCTCCGGCGATGCCTGGCTTAGAGTCCACGCATCGAATTTGATGGGACTCAAACCCCCGGTTCTCTACAACCTCAAAATGCCTGAGTTTAACACCGGTGACACACGTTGGGAGTACGTGAGAAACACCCCGTTTCGAAAGGCCATTGAAACCATAGGCTCTCTTTTGGCCGACGGCGCCTCCGTCTTTCTCATCGGGCAGACCGGAGTCTCAAGCAATCGGCGAAACCAGATCGAGTAGTCCTTTCTAGGCGAATCGATACTATAATTGCCATATCAAATTGGAATGATTAATTATAGTTAGTCATGGACAGCGAACAAGTCTCAGATATACACCTGGCGTGCCGCCGATGTGAGGAGTGCGGGATAAGGACCGGGGTTAAATCGGATGATGATGACGTGTGCATCCTGCAATGCTCGCACTGCGGGAGAGAATATCCTTTTTACAAATCGCCTCGGGAAGACAGGCGGTTTCGAGCAATGAAAGAGGAGGGCAATGTGCTTTCAGCCCACAACATCTACGACACAATAATCGTTGGGGGGGGCCCGGGAGGACTCACGGCCGGAATTTACTCCCTGAGGGCCGCAATGAAAACGATACTCATCGAGAAAGGCTCTCCCGGCGGACAGATGGCTATCAACAAAGGCATCGAGAACTACCCCGGCTTCATAGATATAAACGGCTTCGAGCTGTCCGAGAGATTTCTCGAGCATGCGAAGTGGTATGGGCTCGAAATCTTGCAGGAGGAGGCAACCGCCATAGAGCCGGGCATCGAGTTTCATTCAGTGCGGCTGGCAAACGGGACAACCCTCAACTCCCACACAATCATCCTTGCGCCCGGCGGGACTTCCCGTGGTCTCGGCGTGCCCGGCGAGGCCGAGAACCTTGGACGCGGTGTATCATATTGCGCAACCTGTGACGGATTTTTTTTCGCAGGCAAGCCGGTGGCTGTCGTAGGCGGCGGTGACACCGCCCTGGAGGAAGCCCTCTACCTGTCCAAAATTGCCAGTGAGGTCCATCTCATCCACCGCCGGGAAGAATTTCGCGCAGGCAGGATATTGCAACAGCGCATAAGCATGGATTCGAAGATAAAAGTAATGTCGAATACAGTAGTGACGAACATTATCTCAGACGGAAACGGGGTAAGCTCGATCATCGTGAAAAACGCCGCACGATTTCAAAGCGAGTTGCATGTAGAGGGCATCTTCATTTTCGTAGGCTTTACCCCAAACCGAAAGCTGGTTCCCGCCGGAGTCAAAATGAGCGCGGCTGGCTTTGTATTGACAGATGAATCCTGCGAGTCAAGTATTCCCGGGATCTTTGCGATTGGCGACCTGAGGCAAAAATATGCCAACCAGATCGTGGTGGCGGCCTCCGACGGGTGTGTATCCGCCCTGGCCGCAGCCCGGTGCGTGGAAATGAGAAAGGCTGGGTTCACGAGTTGCAAATTTGCAGCTTGACGGAACGATTCGGGGCCGTGGCTCCAACCAGCGGCTGTACCCGTTCACAAGGGAGGCAAAAATTTCTCACCGCGCAGGCAATAAATTCTCACCTCAGAGACCAGAGTACGGGCCATAAGGAGAGAAAAGCTTTAACAGGATTAACCCAAGAGGCTTAAATCCCTCAATTCTTCAATTCGTTTTTAATCCCTGAATCCCTGATGCGCACTTGTCACAAAAATGCGACCAACCTGTCACTCTTACGTAATAACTCAGTGGCACACTCATAATAAAGCAATGTCGACGCCGGAACTCCGAGGTATCCACTTTAGGTTTATCGGTTCGCCCGTGGTATTTCAATCGGCTCACCCACGAGAGGGTCAACAGCATGAAACATAGACGGAACCATGTATGCATGACGTTAATGTTGTGCGGGATTATCCTGCTCTCAGTTTTCAACAGCGCGCCCGCCACCACCACGGGTACACAACGGAAGGTCATTCTTTTCGTATGGGACGGTCTCAGACCCGACAGCGTCACACAGAAAACTACGCCAAACCTTTGGGGAATGTCTCGGCAAGGGGTTTTCTTTCATAAGAACCATGCGACCTATCCCACCTTCACTATGATGAACTCCTCATCGTTCAACACGGGGGATTTCCCGGCGAAGACAGGTTTCTACGGCAATTGGCTCTGGCCCGGGCCGAACAGTCTCCAAGGCAACGATTTTTTAAACAAGCCAGTCAAGTATAGTCAGCCGGTATTTACGGAAGACTGGAACATATTGACCTCACTAAACGGGTATTACAACGGGGAACTCTTACTGGTCAAACGCCTGCTTGAAGCTGCGCAGGAGAAAGAGCTCAAGACCTGTATCGTCGGTAAATCGGGCGCCGCCTTCATGTTCGACCTGACACGCAAAGGATGCGGCATCGACGAAAATATGGTATTCCCGGAGTCCCTTGCCATTGAACTCCAGAACAACGGCTATCCCCTCCCCAAGAACACGCCGGTGATGTGGCCCGGCATCACTCTTGCTCCCAATAACGGGAACCCGACTGCTTTCAGCGCCAAATCGTTTCTTTCCGACGGCGTGACCTTGGACCCCACAGCGGGCACGACCAGCATCTTCTACAAAGCCAACCAGTACATGCTCGACACCTACCTGAACTACGTTCTTCCCAATAAGGACCCGGACGTTTCCGTCGTCTGGTTCCGCGATCCCGACTCCACCGAACATTTGTACGGCCCGGGCAGCGCAGCCTACACGGATTCCCTCGCCGCCATGGACACCATGCTCGGCCAGATAGTCACGCGGCTTAAAGCTTTGGAAATCTATGACAATACCGATATCATTGTTGTATCAGACCACGGCCATAGTTCCGTAGCCGGCGACGCCTCGCTCTTTCCTCTTCGGGATATCCGGAGCGGAAAAGTGGTGACGACAGGCACGAACCCCGCTAACGGCTACTCGGTATCCGGCGACGTGCGGATCGCTCAACTTCTCACCGATAACGGCGTAGCGGCAAACGTCTATGACGGTTGGGGCTGCATAAAAGACCCGGTCATGTCCGGTATACTGAAGGATGGCGCCCAGGTCTACCCCATCCGCGAAGATACCGACGGCACGGCGTGCGGCAACGGACCCGGCTACCAATACAACACGAGGAGCTTTCGTGTTCCGTCCCCACCGCCCGAGGATGCTGTGGTCATAGCCGCAAACGGGGGAAGCGATTACCTATATGTGCCGAACAAGAATGTTAACATGGTCAAGGGCATCGTGTCATTTTTGCAGTCGCGCGAAGAATTCGGCGCCATCTTTGTCGACGACAACTACGGCCCCGTCCCTGGAACGTTCAAAATGAGCACTGTCAACCTTGAGCTGCCGGGGAGAAGTCCCGACATCATAGTCAGCTACAATTACAATGAAAACGCAACCGTACAGGGGATGAAGGGGACCGAATACGAAAGCATGCAGGTTTACAGGGGTATGCACGGCTCATTCAGCCCCGTGGATGTGCACAACACCCTGATCGCCTCCGGCCCCGACTTCAAGTCCGGTTTTCACGACCAGGTCCCTTCCGGGAACATCGACGTGGCGCCCACGATCGCCAACCTGCTCAGCCTGAATCTCCCGGATACCGACGGCAGAGTGCTCTATGAGGCCATCAAGAATTCACGCACGAAAGTATGGGTCGCTGTCCCGCGCTCAGTCTTGGCCTCCCAGCCTGTAAAGGGCCTGACCTTTTATAAACCGACGGCTATCATGAACGCCAACTGCATGATCGACCACGGAAAATCAACCTACAAAACAGAGCTTGTCACCTCAACGGTCAAAGATTCGACCGGAAAGAGCGTAACTTATTTCGATTACGCAAAGGCCCTGCGGCAGTGAGGCCAAAAGCAGTGAGCAGTAACGATTGAGCAGAGGTTTGAGCGCCCATCCGCCCAAGGAGAATACGATTACTACGAAGACCTCACTTTACGTCATCCTTACGGTATCCCTGTGCTGCCTGCCGGCTATTGCGACCCATGCATCGGCAGAGCCGCTCTGTATACGGGACATCATAAAGCCGCCGATCAATTTGTCCATCAGTGGGACGTACTATTCGGACCGGGAAAAGGGATTTTCAGTCGATGTCTCACCTGATAGATTCATAAAAGCCTACAGCGATGGAGTGACTATCATCGGGGTCAAAGGCCAAGATACACCCGTTTATTACATCATAGACAAAAACAAAAAAACCGTGTTGCAGGTCTCCCAAACCAACCTGTACAAAACAGGCCTTTTCTTCAACTGGAACAGCATGACAACCCTGGTGGACCTACCCGGCAATACCGCAGTCACGGCTCAGAAGGAAACACAGGATGGTTGTACTATGTACCTTGTCGAAGGCGCTGACGCCGCACTATGCGTAGACGGCAACTATCACATCCCGCTGCGCATGTCGCAAAGGGGCGTAACGGTCGCGCGGGTGGGGTCCGTGAAGCCATTGCACGCGGACCTTAAGGCCACGGCCGATTCTCTGACCCTTACATGCCGGCAGGACCACTACACCTTCTTCGATGTGGACTCTGACATGGCCCCCGACTCGGACTGAGCCCGGACCAGCCCTGAAAAGAATCGCCCCTGAATCAGCGAGATGTCAACTCGGCCCTACCCCGTTCGATTTCTTGTTATACGGCCTATTTCAATCCTTTCTCATTGAAAAATGGCCCGTATTTCTTATCAACGCCTTTAATGTGGTTTTGTAGCCAATCACTCAAAAAATTCATTACTTCTATGGATAGTCCGATCTTACCCTTCGCGAATCCGTCTTTAAACTCAGAAACCTTTGCTACAAAGTCCACATGTTCTTTTTTATGGCTGCTTGCATCAGGATAACCAAATTGATCAAAATACCGCTCTTCCGTTTTAAAGTGTGTCCCTGTGTAGGCAATAAGCCCATTTACGATTTTTGCTAAAGCATCCTTCCCCTTTCCACTGCGCATTGCATCATTGAGTTCATTAATCATATCAACCAGCTTATGATGCTGTTTGTCAATCTCGACTACGTTTACGCTAAGACTGTTACTCCACTGGACTAACGCCATCTCTGTTGCTCCTTTCTAATTTTCATTAATCTGGAACTTCCGCAGATAAGATTCTCTGGCTTCGTTTTGCTTGTGAACCGTTGACGCGATGACCGCATCATAGTTGGATTCAAGAACGCTCACCACATGCTTATCTAAATGATTTTTGCAGCTCAAGCTATTTAGGACGGACATAATATCACTCTTTCTCATAGCGTTTCTATAGGGCCTATCCTCAGCCATGGCAGTAAAAATATCTGCAACTGCGATAACCCTCGACCCCTTATTGATCCTGCCTGCATCCATTTGGATAAATTTACCGAAATTTTTTGATGCATCAATTTCTCCGGTGAAAGTGTTTGCCCGATCAGGTGAAAATTCTCCCTGAAGAACACGAATAGCTGTCGGCAAACACCCGGCGGAAAATGAGGGAAAACTCTACGGGTTCGGTCCGGGCTGGAAAGTCTCTCCCAAAGTTCACGGCCCGGCATCATGCATAAAAGTGGAGATGAGGTTTGCGGCTTATTTTATAATGAGAATAGCGGGGTCCTGAATGTTGCCAACCACTCAGGGAGGCCAAATCGCCGAGACCCTCTTTGGGAGTGGCCTATATACCGTTGGCCACTCCCTCATATTCGGTGCAGAGATTAAAAATCCGAGACTTCCGCGTCATCAAAAGGGATAACCTGCTCCAAACTTGAATTGCTTTTACTCAAAGGGACCGTAGCCTTTCCGTTGCCTGCCCTGAGATGGCCATTTGCTTTCTTTTCGTATGATGCAATAAGCTTCGGCTTTACTGTGCCCTTTTTGGATGCAGCCTTTTTCCGTAATGCTGTGCCGCCCCCGAAGGTTGAATGGCCATTGGCGCCTCCGATAAGGGTTACCAGTTCGGCCACAAATTGTTTCATTTGTTCTGCCTGGGAACTCATTTCCTCAGAGGAGGCGGCGGATTCCTCGGCATTCGCGGAATTACGCTGAACCACATTTTCCATTTCGGTCACGGCTTTACTGATTTGTGTAATACCCTGAGCCTGTTCACCGGATGCTGCCGAGATTTCCCCTATCAATTCTCCCATCTTACCGGAGCTGGTCTGTACCTCGGCGAATTCGGCGTTGGTCCTTTGGACAACTTCAGAGCCTTCCTTTACTTTCTTGACTGTCCCTTCAATCAGATTAGCGGTATTTTTTGCCGCCTCAGCAGCTCTCATAGCCAAATTTCTCACCTCATCCGCAACAACGGCAAATCCCGCTCCGGCCTCACCGGCCCTGGCGGCTTCAACCGCAGCATTAAGCGCCAGCAGGTTCGTTTGAAAGGCGATTTCGTCAATGGTCTTAATGATCTTTGAGGTCTCTTCACTGGCTCTTGAAATCTCCTGCATGGAAGCGGTCAGGTTCGCCATTGATCCGTTGGCTTCACCGACAACCTGCCTGGTCTTGTTCATCAGATCATTGGCCTGATTAGCGTTTGCCGCATTCTGCTTTGTCATCGAGGACATCTCTTCCAAAGAGGAGGAGGTTTCCTCGATGGCCGCCGCCTGCTCGGATGCTCCTTCGGCAAGTTCCTGGCTGGCGCTTGCAACCTGGCTGGAAGCAGCACTAACCTGGTCAGCGCCTTCAGTCAGGCCCTCAATGATGCGCTTGATAGGCCTGGTTATGCTCAGTGTCAAGGCGACACCCAGCAAGATACCCGCCATGAAACCGGCAATCGACAGAACGATCATGAGCGTGCGGCTGGAAACGTATGTACTCGACGCCTCTTCGGACAACAGCTTTGCGTTGCCCTCTTTTTGCGTGGTGAGTTCGGTAAGAGCGTTATCCAGCGCATTTTCTTTTTCCCGCTCAAGCCCCGTGGCGAGATCTCTCGATGCGCTTTTTCCCAAAACATTCTCCTTCAAGGCTAAATCAATCACCTGCTTTCGAACCTGATTGTATGCCTCCCACGATTTTTCCACCTTGCCAAAGAGCTCTTTTCCCTTTTCCGTATGGAAAAGAGGCCTGGCTTTTTCGATGTTTCCCAGATACTTGGCCAGATATGCGTCCGCGTGTTCCACGGTCTTCCGGCGTTCTTCTTCCGACGCGGCATCGATCACGTTCCTTTCATTTCGCTGAAGGTACATCAGATCGATGTTTGCTTGCTTGATATACGATATCCCCAGGAGTTCTCTTTCGTATATCCTGTCAGCCATGTCATTGATGCTGGACATGTTCCTTATTCCAATAAATCCGACGATAACGGCAATAGATGCGACAATCGCAAAAGCACCTATAAACTTCACCTCGATCCTTAAATTACGAAACCATTTCATTGCGTGCTCCTTTCAATTGTGGAATCGTTCACGCTACTTCCTGAAGAAGGTCCAGTTCATCGGTGCTGAGAACCTTGTCAATATTGAGTAAAATTTTTACACTTCCGGCTGTTGTTGCCATTCCAAGGATGTAGTCGGTGTCTAGAGCCGTGCCGAAAGTCGGAGTATCCTGTATATCGACGCCCTTTATATTGATGACTTCCGATACGGAATCCACCACCATCCCGATGTGCAGCTTGCCAGTGGCCGAATCGATCTCGACCACGACGATGCAGGTCCGTTCCGTATATTCGGTGGCATTCATTCCGAACCGGAGCCGCAGATCAATTACGGGAATTACTTTGCCTCTTAGATTGATGACTCCCTTTACGTGCTCCGGTGTTTGCGGAACAGGGGTGATGCGCATCATTCCGATGATCTCCTTTACCTTCAGAATACTGATATCGTATTCCTCCCGATCGATAGAGAAAGTGAGGTATTTACCCTCCCTCTCGAGGCTCGAACCGTTGTTGACTGCTCTGGTTTGCGTCCTCATGAGACCTGAGCCTCCTTCCTTTTGAGTTTTTTATTGGACGGACACGATACCCTGTTCGGCCTTACGCCATAAAATCTGCCGCGTTCGTGTGGAAATTGAGAAGTTCGACAGGAGACAGGGAAATAAGGAGTATCGTTCCACAACAACAGCAACGTCGAAAACGAGACGGGTCTTCGTGGCGCTCTAAATCATACTATTTCCGTATGGTTAATGTATTATTCGGCAACTCGGGGCCGCAACTTTAACAAAAGTTCACAAACGATAATCAGGGGGGGAACCGCTCCCTGCAAAGGATAGCCTGATTCCCCCCGCTCAAGCCGTTAGATAAAGGTGAGAAGTGATTCTAAAAGTTGCCGCCCGGCGTGGGGCAAGGAACGTGCGTTTTTTCGGATTTCCTGCCCGCAGTGAGGAGAACGCGGCTAAGTTATCTGAACCGCTCGTGGATATATAAGATGGCCGTAGTCTTCCGGACCTCTCTCAGCTTCTCAAGGACATAGAGGAACTGCTAGGTCGCCGAGTGCATGTGGTCGAACCGGAGGCCCTGCAATTGACCATGCCGGAACGCATCATGGAGGAGGCCGTACAGTTTTGAAAGAGGGCCGGGTGTGCCTGATCCACCAACGCACTTAGGCTGTCTCGCGAGGGATCGGAGCGCAAATTATTTCCCGGCTCCAGCATCGGTGGGACCCGCAGAACCGAAAGGAGACCCACAATACCTTGGGATAAGCGGGTCGTCCCGCGTAAAAGCCTTCTTGCTAAGTTCTTTTAGCCTCTCATCGCTTTCAAGCCCACGCGGGCGGCATTGATTCACACGATCCGGGTGAAACAGGTAATTCCAATCATCCTTTAAGTTTTTGCAAACCCAGCCGTAATCATCAGAGGCCGCCGATGAAACCTGGTCAAAACCTGCGTGGACGAATCCGATGGGCAAAAGCAAAGTGGACACGACAAGCAACATTGCCGCAGCGATTGGAGTTCTCAAAGAATTCATTTCTTGATTCCCTCGTATGATAAACTTATATAACTCCTTTTTCGAAAAACATGCGCCTGACATGATAAGGCGGCGACCGTGCGCGCAGCCATGGAGAACGCACAGACATTAAACGCAAAGTTAAGCATACGGTTCGCAAATCTCCAGTAAGGGCTTGTCCGCAAGTACAACCTTTGCACTTGCATCCGGCTTTTGGGCGGCTTGGGCCGGCCCTCAATGGCAAAATCCGGCGCAATCCCTAAGAGGCTTATCTACGGACAAACCCTAAATCTTCATGCAAAATGGCGTCCGGGTTTCTTGAACCGTGCAGCACCTATCACTTGAATGTTCCATCTGGAAATTGTATGGTTTTGCGGGGTTTGGGACGGTTTAATACCAAGCTACGCTCAACTCGTGTGCATCCATACCCAGGGTGGCGTCCACAGGGATTGCCTTGCTTCCGCTTCGAGGTGCTCGTTTTATGAAAACCCGCCGTCTCACAGGGGGAGTGACGTGTATCGGGAACTCTTACCCGACAGATTGAAGAAGTTGTGGGAAAGTGTTGAAAAAGGACTGCTTTCCTCCGAAGAGTTCCACAAACGCCAGGAACTCTACACACTGGAGTACCGCAGCGAATGGCAGAATGCACTTCTGCTCAATGGCTTCAACGATTTGCGAGCGAGCATTCTCTCAGAGATCGGCGCCTACACGGGAAATCCGGACATGAAGGAGGTGGAGGCACTGTGCATGCAGGCACTGGCCAGGGTCAAGGGGGAATGGCGTGAAAAAGTCGCCAGCCCCGATAAAGAGTCAGTGGAACTTTTCTACAACCAAAGCCAAGGTATGCTCTACGAGTTGATGTGGTGGCACACCCTCATCGAGGACCTCTCCCCCCTTGCCTACGTGGTCGCGTTACATTTCGCCCGGCTGCATGCATGCGGGAACTATCTCGATTTCGGCTGCGGGGTAGGCTCCGGCGGGCTCCTTTTCGCAAGAAGCGGAATCAACACCACACTTGCCGATATCAGTTCAGCCGCTCTGGACTTCAGTTCGTGGCGATTCTCCAAAAGAGGGCTTTCCGCCCGCCATATCGATTTGAAAGAGTGTGCGCTTCCTGAAAACAGCTTCGACTTTATAACGGCGATGGATGTTTTTGAACACCTGGTGCAACCGGAGAAGACGGTCCGCGATCTCCGGAACGCTCTCAGGCCGGGAGGGTTCCTGTTCGGCCGCTTCCACGCCGAGGCCGATGAAGACCGGCCCCACCATATCACTCTCGATTTCGGCCCCACTCTCGCAGCCCTGGAGTCGCTCGGCTTTTCCAGGGTCTGGCAGGACAGATGGCTTTGGGGGCATGAGGTTTTTCAGGCCAGGTAGCTGCTTTTTATTCCCTCAAAAAAATATCCCGCTACCCCTTTAATCTTTCATATGTTTTTTCAAATTGAGACACCGTGCTTCTAAATGCCTCCAACACTTCCGGGTTAAAGTGATGGAGAATTGTCCTGCCGTCGTCGTCGATAATTATCCTGCACGCCGACCCATGATCAAATGGGGGCTTATAAACCCTCTCATTTCTCAGGGCGTCATAGACATCGGCTATCGTGGTGATTCGGATTTCTTTGTCCATAAGGAAATCAGATATTTGACGGAGTTCGTTTTTCCACCTGTAGAAAATTACAGGCCCTCGACGCCGGATTTTTGAGAGACGGGCAGATCATACCACAGGTAAGTACCTGATTTAGTTGTTGGAAATGTCCAACATCTCAGGATGTCACGTGTACCTGTAAGAAGTGACAGCTGACTTTTGCCTGCTTTTGTTCCATATGATCTCTAACAACATTGGAAAAGGAGAGATCAATATGGCAATGGCATCAGATAGAACCATCATTAATAATAGAGATGAATATCATGATGTCTGTATAAATGAGAATTTATTGACATCACGGACCATACACAGATACGATGATTTGTGTCAGGCATATCGTCTAAGGCATGAGATATTCGCGGAAGTGCTTCATTGGGTACCAACACGTCAGAGCAAGTTAGAGACGGACGATTATGATATTCATTCAGAACATTTTGGCGTTTTCGATAATGATAAACTACTGTGCTATTTGCGGCTTATAACACCTGGGAACCCGTTCATGATTGAAAACGAGTTTAGTAGTCTTATCAGTAAAGATCACATAATTCACAAAACGGATGATACTTGTGAGGTATCCCGACTATGCATATCTTGCCATGCACGTACCAATAGAGTTCCTGTTGGTGCAGATACTTATAGTACCAGCATACTCCTATTTAAAAGTCTATATCATTGGTGCAAAATAAATTGTATTAGGTATGTTTATATTGTAGTAGCACATAAGGTCCTACGGATGCTGAATATGATAGGAGTTCCCTGTACGCCTATTGGACCACCTAAAGTGATGCCTGACGGTATAATAGCTGTAGCAGCAATCATAGACGACATAGACATTGAGATAAAGAATGCCATAAGGAAGCCGAAGGCGTTTCAATGGATCAGTCGAATTCAATCAGACCCAATGAGGCTGCCACTGCCACTGCATGAGGCCTATTTACCGCCTCAAGTTTCTGCATAATGTTATAAATATGGAAATTGACCGTCCTTTCGCTTATATTGAGGATAACCGATATTTCCCAGGAACTTTTCCCCTGCTTCAACCAACCAAGGACCTCCTTTTCCCTGACGGAAATCAGGTCCCCGTTGTCCTGCGGTAATTCAGGGGCATGGATATGGCAAAGGGCTTGGTGCAGGTGGGGGATCAGAAGCTTCAAAATAGCCACAACCCTATCATCATATTTGTCGAAATTACCCGAAAAGGAAAAAAGACTCGCTCTTCTACTATGACCAGGAGTCATTAGGCCATAGGTGTAGCCTTCTTTCAAACCGAAATCTTCGGCAAGAGAAATGAAATTCTTCGGTGGAGTGTTTTTTTTGTAGGTTTCTGACCAGTATTGGGGTCTGAATGCTGTAAAGTTCTCTTTTACAATGACATCAACCTTCTGGAATTCCCTCTCCTCGTATATTTTGAGCCATTCATCGGGATAGCTGATATTAACGATATTATGCGAGCAAATCCTGCCGTCATTATCAAGCTTCGTCAAACCGGTGAAAGCAAAGTCAAAGGGAATTAGGTTATGAATCTTCCTGAAGAGGCTTACAAAATCCTGTTCGCAATCACAGGAGAGACTGGCATGGATGATTTCGAGAAGTGTTGCCGCAGCCCTGCGAGAAAGCAGAAACTCAATTCCCGATATGTTGTCAGGAGGTTCCGAATCCGAGATACTACCGGTCAATCAAGAAAATCAAGTGGTTACGGCAAATAAGCCGTAGCCCTTTTTTGATTTTTGCCATAATTTTGCCAAAATCCACTTTACCCATTGTTCCCTGTTTTCTGGTCGTATGCAGCATTCAAGAGCGAACCGTCTTCTGTCCCCTTGGAATTGGCCACATACCTGGTATAGACTTTTATGATCATCTCAATATCACGATGCCCCATAACACGTGCAACCCATAGTGGATTTTCGCCATAGCTCAGCGCCATTGTGGCAAAAGTATGTCGTGTTTGCTTCATCCCCCGAATGGGCAGCGATGCTTTTGCCAGAGCCGGAATCCAGACCGTCTGTCGCAGATTGGTCAGACGGATTGCGCAGCCATTTGGTGTACAAAAAAAGTACTCGCAGCCAAACTGGTCATAAATCGCTTTTTGGGCTTTAAGCGATTCGAACATAGCGGGGGTAAGTTTGATTGTTCTCCTGCTGAACTTGTTCTTGGTAATTCCCTCAAAACGCTTTCCTTCCGAATCGAGGGTAATTGCCCTGCGAACGTGAAGAAGACCTTTTTCCCAATCGATGTCCTCTGGTTTCATCCCGATCTGCTCACCGGGTCTGAGCCCGGAGCGGAATGCGAAATCAAAATAGGGCTTCCAGTAATCCGGAAGTACCTTTCGCAGCGACATTTGTTCTTCAAGGCTGAATGGCACAATCTTTTCGATTGTGTCTTCTTCAGGAAGTCTCTTGAACCCAAAAAATGGATCGAAGCTGCCGCCCCATCGGAACTTGATTGCTGCCTGCTTACAGATCATCTTCAAAGGAATCAAGTACTTATTAATCGACTTATTACACACTGGTCGCAGCTTGAGCTTCTTTTTGCGAGACCACGAGACAAACTCCTCCAGCGAGTGGGCATTTATTTGGCCAAAGGTCTTTTGCCCGAAGAAAGGGACCAGATAATGTTTAAGGTAGCTCTTATACTCCCACAACGTCCGCCCGGAAATTCTCCCAGAACCTTCAAGCAGCTCAAACCACTCCGGGGCGTACTCTTCAAACGTGATCTCATCAGGACCAGACTTTAGGCCGCGTATCTCTTTTTCACGCTCGTCGAAATACTTCGCTTTCTTGCTTTTCGGAAAAATTTCAACAAACCTGAAAGTCCCGTCTTGGATCGCCACTATGATTCTGTCCAACTGTGCCCGAACCTCTTTTGCATTCTGCTCATTCCAAGGGAGGCCTGAAGTCTCCCTCACCCTTTCGTCCAAATACATAAAATCCACGTAAACCGTTCCATTCACATTGCGGACCGAACCTTCTTTATTGTGGTTCAATCCTGATTTTCTGGCCTTCTCGGCTCGCTTCCTCTGTTTAGGAAAAGCTATAACCTTGGCCTTTGGTTCTTTAGCCATTTTACTGTTCCTCCATATTGCACCTCCTTTCGCTGATTTTCACCGTCTGGCATTATACCAGAACTGAGTGACCACAGCGGCGGTTTAAGGTGTTCTTTTATTAGATATTGATCAGACTCTTTGTCTGTCTTGCTGCGCTGGTTTTTGCTGGGGTGGTGGGTTTCTGGGGGGTGACTTCGGTTTTAGGTTCTGAGCTCATTTGCTCTTTTGCACCCTGAACTTCGGTACCTTCTCCAATCCAGCTTTGAATTTCCGACCATTTGAAAAGAATTTTCTTTGGGGTTGGTTTCAAGTAATGTTTTCCGAGGATAAATTTTTCTTCATGAATAAAGTTGTAAATTGTCTGGACCGCCAGTTTTATACGCTGGCTGAGCTCTTTTACGGTTAAATACTCTTCCATTTTCACATGCTCCTTTAACTTTTTTCATTTCTGTTAGAGGAGGTGAAAGAAAATATTGCAGAGTATCGGCAGATTCGTTATTATGCCTTAGTTATTAATTAGTTATACCTATTTGCCCCATAAATAAAGGTTAATTCCATGAAGAAATGGGTTCCACTTCGTCCTTTTCAGACCAAACCTCCAATCCCACATCCCATAATAGAATGGCTCATAGGTGACATCGAGCAGAGTGGCGATTTAACAAGTCTCAGGCTGTTAAGGGAGTCCAAGATTAGTCACAATATTGCATACTTGAGAAATAGCAAGGTGCTTGCGACAGCACTCAAATTTGCCTACTTCCTTGGATTCAGGAAGCGAGAAATTCTTGGGCTGAGGGTTAAACATGTCCTTGATGCGAACCAAGCGGTCCACAGCGCTATCGTTTTTGACGATGAGACGATAAGTATACCTGGGTCTTTCACGCAGACTGTCATCGACTATTGTTCATACCTAGGAAAGTACCGGAAAAAATTACTGCCCGATTGGCCCTTTTTCTCGGACAGGAAAAGGGATAAACCGTATGACGAAGCAACCATTGTTCGGCATATAAACTACTTTTCAAAGGATTCCGGCTACGATATTACCATTGAAAAAATCCGGCAGTCCGGAATATGCAGGTTCTACGATCTTCTTGGAGCAACCCAACCAGGCCTGTTAACCGGCATGCAATAATGACCCACCTTTGAGGAAAATCGGCGTCCAAAATTGACCCACCGTAGCTGCCCGCTACAATCCTGCTAAAAACTGCAGAACGTAGGGGGTGAATCAAAGGAGATGCT
>Ga0208188_1000405_pt1 | contig 29825 bp, 32 predicted proteins | sample June2015DPH_8_50_FD_184698 | JGI IMG/M metagenome (GOLD analysis project Ga0208188, IMG submission 184698) | Peatland microbial communities from SPRUCE experiment site at the Marcell Experimental Forest, Minnesota, USA - June2015DPH_8_40... | ecosystem: Environmental > Terrestrial > Soil >...
CATAAGCAGCAGCATCAGCAGCATCAGCAGCATAATAAGCAGCATAAGCAGCAGCAACATAAGCAGCACGAGCAGTAGCATCAGCATCAGCACGATTTGTATTAGCTAGCCACGCTTGCGCCCATGCTACCCATGACGGCTCCTCATAGACATGCAGCGCGCACTTGATAGCGAAAGTAACTCGTTGCTCAAGAGTAATAGTAGGGATAGGTATCCGCTTGAGCGTGGTAAGCTTTGTGCACCCTACCCTGGTACCATCGTTAATTGCAACATCACCCTTGGCCTCCCATAGGATCGCGTGGGGGAGTAGGCTAGCCTGGATAGGGTCCATAAGCACAGCTAGCTCAGGGGATACATAAGCGTGGATCACTTGATAGGAACATAGCTCGTAAGTGTCACGGACTGGTAGCTCATGGGTGACATTCTCACCCCATTGAGTTTGGTTGTAAGTTTGAGATTGCAAGCTAGTTAGTTTGTAGAGAGTAGTCATTGTCTTAGGCTCCTATGTAGGGAGGGGTGCGGCTTAGGCACCCCGCCAGAGTTAGTCCTTGCATACCTCTTTAGCGATAAGAACGATGAAGGCAAAGTCAGCAGCAGCAGCATCAGCAGCATAAGCAGCATGAGCAGCAGCACGAGCAGCATCAACAGCATAAGCAGCATGAGCAGCAGCACGAGCAGCATCAACAGCAGCATCAGCACGAGCAGCATCAGCACGAGCAGCATAAGCAGCAGCATAATAATCAGCATCAGCAGCAGCAGCATAATAAGAAGCAGCATCAGCACGAGCAGCATCAGCACGAGCAGCATAAGCAGCAGCATGATAAGCAGCAGCATCAGCAGCAGCATAATAAGAAGCAGCATCAGCATAAGCAGCATAAGCAGCAGCATCAGCAGCATCAGCAGCAGCACGATTTGTGCCGGCTAGCCATGCTTGCGCCCATGCTACCCATGATGGCTCCTTATAGACATGCAGCGCACATTTGATAGCGAAAGTAACTCGTTGCTCAAGAGTAATAGTAGGGATAGGTATCCGCTTGAGCGTGGTAAGCTTTGTGCAGCCTACTTTAGTGCCATCGGTAGTTACAACATCGCCCTTGGCCTCCCATAGGATCGCGTTGGGAAGTAGGCTAGACTGGATAGGGTCCATAAGCACGGCTAGCTCAGGGGATACATAAGCGTGGATCACTTGATAGGAGCATAGCTCGTAAGTGTCACGGACTGGTAGCTCATGGGTGACATTCTCACCCCATTGAGTTTGGTTGTAAGTTTGAGATTGCAAGCTAGTTAGTTTGTAGAGAGTAGTCATTGTCTTAGGCTCCTATGTAGGGAAGTTCAAGTTGGTCTGGCTAAGTTAGTAGCGATTTGAGGTGTTGTCAAGGGCTTTAGGTAGTTTAGCTAAAGTCCGCGATGAGGTAAGGAAGCTGGCGGCCACGGGCACCCGTGGAAGGGCTAAGCGTCCTTAAACGCCCCGCCTGCTTGGTCATAGGCGCGGTGCATCTCGTCGTGTGCGGCCTGTCGAGCCCGATTGTAGGCTGCCTTGGCCGCTGCTTGGTCTTGCTCAAAAAGCTGCTCGCAAGCGAGCTTGGCTTCGGCGACGGTTGCAGCATAAACCCGGTTCGCTTGCTCGCGGGCTTGGTAGCGGGCGGAGTGTGCCGCATCGCGAGCCTGCTTGTATGCGAGCTTGGCTTCCGCGGCAGCGCGGCTGCCCCCCACTGCCTCATAGACTTGCTTGGCTTGGCCGTAAGCCTGCTTAGCTTGGGAGTAGGCTTGCGAGCGTGTTAGATCATGAAGCTGCTTAGCTTGTTTCTCTGCTTGGGAGTAGGCACGCGTGGTGCGTTCAATGGAAGCCTCGACGGCTCGAATACGATCCTTTTCAGCTCGTTTCTCTGCTTGCTTGTAGCGCGCATCCGTTGTGCGGGAGCTATAGAGATAAGCCCGCTGGTTCTCCCGTTGCTGCTTGCGGCTTTCCGTCTCTTGCTGCTGCTCCAATTGCTTCTGTTGGCGCTGCTGTTGTCTTTCTCGATGCGTAGGCATGTTGCGGTTCCTTTAGATAGAGATTTCCCTGTAGGCTTGCCATGCTAGCTTTATTAAACGGTGCACCCCCATTAAAGGAGATGGCTGCTTGAATAGCCACCTCCTTATAAAGGTCAAGGCTTCCGCCTCGTCTACAATTGCTAGGGTCGCCACCGATTGCGTGCAAGCGGTGTAGTAGTCCTCCTTAGCTATTTTATGAGTAGCGAGAATGCTATCATAAATACGCTCAGCCTCATTATACTCGGCTTGCGCCTTGTCTATGAGCCTATTGGTTTGAGCTACTAAAGCCGGGCTTACAGGTTTGCCCCCTTTAGCATACCTAAGATTGGCCGTAGCCCGCTTAAGAGCCATTTTAGCCTTAGGCAACTCGTCTTGCACACGGTTGAGGGCGCGTTTCGCCTCTGCGATATCCATTTTGTCCCCTTTCCGGAAAACAGGTGGCTGCACTAGGTCCAATCAATATTCCCAAGCTAATGGTTACTAGGTAGCAATGCAAGGGAAAAGTGCTCACTTTTTGGTGAACTCGGTGCAATTAGGTCAATTAGGTAATTTGGTTATTCTAGAAGTATTAGTATCTTGGGGGCGGGATGGCCGTTTTAGGCCCGTGGCTCTAGGAGAATGAGCCATGCGTGACTTTTATGTTGCGAGCTTACTAAAAAATAATAAGAACAAGTTGGCGCGCCAGGGAGCGAAATTTTGAGCAGATTGTACAGTCGGAGCCAGAAAGTTTTTGTGTATTATTATTAGATAATAGAGATATATATACCACCTCTCTTTTTCCACAGACAAATTTCCCAATGATTTCAACGGGGTGCCCGTGAACGGACGCGGAACGTAGGTGCTACAATAGTAACTTTAAACCTTCCACCTAAAGTTACATTTTGTCACCCGATTTTCTATCTCTGCGGGGTGCCGGGCCGTCTCGCACGCCAAGCGTGTAGGTACAATCTCGACTAATAGTAGAGCACTATATTAATATATGTGTACTCGACTAAGAGTATTTACTAATAGGTGGATAGTATTAGTGATTACTATTAGTCGAGACTATTAGTGTGCTGCTCACCTAATAGTGGAGCTAGCAGGTGGAAAGGCAGAACATAGTGAGAACTTGGGGTGTTAGGGGAGGTACCGGACGCCGGGGGGTTTGTATCTTTCCCATTCCCCGCAAGTTGCAGCTATTTTTGGTAAGTTCTTGTTTTGTTCCACTACAACTATTTCCATAGTTTTTACCCAGGAAACATCCTTGACGGCGGGCACGAATCAGCTTAGCGGTTGCATAGAACCCAAACTTAAGGACAACTTCGATGACTACCTTTATATCCTTACTTCGTGGACTTGGACTAGTCTTTGTGATATTCTTTTTACGTCCTACAATAGTGTGCATTGTAGGATACTGTACGCATGGCGGCTCTGTCTTCATCATAGTCCCGGTAGTGTTTCTAGGGTTCTGTTTCATAGCAGCTATCAATGTGCTCGCCGTAGCACTTGGCGTATTTGAATAAAGCTAGCCAGCAAGTTCGCTGGGTGCTAACCTACCTCCATCCACCCCAACTAAAGGAGCCTGGAATGCCTACAACCTCTCTCACAGGCACGGTTGCCTCAACCGTCCTCTCTTCCCTCCAGACCTCGAACACCGCATCCACAACCGGCAACGCCAACCTATCCGGCCTCATCGGCAACCTGGCATCGGCCCAAACGCAGGCGGGCCTGGACGCGGGCTGCCGTGCCATCCTGGCTACCCCCAACGCAGGTGCCGTGGGGACTATCGCTGAAGCTATCCTTCAGGTTACGACCCTGGGCGAACCTACTTACATTGCCGACGCCAATATCCGGTCCTTGCTCGTCGCGCAGAAGATCGCGGGCATGCAGGCCATCGCCGCGAGCCAGACGAAAACAAACGGCGTAATCTCCAGCTTCCTTGCGGGTTTGGGCCTCTAGTGCTATCCTATCTGTGCTACCGGCATGGTGCCGGCAGTTGCAGGCAGGAGGCCGCAAAGCATGAAGGCTTAGCAGGAGCGCGCGGATAGCGTGCAAGTTCGGAGTTAGGATTTTTAGACTTGAGGGGCTTGACCGCCCCTTCTTTTTTTGCTACTCTCTTCTAGCCATGGGTTTTGACCCCTTCCCCATGTGCATTAAGTAGCCTCCAAGTTGTGATGCGTTCCCCCCGGCCCTCAGGTCTCCCCCGGCCTGAGGGTTTTTTCTAACCATGTTTAGTGTACACCACACCACGGAAGTGCCATGAGAACTGGAAGGCCCCCGGTACCAGCGGTAGACAGGTTCACCGCCAAGTATAGTATAGACCCTACAACCGGTTGTTGGGTGTGGCTAGCTAACACCAGCAAAGACGGGTATGGTAAGTTCAAGATAAAGGATAAAACTATTAGGGCACATAGGGCTTCTTACGAGCTGTTTGTGTGCGACCCTGGTAAGGCGCAAGTTTTACATAGATGCGACAACAGGCTATGCGTGAACCCAAAGCATTTGTTTTTAGGTACGCATCAGGGTAATATGGATGATATGGTTAGTAAGAAAAGACAAGCTAGGCTAGACACGCATGGCCGAGCATTGCTAACTAAGGAGGACGTTAGGGCGATACATTTGCTGAATAGACAGGGCATTAGCTATGATAAGTTAGCTAAGAAGTATAGCGTGCATAAAAGCACCGTGGCGCTTATAGTACAAGGAAAGCATTGGGTAGATATCTACAGAGAGTTCCATGTTGGTTCATGATGAGGTGCTAGATTTTATCCTACGGGACCCGGTAGCTGCGCACCAATATTTCTTTGCCCATCGCCATAGCGACCTCTCCCCTGAGTGCCATGAAGAAGTTATCCTAGATATCTACGACTTTGACAAGCCTAAGGTACTGGAGATGATGTTCAGGGGATCGGGTAAGTCTACTATACTAGAGGAAGCCTCCGTACTCTTATCCTGCCTCCAAATCATTAAGAACGGCATCATTATTGGCGAGTCTGAAACCCGCGCGGCTGAGCGGCTAACTTCCATCAAGTACGAGTTAGAGACGAATGACAAGCTCCTTGATACCTTCGGTCCCCTTCGTTCCGAGCCTTGGACTAATACGCGTGCCCTTCTTACTAACGGCTGCTATCTACAAGCCTACGGTAGAGGGCAATCCCTCCGGGGTGCCAAACACTTGGATCAACGTCCTAACTTTGCTTTCCTGGACGATATTGAGTCAGAGGAGTCTACTAATACTCCAGAGGCTATTTACAAAACCATGCGTTGGCTTACTGCCACCCTTTATCCTGCTCTTGCAAAAGAGGCTTTCGTTAGGATGGCCGCTACGCCGCTACACCCTAATGCTGCATGTGTGCAACTTGCCAAAGACCCCTCGTTCTTAGTTCATACAATCCCGGTATACTCTTATGTCAACGATACCCTTACATCCTCTTGGCCCGCTCGCTTCCCCCTCGCTCAAGCCCTACAGAAGAAGGAGGAGTACGAGCGCCTTGGCATGGCGCGTGAGTTCGCTCAAGAATACTTATGTGAGGCTGAGCATTCTGAGACGAAAGCTTTTGACGTTACCACTATCAACCTTGTTCCACTCGTCCATACGTTCGAGCCAACTGTTCTCATTGTGGACCCTGCTAGAAGTACAAAAGCTTCATCGTCTCTTACTGGCTATGTCGTCGCCTCCCTTACCAACTCCCGTATTACGGTTTGGGAGGCATTCGGGGGTACACACCGTCCTAGTGACATCATTGATACGATCTTTAGTATCTCACAAAGGTATAACCCTACTTTCATCGGAGTTGAAAGGGATGGGCTTGAGGAGTTTATATTCCAACCTTTGCGTAGTGCAATGGTTGAGCGAGGTATATTCCTACCCATCCAACCAATCAAAGCCCCCAAAAACAAGCTTGAGTTCATCCGCAGCCTTCAACCCTTCATCACTTCCGGCGACCTTGTTTCCGCCAAGCCGCTCCCACAATTAGCAACGCAGCTCCAGAATTTCCCCTCCGGCAAAATTGACGTTCTCAACGCCTTAGCCTATGTTCCTCGCATGTATCCAGGCGAGCCCATATATAAGGGGTTTGATCCCCTTCTCCATACTCTGAATAACCCCTTGGACGAGATACGTCCCTCTGCAAAGGTGATTTATGCCATCAACGCTACTTCGACCGATACTGCCGCGGTGGCAATCGCCTACCATAAATCAAGACTTGTTGTCCTTGATGACGTTGTTATTGAGGGTGCCCCCGCGTCCGCAATCCCGGAGGCCCTATCTTATATCCGGGCGCAAGTCGCTCACCCTGGTTCGCTCGTCATCCCCCGGCCTCTCCAGCTCTACGATACCCTTGGACTAAAGGCGATCTTGCGCTCTCAGGGAGAGGCCCCTTCCATGGGTGCCGATCCCGCTCGTTCTCGTGCCCTCTTGCAAACACAGATCGACACTTCTAAACTCGCGGTTGCCCAGAACGCTCTTTGGACCTTGCGCGCCTTAACTTCTGGCTATGCTTATATGCCCAATACTAAAGAGCCTAAGAAGAATTCTTATGCTACGCTCATGCAAGCAATCGAGGCAGCCCTTCCAATATTCCTTAGCCAGAACGAGGACTTAGCCGCGCACTACACAGTAGACTCAAGATCAGGGGTTAAGCATCTCACATCAAGGCCGGATAGACATGGCTGATAGTAGCATAATTTATCTTGAGGACTACATTGAACCTGAGCACCTGCTAGGTGATGAGGACATAGATGAGCAGCTTGTTAAGCTTTACGAGCGAGCGCGCAAAGCTTTTGAGGATCAGAAAGAGCGCGCTGACGATCTAGCTGACTATTGGGACATTTATAACTGTAAGATAAACGAGCATCAGTTTTACGCTGGTGACTCTAAGGTCTTTGTTCCTCTTGTTAATGCCGCGATCCAAGCAAGGAAAACTCGCTTTGTCAATCAAATCTTCCCCCAATCCAAGCGACACGTTGAAGCCATTACTACGGATGGTACGATACCTGACTCTTTGCTCAGCCTCGCAGAGCACTATATTAGCTCAACTAGACTCCGTACAGAGATTATGCCAGCGCTCTGCGTCAATGGCGACGTGGAGGGCTCTTACCACCTCAGCCTCTCTTGGCGCTCCTTTAGGCGCACTATCAAGAAACGAGTCCGTTCCCCAATAAATCCCCAGTCGGGTGCCACGCAACCTCAAGGTAAAGATGAGGCTATTGTAACCGAGGAGATTCTGGATGGACGCCCAGAGATCGAGGTATTACACGATAGCGATATTGTTATCTTCCCAGCAAGTGCAGACTCTATTGAGGACGCTCTTGAAAGGGGTGGAGGGGTCGCAATTATTAGACGCTACTCTAAGGCTGAGATTGAGAGACTTAAAGACGAGGGAGTATTCGACAAAGAAGCCGGGGAAGACCTTATAGAGTCTTTAGAGGATGTCCGGCAAAAGATACCTGAGAAGAATATAAAGAAGAAGCTTACGGAGAACTTGGGTATAAAGCTAGGTAAGGGAGAGCCGCTAGAGGTTTACGAGGTATGGACGAAACTAAAGCTCAAGGAAGAGTCTCCTGCTCCGGAGTCACAGCCTCATGGAAAGAAGGATACCAAGCCAAAAACATCTCGGAAACTTTGCCAAACTTTTATCAAGGCAGATGGTGTAGCACTTGGGTGCCGGGAAACCATTTATTGGAACAGCAAAGTCCCCATCCTTTCATGCCCAGTCGTCAAAACCGCAGGTGTATTCAAGGGTGACTCACGAGTTAAGTTCTGCGCCGACATGCAGTACAAGGCTAACGATGCTGTCAACATAGCTATGGACTCGGCTATGTACTCGCTCATGCCTATTGTCATGACCGATCCTAACGACAACCCTCGTGTAGCCTCCATGATAATGAGCATGGCAGCTATATGGGAGTGCAACCCTAACTCAACTAAAGTTATCCAGTTCCCCGATCTTTGGGAGAAAGGTTTCGCAATTGCCGCAAGCGCGAAGGATACCATTCTTCAAATACTCTCAGTCACCCCAGCGACTATTACACAGGGTGCGAGCAAAAAGAAGCCAACTCAGGCGGACATTGCCAACGAGCAGATGGTGGATATCCTTACAACGGCTGATGCTGTTACGACTTTGGAGGAAGGGATACTAACTCCCCTCCTTCAATGGTTCATTGATTTGGACTATCAGTTTAGGGACCGCGAGCTTACGATTAAGAAGTACGGCCCCCTTGGTGTTGAAGCCCAGATGGAGGAAGTTGAGCCTCTTCAAATGAACGAACGGGTAGAGTTTCGCTGGTTAGGCGTAGAGGCTGCAAGGAACGCGCAACAGATACAGCAGCAAATAGCTGCTATGAACATTCTACGCGGGGTGCCTCCACAGTTCTATGAGGGTTATACCCTCACTCTCCAGCCCGCTATTGCCCAGCTTATCGAGTCTACATTTGGCCCACGCCTCTCTAGGCAGATATTTAGGCCCTCTGCTCTTACGCAGTCTTTACCGGCTGAGCAAGAGAACCTTATGCTCATGGATGGTTTTCAGGTTCATGTCTCCCCTCTTGACAACGATCAGGAACACCTCCAGTCTCATCTCAACTTCCTCAAGACTGGCGGTCCTATTGCCGACAGCCATGCAACCTTGCGAGCACATATCCAAGAACATATGGTAAGCCTTCAGAAAAAGCAGATGGCTGCCGCACCTGGGGGCCAGCCAGGCACCCCAGGGGGCCAGCAAGGGCGAGGAATGCCAGGCCAGCCCCGGCAGGGGGCAATGCCTGGAAGGCTGCCCACGGGTACGCAATCGCCTCCTGGGGCCATTCCTGCCGATCAAATGAACCCAGCCGCGCGAGCTGCAAGACCACAGCGCGGCGGTTCAGCTTAGGAGGTAGTATGTTACGGTTAGTAACCTTAGCCCTAGTTCTTCTCTTCTCAACTTCGGTGGAAGCAAAGCACCACCATCGTCATGCCCACCATTACCATCACGTTCACCATCATGCTCATTACTTCACTCCCCCCGGACTTAACTTGGTGACTGTTCAAACTGCCGCTAACAAGCAGATCGTAGTTGCCCGCCATCTAGCTACTCGCTTCCAGTCTCTAATCGCCGATTTAACCTCTGCCGGTTATCACCCCCGTTCTATCCATTGCTTCTCTCTTACTGGCCATGTTCGTCACTCTCTACACCATGTGGGTGCCGCTTGTGACTTTGATGGCTCTCTTAGCCGTTCCGCTTTTATGCGTTCCTCTATAGCTAACCGCATCATAGTTAAGAATCGCTTCCGCAACGGTTGTACTTTCTATAGTAGCGGGGTTAGGGACTGCGGCCATGTAGATGAAGGCTTCAACTATCATCGTCCCCATAGGAGGGCTCGCTAAATGGATGCTTCTACTATAGAACGTTTTGAAGAGAAGTCAATACCTGAGCCAAATAGCGGTTGTCATTTATGGATGGGTGCCGTGGATAAGGATGGGTATGGCCAGTTTCAACTACGAACACGAAAGACAGTAAAGGCTCACAGGTTTGCTTATGAACTTCACACAGGGGTAGCGCCAGGTAAGTTAAAAGTTTGTCATTCTTGTGATGTTACTTGTTGCGTTAACCCAAAGCATTTGTTCTTGGGCACAACTAATGACAACAATAAAGATATGGATAAGAAGGGTCGTAGTTATTATAAAGGAAAAGCGCTTATAACTCCAGTGCAAGCAAAAGAAATAAAAAAACTTTATCGTCGTCATTGTCGCACTGATAGGCTTGATGGTATAGAGTGGGCGGAAGAAGTAGCTAAACGATATGGTGTATCCAAAAGTTGTGTATGGCATATTTGGTTAGGTCATACTTGGGGGGAGGTCTAGCATGGTAAGCCTTCCACTTGAGCAGTTTATTGAATCCGAAGAGTGGGTAGGCAAAGAAGGCCGGCTTCCTGATGGCCGCTACAAGTCTACTTGGGACGCTATTGGCGGAGTTTGGAACATAGGACCAGGGCTCACTAATGGTGTTACTCGCGATACGGTAATGACCAAGGAGCAGATAGACCAGGCTTATGCAAAGGAACTAGGACCTTTTGAAGAAGGGGTGCGCAAGTATGTTAAGGTTCCTGTCACGAATAACCAGTTTACAGCTCTTGTTTCGTTCGCTTACAACGTGGGACTTTCTGACTTCCATAGCTCTACTCTTCTTCGTTTACTTAATTCTGGAGAGGCTAACGAAGTTCCCGCTCAACTAAAGCTATGGGTGCATGGCCGCGCTACGGGAAAGAAAGTAATTCCCGGCCTCGAAAACCGGCGCCGGGCTGAGTGTGAGATGTGGAACACGCCGGACGGACCCTCTATGCAGCCGCAAGATTATGTGCCACATTATGACCCAGCTTCCCCCGTACCCAAGGGTGCCGCAACTTTGGAGATGAAGATGAGTAGTCCTAGTACTATGGTAAACGTTCCGCTTAATGCCACTACCGCTATCATCAGCCAGCTCGGGCATAAAGTAGTTACTGCTACCCAAGGGGGACTTATCGCAATTATCGCCTATGTTTTTACACACTTTAATAGTGTGTGGGACTTACTTAGCTTGAACTCTTCTACTATATCCGTGTATGCTGCTACCGCTATAGTAGGTGGTATTGAGTGGTACAAGCATACATGGGTGCAGAACTCTAATGAAACAACAGCAGCTATCATAGATAGCTTGGAGGCTAAACTTAAGGAACTAGAGCATTGACGGGTGCTTTGCGGCTCCCCCGTCAAGGACCGGGCTGTTATTGAGTGCTAGTAGCTTAGGCTTCTTTCGTAGCTCTAACAGTCCGGTCCACTAACATAAAGGTAGTACCATGGTAGATGTACCTCGTTCAAGCATTGATCCCGTTAAGGTCATAACTGAGCATGACTTACTTAAGTGGGTGGGAACTGCTTTAACAGCCTTGATAGTGCCCCTTATGTTTTGGGTAGTTACTAGCCAGAGTTCTAGGTTAGACAGACTAGCTGAGGGGCTTAATCAATTACATGAGCAAGTTGCGGTTTTACAGGTTAAACTCAAGGTTCATTCCGAGCTTACAACTGCGGAGTTTGACGCTACCAAGTCGCAAATAAGAGCCGTAGGGGATAAAGTTCAAGGACTTAGGGAAGACGCGGGGAAGTTGCTTCAAGTTGTTAGTATAAAAGCTGCAAAAGGTAAAAGACCATGATGCCAGGCGATGATGAAGATGATCTCGAACAGTTAGAGGGCCCGCTCAATGAAGATGAAGAAGATGAAGGAAACGAAGGACCCGGCGGCGAAGGCGGACAAGAAAGCTTCGAAGACGAAGACCCCGATGCACCGGGACCGGACGAAGCCGAAGACGAGCCGCAACGGCCGAACCGCGTAGAGGTCCAGCCTTCTCAGCAGCGCCGGTCGCAGACGCGTTGGCAGGCACGCGAGAAAGAGCTTGCGGAGACCCGTAGGCGGGCGGAAGAAGCAGAGGCTAGGGCAGCCCAGCTTGCGGCGCAACAGCAGCGGGAGCAAGCCCAGAGGCAACATGCGCAGCTTGCGGAACGGGAGCAGCGCCGGGCGGCAATGACGCCCGAAGAACGCACCTCTGACGAGCTGCAAGAGATTCGCGCGCAGATGAATTTTCAGCGCGATATGGATGCCTTCTACCGCAACGATGCTGCAGACAAAGCACAGTATGACGCTAAGGCCACTGTAAATAAGGTTTACAAGCGGCATCAAGGTACGGTAGAGAAGAAATTGCAGCAAGCCCGCAACAATGGTTGGAACATTCCCAGGGAGCAGATACTCGCTAACGTGATCGGAGAAGAAGCTTTGAAAATGGCAGAACAGTCCAGCAAGCCCACTCCTACGCGTCGTAAGCCAGTCTCCAAACCTAGTAACTCGCGGGGTGACGGTGCCTCTACGCCAGGTCGCCGTAACTCTTCGTCAGATAAAGAAGCTCTTAAAAAGAGATTGGAAAACATACCCCTCTAGCGTAGTAGGATGGGGTTACAGGCAGGAGTAAGCTTGTGACCAATACTTCCACTAATTTCAGTAGCGACATTCAATCTTATATCGCAACTGAAACCCTTCCTCTTGTCCGGCGTCAGCTTGTTGTCTATCGTTTGGGCGATCCTCTTACGTTGCCTAAAGGTAGTGGCAACACTTACACGGCTACCCGGTTCAACCGTGTTCCGCTGCCTTACCAGCCACTTACCGAGGGTTCGCCACCTCCAGGCGAGTTAATGACGTTGGCCCAGGTGACGGCTACTGCCCAGCAGTGGGGCGATCAAATCATCATTACTGATGTTGCTGAGTTGACGATCAAGCATCCTCTGTTCAAGAAGGCTATCGAGCTAACTGCTCTCCAGGTCTCTGAGACTCTTGAGCGTAATTGCTTCAATGCGATTATGGCCGGAACACAGGTTGACTACATCGGTGCTGGTGGCTCGCGTGCTAGCCTCGCCTCCGGTAACGTCCTTACAGGTCAGGCATTCAACCGTATTTTTGCTCAGCTTGTAGCCTTGGGTGCTCCGCGCTTCAATGGCGACGAGATGACGGACATCGTGCTTGACGCCGATGGCGGCGGAGCTAAAGCCTCCGATAGTCCTCGTGGCATGCCTCACTATGTCTGTGTGATGCACCCCTTCGTCATGGCTGACTTGTACGCGGATACGACGATCACTAACGCCCTTTCTTATAGTGACATTAACCGTCTCTATAACTATGAGTTTGGCGAATGGCGCGGCATCCGCATGTGCGTGTCCAACATGGTGCCTTTCTGGACAGGCTATGCGGCTGTAACTCCTTCCTCCGTTGGTAGCGGCGGAACCCTAAGCGGCACGTATGCGGTCCAGGTTACTGGTTCCGATACACAGAATCAGTATGAGTCCTATGTAGCAGTAGTGTCTACTGGTAACTCTATCACTGGTTCATTTACCATTACCACTCCTAACGTCCCCGGATATACGTTTAACGTGTACGTGAGCGCGGCGAGTAGTTCTGTACCTACATACCTTGGGCTCTGCACATCTGGACCTAGCCAGGGACCATTCACGGGCCAAGCTATTCAGCTTCCCGCTAACACGACTGTTACCATTACGGGGCTTGGGCTCGCACAGGTTCCGCCTGCCTTCCCAGGTAACACAACCGGGCTCACGGTCTACCCAACGTTCGTGTTCGCACGGGGTGCCTACGGTCAGGTTGTTCTTGACGATGTTAGCTTTAGCTATCTCAAGGATGCCGACAAGTCCGATCCTCTCAATCAGAAAAGGCAGTTGGGTTGGAAAACCTACTATGGTACGCTCATCGAAAACCAGGACTTCTTTGGGCGTATTGAGTCTGTCTCTGCTTATGGAGCAGTGTTCAAGTAGTCTTGTGGGGGGCTAATGCCCCCCTAACCTTTAAGGTGCAATATGGTTGCTCGTCGCCACGACACTTACGCTAAGCTCTCTAGGAAGGAGATAACCGTTGCTCCTTCCCTAGACGATAGTTCATACGATGGTCTTCTTTCTTCAGAGGAGCGGGCAGAACTTATTTCGGAGATCGAAGATGAGATACACGCGGAAGAAGCAAAGAAGGCTAAGGTTGAGTTTAAAGACAAAGCTCGAACCGCTATTCGTATTCAGAAAGGACTAGAAGAGGAGCAAGTTACTTTCCTCATAGACCTTCCTGGACACTCGAATAGGATAAGGATAGACAATCAGTATTACTATCACGGCTTCACCTATACTCGTCCCTATTCCGTTGCGCAAACTGTGTTCAACATGATGGACCAAGCATGGCGGCATGAGGAAACCGTAGGCGGGGCGAACAAAGATGCCTATCGGAAACCAAGGCACACTGGTTTGTCTGCAACACGCGGTGTTACAAATGCACCGACGCCGCAAGAAGTCCTTAGCCCAATGTCTGCGGGCCGTGCGGGGCCAGCCGTGAAAATGACAACCTCTACTAACATAGGACAGAAGCCGCTATGACGATACAGAAGCCGCAAGTAAAACAGGTAAGAGACGTTAAAGCTCCGGGTTCTTCAACTCCTCAGGTTGTAGAGCCGGGGGTGACTTATGCCTTCAACATCGTTCTTGATAAAGTTGGGAGCACGGCTGTTGCCCAGTTCCACCTTCCTTTGAACATGTCTGTAGAAACTATGCAGGCATATACTAAGAAGGCCCTTGAAGTTATCGAGATGCAGCAGCTTAGGTTTGATGCTCAGAAGCTTAAGGTTGAGATCAAACTTTCCGCTGTAATGCTGGATCAAATCAAACAAGAGTTTGAGGAAGTACGTAGCAAGAATGAGAAAGAGGCTAGGTTGTCTGGTAATGGCAAGGTAGCTAAGCCCCTTAATCAGCAGCTTGTGGCTATGGACAATAACTATCGGCAGTCGCAACGTAGGCATGACGCCATGATTGCCGATCTGACTCAGATGGAAAAGAAACTTGGCACAGTCAGCAGCAACCCTAATTAACTTAGCTTGCTCTATCGCCAAAACGCCCGGCATGTTAACTCAGGCCGGGCAGTTCATGAACATTATTCTTGAAGAGCTTTCGCTTATCAAAGACCTCGAAATTAATCGAGGTCTTTGGTCTGTCAATACTGGGGCTCCTAGCGGATATCTTACTACCTCTGGCATTGCGTATTACAATCTTGCTACCGATCATCTACGGGTTTTAGAGGATGAGTGTTTTTATTTGGTTGAGGGGGTGCCTTACACCCTTATCCAGAAACAACTTAGTGACTTCGATCAGCTCATAACGACTACAGGCTTCAATGCTCAGATGTTATTTTATGCGGTTGACGATAGTACGACCCCTTCCCAGATTGTTTTTTGGCCCCCGCCTAATGCCTCCTATACTGTTTTTATTCGGTATGAGAAGCTAGTGGCGGATATGTCCAGCCCACAAACTTCTTCCTCCGTTCCTAGATTTCCCCTACAGCAATATCTTATTTGGGAAGTTGCTGCTAGGATGATGGATATTTCAGACGACGATAGGGTGAACAATTTCCACAAAAGGGCTGCGGAGCTTCTTCGTAAATGGGAGATTATGCAGCGGGATATGGAAAGTACGGTTCTTAGGGTTAAATTGGATAGGAATAGGTTCTCTACTCCTTGGGACTTGCTCCGCTCGACCAAAGAAGTCGGGTTCTAAATATGGATTACTTCGAACTGAAGGACCTGGAAGACTACCTCATAGGATGGTAAAGCCTTGGCGTTACGGAAGTCCATACCAGTTAGTTGGAAGCCCGAGGGCTTAAGCGAAGCTCCTAGTATGGACTTGGGCTTTCCCGGCTGCATGTCTTCTCTTCAAAACTTGATCCCCGATCCTGGTTCAAACGGCCTGTGGCAATGCCGCCCCGCTGATGTGAGGCTAACCAATTTTACAGGGTTCAATACTCCCGGTTTTATTTCTTGCCTTTTAGTTGTGGGAACTAGAATTTATGGCATGATAGCTTCCGCTGCTAATACTGGGCATGATGAACCTTTTGTTTATGATACAGCCTCAAGCGCGTTCATAGCTATAACGGGTGCTACAGCCGCAAATACGCCAACTTCTCCCGCTACCTCCGGGGCGTGGACCCCTCCGGTAATGTGTCTCGTGGGTGGAAAAATCTTGGTTGCTCATCCAGGGTTTAACCAAGCCGGGGGCTACTTCTTCGGCGTCCTCGATATCAATAACCCCGCTGCTCCTACATGGAGCGCGGGTACACTCACGGGTGCCGTAACCCTTCCGGCCCTACCTATTTCCATAGCTCAGTTTAGTGGTAGAGCCTACTATGCTGTTGAGAACGCTTTAGTTTTCTCGGATACAAATAATCCTATCAATTGCACCGCTGGTACTCAGGTACTTACTCTTGGCACAAACCAAACTATAACTGCACTTGTTGGTATGCCGCTACAAAACCAAGTGCAAGGTGGTATCATCCAGTCACTCATAGCTTTTGTAGGCGACATTATTATGTACCAAGTTACTGGTGATGCGGCTCTATCGACCTTATCACTTAACCAGTTAAACGTAGCTACAGGTACTTATAGCCAGCTCTCTGTCTGTGCTACGCCAATCGGGATATGCTTTATTTCTCCCGAAGGAGTGAGATTTATAAATAGCACCGCGGCTGTTAGTGAGCCTTTGGGGAACTATGGTAAGGGGCTGGCTAGAATATTCTACAATGCAGTTACTCCTACCCGAATAGTAGTTGCCTATGCGGGTGACGAGATTAGAGTTAGTTTACAGAATGCCTTGGTTAGCGGTAACCCTAACCAAGAATATTTTTATCATATGTCTGGCAAACGATGGAGTGGACCGCATACATTCCCCGCATCTTTGCTACAGGGGTTAGGTTCACAATTTATCAAAGCCCCCATAGATGTCACAGCTTCATTGTGGCAAGCAGTAACTATCCCTAACTCTACAAGCGGGTTTGTGGAGAACGGTAGTCAGTTACAATTTGGGTTCGAGACTCCCTTGCTACCAACAACGGATGATATGTCTATGCACTCTGTTGTTGAGCAAACTATTAACCTACAGATAAGCAGTACCGATAACTATAGTTTTTTTGTTTACGATGAACTGAACAATTTATTAGCCTCCACTATGGTAAATATAGGAGCAGTCCCTACTATATGGGGTTCGTTTACTTGGGGTGCCGCACCTTGGGCTGGGACAGTTGAGGTATATGCTACTTATGCGCTTGATTATCCCGCCCCTATAGTTTTCAAACGTGCTTACTTTGCAGGTAAGGGTAACTCTTCTCCTGTCTTCAGACTAGGTTCGTTCGATACCAGAATAGAGAAACTTGGTTATAAGCTAAACTACGGAGCTGTTGGAGCTTGAGCATGACCAGATTTTTAGCTGCTTTCTTGATATGGTTAGGGTTATCCACTGCTCAAGCGCAGATTATTGGTTCTCTACCCTATACCTTGACTAATGGTACGACTGCCGATGCTGGACAGGTCATGGCTAATTACGCGTACATAATTAGCCAAGTGAATGCCAATGCTGCCAAAGCAGGGGCCAATTCTAACATTACCTCTATCGTAGGGTTGACTACTCCTCTAGCGAAAGGTCAAGGAGGTAGTGCTACCTATGTAGGCGGTACGTCTACGGGCACTGCAAATGTGCAAGCGGTGGCAACGGGGATAACTCCAGCCGGGTTCACACTGAGTGCTGGTAATACAGTAGAGTTCATTGCGGGATATACGAATACAGGGGCTTTGACGCTAGCCTACAATGGTACTCCTGCAACGGCAGTTTTGAAGTTGTCAGCAAGCGGCCTTATACCTCTCTCCGGCGGTGAGATCGTTGCAGGAAACCCGGTAGTTGCTTTCTTCGATGGTACGCAATTCGATCTTCTTACACCTTATGCTTTTAATTTGTTTGGTAAAGTATCAACTCTATCCTCTAACACTACAACCGATCTTGGAACGTCTCCTACCCACATCATTAGCATATCAGGTGCCACGACTATTACTAGCTTTGGGTCTTCCGCCCAAACGGACTATCCTTTGTACCTCTTGACTTTCTCTGGCTCGCTAACTTTAACCTACAATGCCACTAGCCTCATACTACCTGGGAAAGTGAGTATTGTTACACAGGCTAACGACTCGGCAACGGCTATATATTTAGGTTCGGGTAACTGGCTAGTGACAAGCTATACACCCTTTGCCGTGCCCCCGGCATCTATGGGTCTAGCTTTAGCATCAGCTATGGGCTTTGTACAAAGTAACAATGCCAGCACACCTACTACTAAAGTAGATTTAAATGTAGGAAATATTATAGTAACTAATTCTAGCAATCGGGGTATAGCTTTTTCCTCTCCATCTACTTGTACTATTGACTTTACTACTACTGGTGCTGCTGGACTTGATACGGGTAGTCTGACAACTTCGACGTGGTATTACACTTACTACATATCGAATGGAGCGGTGCTTAGCTGTTTGGGTTCTCTTTCTGCAACGTCTCCTTCTATGCCCTCAGGTTATACATTCTCTATGAGAGTAGGGGCTATAAGCACAGACGGTAGTAGCCATTTCTACAATACTTTACAGAAGGGTAAAAGAGCCGGGTATGTAACGAGTGGTTCTGGCAATACCACTGCATTTCCCTTTACTATCTCCGGTTCTACTAGCGGATGGACCGCTTTTCAGGTAACGGGTAATGCGTATGGTAGTCCTGCTACAGCAACGGAGTGTATCGTAGAGTTGGGTACACCTGCTACGTCCAATATTGCAGTGGCTCCTAGTACGCATTATAACTATGGTACACTTGGGTCTGCTGCTTATGAGAACCCTGCTCCAGTATATCTCCAGGTTCTAGCAAGCGAAGTTGCCGCAACGAAAACTAACATCTTGCTAGAGTCTAATAGTATCTACTACCAAGCCAGCGTTGCTGGTGGGCATGTAGACGTAGTAGGTTGGGTAGACTCAGTTAACACGTTTTAAGGGAGGTCCTCGTGAGTGGTCTTGTAGTAACCCCTGTAAAGGATACGCCCAAACTCGTTACTGTTCTTTCGGATAGTAAAAACGGGTGGTTTATCATAAAAAGTACTAATAATTCACTTTATGATCTGGATAACATTAACACTGTCCTTAGTGTTGCTGGATTAACCGGGGCTATTTCGGCCTCTGATCTAATCAATGCCTTAGTAGCAAGCCTCCCAACATCGAACCCACATGTTGTCGGGCACCCATGGGTCAACGGGTCTTTGGTCGCAATATCGCAAGGGTGATCGACATGAAAATTTTAGGCAAACTAGCAGTGGTAATGCTGACGCTGTTTTCGCTACCCGCAGTAGCGCAGAATGCTATACCAATGCTTGGCATACCTGGAACGTTGGCGGGTGGCGTAGGCTTAGCTAATGGTGGGGCCAGTGGTGCCTTCGTCACCATTTTGAACCCTTCCGCGGCGGGAGCGTACAATTTCAACTTGCCTGCTACTGCGGGAACTTCTGGATATTTATTCACATCGGCTGGTGGTGGTAGTTCGCCAGCCACATGGACTAGCCCCACGGTCACAGTCAATGGGGCGGATTGCACACTCGGGGCTACCTGCTCGCCTACTGCTGTGGCAAGCTCAATCGTCGTAGGCACGACGGATATAACCAGCGGATCGAGCGGTTATATCCTGTATGATAATGGCGGGAAGGTTGGAGCTGCTACGGCGACATCATGGTTCGATTCGGCCTACTGCAATAGCATTGGCTACCTTATCGTGCGATGGACTGGTGCATGGACGTGCTCGAATTCGGTCGCGGCGAACCCAGTATGGTGGGGTGCTGATCCTACTGGCTCCGCGGACAGTACAGCGGCGATCAACAGCGCGTTGGCGGCAAATTCATATGTGCAGTTTCCGGCCGGAATTTTCAAGGTAAATTCCGCTATATCCTACACGATTTCCTCTGGAACGAAATCGGTCACGATCATTGGCGCGGGTCAGGATAATACTATTTTGAACTGGCCGAATAATTCAGGCGGCATATTAATCAACTACAACTCATATACGAGTTCAGCGCACATCCGCGACCTGACGCTTACGACCTCGAATACGACAAGTTCCGGAACGGCCATTTGGTTGAATTATTCTGTTACCGATTCAAACCCGGCAATATTTGCAGAATCTGACATAACCAGGGTTACTGCCAGAGGTAACGATGGATATGCTGTTACAGATTATTGGCAAATCGGCGTAGTGGTTAACAATGTATCGAACGTAAACTTTACCGCATTATCTGTGTTCGGCCCATCTGGAGGTACCGCTGGAAATGGAGTGATATTAAGCGGTAATCCAGCAAGTGCCACATATGCCGTTGGGTTCAACTTCGTGTCATGCAATCTATCTAGCCTAAATGTAGGTTTACAATACGGATCCTATGTGCAGGGCGTTGTCGTGGCTAGCAGTAATTTTACTGGCGACTTCTACGGCATATTCGTTCCAGCCAGCGATACGGGAAACTTGTCCCAGTTAACCGTAGTAGGAAGTCAATTCGCTACAAACTCGGCAAACTATGCTACAAGTATTGAAGTGCTGGCTGCGGTAACTCCGGTACAAATAATCGGTAACTTATTTTTACCTCAGGCAACATTGCAAGAAGGTATAGTGTTAAATCAGGCTGCAGGTTTCGTTATCGCCGATAACGTGTTTGATGCTTTAAATGGTGTAGCAAATAACTCTGCTATAGAAATAGGTACCGTAGAGAATTCCCCCCCATTGGGAGGAATAATACATGATAATCAAATCTACAATTTCAATGGAACGAATTCAAGGTGCATACTACTCGATGCTGCGTCGGCTTCAGTTACGGTTCATGACAATTACATTTATGCCTGCACGCTTCCAGTCGTAAATAGCGGGGCTGTGTCAAGTTATCCAAATGTCATCTATAATAATACCGGCTATAATCCCGTGGGAGCGGCGTCCATTTCCACAGGCGGCTCGCCTTTCACATATAAAACTGGCTCTTCACCCGAGACAGACTACTGGTCAGCAACTACAATCACGGACGTAACGGAAGGCGGAGTTTCGATCTTGCCGGCAGCTCTCGGTACAACCGATTTCACTACTGAGGCCGGCCCGAACGAAACTTTTGTGATAACCTACACCGGCACGCTGGTTGGCAAGAAAATGGTGCACTGATGCGGTTCATCATCATTGTGGCCTGCGTGGTCATTGCATCTCCGGCATGGGCAGGTTGTCCTCTAATTCACCTCACGCCCTGCCATGAGGTCCACAGGCCATCCGCTACGGCGCGGGCGGTCAAGAGCCTCACGGCTGCGCATAGGGCTCAGGCAGTCCGCGTTGATGATCACGACCGCCGGATTGCAACGCACGACGCGCAATTCAAAGCCATGGCAGCAGCCATCGCCGCGCTTCAGCGGCAGGTCGCTGAATTGAAGGCGGCAAGATAGATGTAGTAGGTTGGGTAGACTCAGTTAACGCATTTTAAGGGAGGTCCTCGTGAGTGGTATTGTAGTAAGCCCTGTAAAGAATACGGACCAACTTGTTGTTGTTCTTTCGGATGAAGGGAACGACAACCTTGTCTTGTCTGGTACTAAATTCGCAACTTACGATTTAGATAGTATGGGTAGTTCCGCGCTCCAGAACGATCCCCGGCTAACCGGCCTCGGTGGGCCAGTCACGAAAAACGCAAACTGGACGTTCATCGCAACAGATATCGGCACGCTCTATCGATGCACGGATACCGGCACCCACGCATGGACGATTGACACTTTCGCGAACGCTCCCATCGCAGCAGGGCAAACGATTGTTGGTACGAACGAGAGCACTGCAACGTTGACTGTAGTAGCCCCTGCGGGCGGCAGTCTTATCCGGCTCGATGGTACAGCCGGAACCGGAACGCGAACTATCGGGGCCGCAAGCATGTTCACTCTCTTGAAACTCGATGGAGCTAATGCTTGGGGCATTAGCGGAACGGCATTGTCATGAGCGGAGCTATAGCGGCAATTGCATCGGGGGTGCCAAGATTATGGACGCCTGCGCAACTTGGTTCGGAGGTGTTTGCTTGGTGGGACGCGTCCTACGCGCCTTCGATAAGTTTTGGCAGCGGCAGCAATGTTGCCTTATGGACTGATCGCATAAATGGGGTTGTAGCTTCGCAAGGCAATGGCGCTAAGCAGCCTACATGGAGCGCAACCGCGAATAATAACACGCCAGGGCTAGCTTTTGATATAGCAGGCAGCACTAGCTTGGCCTTTACGCTGCCTAGCGATCCTAGTGTGGGTGGGGAGCTTTGGGTATGTGTGGCATTAAACAAATCGGCAACCACTGTCACCACCCTGAACACTATGTTCGCAGCTGGAGCCTATGCTACAGGCAAAGGGATAGCTATGTCCATAGTTACAGGAGATATAGCTACACTGGACACTTGGAATGTTGGGGAAGTAGGCATTAATGGGGCGGGAGCGGGTAGCCATATACTGTTGGGTGATGCTCTAGTAAATGGGCGAGGTGATATGTTCATCGATGGTGTCGAAACGCTAAATACATCTCTACTGGGTCAGTGGGCCATTACGCCTTTGACCGGTGCTATAGGATCTCTAGGAGGTTCTTCCTATTTTTTTGACGGGATCATCCAGCAGATAGTTATAGTAACAGGCTCCCTGTCAACGGCTACCCGTCAGAAACTTGAAGGCTGGCTAGCCTGGACCTGTGGAAGCCAAGGTGTACTTCCAGCGGGGCATCCCTATAAGTCAGCGCCGCCACGCGTTTAATTGCAATTCGAACCAAGGCCGCACCTAGCAGCCTTTCAGAAAAGGAACGGGAAAATGCCCACAGCAACAGTACAGTCAGCGACGACGCTTGCAATCGGGCAAGCGTTCATCCGCACGATTAACGTTTGCGTGGCGGGGTCCGCCGCTGGTACAGTATGCGATGCGGCCTCTACGGGTGCCGCAGCGAGTTCAAACGCGGTAGCGGGCTTGCCCGCGGTGGCGGGGGGATTATCCCTCGTAAAGATTATCAGGTGCGTCAATGGTATCACTGTAGTGCCCGGTACGGGACAAACTATCTGGATCGATTGGGAAAACTAGGAGCAAACTATGTCTAACTCTGGTAGCACTGGTAAGGGTCATCAGCATAGCATTCATGAGGGGCTTACTTCTTCAGCCGCTCCTCAAATGGACTCTTCTAGGAAGATCCATAATAAGCGTTCTGTAAACGAGGGTGCAACTCGCGATAGCGTTGCAACTACCTCTGGCACGGGTCAAGATGGTGGCAAGCTTAAGTGAGCCTCACTTATCGAATAATAGGCTTGGGCGATTTAGCCCGAGCCACTAAGCTTTTAGAGATGGGGTACAATGAAGTTGCCTCAAGGGCCAAGCTGCATCCACTTAAAGTAAACTGGCAACAGTACCAAAGGTTTGTAGATGCTAATTTGCTCCAGATTTGCGGATGCTTTGACAGGGACACCCTTGTTGGCTTTGTGGGTCTTATTAAGCTTATGGAGCTCTGGGGTTCTGATAGTTATGTTGCAGAGGTGCAGACTATTTACCTCCATCCTAGTTACCGTAAAGGGCTTAATGGTTACAAGCTTATCAGGTTCGCGGAGAAAGTAGCCCTAGCCATGGACTGTAAGGAAGTTAAACTTCCTGTTTCTTGCCGTTCTAAGAATCATCTTGGCAAGCCTAGAACTCATTTGTTCGCTAGTTTAGGATACCAGTTTAGGGAAGCTGTGTTTATAAAGAGGCTGTAGCTATGAGTTCTTCAGTGCCTTCTGTCCCGATGGACCCAAACTTGGGTGCTGCTCAATCTGGGGCCATGAGCAATATATCTAACCAAGCTCAGTATACTCCTCAGTTTCAGCAAGCCTATTATAGTCAAGCTAATAACCCTTATGCGGGACAAGCTGTTCAAGGTGCGCAAGCTGGCGGACAAGCTATGCAGGCTCAAGGCGCGCAGAATATCGGCACGTCTAATATGTTTGCTGGCATCCCTGGACAATTGACCCCAGCTATCCAGGCTACGCTTAGTACGGCCTATGACCCCCAACAGCAGTTGTATAACCAACAGCAGCAGCAAAATACAGATGTGACTAACGCTCAACTTGCTCAAGCCGGACTTGGCTATACACCTTGGGCTAGCGGAGTTAGCAATCAGTCTAATCAGACGTTCAATACGAACTGGCTACAGACTCAGCTAGGCCGGGAGCAAACCGGCGCAGCTACGATTGCGCAGCTTCTGGGTGCAGGCGAGGGTGCGGCTACTACTGGCGCCTCGCTTGGCAATCAAGGTGCTGGACAGCTCTATACAGGAGCTTCCATGCCTTATAATGCGCAAACTGATATCAATGCTAACATAGCACAGATGCTACCCTATCTCACAGCCGATCAGCAGCAGCAGGCCCAGGACTATCTCCAGTATTATCAAGCGGCTAACCAGAACACAGCTAATGCTGTCAGCGCTGGTAATGCGAATAATAACTTTGCAGCTCAAATTGGTCAAGGTCTTGGCGCTGCAGCTAGTAGCGTCGGCACTTTCGTAGCTACTAACCCAGAAGTGCTAGGATTAGTAGCGGCCTAAGGAGTTAGACTATGGCTGGTTTCTCTTGGGGTGGTATGGCGGCGGCTATACCTGGGGGCTACCTGGAAGCTCAGAAGCAACAGCAGCAGATGGCCGACGAGATGATGCGGCGCAAGCTGATGCAGCAGCAGTTTGCCACGACCCAGCGGCAAGCTCCCCTGCAAGATCAGCTTCTCCGCGCGCAAGTCCAGCATATGCAGCGGCCGGACATCAATGCTCAGCGCTTCGCACAGGAGAACCAAGCGGCGCAGTATGGACTCGGCTTCATGGGCACTCCCGGTGCGCAGCCGATGCCTCAACCCCCACAAGGCGGGGTGCCCCAGGCGTTCCAAGGTGCGCAGCCGATGCCGGGGGTAAGCGCTGGCCAGCCTCAAGGTATGCCCCAGGGCCAGCCGGGCATGCAGCCCAATCCGTTTGCACAAGCTCCTCAAGGCCAGCCACAGGGACAACCTCAGGGCATGCCTCAAGGCCAGCCACAGGGACAACCTCAGGGTATGCCTCAAGGTCAGCCTCAGGCGACGGACCCGTTGGCCGCTCAGGAACAGCAAGCTATGAACGCGCTGCGCCAGCGTGTACAGCAAGAGCTACCCTCGATCCCGCCGCAACAGCGGGCGGCTTACGCCATGGCGGTGCAGCAGGCGCAGCAGCAGATTCAGTCGCAGGCAAATGAAGCTCGTAAGATGGCTATGGAGCAGCTTAGCCAACGTAAGCAGCAGTCATTAGAGAGTTGGCGAGATCAAATGCGAACCCAGAAACAGGGTGCCGAAGGACGTAAGATGGCTATGGAGCAGTCATTAGAGAGTCGGCGGGGCCAAATGCTAACTCAGAAACAAGAGGCTGCTACGGCTGCCGAAGCTCATAAGATGGCTATGGAGCAGCTTAGCCAACGTAAGCAGCAGTCATTAGAGAGTTGGCGGGGCCTAATGCTAACTCAGAAACAGGGTGCTGCTACGGCTGCCGAAGAACGTTCTGAGCGCTCTAGTTTAACCTCTCAGCGCGATACAGATATGCGAGGATTAGACCAAGCCCGTGCTAGCGGCATGATCTCCGATGAAGTCTATCAGGCGGGTAAAGCGCAGATAGAGCAGAAATACAGTGCTGTTGCTCCTAAAGAAGCTATGAAAACTCCAGGCATGGCAATACCCGATAAGGTTTACAACAGACTTGTAGATGCAGCTAAGACCCAGTTCGGGGAAGAAGCCGACCCCGCAAAGGTAGTTGGTAAAACTATCCAGGATACTGATGGGCAGCAATACAAAATAGTTGAGCACGAGGGAAAGCTTGACTTTGAGCCGGTGGAGTAATGGCGCTTGAGTTTGTCAGGGATACGGATACCACAACTGTTAGTAAAACGGATAAGTACAAACCTGTCCAATATATAGAGCCCAAGAAAGTTATTAAGGCTGGTGCGGAAGGGCAGCCTCCTACTCTAGGCATGGCTACCCGCGCGCCCCTCCAGTTCGCTCCTTCCGGAGAGAAGATCACTCCTACTGCTAAAGGCTGGCTTAATGAGAACGTAGCCCGGCCCGCTGCGGGCACCGTGCTAGGCTTGGACCCTCTCTCGCAAATGACGGGGGGCCAGTACAATATTGGGGGTGCCGTCGATCCCCTCGCCCATTTCCTCAGTTACTACAAGTCGCAATTGACCGGCGCTCCGGTACAGGGTCCGCAAGCTGTGTCCCAGGGCGAGCGAGCCCTGCAAGCCGAGACGCCACCTTGGGTCCAGGCGGGCATGGAAGCCTACATGGGGGGCCATCCTTATGGGCTCGGGCATCAGTTCCAAGGCGCGCAGCCGATGCCGCGCATGGCCCCCGAACCCCCCTCGCGCTTCAAGAATGCCACGCCAGAGGTGGTAAAAGCGGCCACTACGGCGGAGATGGACCGGCTAGAGCGCACCGCGCCGCCGCCAGCTCAACGTCAGGCTACACCTGAGCAACGCCAGCGCCTCGAAACGATCATGACGCGGCAGGCGGAGTCTCAAGCCCTGGGCCGGGGCGCGGGTAGGGAAGTCACGAACCCGGCTCGCGAGGCACAGCGTCTTGCGGACACCGCAGCGCGCGAGCGCAACCGCGCCATGCGCGAAGCGAGGAAGGGCGGCACTTACACGCGGACGAAGGAAGCGGCAGCTCAGGAGGCCAGAACGCTCTTAGGTCCGAGCCCTGGCACGTTCGAGGAGCGCGCGGCAAGCGCCGTTGCAGACACACTTCCGCCTGAGCAAGGCATGCGCGTGGCTGCCAAGCTCCCCAAGCAGGAGCGCATGGGACCGGAACTGACAGTTGGCCGTCAGCCGCGCGAGGCCCGCCATCATCGCGAGTTCCAGTCTCTCTTCACCGAACGCTACCCTACCGCAGCGCGAGGGATGCCGGGAGCGCCTGAGGCGGCAGCCCGCAAGCCAGGCAAGATAATTACGCGCGGCTCAATCGGCCCCAAGCAGCCTAAGCCTCCTGCGCCGTTGACGAAGGGTCCGGCCCGGTCTTCGGGCATGCAGCCTGTAGCAGGTCCGCGAGGTGGAAAAGTTGGCCTGCGCGACCCCGCCCGCGCGCTTAGAGGCGCACGCGTCCCCTCTAGCAACCCGCTTAAGGAGACGTGGCATAGCGTCCAAGCGTATCTATCGCCCTCTACGGCTTCGGAGGGTGCCCGTGGCGCGCATCAGATTGTTCGCTCTTCCCTTGGTGAAAATCGGCGCACTTTCATCCAAGAGGCTACTAGGCTAGATGCCTATCGCAAGGAGATTAATGCTCTTGACCCTGTAGCTAAGAGAGCCGTCCGTGATTATATTCAGGGTTATCAGGACGTAGTTCCTGCGCTTAACATGCTCAAGGCGTCTTGGTTGCCATTTGTTAAGGCGCTCAAGGATGCGAATGAGGGTATAGCTAAGAAGTTTCAGAAACTGTCTGCTTTTGAGAAGAAGGAATTTGAGGAAAATTACCTTTCCCAATACTGGCAGGAGTCTATGCGTGATCGTAAGCGGATGTCTGCTAGGGGTCACTTCATGGAGAAGAAATATGAGACATATCGGCACGGTGAAGCGGCTGGGTTGCATCCTAAGTTCGACGATCCCATAGAGATACAGTTTCAGTATATGAAGGATGTCTATAATTTCCTCGCTAAGGAAGACTCCTTAGAGGAAATGTTGCGCCTGGATTATGCTAAGAAACTAGGCAAATTTGAGCGTGAGCCTATAGGCACTACGCTTCTTAAGCATGTTGGCAGGCGTCGAATTTATGCGGCGGATGATGTAGCCCGCGTTTGGGAGAACTCATGGGGGCCAGGTATCCGTGAGCATACCGATATGGGTAAGCTCTATATGGGTGTAGTGCAGGCGCTTAATGCTAGCACTGGCTTCGTTCTTGGTCTTAGTGGCTATCATGCACTTAATATCGTTCATGGCGCGATAGAGATGGGCGTGCAGGGTGCTATAAAAGCAGCAAGCGAGGGTAAACCTTGGACAGCGGCTAAGAAACTGGCAGTCGCTCCCGCTGCACCCTATGCTCTTTTCCGTAAAGGTTCTGCGCTGCATGATGTGTTCACAGCTAGAACTATTCCTACTATTCCGGGTATAGGAAATATTGCGGACTTGCTCGCTCAGTCTAACATGACTGTGGCTGAGTTCGAGCCGATCTATCGCGCCTCCGGGCAGGTGAACTGGGTTGAAGCCTATAAGCGTGGGGTATTGGGTAAAGAGCTTAAAGAGGGGATTAAGGGCGCAATAGGTGTAGACCCTAACCGTAATCCTCTAGGTTCTACTTATAGCTTGGTAGCCCGTACCCTCGACTCAACTATGCACCCCTTATTCGCCTATTTCATACCCAGAGTTAAAGCGGGTGCGTTCTTTGAGAAGATGAATAGCTTCATAGAGAGCAATCCGGGAGCTATCAGAGAGGAGCAAGTAAGAGAAGCGCAGAGGATAGCGGACTCTATTGAGAACGTAGAAGGTTTGCTGACGCAGCAGAACGTCATGGTGGCCCCGCTTCTCAAGCAAACTGCTAACCTTCTTATGATGGCCCCAGGCTGGACCTTCGGTGCTTTGCGGGCTTATGGGCAGGGTGCCATAGATATAGCTCAGTATACACATAAAGCCGCCACAGGCAAGTATGAGCCGCTAACTCAGAACGCGGCCTATGTTCTCTCGGCTGCTGTTACCATGGGTGCCCTAAGCGCCGTTGCACAGATGTATATGTGCGGGGAGCCTCCTAGCAGTCCGCTTGACTTAATCGCCCCCCGCACAGGTGGTAAGAACCCCGATGGTTCTCCCGAGCGGCTTTTGATGCCAGGTAACTTTAAAGACTTGCTAGGCTACTATCACGATCCAGTTGGCGAGTTAGCTAACAAAGTCCGTCCCCCTTGGAAGGCTGCTAAAGAGGTGGTTATTGAGAATAAGGACTGGGCTAATCACCCTATCCGTAATACTAACGATCCCCTTTCTAAGCAAATAGGGCAAGCTGCTAGCCATATCATTAAAACGATAGGTGAGCCGATAGCAATTCAACAAATCGGTTCAGCTACGCAAGGAAGCGCGATCCCGAGCGGGGCTCGCTGGATGGGCGTGCGGCCGGTAGGCGGCTGGCTTGCGAACGCGGAGCGTACAGGGCGCTTGGAAAAGCGCGCTGCCACAAAGGAGTGGCAGAAAAAGCTACGGTTCGAGCGCCGCCAAGAGAATCGTAAGGTGCCCGTGACAAAGCCCTTAGCTTTTGCTAGACCGGGAAGTGCGCAAACGCCCCGGCAACCCTTGCGGTTTGAGTACCGCCAATAAAGGAGTAAGTTATGTCTGCAACTTGTACAGTCACTATCGCGGCCACGACGACAACCTCAGGCATCACCGATGCGTACTTCACCGACGCCTCGCTTGTCTCGCGCATCGTAGAGGACGTGGCTAACTACATCAACGTGGCGAATACCCCCGTTAGTGCGGGTACAACGATCAAGGTCAACATTAACAACATTGACTACTCTATTGTCTACACGGTCGCCAATACGTGAAGCTAAGAAGAAATGGGCTTAATCATTTGTTAATCGAGGTGTGGTACCCCCTAGCTAACAACTAGGGGGTAGCAACAAATGGAACTTACTATAGATCGGTTAAAAGAAGTGCTTAAGTATGACCCGGTAAGTGGTAAGCTTTTCTGGGCGAAGAAAATTAGCGTGAAGGTAGTAGTTGGTGCTGAAGCTGGGAATGCCTATAAAGGTACTGGTAAAAGTTTATACTTACGAGTGGGCATATTTGGCAAGAGCTACGGAGCACATAACTTAGCTTGGGCGATATATTATGGTACTTGGCCAGAGGGTGAGCTAGACCATAAGGACTTAGATGGACTTAATAATGCTATTGATAATTTACGAGACGGAACCCACCAAAATAATGCGTGCAACATTGGTATCCAGGCTAACAACACTACTGGATTCAAGGGTGTATCTAAGAAAAAAGGAAAATACAGAGCCTATATAAATAAATCTGGTAAGCAGTATCATTTAGGAACATATGCTACTCCAGAAGAGGCTCATGTAGTTTATTGCTTAGCAGCTAAAGAGCTGCATGGGGAGTTTGCTCGTGTCGCTTAAATTCGTGTTGCTCGATCCTGATGGACTGGCTTTAGATGTAGCATTATTAGCGCAGAGTCAAGGTGCTAACGTTGTTCATTTTATTAAGGATACTTCTCACACTAGGACTATAGGGGACAACGTAGTTAAGCGGGTTCGTGGAAACCTAGATCGCGCTATCAAAGATGCAGACGTTGTTTTTATTGCTGACAACGCTAACCTCATGCACACCTTCGACAAACTTAGGGAGCTAACGCCTAAGTCTACTGTCTGGATAGGTCCAACTAAGGAACAC
>Ga0208188_1000408_pt1 | contig 29573 bp, 30 predicted proteins | sample June2015DPH_8_50_FD_184698 | JGI IMG/M metagenome (GOLD analysis project Ga0208188, IMG submission 184698) | Peatland microbial communities from SPRUCE experiment site at the Marcell Experimental Forest, Minnesota, USA - June2015DPH_8_40... | ecosystem: Environmental > Terrestrial > Soil >...
CAGTGCGCCGGGATGAACCGGCATGAAGCAGAGAATGAAAGAGTCTCACGAGAAAGGACTAGCGATCTGCTCGGCCTCGAGTCTTGCGTTGCTACCGCGAGGGACCCAACGAAGCGTAGACAGAGGATAGGCGGGGTGGGCATCCAGCTCCGAAAAGATGCAATCCGGACGCCGACGCCTTTGTAATGCGCGGAAGGCAACATGAGCAGGAGCGCTAGCGCGAGTTCCTGTTCAGTCCGGCGTAGTCGAAGACCCCAGACACGCCTAGAAGCTTCATGCACGAGAACCGGGAGACCTCGGAGACACCTGCTGCCAAACCGAGCAGCAGGGCGGTGGGCGAAGGCAATAGCCGCACGGCCCGCATGTACGTCCCCGAGGAGTCACACGACGGTATAGTGCGTGCTGAGCAGCACGTTGTTCAGGAGGGTTAAAGTCCCTCGGGCGCTCAAATGAGGGGCGCCATATCCAACAAGCGGGGATAAAACCTCGCTGGCCGGAGAAAGCGGAAGGTAAGCAGAAGTCTAAACGGGCACGAAGGCGAAAGCTGGATACAGCCAAGGCGGAGCTAGAGCCACTGCTGGCAATACTCTGGAGGGCAGGGTGTCCATCAAGTGAGTATCGCAAGATGGAATCCGAAGGGCATGAGGAGAAGTACCGGGCCGTAATCGATGGGGAAACCCATGATGAACCGGTCGGCCAAAGGTGGGGCAGGTCGAGCCTGCACTATTGTGGCGAAGGCGTTCTCATTCACCCACCTACACCAAGGTGTTTGCGGACGGCACGGTACGGAAGAACAGCGCGTGACCTCAGGAGGACTGGCCAAGTCTCCGGGTGGCACCGGAGTAAGCGGACCTATAAGCGAAAGCGAAGTGGCGAGCGAGGCTCGGTCAGTAGTCGGACGGCTGAATATTACCTATGAAGCGTGGCGAAAGCCACGTGACCGGGCAACCGGCGACAGAATTGGGTCGGGGAAGGCAGCCGGCGAAGATGGTCAGGAAGAGAAAGGAAACCAGATGAGTGAAGATGAGGGAGGTAGGAACAGTTCCTTTAGTGAAAAACCCGTACGCTCTCGTCTGAGGAGACTGGTGGATTGGATCAACCTGACGGGGGCCAAGAAGGTCCATTCATTAATTGACAAAGTGTACAAGCGGAAGAACCTGGAGATGGCCTGGGAGAAGGTGAAAGCGAACCGGGGAAGTGGAGGAGTCGATGGGCAGACTCTGGAGGCCTTCGAAGTGCAGCTGGACCAGCAGTTGGATCGGCTGCAGCGAGAACTGAAAGAAGACACCTATCAACCTCTGCCGGTGCGACAACATCCCATCCCGAAGAGGGACAAACCGGGCGAATATCGCATGCTCGGCATACCCGCGATCTATGATCGCGTGTGTCAGCAAGCGCTGCTCAATCGGTTGGAGCCTATCTTCGAGCCGATATTCGATGATGCCAGCTTCGGATATCGGCGAGGGCGATCGCCGAAGGACGCTCTGCGCAAAGTGTGGAAAGAGATTCAAAGCGGGTCGGAGTGGATCGTCGATGCGGATCTCCGAGATTTTTTCGGGTCCGTAGACCACAAGAAACTCCTCACGCTGGTAGCCCAACGAGTAGCAGACGGCCGAGTGCTGCGCCTGATTCAGGCCATGCTCAAGGCAGGAAGCTACAGCAAAGGGCGGCTCTTTCCGACCGAGCGCGGAACTCCTCAGGGTGGAGTAGTTTCTCCCCTGCTCAGTAACATACTTCTGACGCCGTTTGATCGGGAGATGCGACTGAAGGGATATCAGCTGACGAGGTTTGCCGATGATTGGGTGGTTACCTGTAAATCGGCAGCGGAGGCAAGAGCCGCAGTGGACGCGGCCAGCCGAATCTTGAAACAACTGGGCGTGGAGTTGCATCCGCAGAAGACGCGGGTTGTCCATGTCCAGAACGGCTTCGAGTTCCTTGGCTACAAGATCAAGCGCGGGACGAGGAAGCTCCATCTGCCCGAGAGCAAGATTCGTAGTCAAGCCCGACAGGGTGCGCTGTACGCGTACCCCAAGGAGAAGTCGATCCGGCGTTTCATGGATCGGGTAAGGCAACGCACCAAACGGAAGATACCTCTGAAGACCAAGGAGCTGATTGCGGAACTCAATCCACTTTTGCGGGGCTGGGGCGAGTATTACAAACGCGCCCACGTCCGATTGCTCTTCCACCGACTCGATGGCTGGATTGTCAGACGGATCTGGTCGCATCGGTATAAGCGTTGGCGAAACGGCGGCTGGAAACGGCTGCCCAAGAAGACGCTTTACCGTGAGCACGGGCTTGTCAACTTAATCGACTTAATTCCTTCGTTGGCTTCTCGGCATGATTGAATCTTCGTGAAAGCTGTATGCGGGAAATCTGCATGTACAGTTTGAGCGGCGGACGGAGGCTAGCGCGTCAGCGCGCCTCCTCCGACCCGACACCGATGAATCATTCGAACAAAGACAGAAGACCGTTGGCGGAGAGTGAGGAGGGAAGGCCGTCGATCAAGGAGAACGCAGGTCAACCTCACACGTACCCGACTCAGAGCGGGAAGGGCGTGTCCCAGGGGTTGGCAGGCGTGCGGAAAGCAGCACGGGAAAATAAGGAGATGAAGTTCACCGCTCTGCTCCACCATCTGACCGTCGATCTGCGTTCCATGTTCAAAACGCGGCAATACGGATCATAACGGTACGAATCAGAGTTCTTGTAAGCCGTTAAAGAATCAAGTAGAGTAGAGAATTTTCCTAACGAACCAGAACCCAGTGTGGAACTCAAAATCCGCCGGTACTTCCTCAACCAAGAATTTTCGAGCCAATCTCCCCGGGTATGGGGTACTCGACCGGGAAGTCTTCTTATAGAAACCGACCCAGAGTTCGGAGATATTTCGACCCTTTGCCTCCAGTCAGCTACGAAAATCAGAAGATGTTTTGAAGAAGACGGCTTTCAAGCGGCAGGTGTTTTCCGTGTCAGGGGCGACGTTTACCGTTTTCATATAAATTGAAAGACATAAGGGCGTCCATCTGTACGGCAACAGGTTCCCCGTCCTTGGTTGCCGGCTCAAACTTCCACTGCCGGACAGCCTCAATCGCCTTCTCGTCCAAGCCACTGCCAAGACTCCTATTGACTCGCACGGCGGTTACATCGCCCTTCGAGGTCACAACAAACGAGATGGCCACGGTCCCCGAAACGTTTTTCTTCCTTGCCTCTTCGGTGAACTCCGGATCGACCCGAGAGATCGCTCGTGGAGGGCGTATGCCACTGTTTCTTATTCGATAAACAGGTTCGTCGACGCCGTCGACACTAATCGGCCCGCCGTCCGTCGTGCCGCTGTGTATCCCACCCCCCGCACCAAAACGCGGAGTCAGGCTGGACTGCTTCTCGCCGGAGGAACTCTGCAAGCTTGCGACAGGCTGGTAAACGAAACGAGCGCGAACAGACAGGGATGGCGCTGTGAATTCGGCTGGCGGTGCGGGAAACGGGGCGGACTTCGTCACGGCGTTTTGGGCCAGATCGCCGAGCGTGGCATGACCGGCACCGCCCGTCAGCTTTGTCCCAGCAAGATTGCCGTCTTTCAGAATAGTTAGTTCTACAGTCGCATCACCGCCTGCTTCTCCCGATTTCGACGCCAGACGATACCAGTTCGCGCGAACCAGAGGGAGAACAGTAGTCTCCACATACGATCGAAGAGCTGCGCCGTGATCGTCGCCCAGGATCTCGACGGCCTCGACTCGTGTTGCAGCATTCGGCGAGTTAGCGGAGTCTTTGAAGCCGCCTTGCGCGGACTGAGCCGTCGAATTCGATGCGACGAAAAGCGCAAGGTTGAAAAGGATGCATAACAGAGGAAATCGGCTGATCTTCGTCACCTGCACCTCCAACATGACTCTAAATCACCATATTATCGCCTTGAGCGTGCAGGTGGGTGACACATTGGGTGTCAGTTAAAGTGATTGTGATGTACATTCGGCACGACTGAGAAACACTCAGAGCGTGCCAAGTGATTGAATACACGTCACAAAAAAGAAGCCCGATGCTTTGCTAAACCGTTGGTCGGCGGTTCGAATCTTCCTGGTAGACCGTTTACAACATCGACGTCCTTGGCGTTAAGAATGGTGTTTCCTAACCCAGTTGCACTTAGGAATCCCAGCTACCGACTGCCTCTCTCAGAAGCGAGCGCGATGACACATCAGATCACTTCCCCGAGTCGGACCAAACTGCCACGACGGGCGCGTTACTTGGCTGCGGATTTCAAAACGACCATACTGCGCTCGTCATTAGCAATCGTGCGATAGAACTTCCTGAGTTCCTCGGTCCTAGCCACGGGTACGCTGAGTTCCGTGACTTCAAAAGTTCGGGTGTAGCGAATCAGGCTTCCGTTGACTTCCGTCTTGGAGTGGTAGCTGGCGAAGGCGTAGTCCGCGTCGACCGGCGCAGGAAGGTCATCCACTACGTATCCGGGCGGGATCGTGATTTCAAAAGCATCCGTGTCGCGCACTGGTCCCTGGAATTCGATGGGAAACTTCCTCGGTTCCTTGGTCTCCAGAGCCCCGATGCTTTGCTTCCGATCACCCGCGGCCGAACCAGCAGCAGGTTGCCGACATTCTTGGCGTAGTTCGGCGACTCGAACGAATAATTGAAACCGAAGGGCTGATCGGTCAGCTGCAGGTTGATCACGCTGGCACGTGTGATGTGAAAACTGCCAAGCGAATTAGCCAGGAGTTCTTCAATCGGCTTGACGCGGTCGGTGTCCTTGGTTACGGTGCGCAATCGCCACCGCTCCGAGGATGCGCGCCTCGCCCAGTCGTACCTCTTTGACGTCGCCCTTTAATGTTCCCGTCGTGTCGAGGGTCATCGTGGCTGTGCGCTGGACGCTATTCATGGAGGACGGTTGCTGCGGCAGTTCTATGAGTTCCCCTCCATCGGACGTTACCAGTAGGCCGTAGTTCGCCTGCAGGGCTCCCCGGATCTGGCCAAATTGCGTGAGGTAGTCCGTCGGATCGAAGAAGAGGATTTTGCCCAGCTTGGGATGCTGGATGGTGGCGATCAGCAAACATTTATCATCTGAGATATACAACGATTCCAAAAAGTGATCTGTATTGATCAGCTTGCATTCGCAGTTTGAGCCTAAGGTAGTTGCGACCGTCCAAGGAGGCATTTATGGGTGGTCACCCATTCCCAGAAATATCCTGCACACTTTGCAGCAAGCCAGTCGATCTAAGGGTCGATCTGTCTACTGATGAAAACGGCAGCGCAGTCCACGAAGATTGCTTTGTTAAACCGATAACGATCCATCCGAGTCATCGTGGCAGTGCTTACGATGACTGACTAAATTCAAAACAGCCCGCTACCCCTTTGCTCCATCGCGTTTCCCCGTGTGAGTTCCGGAAAATCTGACCCACCTAATTCCGGAAATTCTGAGCCACCCAGTGATAGTCGATTAACAGCTCGTTGGCTAGGCTCTTCCCAGTCGTGATGAGTTCGACGTAAAGAAAGTGCGCGACGAACTTATGAACCCGCTTCCGTCGTATGCGCCGCGAGAGCGCAATACTCGCCTTCGCTAAAATTCTCCGCCTCGATTCCGAAGGCGTGATCAAAGCGGGCGCGGTAATTCTCCCAGGCAATGGAAGACGTTAGCTCCACCAACTGCGCTTCGTTGAACTTCTCGCGCAGGCGAGCGAACAGAGCATCGGAGACTTCCACAGGGGTAGAAGTCATGCCGTCGGTATACTCCAAAATCAGCTTTTCCACGCCGGAGAAATTCTGGCTCGTGCGGTAGTTATGCAGGTGGGCGATCTGCTCGGTCGAGATGCCGGCCTGTCTGCCCACGGCAGAGCCGATGTCGATTCAAAACGGACAGCCGACCAACGTTGCCGCGCGAAGCTGCACCAGCCCTTTCAGTTTGGCGTCGACCAGATTGCTGCTCGCCTGCGACCGCTCCATCTGGCCATAACCCCAAAGTATTTTCGCGTGGTGCGCGGTGACCTGTACTGGCATCACAACGCGGCCCACTTTCCGTTTCGTCAAAGAATAAATGATTCGTACCAACAGCCTGCGGAACAGTCCGCCTTGGCTGGGAGAAGCGCCGGCAATTCGCGCCATGAGGACCTCCTATTCTGACCGGAATCTCCTTTTTGACTTCAAGAACGGCACCAATGTTACACCCATCTCTAATTACTTTCGTGACCGGGTCCGAATACGTCTCGTTATACGATCCACGCCTTCTGCCACCTATAATCCGGTCAAAGACAAAGAAAAACAGGGGATCGCGAAGCATCAGGGTTTTGTCGAAAGATGTTGGAGAAGGTTTCTTGACGAAAATGTCGAAGTTGAGCAAGGAACAGGGGCGCAGTGCCTCGGCTGCATCGGCCTGGCTCTATAGCCCATGGCTTGATCTAGTCGTAGGGTGTGGCGCGTGGTCGGTTCCGCTTTTGCTGCTTTCGTATTTTTCCATCGCTTCCAGCACACGCGCGTGGTCGATCGCTTTTTATGCTTTGGCGCTCTTCTTCAACTATCCGCACTACATGGCCACAATTTACCGGGCCTACCATCGTGCCGACGACTTCCAGAAGTATCGAATATTCACCGTATATACAACCGCGCTGGTTCTGCTGACCGGGTTACTTTCGCATTTCTGGCTGGGCATTCTTCCGTGGATATTCACGATCTATCTGACCTGGAGTCCTTGGCACTACAGCGGACAGAATTACGGCCTGTTCATGATGTTCGCCGGCCGTGCCGGAGCGCACCCTGGCAAGGCAGAACGCCGCGCTCTCTACGGCGCCTTTATAACGTCCTATCTTATTCTTTTTCTGGGATTCCACACTGGAGCTTCATCGGACCCTTTGTTCGTTTCGCTGGGAATTCCTCCGGTTGTGAGTCGCTGGGGGCAAGTTGGAATGGGCGCGGCTTTCCTCACGCTCTCAGCTTACGGTTTGTCACATCTGGTGCGGGCTGTAGGGTGGCGAAAACTGCTGCCATGCCTGACACTATTCTCCTCCCAGTTTCTGTGGTTCTTGCTGCCCGCGGCTATGTCGCTTATCAAAGGAATGGAGATCCCACAAAGCCGCTATAGTTCCGGCGTGCTGGCCGTCATGCACTCGGCGCAGTACCTCTGGATTACGAGTTACTATGCCCGACGTGAGGCGTCGGAAGCCCCGGGTCGAAGCTGGCGTCCATGGACTTATTTCGCGGTGCTGGTCGCAGGGGGAATCGCTCTGTTCGTCCCCGGACCCTGGCTGGCCAGCCGCATTTTCCACCACGATTTCAGCGTCAGCTTTCTTATCTTCACTGCACTTGTGAACCTCCACCACTTCATTCTCGACGGCGCCATCTGGAAGCTCCGCGATGGCCGCATCGCCTCCCTGCTGCTCAATTCGCGAGATCGCCTGGCTAATGCCGCCTCTGAGGCGGGAGGCCGGTTGTCAGCGGTATGGGAGTGGTTTTCGGGAAGTACCGCGGGTGCCCGCTCCCTCCGGGTTGGTGCCGCGCTTCTGCTTCTTGCCTGGGGGACGGTTGACCAAGTGCGCCACTACCTCGCGCTCCGCTCCGATGATGTCCGCGACCTGCAGCGGGCGGCATTCCTCGACTCGTTTGATAGCCCCTTGCAGACGCGTCTCGCGCATCGAGAACTCGAGGATGGCCATCCCCAAGAAGCCGAGGCCGCATGGAGAAGGGCGATGCAATCGAATCCGGCCGATCCGGCGCCGCGGCAGGCGCTGCTCCGCTGGTTAGTCGAGCAAAACCGCTTCGATGAAGCTTTCGACTTGACGGAAGCGTCCCTCAACTACGCCCCTAGAGACGTAAATCTCTTGGTGGACCGCGGTCTGCTGGCTATGCGCCGCGGTCATCCTGATCAGGCAATCGATAGCTGGAACCGGGCGATTCCCATCGATCCTGGCCAAACCCTTGCGCATCTTTATCTTGCGAACGAACTCGATCACGAAGGCAAGGCGCAGGATGCAGCTGCGCACTACCAGGCATTTCTAGGCATAATTGCGCGGCAGCCGGCAGCAAAACGTCCAGAACCGGAGAAGGTCATTGCGATCGTGCTTCGCATGGCAGATTGCCAGGCGCGCGCGTCCGAGACGGCAAAGGCTGTCCAGTCTTACCAGTTGGCGGCAAAGATTGCGGCTGAGACCAAAGAAAGCAAACTGGAGAGCATTGCCAACGTGAATGAAGCGGCGCTGCAAGGGGAAGCCGGCAAATTGGGCCAGGCGCTTCAGCTTTATCAGCACGCTCTGCAGTTGGATGACGCGATTGGCGACCGGACCTCGAGTGCCGAAGATTGGTTCGCCTATGGCCGCTTTCTCGATAGCGCGGGGTTTCCTGCCCGGCTTGTTTACGCCTGCTTCGTGAAATCTGCGAGGCTGGAGGACTCTCTGCCTGACGCATCCCAACGACAGCTCTTGGCCGATGCCAGCAAGCAAGCCGAAAGGCGAGTTAGGGCACAAGCGGGCGCCATCCGTGGTGATCCAGAACCCCTCCTGCGGGAAGCCTTGGCGCTTCGCCGTTAATGGAGTTTGGTAAAGTCGCGCCTCCTGCACTCGTCAGGAATTCATCGACGTGTTTGTTCACCGGGCGCGCAGACCGTCCATCCCCCGAGCTAATTGACATGTAATCCACTGCTGCCAGCCTAAGAGACTGTTTCAGCACATATTCTGCCTGCAGCCGGTCTGCAAATCTCGAAGCCCTCGAAACAGCTCCGCAGTCTTCGCCGCCGCCCGTTCCGCAGCTTCAACTGACGGCCTGAGCGTCAGTTTCCCGGATCGTGAGTGTTGAGGGCGATGTTTCAATAATCGACTCGGCCTGGCAGCAAGGCGGGGCTCCGACCTGACCAACGGCGCGGCATGCTCATGTCCAACGTAACTTGGGAGGGTTGGGGACGGATCTCTATCCTAGACGCTGGAAGATCGCGTCCGGCGGGTGGGGCCGGGCGAATATCTGCCTGGAGGACTATGTCTCCGCTCGTCCACAGATCGCGAGTGAAAAAACCGCACAGCGACGACACCCAGCAGCACTGGGGCATGCTGGTGTTCGAAAGCTTGTCGGCGGGGGTGATGGCCGTGCTGGTGACAATAATGGCGGTAATGGCGGTGGTGGGAGCGTATGTAATCATCGTTTGGCCCCTGACGTTCTGGGACCTCTCGCACTACGGAATGAAAAAATATGCGTCCTGGGCGAATGGAGCACTGTGGTCCGTATTCGTCTGCGGGTCGCTGGTGGGATTTTGGGCTTTCAGCGGAGCAGCATTCAAGCAGAAGAAGCAGGGAAACGAGCGGGAGGTTTGTAGTGTGGAACGTGGCAAGTGCTAGCTGGCGTAATCAATGCACTATGAAAGAGCGCCCCGCTTCAGAAGGTCTTATTAAAGGGGATGTCAAGTGAAAAACACTTCTCCCTGCCGGAACGCCAGAAATATTTTTCCGGCATCCAGCCCCCGCCGCATTGCCGACAGTTCTTCTTTAGCTGCTTGACCGTTTAGCCCTGTCGCGGGGCGGCCCTGTAAGCCGCGGAGCGACGGATATGATAGGCTACTACGGAAGTAGACTTACTATTATTTGCGCAGGCCGGTCATCACGCCTGCTGCGGCGGAGGGCAATCGATTAACCATGAAGATCGCGAAGGATGTTACCGAACTCGTAGGCCAAACACCGCTGGTGCGTCTGAATAAGGTTACGGATGGTTGCGTGGCCGAAGTGGTGGCCAAACTGGAAAGCCAGAATCCCGTGGGCAGCGTGAAGGACCGGATCGGCGTGAGCATGATCAGCGACGCCGAGCGTGCTGGGAAAATTCATCCGGGTAAGACGGTGCTGATCGAGCCCACGAGTGGCAATACCGGAATCGGCCTGGCATTTGTCGCAGCGGTGAAGGGCTACAAACTTATCCTGACCATGCCGGAAACGATGAGCCTGGAGCGGCGCGTTCTGCTGTTGGCGTTTGGAGCGGAACTCGTCCTTACTCCGGGTCCACGGGGGATGAAGGGTGCGATCCTCAAAGCCGAGGAGTTGCTGGCGAAAACTCCGAACAGTTACATGCTGCAGCAGTTCGATAACCCGGCCAATCCCAAGATTCACTTCGAGACCACGGGGCCCGAGATTTGGAATGATACCGACGGGCGCGTCGATTTTCTGGTCTCTGGCATCGGTACGGGCGGGACGATCACGGGCGTCTGCGAATATATCAAGCCCAGGAAACCGTCCTTCAAGGCCATTGCCGTGGAACCGGCGGAGAGCCCGGTGCTCTCTGGCGGAAAGCCGGGGCCGCATAAGATTCAGGGAATCGGCGCTGGCTTTGTTCCGCGGATTCTGCGCACCGATTACATTGACGAGATTATTCAGGTCAGCAACGACGACGCGATTCGCATGGCGCGACGGCTCCCTCTGGAAGAAGGCATCTTTGTGGGAATTTCCTCTGGAGCCGCAGTGGCGGCCGCTTTGCAGGTGGCCCGGCGACCGGAGAATGCGGGGAAACTGATTGTGGCGGTGCTGCCTTCATTCGGAGAACGTTATTTGAGCACCATTTTGTTCGAAGAGCTTCGCAGTCGCGCGCAGCAGATTCCTACATCTGCTCTTCCCGACTGATTCTAGCTTTTTGGCGGGCAGGCCAAACCGGACCCAGCCCTCCAGGAGCAGCCGCGAACATGAATGCCTTGATGCAGGAGATGAGCGACCGCGCGCTGCGGTTGGGCGTCCCGTTCAGCGTGCAACTCGACCTCACCTACCGCTGCAACGAGCAGTGCGTCCACTGCTATCTTGATCACGATGATCACGGTGAGATGACTACGGCGGAAATCAAAGACCTGCTGAGGGAGATGGCGGAAGCTGGAGTTGTCATTCTCACGCTCAGCGGCGGCGAGATTTTTCTGCGCAAAGATTTCTTCGAGATTCTCGAGTGTGCGCGCACTTATCTTCTTGCATCAAGCTGAAGACCAATGCGGTGCTGATCCGCGAAGCGCAGGCAGCGCGCCTGCGTGATCTGGGAGTGGAATCGATTCAGGTCAGCATTTACTCGCACCGGCCCGAGGTGCATGACGCGATCACCAAAGTTCCAGGCTCGCTGCGGCGGTCGATCAACGCGATCCGCTTTCTCAAGTCGCAAGGCCTGAAGGTCATCATTGCCAATGTGCTGATGACGGAAAACTGCAGGACTATCACGGCGTCCGGGGGCTGGCGGATGAACTTGGCGCCAAGTGTACTCGGATCCGACGGTCACGCCGATGATGGACGGCGATCGCGGGATCCTCGATTTGAATGCAGGCGAGTCTGCACTGTGCCGGCTTTTTAGCGACGAAGCTTTCGTCGGCAATGCCGATGGGTTCTGTGCGCCGCCGCCCCCGCCGGAAGCCGGCAGCATGGACTCCCTGCCTTGCAGCGCGGGTCACACCGCCTGTTACGTTTCTCCCTACGGCGAGTTTTATCCTTGCGTGCAATTTCCCTTGTCCTGTGGCAACGTGCGGCAGCAGCGGTTCATCGATATCTGGCGCCATTCCGAGCAGTTGAAAAGAGGTCCGATCGATCTGCCTGAAGGATCTGTCGAGTTGCTCGCAGTGCGCGCATGGCTCGACCTGCACTCGTTGCCCGGGTCTCGCGTTCCTGGAGGGAAATGTGCGCGGACCTTCCACGGCGGACTGCGAGAAGTCTTATGCCCGCACCGGTATCCCGTCAGCGAATCTTCTGGGGAAAAAAGAGAAGATCTCTCTGCCGCCTCTGGTGCAGATTCAACTGGTAGCCGCAATCGCTGGTAACCGGCTATCCGGGATGAGTAACCAACCAGCGCTTTAGGGCGAGAGCGGGCGCCCACATCGTAACAATCTCTGGCGCGGTAGCTTGCCGTGAGCGAACGGATTTAGCTCTTCTCCGCTCGTACATAGCCCATTCGTAATGCTGGTTCAGCAGCCATTTGCGGATAGCATTTACCCGAGCAGGCCGTCGATCTCTCCACGGGTTGCAACAGAGAGCTTTCTATGGGCATATGCTGCAGGCTCCTACTACTTCTTACGGCCGTGACTTCGCTCGCCATCGCAACCGCCTATGCGCAGGACGCGCCGTCTCTGGGCGATTTAGCACGCCAGCAGCGCCAGCAAAAAGAACAATCAAAAACTGCGTCCGGCAAGGATGCCAAGCCGTCCAAGGTCATCACTAACGAAGAAATTCACGAGCACGCAGCAGGGGCTTCGGCGGTAGTAGCGAGCAGTGGGGAAGCGACGCCGCTGCCTGCTTCCGCAGACGGTGCAAAACAGCCAGCTGACCAGTGGAAATCACAGATCCTGGCGCAGAAGAATCAAATTGCTACGCTACAGAGCCAGATTGACGAACTCAACGAGTCGATCCATTTTGCTCCGGCAAACTGCGTAGAAAACTGCGTGGCATGGAACGAGCATCAGAAAGAGAAACAAGAGCAGGTAGAGCGCATGCAAGCTCAATTGGAAGATCAGAAAAAGCATCTGGACGAAATGCAGGAATCTGCTCGCAAACAAGGTTATGGCAGCTCGGTTTACGATCCGTAGACTTTTTCGCCTTCCTTCAAAGCTGCCGTCCGTGCGAAATTAGTTGTATGGCATTAGTTGTTCGTCCCTCTCGCGTCCATGCAGTGGGTGTCTTTACCACAGCTCCCATTTGCCAAGGTGCTCGCGTTGTCGAGTATTCGGGTCCACGCCTCACTCCCGAGGAGGCCAACCGTCTGTACGACGGTGCGTCCCGCACTTACCTTTATGGGCTGGAAGATGGCAAGACCGTCATCGACGGCGAAGGCATGGGCGCCTATCTGAACCATTCCTGCGATCCCAACTGCGAAATTGACGAAATCAGGAACCGTGTGTGGATTCTGGCCATACGAGACATCGCGGCCGGCGAGGAGCTGCTTTGGGATTACAACCTCTACGACGACGATGACCCTGCACCGTGCCACTGCGGTTCGCCCAAGTGCCGTGGCACCATGTATTCGCGCGAATGGATAGCTAAGCTAAGACGTAAGGCGCGCAAGCGGGCGGAGAAACCAGTGGCAGCGCAGGAAGCGAAGATGACGCAAGAAGAAAGGCTTCGCCGGAAAACGAAAATAGTAAAGAAACGCGCGGCTACCTCTGCCCTAAGTCGTTCTGTCGCGTAGCCCTCAGATCATTCAGCCGAGGCTGTTTTCTTTCCGTGTTCCCGCCAACCTTCGATAATCAAATACAGCACGGGGATGAAGAAAAGATTCAGCACGGTGGACATGATCATGCCGCCGAACACCGTCGTGCCGACGGAATGGCGGCCATTTTCGCCGGCTCCGGTGGCGAGGACGAGCGGCACGACGCCGAGAATGAAAGCCAGCGAAGTCATCAAAATTGGGCGAAGACGAATGCTCGCCGCCTGTACCGCCGCTTCAAGCAGCGGGAGTCCGCGCTGACGAAGCTGCTCGGCGAATTCCACGATCAGAATCGCGTTCTTGCTGGAGAGTCCGACCAGCATCACCAGGCCGACCTGGCAGAACACATCGTTCTGCAGACCGCGAATCCACTGGGCTCCCAGAGCGCCCAGCAATGCCATGGGTACGGCCAGCAGTACGATGAATGGCAGCACGAAGCTTTCATACTGCGCCGAGAGCGTGAGATACACGACCAGCGTGCCCAGTCCAAACAGAAGCAGCGACGTACCGCCCGCTTGCAGCTCTTCGAGCGAGAGGCCGGTCCAGCTGTAGGCGAAACCCTGGGGCATCTTCTTGGCCAGTTCGTCCATCGCTGCGATCGCCTGACCTGAACTATAGCCGGGCGCAGCCGAGCCATCGATTTCCGCCGACCGGAAAAGGTTGTAATGGCTGATCACCTGCGGAGTTGTGGTTTGCGTAACGCTAATTAAGTTGTCCAGCGGAATCATGGCCCCGCTATCGGAGCGCACGTAGAACTGCTTCATGTCCTGTGCTTCGGAGCGGAACTGCTTGTCCGCCTGCACGTAGACGCGGTACGAACGATTATTGAAATCGAAATCGTTCACATAAGCCGATCCCATGTAAACGCCCAGCGTGTCGGTGATCTGCGAGAGCGGCACATGCAGGCTCTTAGCCTTCTCGCGGTCAATCGTCACCAGATATTGGGGATCGTTTGCAGTGAACGGCGTATACAGGCCTACGAGATCTTTGCGTGCGCCGGCCTGTCGAATAATGTCGTGCGCCGTGTTCGAGAGTTCCTCAAGCGGGTGCGAGCCTTGGTCCTGCACCACGAATTGGAATCCACCGAATTGTCCGAGGCCGTTGATTGCTGGTGGAAGCGTGGCGAATACGATTGCTCCTGAAATCGAAAACAGTCGCGGGCGAACGCGATTCAGAATAGCCGTAGCCGTGTGCTCCTCGCCCTTGCGCTGCTCATAAGGTTTCAGTGGAACAAAGATAATCCCTTGATTCGACGCACTGCCGGCAAAACTGAAGCCAACCACCGAAAACGTTCCCTCTGCCTCCGAGACGTCGCTCAGCAGATCGGAAACCTGTTTCCCGATCGCCTTTGTGTATTCGAGCGAAGCTCCTGACGGAGCCTGAATCACGATGATGAAATACCCCTGGTCTTCATCCGGAACAAATCCGGTGGGCACACGGGTGAACACAAAGAAAGTCAGTCCCAGCCCGACGAAGAAGAGCACGGCCGCCGCGAATTTGTACTTGAGAAAGTGGTGCAGCAGGCTGCGATAGCCATTTGTGGTCGCGCTGATGACTCTATCCACTTGCCGGAAGAGCCAGTTCTTTTTTCCGTGCTCCCGGCCCAGAAGTATCGCCGACAGCGCCGGAGTGAGAGTCAGCGCGTTGAACGCGGAGATCGTAATCGAGAACGCGATGGTCAGTGCGAACTGACGGAACAGAATGCCAGTCGTTCCGGGGAAAAAGGCCACAGGTACGAACACGGCGACCAGCACCAGCGACGTCGCAATTACTGCGCCCGTCACCTCGCCCATTGCTTCCGAAGCGGCTTTGTGGGCGTCCCGTTGTCCTTCCTGAATATGGCGTTCGATATTCTCGATGACCACGATGGCATCGTCGACCACCAGTCCCGTGGCCAGAGTGATGCCGAACAACGTCAAAGTATTGACTGAAAATCCGAGCAGTTTGACGAAGGTGAACGTTCCAATCAACGAAACCGGAATGGTAACGGCCGGAATCAGCGTGCTGCGCCAGTCTTCCAGGAAGACAAAGATCACCAGGATAACCAGTACGATCGCAGTACCCAGCGTGCTGAGCACGTCACGGATGGATTCGCCTACTGCATCGGTGGTGTCGAATGCAAGTTTGTAGTGCATTCCAGGAGGGAAATTTTTCGAAAGGCGATCCAGTTCGGCGATGGCCCGCCGGTCGACGTCCAGTGCGTTCGCCGTGGAAAGCTGCGTAACACCGATGCCCACCGCATCCCGCCCATTAAATTGCAGATCGTTGCTGTAATCTTCCGCGCCTAACTCGGCCCGGCCCACATCTTTTAGACGGACCAGCGTTCCGTCGGCGTTGGTTTTGAGGATGATGTTGTCAAATTGGCCCGCTTCGCTCAGACGTCCGACGGCGCGCACGCTGATCTGGTACTGCTGCCCCTCTTTGGCGGGTTGCTGGCCTACTTGCCCGGCGGCGACTTCCACGTTCTGCTCCGACAGAGCGTTCACCACATCCGGCGCGGTTAGTCCGCGTCCCGCCATGCGCACCGGATCCAACCACAGCCGCATGGAATACTTGCGCTCCCCGAAGATGATCACGTCAGCCACGCCCGGAATGCGCTTAAGCGAGTCCCTGACGTAAATGTCAAGGTAGTTGCTCATGAACAGCGTGGAATATTTGTTATTGTCGGCAGTGACCGCAGCGCCAAAAACAAAGTTCTGCGAACTCTTTGCGGTCGTGATGCCAACCGCTTTCACGGCGGCGGGCAGCCGTCCCTGAGCCGTGTTGACGCGGTTCTGGATGTCGACCGTCGCCAGGTCGGGATCGCGGTTCAGATCGAAAGTGGCCGTGATGCTGCTTGATCCGTCGTTTCCGCTGGTGGAGGTCAGGTACTTCATTCCCTCGGCGCCGTTTATCTGCTGCTCCAGAGGGATGGTAACCGCGCTCTCCACCGTCTGCGCGCTGGCTCCGATGTAGACGCTGGAAACGCCCACCTGCGGCGGCGCCAGGTTGGGAAACTGCGAGATCGGCAGCGTGGGAATTACGGCTGCACCCGCCAGAATAATCAGCAGCGCGCAGACCGTGGCGAACACCGGACGTCGAATAAAAAAGTCAACGAACATAGAAGTCGGCTTTCAGACCTCAGTTCTCGGGCTTCGGCTCAACCGTTGATGACCTCTTAATTATTTGAAAACACTGCGACTTTAGAGTCGAAGCCCGGAGCCCGAAAGCCGAAGCCTGCTTATCAGCCTTGCGGAATCACCGGTGCTCCATCCAGCAGGAACTGAGTTCCGGATACGATCACTTTGTCGCCCGGCTTGATGCCATCCTGGACTTCGTAGTCGTTTCCGACCGTCTGCCCGATCTTCAGCGCCTTCTGCCGCGCCACATACGATCCGCCATTCTGCGGTTCTGCGACAAAGGCAAAATACTGTCCCGCCAGCCGCGACACAGCAAGAATGGGAACCTCCGGGTTCTCGTGGGTGCCCCACACGATGCGGGCCCGGATGAATTGCGATTGCCGCAGCGCGTCATTGCTATTAGCGATGCGTGCCTTCGCCAGGACCGTCTGAGTGGAGTTGTCCACTTGCGGTGAGATAAAGCTGATGCGGCTATTCGCCATCACATTGCCGTCGCTGTCCAGGACCTGCACCGGCAGGTTCATCTTGAGCTGCGCGGAATGCTCGATCGGCACATAGACGTAAACTTCCAGGCTGCCGGGCTTGTCGACCGTCGTCAGTTGCGTCGCGCTCGTGACCCGGTCGCCCACGCGAACAGGAATATCTCCAACAATTCCGCTCCACGGGGCCACGACTTTGTAATAGTGCAGTTGCACTTGCTGTTCGCTCACCTGCGCATCCAGGGAGTCCACCTGCGCCTGGGCCGCGTCCATGGCGGACTTCGCCTGGTCGAGATCCTGCTTACTAACCACGCCCGCGGAATAGAGTCCCTGGGCGCGCTCATACTGCTGCTTGGTCCAGTTCAGGTTCGCCAGTTGTGCTGCGCGGGAGCTTTCCTGGCTCTTGACTGTGGCCTGCTGCTTGAGCGGATCGATGTCCATCAGCGCCGCGCCGGCGGTAACCGACTCGCCCGAGCGGACGAGAATCTTCGTGACCTGGCCCTCCACCTGCGGCATAATGACGGCCGAATCGCGCGATTTGAGTGTAGCCACGTATTCCGTGGCATCGTTGACCGGCGTTGCGTGGGCCTCTTGCACTTTCACCGGCATCCCGGCCGGCGCGTGGGCCTGAACATTCTGCGCGGCATTCCCCGAGCACGCCAATGTACCGGCGCTCGCCGCCAGTGCCACCAGGAAAAGACTCTGGGCCAAATGATTATGAAGTCTTATGGACATAGATTTACCCTTAGCCGCTCCCCCATTTGTTGACGAATAACCATACTCAATCCGACGTTCTTCAGCAAAGCCCTGAGCCTACTTAGACGGCGGCACACTCATAGCGTTAGACACCAATTAGAAGATTCCCCAAGGAGCCACCAGGACGCAAAATTATCCATGCCCCGACAGTGAAGAAATAGAGAAGGCCGGCCCTTTGTACGCGGGTGAACCGCCTGAACTCGTGCCCCTCCTGTTTCGTCATCTCACTCTGCTACATTGTTGCCCTATGGAGCAGACCTCTTCCCAGCCTACCCGCAGCTTCGCCAGCGACAATAATGCCGGCGTCCATCCCGAGATTCTAGCGGCCCTTGCGCGCGCTAACCAAGGCCATGTAGTTGCCTACGGAGACGATCCCTATACTCGTTCGGCGATCAAGAAGTTTGAAGAGCATTTCGGACCGGACATCGCAGTTTTTTTCACCTTCAACGGGACTGGCGCGAATGTTCTGAGTCTGCAGGCTTTGACCCGCTCCTTCCACTCCGTGCTCTGCAGCGCGCATGCCCACATCTACACCGACGAATGCGGCGCGCCGGAGAAGCACACCGGTTGCAAGCTGATTCCGCTGCCGCAGCAGGATGGCAAGATTACCCTCGATTCCGTCCGCCATGCCTATCACGGGATCGGCGATGAACATCACTCGCAGCCGCGCGTGATTTCTATTACGCAATCCACGGAGATGGGGACGGTCTACCGTCCGGAAGAAATTCAAGCGCTGACCCACTTCGCCCACGAGCATGGCATGTTCCTGCACATGGATGGAGCCCGCATTGCCAACGCGGCCGCCTCCCTCGGCCAAAATCTTCGCCAGGCTACACGCGATCTAGGCGTCGACGTGCTGTCCTTCGGCGGCACCAAGAATGGTATCCTGGGCGGCGAAGCAGTTGTGTTTTTCCGGTCCGAACTGAGCCACGACTTTCTGTATCTGCGCAAGCAAAGCATGCAACTGGCGTCGAAGATGCGCTTCATCGCCGCACAATTTGAGGCGTTGCTTATCAACGATCTCTGGCGGCGCAGCGCCGAACACGCCAACCGCATGGCACGACTCCTGGAAAAAGAAGTTAGCCGCGTTCCGGGAGTCAGAGTTGTATGGAAGGTGGAGGCGAACGGCGTTTTCGCCCAGATCCCGCGCCACTCCATCGAGAAGATCAAGCAGCATTACTTCTTCTATATGTGGATGGAGGAGGAATCGATCGTGCGATGGATGTGCTCGTTTGACACCACAGAAGACGATATCCGCAGGTTTGCGGACGTAGTCGCCGAAGCTGTAAAGGGGTGACGAAGGTTGATCAACCTCGCCGTTAACGATTGCTTTTTGCCCCATTCTTGACTAAATTGGCCCCATCCCCAATGCACGAGCATTCAGCCGCATCGTTTGCCCCAGGAGTTCGTTGATGAGCCGGAAGTGGTTCAGCATCCTCGCCCTTATCGCCACCGCGACATTTCTGGTGAACGTCTCCAGCTGCGGGTACAACCAGCACCTGGTGTCGATTTTGATCGCGCCCTCCGGTGCAACTTTTGGCGCGATCGATCCTAGTTTATACGTGAACTTCACAGCCTCCGGAACCTACATCCACCCGCCGGCGACCAAAGACATCACGAGTCTAGTGACCTGGCAGTCGGATACACCGCAAGTGGCCCAGGTCACCAGCGCCGGGGTGGTGAGTCCAAACATTGGCTGCGGCACAGCAAATGTTTACGCCACTTTCTATGACAGTCCCAATCAGGTAACTAGCAACTCCGCTCTTATCACTGTGGATGGCCCTCTCAGTGACGGCTGCCCGCAAGGCGGAGCTTTGAGCAACTTGGCGGTGACCATCGGCGGAGGGACGGGGACAGTCAGCAGCGCGCCCGCGGGCATTAACTGCGGAACAACCTGTGCGGCACAGTTTACGACCGGCACAACCGTTACACTCACCGGCACGCCGATCAGTCCATCCAGTTCTGTCACATGGGCAAATTGCGATACGAGTTCCGGAACGACATGCACGGTATTCCTACAAACTGACCGCATTGTGACCGCAACCTTCAACTAAGGCCGCCCGTAATCACTCGGTCTCGCCCAACAGCCTTCCCAGCGTAGCTTTGTGCTTTGCCGGGTTCTTCTTCTTGTGAGGAACAACCTTCGCCGCCGGGGGCGCGCCCATGCGTTCCCGCGCCAATTCTTTTACGGCCTGCACGGCTCGAAACCGCTTTACTTTCTTCTTGCGCGCCATAACATTCATGTTGCCATAGCTTTGTCTGCTGCAAAACTGTAATAATCATCTTTCGCAGTTGATCGACCGACGCTGATTGCGAAACAGCGGGTGACCGGCTTACGATCAACAGTGGCGACCTACTGCTGACTATGGAAGAACGCGATTTTTTTGACGAGCGCACTGAAAAGAAACTAGCAACTTTAAATTGTCCCCATTGCCACCAGCCTGCGGAGTATGAAGTCACCTGGGTGGTGCGCACCAAGAAGCGCCAGCTCGCAGGCCGCGCCGATGAACGCGACCGCGCCCGTTTTGCCAAGGCCCGCTCCTACATGCTGCGCAAAGACGACCTGATGGCCTGCAAGAACATGCGTTGCCGGAAGCGCTTCGAGATTTCCGGGGTGCAGTCCGTCGTCTTCACCGAATAAGTGCCGCCCCATCAATCTGTGTGCCAATTGCCGACCGCTCATTTATACTGGTGGGTTTCCCTGTGGCTTCCGGAAGCCACAGGAGCGAAGGAGTCACGTTTGAAAATCCTGGTTTGCATGAAGCAGGTGCCGCAGAAGGATGCGCCGCTCAAGCTCAACGAAAGCGCTGCGTGGATCCGCGAAGACGTCTCGTATGAAGTGAACGAGCCGGACGCCTACGCCCTGGAAGAGGCGCTGCGCCAGAAAGAAAAGCATACCGGAGAAGTGGTGGTCATCACTTCCGGTCCGGCCCGCTCGCAGCAGGTGCTGCGCGAGGCTTTGGCCAAAGGCGCCGACCGCGCCATTCATCTGGAAGACAATGCCTTTGTAGGACTCGACGCCTTCAATACGGCGAAAGCCTTTGCCGCGGCCATCAAAGACGAAAAATTTGACCTGATCTTCACCGGCCTGCAATCCGACGACTATGGCTACGCGCAGACTGGAGTCATCCTCGCTGAGTTGCTGGGCTGGCCGCACGCGACCATCATCATGCAGATTGAAAAAAACGACACCGGTATCCGCGTGAAGCGCGAACTCGAAGCCGGATTCTTTCAGTTCGTCGACATGCCGCTGCCTGCCGTGCTCACCATTCAGTCTGGAATTAACAAGCTGCGCTATGCCACGCTGATCGGCATCAAGCAGGCGAAAAACAAGCCGCTGCGCAAGGTGACGCTAGCGGAGGTGCAGCCTGCCATCGGCGAGAATCTGCAAAAAATCGAACGCCTGTACGTTCCGCAGAAAACGAAGAAGACGGAACACATCGAGGGCTCGCCGTCGGAGATCGCTAAGAAATTAGTCGACAAACTGCGCAACGAGTTGCGCGTAATTTAGCAACCAATGCTGGTGGGAACAGCTTCCCTCGGCTGTCCGCCGAACGAAACTCGGCCGTCTTGCCGAGAACTGAGAACCAAGAACCGCTCTTATGCCCGATACCATCTTAGTAATCGTTGAACAACGCGAAAACAAACTTAACCGGGTCTCCTGGGAGACCATCACCGCCGGCCAAGCCATTACCGCCGCCACGGGCTGGACTTTGGAGGCCGCCGTCGTAGGTGCAAGCGCGTCGTCGATCGCCGCCGAAGTGGCTGCAAAGAAAGTGGCGAAGGTCTACGCCGTCGAATCGCCGAAGCTCGAGCCTTACACGCCCGATGCTTTCGCCGAGGCGCTGAAACAATTGCTCGCAGCCAAACAGCCGAAGCTCGTGCTGATGCCGCACACGTACCAGGTGCGCGACTTCGTTCCCAAGCTGGCGACGGCCATGGGACGCACCGTGATCAGCGACTGCATTGGCTTCAAGCACGAAAACGGAAAGCTCGTTTTCACCCGCCAGATGTTTCAAGGCAAGCTGGCTGCCGACGTCAGCTTCACCAGCGATGCCCCGTGGTTTGCTACTTTTCAGAATGGAGCTTTCCGCGGAGACAAGGCCGAAGCCGGTGCCAGCGCGGCTCCGGTCGAAACCGTGAACGTCGAAATCGCGGACGGTGTGGTTCGCAACAAGCCGCAGGAAGTCTTCAAAGAGGCCAAGCAGGCGGTCGACCTCACGCAGGCTGAAATCATCGTCTCGGTTGGCCGCGGCATCAAAGAGCAGAAAAATATCGAGATTGCCAAACAACTCGCCGACGCTCTTGGCGGCGACCTCGCTGCTTCGCGCCCCATCTGCGACTCCGGCTGGCTCCCTATGGACCGCCAGATCGGGTCCTCGGGACAGACGGTTGCACCCAAACTTTACCTGGCACTCGGTATCAGCGGTGCGATTCAGCACATCGTCGGCATGAAGGGCTCGCGCACAATCATCGCGGTCAACAAAGATTCCGAGGCGCCGATTTTCGAAATCGCCGACTATGCGATTGTTGGAAATCTCTTCGATATCGTCCCGCCCTTGATTGAAGAAGTGAAAAAGGCGAAAGCAGGAAGCTAGCGGATGCTGATCTTCCGCAAACCCATTGAGGGCGTTGAACGCCCGCAGATGCCAGCCGATGTGGTCATCGTCGGTGGCGGGCCTGCTGGGATGGCCTGTGCGCTGCGCTTGTCGCAGTTGATTGACCAGCACAAAGCGGCGCATCCTGATTCGCAGCTCAGCAAAGAAAACATCTACGTTCTGGAAAAAGCCCGCGAGGTTGGCCAGCACTGTCTCTCCGGAGCGCTGCTCGATCCGCGCTCCATGCGCGAACTGCTTCCGGGATTCGAAAAGGAAGCGCCGCTCGATGCTGAAGTGACCAACGAAGCCGTTTACTTTCTCACCGAGAGGAGCAAGTTCAAGCTGCCCATCACGCCGCCGCCGTTGCGGGATCATGGCAACTATGTGATCTCGTTGAACCGCTTTGTGAAGTGGTTGGGCGGCAAGGTGGAAGAGACGGGCATCACCATCTTCACCGGATTCGCGGGATCTGAATTGCTTTTCGACGGCGACCGCGTCACGGGGGTTCGCACCGACGACAAGGGCGTCGACAAAGAGGGCCATCAGAAATCGAACTTCGAGCCGGGCTACGATCTCAACGCCAAGATCACAATCCTCGCCGAAGGACCGCGTGGATCACTAACGAAACAGCTGGTTTCTCGATTCGATCTGGCGCGCGACGCCAACCCGCAAACCTACGGCATTGGCGTGAAAGAACTTTGGGAAGTTCCTTCGGGCCGCATCGCGCCGGGTGAAGTCGTCTACACCATGGGCTGGCCGCTCACTCCGAAAGAATACGGCGGCGCTTGGATCTACGGTGGCAAAGACAATGTCGTTTCGCTCGGATTCGTTACCGGACTCGACTATCCCGACCCGCGGCTTGATCCGCAGCGCGTGCTGCAGGATTTCAAACAACATCCCATGGTCGCGAAGCTGCTTGAGGGCGGCAAGATGATTCGCTACGGGGCGAAGTCCATGCCCTACGGCGGCTGGTGGGCGATTCCGCCCGTAGCGGGCAACGGATGGATGATCCTCGGCGATTCCGCCGGTTTTCTAAACTCCGCGCGGCTTAAAGGAATTCACCTCGCCATCAAGAGCGGAATGCTTGCCGCCGAGACTGCGTTTGATGCGCTGAAGAAAGACGATTCGTCGGCCGCCATGCTTGGCGAGTACCAGAAAAAAGTCGAATCGAGCTGGATCAAGGACGAACTCTGGAAAGTTCGCAACATGCATCAGGGATTCGAGCAGGGTCTTTACGCCGGCATGTTCCATACTGGATTGCAGATGATCACCGGTGGGCGCGGCCTGCGCAACCGTTATCCTGCGAAAGCTGGCCACGAGCACATGCACAAACTCGCGGAATTGCCCGCTGACGGCGGCAACGAAGCCCACCTGCTCGGCCCCGCCAAAGGCGACGGCAAACTTACCTTCGACAAGCTCACCGATCTTTACCACTCCGGCACCAAGCACGAAGAAGACCAGCCCGCACACCTGGTCATTCACGACACCAACATTTGCAACACTCGATGCGTGAAAGAATTCGGCAGCCCCTGCCAGAATTTCTGTCCCGCGAACGTCTACGAAATGGTCGACGACGCCGGCCAGCCCAACGGAAAGCGAATAAGCCTGAACCCGTCGAATTGCGTCCACTGCAAAACCTGCGACATCGCCGACCCATATCAGATCATCACCTGGGTGCCACCAGAAGGCGGCGGCGGACCAAATTACGACGGCATGTGAAGTTCTGAGGCTCGATCTAGGTAAGGTAGGCATGACGATGCGACTATCGGCCGTAAAGTTTGTATCGGTGGTCGTTCTAGCGATCGCCGCCCTGGCCCAGCAACCCGCCCATCCCGCGCCGCAGGCGCAGCCCGGCATTCCGACCAGCGGCTTCGCCGGTCTTGACCAGTACCGGGCTTCGCGAATCGCGGTCTTCACCGACGATTTCGGACAGCTGACGCGCTACCGCGACGCCAACGCGGCGCTGCAAGCGCCGGCGGCTGGCGAGAACCGCGTTGTTTTCTTCGGGGACTCCATTACCGACATTTGGCACCTTGACGAATATTTTCCCGGCAAGTTTTACGTCAATCGCGGCATCGGCGGCCAGACTACGCCGCAGATGCTGGTGCGTTTTCGCCAGGACGTGATCGATCTTCATCCCAAAGTCGTCATCATTCTTGCGGGCACGAACGACATTGCGGGCAATACCGGTCCTATGCGGCTCGAAGACATTGAGGCCAACTACGCCTCGATGGCCGAACTCGCCCGCGCGCACGATATCAAGGTGATCTACTCCTCGATGCTGCCGGTACACAACTACACGCCGCGGTCGCAGGATCTTTTTGCGCAGCGCTCTCCAGAGAAGATTCTGGAGCTGAACCGCTGGCTGAAGAGCTATTGCTCGACTTCATCGAACGACAAGTCTAATGCCTGCCTGTATCTTGACTACTTCAGCGCCATGGTCGACGACAAGGGCTACTTGAGGAAAGAACTGGCCGATGACGGGCTGCATCCCAACCCTGCGGGGTATAAGATCATGGCGCCCTTGGCACAGTCGGCAATCGAAAAGGTGCTGGGCCCACCGAAACCTTGAAACCTTTGCACTCTCCCCAAGCTCTATAATGAAACAAGTTTCTGACCGTCCTGGCCTTCGGGCATACCCAGGCCGTGGCGGCGCGGGAAGGAGTCGGGCGGACAAGGCGTGTACCGAGCTTGTTAAAGGCGTATCTGCCCCACACTTTCCCGAGGGTGCTAGTGGAAACGCTGGCGCCTCCCGCGCTCCGTGAGGAGCGCATTGGAAAGGAAACAGCCGCCGGCATGGTCGCGCCTGTTGGTTTTTCCTTTCCGCAGAAGTCAACTACTGTGCTTCTCGCCGACAAATTCGGCCGTCCGATCACTGATCTGCGGATCTCCATCACCGACCGCTGCAATTACAAGTGTGTGTATTGCCGCACGGGAAATGAAGGAGCACTCTACGGCGATCTGCCATTTGCTGATTATCTAAGGATGACGCGCGTGCTGGTCGGGATGGGGATCACCAAGGTTCGTCTGACTGGCGGCGAACCGCTGCTGCGCAACGGAGTTGTGGGATTCGTCTGTGAGTTGGCCCAACTGCGCACGCCTACTAGTAGGAACGGCGGCGATCCGCTGGACATCGCGCTCACGACGAACGGCCATCTTCTCGGCGATCTCGCGCAGCCCCTGAAAGATGCCGGCCTGACCCGCGTCACAGTTTCCATGGACGCGGTCGATCCCGACCGGTTCGCGCGCATCACGCGCGTACCCAATGGATACGACCACGTGCTCGCCGGCATCCGCGCCGCGCGCCGCGCTGGGTTGTGGCCGCTGAAAGTGAACTGCGTGCTCATGCGCGGCTTCAATGAAGATCAGATCATTCCCTTCGGCATGTTCGCGCGCGAAGAAGGCGTTACCGTGCGCTTCATCGAATTCATGCCGCTGGAAGAAGGGCGCACGTGGTCGCCGGAGACGGTGGTCACACTCGACGAAATCCTGGTGCGCATGGAGGAGTATCGCCCGCTGGTCGAGATTAGGCGGGCGCGATCGGAGACTGCCCGCCGCTACCGTTTCGACGACGGTGTTGGCGAAATTGGCATCATCGCGCCGGTGTCGCATCCTTTCTGCGGACACTGCAGCCGCATCCGCATCACTAGCGACGGGAAGATCCGGACATGCCTGTTCTCGGTGTGGGACCACGACCTGCACGCGCAGATGCGCCGCGGTGCCAGTGACGAAGAGTTGGCCGAGTTCATTCGAGGAGTAGTGCAGAAAAAAGAAGAACGCCATCACATCGGCGAACCGGATTTCGTGCCGGCGTCGAGGACCATGGTGCATATCGGGGGTTAGCCGTCAGACCTCAGGAAAGGCATTTCACCGCAGAGATCAAGTCGTTCGCCGAGGAGAACGAGAACCGGGAAGGAAGTTCCAATCCTGCCGAGCCGCCTAGGTCGGCAGTCGCTGCTGTTCGCTCCGTTTAAGATAAAACCATGCACTTTCCGTGGCGCGTATCGATCGCGGTGTTAATTTTTCTTCGCGCTACACTCCAGGCTCAGAGCGGAACCTACCTCGGCTTCGATCGCAACGACTATCCCGGCGACGCCAACCTGAAAACTCTGCGCCAGACTTTTTTCTACACTGGCTATTGGCTCAATAATCCTCCGGGCGTGAAGACCAACACCTGGGCTGGCCACCGCGCCGCGGTCGAATCGGCGGGCTTCGGCTTCCTCGTACTGTTCAACGGGCGCCTCTACGCGGAACTGAAAACAGTCGCCAACGCCACCAAGCTTGGCCAATCCGATGCGCAAGCGGCCGCTGCTGCCGCCCGCCGCGAAGGCTTTCCCGCCGAGACCGTCATCTTCCTCGACCAGGAGCAAGGCGGACGCATGCTGCCCGAGCAGAAAGCCTATATTTACGCCTGGGTCGATGGCGTCACGGCAGCCGGATTTCGCGCGGGTGTCTATTGTTCAGGCATCCCCGCCAAAGATGACGGCAATATCGTGACCGCCGAAGACATTCACCAGAACGCCGACGGAAGGCAGATCGTCTACTGGGCGATCAACGACGCCTGCCCGCCCGCGCCGGGCTGCGCTTTTCCCGCTCATCCGCCAAGCCCCGCCGAAAGCGGCGTCCGCTTCGCCGAAGTGTGGCAGTTCGCGCAATCGCCGCAACGCAAAGACGTGGGCGCCCGGTGTTCTAACTACAGTCGCGATGGCAACTGTTATCCGGCTAGGGGCCCGGCCGCTCAACAGTTGCATGTCGACGTCAACGCGGCGACATCACCGGATCCCTCAAGCGGCAGATCGCGTTGACTTGCGAGGAGATGACCTTTTCACCTTCCAAACTTTCAGCCGCTAGGTGCGCTAAAATATAGCGCTCTCTACAAGAACTTCAGGAGAACTTGAAATTCATGTCTCGCACTCTCTCCGCTCTCGCCGTCGCCCTGCTTCTCACCCTATCCGCTGCGGCGCAAGATACTTGGCAGATTGATCCTCCGCACTCATCGGCCCAGTTTGCCGTGCGCCATCTGGGCATCTCCACGGTTCGTGGAGCATTCACCAAAGTGAGCGGCACAGTGCAATATGATCCCTCTCATCTCGAAAAGTCTTCGATCCAGACAACTATCGAAGCCGCTTCGGTGGACACTCGAGTCGAAATGCGCGACAACGATCTGCGCAGCCCCAACTATCTAGACGTGCAAAAATATCCGACGATTACCTTCCAGTCGAAGAAGGTCGAAGCCGCCGGAGCAGGCAAGCTGAAGGTCGTTGGCGATCTAACGATTCACGGCGTCACTAAGGAAGTTGTTCTAGACCTGGACGGCCCGACCCCCGCCATCAAGGACCCGTGGGGTAACCAACGCATGGGCGCTTCCGCGTCCACGAAAATCAATCGCATGGATTTCGGAGTGGCTGGCGCTCCCGGCATGATTGGAGACGATATCAACATCACGCTCGATATCGAAATGACCAAGCAGGTGCCGAAGTAAGAGCGAGTAGCTGCCAAGTGGCAGTTAGACTGCGTGCCGGTTTTCGGCACGAGCCCGGGCGCTGATAGCCAGCCGATAATTGCCAACTGCCGCTTTCCCGCATGCGGTAGAATAGATTCAATGTCTGACCGCACATTCACTCTCGACGAAGCCCAGTCGCTGCTCCCGGTGCTGGAGTCACTTCTGCGTACGGCGATGAGCGGCAAGAACCTGATGGAAGAAGTAGAGGGCGAGATGCAGGAGCTCAGCCACCGCATTTTCCTTAATGGCGGCACGCACGTTGACGTCGTCGCTGTTGCCCGCCGCAAGGCCGAGCGCGCCAAGGCGGAGCAACGCGCGAAAGACGCTCTCGCCGAAATTGATTCCATCGGAGTGCAAGTGAAGGATATCGATATCGGACTGCTTGATTTTCCCTGCCAGGTGGAAGGCAAGACAGTCCTGCTCTGCTGGAAGATGGGAGAGAAATCCATCACGCACTGGCACGGTACGGACGAAGGATTTGCCGGCCGCAAGCTGATCGACGAACGCATCGCGCGCTCGAAGAGGACGAACTAGTTCTCTGGTCCCAGTAAGGCTCACAATCCAAACAACTTCTTGGCCAGCAACATACTCCAACCTTCGGTGTTTAAGTGTAGAGAAATATTTTTCAGGCCAAAGTTCCGGTTGCGGACTATTCTGCGCTGGAATTTTTGAGCCAAATTCGCCCGCTCGTGGCGCTGCCGCTTCCAGGGTAAGCCCACCGGGCCAGAGGAAACCCGATGAAACTTCCCCCTGCAGTTCGCTTACTCGCTTTCGGACTTCTGCTGCTGGTTATTCCAGCCGCGCTTTCTTCTCCATCCGTCGCTCAAATCGGCATCGGGATCGGCATTTCGGTTCGCATCGGTCCGCCCGCACTGCCGGTTTACGATCAGCCTATCGGCCCCGGCCCGGGCTATCTGTGGACTCCTGGCTACTGGGCATGGAGCGACGATGACGGTTACTACTGGGTGCCCGGCACCTGGGTGGTCGCACCCGTCGGCATGCTGTGGACCCCCGGATATTGGGGATGGAACGACGGTGTCTACGCCTGGAATGCTGGATATTGGGGACCGCACATCGGATTTTATGGCGGCATTAATTACGGATTCGGATATGGTGGCGTCGGCTTCGGCGGCGGTGAATGGCGCGGCGGAGCTTTCTTTTACAACACAGCCGTGATGCACGTAGACACCGTCCACATCACCAACGTCTACGTTGACCGGACGGTCATCGTCAATAACAATTCCCATGTTGCCTTCAACGGCGGAGAAGGCGGCGTGGCTGCGCGCCCGACTCCGCAAGAAGAGGCGTTCGCCCGCGAACCGCACACTCCGCCCGTTGCGGCGCAGGTTCAGCACGAACATGCGGCCAGCCAGAATCGTGCCTTGTTTGCGTCGGAGAACCATGGCCGTCCGGCAGTCGCCGCAACGGCAAAGCCCGGCGAATTCAGCGGACGCGGCGTGGTAACTGCCAAGGCTGCTGGAGCGCCCTATCGCGCTCCGGCTATGTCGCCGAAGGAAGCGCGTGCTCCGGCTTCTGGTGGGAACCGTTCTGCTGAGAATCGTCCCGCATCACCGAGCGGCGCGAAGGCGGCCGGTCGCCCATTCGTTCCGCCGAACAAGGCCAATACTGCCAACCGGCCGGAAGGTGGGAACGCGACCCGGGAGAACGCTCGTCCGTCCAGCGAACCACGGGCTGAGAGTAGGCCGAGTCCCGCTCCGAAGGCCCGCGAGAGCGCGCCTAATGCCAGTCCGAAACCGAGTGCTCCAAAGCCACAAAAAAGCGCACCGCCCAAGCATGAGAGCGCTCCTCCGAAAGAAGAGCACAAGGGACTATAGACTAATTCGTGGTCGATTCCATTGGCCAGTGCTGGTTTCAGCACTGGCCTTTTTCGTGTGCCGAGCATGCTTGACAGCTTGGAGGTGAAAGTCCTCTACCCAGTCTGATGGAGACGAAGGGTTAGCAAAGCGCAAGGGTGAAACAACACTCGCCGCGAGGCGGGGCCTGA
>Ga0208188_1000410_pt1 | contig 29407 bp, 25 predicted proteins | sample June2015DPH_8_50_FD_184698 | JGI IMG/M metagenome (GOLD analysis project Ga0208188, IMG submission 184698) | Peatland microbial communities from SPRUCE experiment site at the Marcell Experimental Forest, Minnesota, USA - June2015DPH_8_40... | ecosystem: Environmental > Terrestrial > Soil >...
CGCATCTGTTCGAGCAATTCCTCGGTGAGATTTTGCGCCTCGTCAATGATCAGCACCGCGTCGCCGCACTGTTCGACCTGCTGGACCAGAAATTTGTTGATGGCCGCGACCGTGCCGTGCCGGTCCATGTCTTTGACATCCAGGCCGAATTCCGTGGCAATGGCCCGCATCAATTCATTCGCGTTCAGCACGGGGTTGACGATCAGGGCGGTGGAAAAATGGCCGTCCAGTTGTCGCAACATCGCGCGGCAGACCGTGGTCTTGCCCGCGCCGACTTCGCCGGTGAGTTGCACGTAGCCCTTCCGCTCGCGAATGCCGTAGAGCAGATGATTGAGCGCTTCGCGATGCTTGTCGGTGAGAAAAAGAAAGCGCGGATTCGGCGTAATGTCGAACGGCGGCAGCGTCAATCCATAGTATTCAAGATACACAACCAGCTTTTAACAAAAATCCGGCGTGTGGCAAAGAAAAGGTTTTGGGGTGGTTTTGGCGCCGGACGCCGATTTGTTCGGGCCACAGGCTCAACGCTGCATCATAATTTTGCGGATTGCGTTGACCAAAGCCTCCGCTTCCGCCGCCGTGCCAATCGTAATTCGCAAATAATCCTTCACCTCCGGCCGGTCAAACCAGCGCACGAGGACTTTTTGGACGCGCAAGCTTTGCCGCCACGCCTGCGCCGAAAATCGTGATGGCCGGGCGAGAATGAAATTCGTCCGGCTTGGCAAAACCCGGAAACCGAGCTTCGTCAATTCGCGACTCAACCATTCGCGGGTGGCGATGATTTTTTTGAAATTCGCCCGATAATACGGCAAATCGTCCAGCGTTGCTTCGGCAGCAATCTGGCCAAGGCCGTTCACATTGTAACTGTCACGAATCTTGTGCAGCGCGGCAATGAGCTCCGGATGTCCGACAAAATAACCGACCCGCTGGAAGCACAGCGAGTACGCCTTTGAAAACGTCCGCGCCACGAGGACGTGCGGATATTTCAGCGCCAGCTTCAGCGCGTTTTCCCCGGCAAAATCCACGTAAGCTTCGTCCAGCACCACCACACCTCGCTGCGCTTTGCAAAGCGCGTCGAGTTCGCGCGTCGAGTACCCGCGCCCGCTTGGCGCGTTCGGCGTGGTCACAAACGTCAGTGCCGCGCGGAAATTCCAGATCCTGCCGCGCTTCAGTTCCGCCATGCTTGGCAGACTGAAATCCGATTTAAGCGGCACCGCATTCCTGGCCGCACCGTGAATATCCGCCAGCACCGGATACAGCGAGTAACTTGGTGCGAAGTATTGAACTGTTTCGGAGGGTCGAGCTCTGCGAGACCTTAAATTAGGGCGTCGTGGAACTCCGCCCTCCGAAACCGGCTCCACAAAACACCGCGTTGCCAGCGCCAGCAATTCATCCGAGCCGTTGCCGACGATGATGTTGTCCTCGTGGCAACGATGCAGCTTCGCCAGTTTTTCGCGCAGCGCCTGCGCCGTCGGATTTGGATACAGCCGCAACCGGCCATCCACCGCCGCCTTGACTGCCGCCAGCACCTTCAGCGACGGCGGATACGGATTCTCATTCGTGTTGAGCTTGATCAACCCCTTGATCTTCGGCTGCTCGCCATAGACGTAAGGGTGCAGGTTGCGCACCAAGGGGCGGATCAAAAGTTTCGGACTTTTCATTTTGCGGAACGAATTTTGGCAGAACGTCCAGGCGCACCCAGCCCTTCCACTTCGGCAAACTTTTTCACAGCTGGCAGCACTTTCTGGAGCGAGCTGCGGGAGCATTTTATCACTATCGGGCAGGGCTGCGAGTGTTTTCCCTCTGCAGTTCCGTCCGTATTTGCACGAGGATTTCGTAATAGCGCCATGCCGCCGGGGCGTTGGGTTCTTGATGATGGTCCGGCTTGAGCACCAGGTTGCCGGTCGCAAGCAGGACCCTTTTGACTTCGGGATTCTGGCCGACCTTTTCCCGCGTCGCCGCCACGATGAGACGATAATGTTCACCCGGCACGGTGGGGCGGTATTCCAGTTGTTTGCCTTCAAAAGTGACCCAAGCGATGCCCATGCGCTTCATGTTCTCACTGCCGAGATCGCCGGCGTGCTTCGCCTCAAATGCGGTCATTTGCGCGACCTGTTCGCGCGTGCAGGTCCAACGCAGTCCGGAGAATTTGGCGCGCGGGTCGTCGTTGCTCTCGGGATACTTCATCATCTGCCAGAAACCCTCGAGACTGGCGTAACATTTGCCGCGAAACGTGAAGGGCGTGGCGGCGAAGTTGGAAAGCAAACCCAGCTCGTTGCGTTTGGAGAGAATCACTTCCCCCGGGCCGGCTTCTTGCGGGAGAATTTCCCACGCCGGTGCGCCGTTCGTGGGGACCGGCGCCCACCAGTGGGCGGGATAATTTGTCCGCGCAGCCAGGAGTTCGCTATTGGAAGGAGTGGCTGCGTGGGGTGAATGACAACCCGCAACAATGAGTGGCAAAATCGTCAGCGCGAACAGAACAGAACGGTTCGGGAGCGGCGAATTCATCGCAGCGAGAATTTATTTCCTGATCTCCGCTGAGTTCCCATGGGCTCCCAGCCCTTCCAGTTCGGCAAACGTTTTCACAGCGGGCAGCGCTTTCTTGAGCGAGGTGCGGTTGTATTCCACCAGGCTGGTGCGGCGCTGGAACTGGTCCACGGTCAGGCCGGCAAACGACGCGCCCGCGCCGCCGGTCGGCAGCGTGTGGCTCGGCCCGGCCACGTAATCACCCAGCACCGTCGGCGACCATGGCCCGAGGAAAATCGCGCCCGCTGTCAAAATGCCTTCGGAAACTTTGCGCGGATTGCGCGTCATCACTTCGCAATGTTCCGGCGCGAGCCGGTTTGCCAGCACCACCGCATCGTCGAGCGATTTTACCTGAATCAGCCAGGCGTTGTCGGCCAGCACGCGTTGGATGTATTCGCGCCGCGCCTGCTTGGGCAACTGTTTCGCAATTTCCCCCTGGACGGCTTTCAAAACTTTTGCCGAGGTTGTCACCAGCCAGACGCGTTCGTGACCGGAACCATGCTCGGCCTGCGCCAGCAAATCGGTGGCGGCGAATTTCGGTGTCGCCGTGTCGTCCGCCAACACGAGCAGTTCGCTCGGACCCGGCAGCAAATCAATGGCGACGTGGCCAACCAGCAATCGCTTGGCGGTGACGACATAGGCGTTGCCTGGACCGAAAATCTTTTGCACGCGACGAATCGTCTTCGTGCCATAAGCCATCGCTGCAATCGCCTGCGCCCCGCCGACACGGTAAATCTCCGTCGCCCCGGCCGCGCGCGCCGCAAAAAACAGGGCGGGATTGATTGAACCATCCCTGCCACAGGGCGTGCAGACGACGATTTCCTTGCAACCCGCCACTTTCGCCAGCGAAACCGTCATCAGAACCGTGGAGACGAGCGGCGCCTTGCCGCCCGGGATGTAAGCGCCCACGCGCTGGAACGGATCGAACTTTTCGCCGACGGTCGCGCCGTGCGTATTTTTCATCTGCCAGTTTTTGCGCAGGGATTTTCTGGCGAAGCTGGCAATGTTCTTTTCGGCTTCGGCTACGGCTCTGCGCAGCGATTCATCGGCTTTGAGCGACGCAACCATCAATTCCGCCTGCGTCACGGCGAGCTGGCTGGCGGCGAGCCTGGCCCCGTCGAATTTTTCGGTGAATTCCAGCAGTGCGTCGTCACCGCGGGCTTGAACGGCGTCGAGGATGGCGCGGGTGCGTTGCTCGATGACGGGATCGAACAGGCTTGACGGTGCGGTCAGTTCGCGGAGTTTAGCGGCAAAATTTGCGTCGGTGTGGCGGACAATTTTCATGCTGGCAGGTTAGGAAATTTTGGTGGCAAAGTCAAAATTCACTGTAGCGTCGAGCCTGTGGCTCGAATCGGCGCACAGCGCCGACACTACACCAGCTTGCGAAAAACTTTCCTTCGGTTTTCATCCGCGTATAGCGGCGTGGCCGCCACGCGGCTTTACGCCGTGTTCATCCACCCTCCGCAGTATTGCTACGGAGGACGGGTCTGTGGTTAAATAATTGGTGCAATGCGTAATCCCATCATTGTCGCGCTGGACGTGCCGACGGCTGATGCCGCGTTGAAGCTCGCGGAGCAACTGGCTCCGGTTTCGGGCGGCTTCAAAATCGGCAGCGAGTTGTTCACGAGCGCGGGACCGGATATTGTGCGCCGGATTCGCGAACGGGGCGCGCTCGTGTTTCTGGATTTGAAATTCCACGACATTCCCAACACCGTCGCCAAAGCAGTCGCCGCCGCCATGCAACTTAACGTGCAAATGCTGACCGTGCATACCAGTGGCGGCCTGGAAATGCTCAAGGCCGCCGAGCAGGCCGCGCAGGAAACCGCGTGGCGGCTCGGCCACAGCCCGCCGCTGATTCTGGGCGTGACGGTGTTGACCAGCCTTGATGCCGGCGCGTTGAAGGAAATTGGTCTTGATGGGAACGTGGATTATCAGGTGCGCCGCCTCGCCGCCGTGGCCACCAAGGCCGGCCTGCGCGGGCTGGTCTGCTCACCGCAGGAGGTCGCCAAACTCCGGCAATCGCTCCCGCCAGCCACGCAATTGGTCACGCCCGGCGTCCGCACTCGCCTCGGCGAACCCTGGGCCGGCGCGGAAAAGGCCGACGACCAGAAACGCACGCTCACGCCGCGCGAAGCCATTGCCGCCGGAGCAAACTGGCTGGTGATTGGCCGTCCGATTTATGCCGCCGAAAATCCACGCGCCGCGGCGGAAAAGATTTTAGAGTCGTTAAAGTAGCGCAGCCGTCCCGGCTGCTCTCCTTTCGCAAATCAAAGCCCGCCGGATGCAGGCGAGACGCCTGCGCTACTCTATAACTTCAACAACGAGCGAGGTTTTGCCCGGCCGCCTCGCGGAAATTTCAAATGCGGTTTTCAACCGGGTGATTGCCGCTTTGGCTTGGGCTGAATCTGTGGCGTGAACGCGGCATAGCGTTCCAGATTTTTCCACGCGCTCGCCGGGTTTGGCGAGCCGGTCAACCCCGATGTCGTAGTTGATGGCGGATTCCTTCGTGAGCCGGCCGCCGCCGAGGTCGCGAATCACTTCGCCAATGAGCCGCGCGTCACACTTGGAAACAAAGCCCGGTTTTTCGGCTTTCAATTCGACAACCACCGGCGCCGTCGAATCTTGCGCAAGCTTTTTATTGAACGCACCCAAATCCGCACCTTGAGCAACGAGCATTTTGTCCCATTTGCGGCGCGGCGCGCCGGAATTCAGGCAATCCGCAGCCTGTTTGCGCGCGGCGGCGAGCGTTTTGGCTTTGCGCGTCTGGACGAGCAGATGGGCGGCGCAGTCGAGGACGAGTGAACGGAGGTCGTTCAAATGTAGCGCAGGCGTCTCGCCTGCAAATTTTGACCCGGCAGCCGGAACGGCTGCGCTACCTTCAAGCACCGCCACACTTTCCCTCACCTCAAGCCAGTTGCCGGCGGCGCGGCCCAGTGGCGTGTTCATGTCGGTCAGAATCGCGCGCGTGTTCACACCGCATTCATTCCCGAGCGCAACCATCGCTTTTGCGAGTTTGCGGGCATCGGTCCTGATTTGCATAAACGCGGCACAGCCGAATTTCACGTCCAGCACAAGCGCATCCAGATTCTCCGCCAGTTTTTTGGAAAGAATGGACGCGGTGATGAGCGGGATGCTGGGCACGGTGCCGGTCGCGTCGCGGAGCGCGTAAATTTTCTTGTCGGCTGGAACCATCCGGTCGGTCTGGCCGCAGATGACCCCGCCGGTTTTTTGCACCTGCTCAACGATTTTTCCGGCGGGCAACAAGGTTTTGAAGCCGGGAATGGAATCGAGTTTGTCGAGTGTGCCGCCGGTGATGCCCAAGCCGCGCCCGGAAATCATTGGCACACGGAAGCCGAGGCACGCGAGCAGCGGCGCGAGCGGCAGCGAGACCTTGTCGCCAATGCCGCCGGTGGAATGCTTGTCCACCAGCGGGCGTTTGTCCCTGGGGAATTTCAGCACATCGCCGGAATCGCGCATGGCGAGCGTGAGCGCGGTGGTTTCGGCGGTGGTCAACCCGCGAAAATAAATGGCCATGAGCAGCGCGGCCATCTGGTAATCGGGAATTGTCCCGGCGGTGAACTCGCGGACGAAATTTTCAATCTGATTGGGCGCGAGTGTTTTTCCTTCGCGTTTGCTTTCGATTAACGAAAGAAAGTTCACGGTTCAGCCCGTAAATTTTTTTGCCGCGATGCTGGCGTTGTGGCCGCCGAAGCCGAACGAATTGTTGATGATGACGTTCACTTTCAACTTGCGCGCGGTGTTTGGCACATAGTCCAGATCGCACTCGGGGTCGGGCACCTGCAGATTGATGGTCGGCGGGACGACGCCGTGTTTGATGGCGAGCGCACAGACGGTCATTTCCACCGCGCCCGCGGCGCCGAGCATGTGGCCGGTCGCGCCTTTGGTGGAACTGACGGCCACCTTTTTCGCCTGGCTGCCGAAAACGGTCTTGATGGCCTGGGTTTCACAAACATCGCCCTGCGGCGTGGAGGTGCCGTGGGCGTTGATGTAGGAAACGTCTCCGGGATTCAGCCCGCCCTGGCGCAGCGCCATTTTCATGCAGCGGGCCGCGCCTTCGCCGCCGGGGGACGGCGCGGTGAGATGGTGCGCGTCGGCGGTGTTGCCGTAACCGACGATTTCGCAATAAATCTTCGCGCCGCGCTTTTTGGCATGTTCCAATTCTTCGAGCACGATGACGCCTGAGCCTTCGCCCATGACGAAGCCGTCGCGTTCCTTGTCGAAGGGGCGCGAGGCGTGTTTGGGGTCGTCATTGCGCGTGCTCATGGCCTTCATCGCGCAAAAGCCGCCGATGCCGATGGGTACGATCGTCGCTTCCGCGCCGCCGGCGAACATGGCCTGCGCGTCGCCCATTTTGATGGAGCGCCAGGCTTCGCCGATGGCGTGATTGGCGGTGGCGCAGGCGGAGCAGGTGGCGAAATTCGGCCCGCGCAAATCCTTGTACATCGAGAACGTGCCGGAGGCCATGTTGCCGATGAGCATCGGGATCATGAACGGCGAGAGCCGGCCGGGGCCGCGTTGGAACAAAATTTTGAGTTGCTCGGTGGTGGTGGACAACCCGCCGATGCCGGAGCCGATGATGACGCCGATTTCGTCGCGGTTTTCCCGGTCGAGGTCGAGTCCGGAATCGAGCAGCGCCTGGTGCCCGGCGAAAATGCCGAATTGTGAATAACGATCCGTCCGCCGGACTTCCTTCGGTGACGGAAACGCCGGCAGCGGATCAAAATTTTTCACTTCGCCGGCGACTTGCGTGTCGAACGGTGTCGCGTCGAACGCGGTGATGCGGTCAATGCCGCACTGGCCGGAAACGAGGTTGTTCCAGAAAATATCGAGTTGATGTCCGACCGGCGTCACCACACCGAGGCCGGTGACGACCACGCGACGGTCTTTCCAATTGGTTGCCATAAAAAATCAAACGGGGCAGCTCAAGCTGAATTCAGCCAAGCTGCCCCGAAGCGACCAAAGTCGCAACTATTTTTGATGTTCTTCGATGTATTTGCCCACATCGCCGACGGTCAGGAGTTTTTCCGCCTGTTCGTCCGGCACTTCGATGCCGAATTCCTCTTCCAGCGCCATGATCAACTCGACGGTGTCGAGCGAATCCGCGCCGAGGTCTTCGATGAACTTTGCCTCCGGCGTTACCTGGTCCGGCTTCACGCCGAGTTGTTCAACAATGATGTCTTTTACCCGTTGGTCAATAGGTTTGTCAGCCATAAGTTAATTTTGACCTGTCTCTATGCCATGAACGCCAAAATCGTCAAGCCTTGAATCATAAATTTTTTCCAATCACATCACCATCCCGCCGTCCACCGCCAAAACCTGCCCGGTGATATAACGCGCCGCCGGGCTGGCGAAAAACAATGCCGCCTCCGCCACGTCCCCGGGCTGGCCCAGACTGGCCAGCGGAATCTGCTTGAGCAGGGCGGTCCGCGCCTCCGGGCCGAGCGCCTCGGTCATCTTGGTCTCGATGAATCCGGGGGCGATGGCGTTCGCGGTGACTCCACGCGAGGCCAATTCCCGCGCGACGGACTTCGTAAAGCCGATGACGCCGGCCTTGCTCGCCGCGTAATTGCACTGGCCGGCATTGCCGATCAGGCCAATCACGGAGGCGATGTTGACGATGCGGCCGGATCTCTGTTTCACGAAGGCGCGGCTGAATGCCTTGGTGAACAGGAATGTTCCCTTGAGGTTGATGTCCAGCACGGCGTCCCAATCCGCCTCGCTCATGCGCATGAGCAGGCCGTCCTTGGTGATGCCGGCGTTGTTCACGAGGATGTCCACGCGGCCGGCCTCCTTCAAAATCTGCTCGACGGCGGCCTCGACGCTGGCGGCCTCGGCCACATTGGCGGCCACCGCCCAGGCTTTGCGCCCGAGCTTGCGCACCTCATCCACCGTTTCCTGCACAAAGTCGGTTTTCAGGTCCACGGCCACGATGTCGGCCCCTTGGGCGGCGAATTTCAACGCGATGGCGCGGCCAATGCCCCGGCCCGCGCCGGTGACGACGGCGATTTGATTCTCAAGTTGTTTCATGGCGGCCATGGTTTAACCATGAATCGGCCCAAATGCACACGAAAAATTTTGTAGCCGCGCCTCGTAAGAGCGCGGGTCATATTGGCCGTGTTCTCACGATTGCAGCTACCTACTCAGTGTTTTCCACGCCGCTTCCAGGCTGGCCACATCCGCGACGTTGAGCATCTGCGCGCCTTTATCAATGCGCTTCATGAAACCGCTCAGCGCCGCGCCGGGGCCAAGTTCGATGAATCGCGTGAAACCTTGCGCCAGGAGGTAACGCATGGATTTTTCCCAGAGCACCGACGATGTCACCTGTTCGACCAGCCGCGTGGAAATGTCCGCCGCATTGCAGTGCGGCTGCCCCGTGACGTTGGAAATCACCGACACAACCGGCGGCGATAATTTCACCTTGGCCAATTCAGCTTGAAGTTTCGGCCGGGCGCTGGCCATGAGCGGCGAGTGATACGCGCCGGCCACCGGCAGGGCAATGGCGCGCCTGGCGCCTTTGGTTTTGGCCAGTTCAACGGCCTTCCCGATTTTGTCCGCCTCGCCGGAAATGACGAGCTGGCCGGGGCAATTTAAGTTTGCCAGCACCACACCCGCTTCGGCGCAAACTTCGCGCGTGGGCGCTTCATCCAGGCCGATGACCGCCGCCATGCCGCCGCGCGTCACGTCGCACGCTTCCTGCATGAATTTTCCGCGCTGGCGCACAATGCGCAAGCCGTCCTCAAAACTCATCGCACCCGCCGCCGTTAATGCCGTGAATTCACCGAGCGACAAACCGGCGGTGGCGTCAAACTTCAGCGATGGCGCCTGTTCCTTGAGCAATTTAAATGCGACCCAGCTCACAAGGAAGATGCCGGGCTGGGCGTTCTCGGTTTTAGTGAGTTCAGCCTCCGGACCGTTGAAACAAATTGAAGCGAGGTCGTAGCCGAGCGCGGTGTTGGCGCGGTCGAACCAGATTTTGGCCGACGGAAATTTTTCAGCGAGGTCTTTACCCATGCCGACGGCCTGCGCGCCTTGTCCGGCAAACAGCAATGCGGTTTTGCTCATAAGCAGCGCATACTAACACAAAAAGCGGTGCCACGTGTCAAGTGTCAGGTGTCAAGTTTTACCAGGCTACCACGCGCAGCACATGACACTTGGCACATGGCACTTGACACTTATTTCCTCTGATACGTCCCCATCAACTGGCCTTCAGCGAGGATGTGGCCTTTCATCGCGGCTTCAACGTCCTTCTTGGTCGCCCCGGGTTTCAGGTCGAGCGTCGCGTCGAGGGCGTAGAGCTTGAAAAAGTAGCGATGCGGTTTGCCGGGTGGCGGACACGGCCCGCCATAGCCCAGGCGTGGCCAACTGTTCAATCCCTGCTTCGCATTGCCGGCAATGAATTGCGTTTTGGCCACGTCTTCCGGAAGTCCGGTCGTATTCGGTGGCAGGTCGTAGAGCACCCAGTGCACCCACGTGCCTGCGGGTGCGTCGGGATCGTCGGCGATGAGCGCGAAGCTTTTGGTGTTTGCGGGCGCGTTCGTCCACTTGAGCGGCGGCGAAGCGTCGCTGCCTTCGCAGGAATATTTTGCCGGAATCGTTTGCCCTTCGGAAAAGGCGGTGCTGGTGATTTGGAGGTTCATAACTTTTTGGGGGTTGGGTTTGTCCGCGCCACCGGCCGCGACCAGACAGCCGAGCAGTGCGGTCACAAACAACGCATTCATTCGCGCGTTCATGGCACGATTTTACCCCATTGCGCGCAAACGCAAACGGAAATTTCACTTGCCGCAGCGGGCACGTTGACAACAATGCGCGCCATGTTTTCACACATCGTCGTTTTCTGGACCGACCCGGCCAACCCGAACGCCGCGGACGAATTCCGCGCCGGCGCGAACAAACTGCTCAAAAACATCCCCGGCGTGGTGCAATTTCACGTTGGCAAAATGACGCCAAGCCATCGCCCGGCGGTCGAGCAGAGTTACCAGGTCGCGCTGAACCTCATTTTCCCGGACAAGAAAGCACAGGACGATTATCAGGTGCATCCGCAGCACGTCGAGTTCGTGGAAAAATACGTGAAACGGCTGGTCAAAAAGGTGGTGGTTTACGATTTTGAATAAAGTAGCGCAGCCGTCCCGGCTGCTCCCTCGAACCCAAAAGGTTGTTGCGCATTTCCGGCAGGCGAGACGCCTGCGCTACTTTACGTCCGCGGATGAAATTTCCGGTGGATGTCTCGCAGCCGGGAGCCGGTAACGTGCGTATAAATCTCCGTCGTGCTGATGTTCGCGTGGCCGAGCAATTCCTGGATCACGCGCAAGTCCGCGCCGTGCTCCAGCAAATGCGTGGCAAAACTGTGCCGCAACATGTGCGGTGTGATGTTGCGCGCGACACCGGTTCGCTTGACCCGGTTTTTGATCCGTAGCCAGAGCGTCACCGCTGCAAACGGCGTGCCGCGCTTCGTCAAAAAGACAGCCGCCGGTGATTTCGGCGTGACGAGCTTCGGCCGGCCAATTTCTATGTAACGGTTCAGCGCTGCCACGGCTATTTTCCCGACCGGGACGACGCGTTCCTTGTTGCCCTTGCCGATGACATTGATGAACCCGGCATCGAGATGAAGCTGTTCCAGCCGCAAATTTTTCAATTCGGCCAGCCGCAAGCCGGAGGCGTAAGCCAGTTCAAGAATCGCCTGGTCGCACAAACTTCCAGGCGTGGGTTGTTCTGCTGAATCAGGCGCAAGCAGCTTTGTGATTTCGTCGTTGGTCAGCGCCTTCGGCAGACGTTTCCAACGGCGCGGCAACGACAAATTTTCCGCGACGTTCACGGGCAAAAGTTTTTCGTTTTCGGCGAAGCGATAAAATGCGCGCAGCGCGGCGATTTCCAGGTAAACACTCTCGCTGCTGAGGCGCTTGATGGACTCCTTCGGCTCGTCGGCCATGGGACGTTGACGCTCATACTGCAGGAACGCCATGAGATGCTTCAACTCGACCGATTTCCAATCCGTGAGATTTTGTTTCACCGCCCAGGCGATGAATTTGCCGAGCAACGCGGCGTAGGTTTTCTGCGTATGCTCCGCCTGTCCGCGTTCGTGGCGCAGGTATTGCAGAAAATCTTCGACGAGGGTTTGCATCAGGATTATTCGTCCAGATTACCATTCGATACGATCTTCGGATTCTTCAGCCCATATTTTCGCCTTGAGTTGCAGCGTTAACAGTTTCGTTGCTTCGTGGTTTGGCCGATTCAAATACTGAATCCAAACAGGCGGAAGATCGGCATCATTTCGGAATGAGCCACCATCCCATTTGTAAAAACGATGCACCCAAAAGCTGTGAATTTTCCCGTCCAAGGTTTCGCCCCAACGGTCAGAAGTGTGAATCAGGCGAAAACTCTTGGTTTTAGGATCCAACACGAGACTGTGTGGGCCTAAACCCATAGCCGTGATGCGAGTAAAGTGATAGCCACCGCCACCCGAGAATGCAAAAACACCGGTGCGCCATTCAGCCGCAAGACCACAACCAGTGCCTTCTTTAATCGCCATGAAGTCTGGGATACCGTCGTTATTGAAATCCCCCATATATACCGCAACCAAACCTGGTGCATATAAATCATTGTAGGTCTTGTAAATGGTGCCGTCAGGAAGCTGTATAACTACAGTTGCAAAATCTGAATCTTTGTCGGCAACCTCTCGGATGGTAGGAAAATGTTTAGGATCTGAAGGATGAATCCAAATATTCGATTTAGTCTCGACGTATGCAACTAGTGGAACGCACGGCCAAGGATGTCCATCCAGAAACGGCATATAATCCGCAATGAGCGTCTCATTGGTTTCTGCTCGAACTGGCGCATTAAGAAAAACCAAAAAGATGAGGCAAAGAAATCGCAGCATATCACCAAATATATTCACATTAAAGCTTCCTTTCCGTCAACTTTTCATACGCCTCCAGATATTTCGCTGAAGTCTTGGCCACAACCTCCGGCGGCAGCACCGGGCCGGGCGGGGTCTTGTTCCAATCCAGTGTTTCGAGGTAGTCGCGGACGAACTGCTTGTCGAAACTTGGCTGGCCGCGGCCGGGTTGATACTGGTCGGCGGGCCAGAAGCGCGAGGAATCGGGCGTCAGCACTTCGTCAATCAGGATGAGTTTGCCGCCGAGTTGGCCGAACTCAAACTTCGTGTCGGCTATGATGATGCCGCGCTTGCGGGCGTAATCCCGGGCGGAATTGTAAATCTTCAAGCTCGCCGCACGCACTTTTTCCGCGATGTCCGCACCCACAATCTCTGCCGCCTTCTCGAATGAAATGTTTTCATCGTGGCCGGCTTCGGCCTTCGTAGCCGGCGTGAAAATCGGTTCCGGCAGTTCGGACGATTCCTTCAAACCAGGCGGCAACTTGATGCCACAGACAGTTTGCGATTTCTGGTATTCCTTCCAGCCCGAACCGGCGAGGTAGCCGCGCACGACACATTCAATGGCCAGCGGCTTGGCCTTCTTCACAATCATGCTGCGCCGTGCGAGCTGGCTGGCAAATGGCTGAAGATTTTTCGGCAACGGGTCATTCGCGCGGGAGAGCAAATGGTTCGGCTGAAACGATTCGGTCTGCGCGAACCAAAAATACGAAATCTGCGTGAGCACCTCGCCCTTGCGCGGGATGCCGTTGGGCATGATGACGTCAAAGGCCGAGAGGCGGTCGGTGGCGACAAACAGCAAGCGGTCGCCGAGGTCGAAAACTTCGCGCACCTTGCCGCTCTTGAGCTTTTTGACGCCCGGTAAATCGAGTTGCAGGACCGTTTCGTTGTTTGAATTCGCCATGCGCGGAAATATGGCGGCACACGCGCGGAGTTCAAAGCCCAAAGTCGTTTCCGATTGTAGGAGACGACGTAAGGAGTCTCTGACCTTTTCGGCTGAAATTCGCGGTTTAGTTTGAGTCTCGTTACCTCGACTCCTACCGACGATTATGCCACCGCTTGCGGCAGGTGTTTGACCGACAGCGGGATGCTCGCCTGCGATTTGTCATCGAGCCGGACATCCACGGAATACAGGCCGAACTCGGCGAATTTCAACTGCTGGATGTTCACGATGAAATTGCGCGTGACAAAGTGGATGTCCTCAGGCAGCGCGACCTTCACCGGGATTTCGATGGGCGGCATGATGCTGTGGCCGTCGGCGTTGACGAAGTTCAACTTGAGCTTGCGCGTGCCCTCGTCGCCGGCGTTGAACGTGACGCGCAATGCGACGGCGCATTGCGGATGCACGGCGGGCAATTGCGGCGCGTAAATCGTGTCGAACGCGCCGAGGAGATTGAGTTTGCCGTGGTCCTCGGTCGCGGCATCGCAGAGAATGGCCACTTGAATGTTCATGCGGAAATAAAGACACGAATTTCATGAATTGGCACGAATTTCTTTTGGAGCGATTCCATTCCCCGTAGGAGTCGAGGTGACGAGACTCAAACTTCCCAAGACCCAAGACGCGAGATCTGAAACCCAAGTTCAGAATCATCATGCGCCGCGAAGGTTTTTCAGGAGCGCCTCTGTCTCTCTGCGCCTCCCGCTCGCGCGTCAGCGGAGTTGCGTTAAAATCAACCCGCTGACCGCGCTTCAAGAAACATTTTCAATTCCTCCGCCGCTTTTCCACCGAAACCCGGCACGGCGGCAATTTGTTCCAACGTTGCCGTTTTCAGCCGCTGCACCGACCCGAATTTTTTCAGCAACGCCTGCTTGCGCCGCTCGCCGATGCCGGGAAATTCATCCAGCACACTCTCCGATATGCGTTTGATGCGAAGCTGCGCGTTGTAGGAATTCGCCACGCGATGACATTCGTCGCGAATTCGCTGCAATAATTTCACCGCCGGATGATTGAGGCCCAGCCGCAGCGGTTTGCTTTCGCCCGGCACATAAATTTCCTCGAACTCCTTCGCCAGCCCGATGACGGGAATTTTCCCTAACCCTAATTTTACAAGTTCGGTGCAGGCGGCATTTAATTGACCTTTTCCACCATCGACCATAATGAGGTCGGGAAAATTAGGAGATGGGAGATGGAAGATGGAAGATGGGGTTTTATTTCGAGGCTTCTTCCCCATCTGCCATCTGCTATCTCCTATCTGCTGCGATTCCTTTTTCAGCCGCGAATAGCGGCGGAAAACCACCTCCGCCATGCCCGCAAAATCGTCCTGGCCTTCGACGGTCTTGATTTTGAACCGGCGGTAATTCGCGCGGTCAGGCCGGCCATTTTTGAAACTCACGAGCGACGCGACGGCGAATGTGCCGCTGATGTTCGAGATGTCGAAGCCTTCAATGCGCCGCGGCGGTTCGCGCAGGCCAAGAGCCTTCGCCAGTTCCGTGAGATCGCGTTGCGGATCAATCGCCAGCGGCAAAGTGTAAGGCACGCGCTCAAATTTTCGTTCCTGCTTCGTCGTTTCCTTCAGGTCGCGGATGAGATCGCGCAGGCCGGCGGCCTTCTCGTAATCCTGCGCGGTGGCGGCCTTGCGCATTTCGACTTCGAGTTGTTCCTTCATTTCGTGGCATTGGCCTTCGATGAAATCGCACGCGGCGCGGACCTGTTCCAAATACTGTTCGCGCGTGACGTTGCCGATGCACGGCGCGGTGCAGTATTTGAGGTGTGCGTAGAGGCAATGCTTGTAGTCGGCCTCGCCCGGCGTGAACACGCGGCAGCCGCGCAGATTGAACTGCCGCCGCACCAGCGCGAGCGTGTTGCGCAGCGCGCCTGAATTCGAGAACGGCCCGAAATAACGGGCACCGTCGTCCTTTTTCAGCCGGGTGAAGGCGAAGTTCGGGATCGGGTCGTTCAAATTCACCTTGAGCATCAGAAACCGTTTGTCGTCACGGAAACTGATGTTGTAGCGCGGATGAAATTCCTTGATGAGTTTGCCCTCAAGCAGGAACGCCTCCGGCTCGCTCCGCACGACGTGAATGTCGAAATCATGGATGGCCTCGACGAGCGCGTTGAATTTCAGGTCCCAGCCCAGGCGGCGGGACGGATGGAAATACTGGCTCACGCGTTTGCGCAGGTCGCGCGCCTTGCCGACGTAAATGACCGCGCCGAACCGGTCCTTCATCAAGTAGATGCCCGGTTTGTGCGGCAGGACGCCCAGTTTCTTGCGGATGGCTTCAGTCGCAGGCACGAAGGAATTTCAACGCAAAGGCGCAAAGGCGCAAAGAGATTTTACGGTAAAATTCTTTCTTGCGCGTCGAATCAAACCGGCGTATTGAGCGGGCAAATCCAAGAAAGGAAATCTATGCCAGAAAATCAAATACCTCCGTCCCAGCCGTCTCAACCCGCAACACCCGTGCCGCCGCCGGCGACCGGCGATGAAGACAAAACGGTCGCAATCATCGCCTACCTCACCTTGATCGGCTTCATTGTGGCCATTGTCATTCACATGAACAAAAAGACGCGGCTGGGCGCGTTTCATCTCCGCCAGATGCTCGGTTTTATCCTGACCGGCATCGCCGTTGTATTTTGTGAATTCATTCTCTTCTTTATTCCCATCCTGGGCTGGCTATGCGTTCTAGCTCTATGGGCTTCGATGCTGGTGCTTTGGATTCTGGGACTGGTCGCCGCCATCAACGGCCAGATGAAGCCCATGCCGGTGGTCGGGCCGCTTTACCAAAAATGGTTCGGCACCACCTTTGACTGACAGGCGTCCCGTTGGGATTCAGTTGTAGCAGCCTTCCTGCGGACGCGGAGATCTTATTCGGACTTTGGACTTTGGACTTTGGACTCCGGACTTTTTGCCATGTGCCGGTGGACGAAGAAATAATACAGTCCGCCGAGCACGAGCGCCGCGCCGCCGAGCCAGATGATGACGTGACGCATCTCGCCATGCATGAGTTGTTCGTCCTGTCCTGCCTTCACACCGACGTAGCACAGCACCGCGCACCAGATGCCCGAGCCGAGCAGCGTGAAGATGGAAAATAACCTGTAATCCATCCGCGCGATGCCGGCGGGGATGCCGACAAGCTGCCGCGCACCCGGCAGCAACCGCGCGATGAACACGCCCATCGCGCCGTAATGCGCCGACCAGCGTTCGGCCTTTTCCAGTTTTTCCGGCGGAAACAGCACCAACCGGCCGTAACGGACGACGAGCGGCCGACCGGCGACCCGCGCCAGCCAATACACGATGGTGGCCCCAAGCCACGAACCAAGCATGCCCGCGAGGACAATGCCCGCGAAACCGAGTGGAATTTGTCCCTTGTCCGCGAGATGCGCAGCGGGCGGGATGATGACCTCGCTCGGCAGCGGCAGCACGGAACTTTCCATCGTCATCAACAGCACGATGACCGGATAGCCGGCGGTCTTGAGCGCGGCCAAGTACCACGCGATGAGCGGCTGGAAAATGGATTTAAGCATCGGGCGCTGGTTATAGCGGAAAGCAAATCGGGAGCAAGCAGGTTTAGCCTTTCAAAAAATAATTCCGCTGTTTTTCGGTGATGGGCATTTCGAGTTTTTCCATCACGGCCAGCAGGTCCTCCCAGACCTTGCGCTTCTCGTTCATCGCCTGGTTGCGCAGCAAATACGCCGGATGATACGTCGGCATGAGCGGCGTGCCGCGATACGTTTTCCAGGTGCCGCGCAACTTGGTGATGCCGAGGGTCTTGCCCAGCAACCCTTCCACCGCCGTCGCGCCCAGCGCCACGATGACGCGCGGCCGGATCAAATCAATCTGCTCGTGCAGATACGGAATGCACGTGGCCATTTCATCGGAGGTCGGCTTGCGGTTGCCGGCAGACTGGCCGGGGGTGTCGGGGCGGCATTTCAAGATATTGGCGATGTAAACGTCCGCGCGGGTCAAGCCCGTCGCCTGGATGATTTTCGTGAGCAACTGGCCGGCTTTGCCCACGAACGGTTCGCCCTGCTCGTCTTCGTCCGCCCCCGGCGCCTCGCCGATGAACATGAGTTGCGCGTCAATGTTGCCGACGCCAAACGCGACGTTTTTACGCGACGACGCGAGATGGGGACATTTGACGCAGGCCAGCGCGCGTTCGCGCAACGCAGCGAAAGCGGCGGCCTTCGCCTGCGGATCCAGCGGTGCGGAGGCGGGCACGGTTTCGCCGGGCAAGGCGAGCAAGGCGGTTTGCTCGGCAACGGGCTGTGGAGCGCCGGTCTCCGACCCGGCGGGTTTCTGTCTTTCCGCGCGTGCCGGGCCGGAGGCCGGCGTTCCGGTTGCAGGCGGTTGCGACAAGGCCCGGAGCGTTTCCGATGAAACGGCGACGTGGCGCACATCACGCGACTTCAGGTCTTCCAAGTGTTGGATTGTCGCGTCGAGCAGTTGTTCGTAAGCGTCAGCCATCGGGTCCATCGTAGCGACTGCCCGGCAAAGCACAAAAATTAGTTGTTCACAATCTGCGCGCCAGATTCTGCCTTCGACATTGCGCAACGCCGGATTTGAAGCGACTCGATGCCGAATTGAAGGCGTGGTTCGACCAGGAATACCCGGGCAAGTCCAGTCACAAGTGATTTCCAGCCGGCTTCACCTGACCTGCGCCGGCACCACCGCCGTCAACGTCACCGGGCCGAGCAGACCTGAATCCATCAGCGGCCAATCGGCTGCATCGAACGGCTTGTAGTCAATATCCACGAAATTGATGTCATGGAAGTTTTTCCACGGCACGCCGCGCCGGTCCAAATCGCGGATACGATTGGCCGTGACACCTGTGACTTCGACTTCGAACGCGTTGCCTTTCGGCTTCAAATTGTCCACGACGACGCGGAATGGCGACGTGATGAGCGTGCCGTAATCCTTGCCATTCAATTTCACACGCGCACTTTGGCGGACGTCGCCCAGATCGAGAAAATAATGTCCGCTGGCTGACGTTGGCGCGTCAAACGTGATCGAATAAACCGCCGTGCCGGCGAAACTTTGCGTGTTCGTATCGCCGAACTCCGTCCAGGAGACCAGGTTGGTGATTGAAAGCGGCGCGGGCAGCACGGGTCCGCCAGCAATGAATTTTACGTTCCAGTCGCCGGTGATTTCAACCGGCCGGCCGTTCGTCTGCCAGTAATTCCAAGCCGGGCCTTTGACTTCTTCATTGGCAAAGGCGCGGAGAATGACCGACTCACTGGCCGCAAGTTGCAGATGAACTTCCGTCGAGTTTGCGGCGCTCTGCCGAGATGCCGCTACGCCTGAGTTGCCGGTCATTGGGTCAAGGATGACAACGGATTTTGCGGCGCGGCCAAGCGTGACCCAGCCATCAAAATTCGTACCGCCGCGATTGGCGATGAAGTAGTTCCAGCCGCCGGCAAATGAACGGCGGACGAAAAAAAGACCGGCGTCAGTCATCAGCTCGCGAGTGGCGCCCGCCAATGACAAAGCTATCTCGACGCGGCCGACAAAAATTTGGCCCCGGCCGACTTTCGTTTGCTCCAGCAGGCTGGCCGGGTAGCTTCGTTCAAGGTTGGCCATGGCGTTCTTACATTCCGCCCGTTGTTTTTCCTGGTTGCCCCAACCCGGAACATCCGTCGGAAAATCGTCCTGAAAAATCACCGTCGCCCCGGACTGGGCAAGGGCGAGGAGTTTTTGGCCGGTCTTCAGCGGCAGGTGTCCGCAGGGTGGCACGACGATGACGTGATAATTCCCGCCGGGCATCCGGACTTGTCCTTTCCTTGCTTTGGCCGTTTGTAATTGCCGGTCGGAGACGTAATCGAAGGCGTAGCCGCGGTTCCAAAGCTCGTGCGCGGTTTTGCCGATGGCTTGATTTTCAAACCAGATTTGCTGCGACTCCACCTGCAGCGTCGGCAACCGGTTGGTGGTCTCGTTCCAATAATCATAAACCGGCCAGTAGAGCAGCACATCGTTGTCCGACCGGCCCGACTGCAAAATGGACTGGCAACGCGCGACGTAATCGTTGAGCGCAGGCGCGTCACGCCAGATGGAATTGCGCGGGTTCATCTGCGTGGAGGCGTAAAACACCCAGCCCGGCCAGCCGGCTTCGTCCGGCGAATAGCACGTGCCGTGATAAAAAACATGGTTCACGCCGGAGAGGAACATTTCGTCCACGAGCGACTTCACTTCGCCGAGGGTCTCGGTGAAATGTTCCGCCAGCCACGTGCCGGTCTCGGCCGCGACCAGGTTGCCACCCCGCACGTGCGCAGCGGACGAGGCGAATTTGGAAACCAGCGGATTGCGATTGGTGCGGAATACCTCCGTCTCAGGAACGTCCGCCAAGGCGTAGAGGTCGAGCAGATTGCCGGGCGAACCGTGCGCCTCGTAACGGGTGATGAAACCGTGTTCATGCGACCACTTAATCCAGCGCGGCTCCGATTCCTCCACCATGATGTCAGAAATGGTTTCGCGGTAATCGGATTGGACGCGCGCGGCGTGGTCATCCTGATTCGCGCCGAAGAGCGCGGGCAGTTCGGCTTGCAACCTGTAACCGCGCCTCTTTTCAAACTGCGTGAAAAAATCCGGCGACCAGTCGGATTTGTATTCGTAGGAATCCTGATACATCGCGCGCGGCTTCGGGCCGTCGTAACCGGTGAACGCATCGGTGAAGCGGCGGAGATAATCGCTCATCGCCGGCGGATAAAACGGGTTCAGCATCCAGCCGGCACCGCCCGGCGCGGCGCGCTTGACCTTTTGGCCGGACGGTTTTTGTGAAATGGCATAAACTCTCCAAGTTTTGGGAGGCGCGGAGGTTTCTGTTCCAACCCGGTTTCCGGGCGGAGAAAAGAACACCTCGCCATTGGTGGAAACGGAAGCTGTCAGGTCAATTGATTTTCCATTTGGCCCGAAGGCAACAAGTGCCTGAATGGATTCGGGTTTGAATTTTTCTTTTAGTCTTTCACCAACGCCAAGGTCGTAAGTTTTCACGCCGACATTCGCGTTCGCGTCTTGATCGGAAACCTGCGGCCCGCCGAAACACCAGCCCGTGCCGGTGGTCATGTCCACACCCAGACCCAGCCGGTGCGCCTCGGAAACGGTGTAGCCCAGCATCTCCATCCATTTCGGACTGAGGTAGCTGATGTAATTCGACTCCCAGCCTTTCGCGCCGTAAATCGGAATGATGTGGACGCCGCCCAGCCCGGCGTCGTGGTAACACTGCAATTCACGGGTGAGATTCGTCTTGTCCACCGCGCTGCCCATCCACCACCAATAGGTCCACGGACGGGTTTGGGAAGTAAGTGCGGGCCAGGCCAGCGCGTCGCCGGTTGCCGGAGCCGAAAGCGTCGCTCCGCCAAAAAACATCAAAAAAAGAGCGCAAGCGAAGCCGGATTTGCCGGGCTGTTTCATGAGTTGATCCGACACCGATTTTTCTGGCGCATCCGGCAGGACTCGAACCTGCAACCTTCTGATCCGAAGTCAGAAGCTCTATCCAATTGAGCTACGGATGCCTGCACGGATATTGTGCGGATTTTGCGGCGGCGATAAAGCGGATTCGCGCGCCGATTGACTTGGCGAATGGGTTTGTTAGCGTGGCGCAACATCATGGCAATAAAGCCGTTCTCACGTCTCGTTAAAATTTTGACCGGCGTTTACTCCGGCGCGGAAAGCGAACTGAGCCGGCTCGAGCGGTTCGCGCACCTTTGCGCGCTTGTCATCAGGAGTTTCGTGCGCAACCGCGGTCCCGTTCGTGCGGCGGCGTTGTCCTATACGACGCTGCTGGCGCTCATCCCGTTGCTCGCGGTGGTCATCAGCGTCACCAGCAGCCTGCTCAAAAACGAGGGCGAGGAAAAAATCTACCAGGCGATTGACAAATTGGTCTCCAACGTCATGCCGCCCGCAACGCTCAACACCAACGACCAGGCGGTTTCACTCAATCTCAGCCCCGGCATGTCGGTGGCATTGACGCCGGCCAATGCCTTCGCAGAAACCAATGTTGTCGCGGCCGGCGCGGGCGATTCCGGTGGCGACACGCGGGTGGCCGTCGCGCAAAAGGAAGCTGCCCAATATATTCATAAATTCATCCAGAACACCCGCACCGGCACACTCGGTGTGATCGGCATGTTGTTGCTGGTCTATGTGGCCATTCAGATGCTCGCGAACATCGAAGACACGTTCAACGACATCTGGGGCGTGACCCGCGGACGGAACTGGCTGCTTCGGGTCGTGCTTTATTGGACGACCATCACGCTTGGTCCGCTCGCCATTGTCGCGGCGCTGGGGTTGACCGGTGGCTCGCATCTGCAAACCACCAGAAATCTCGTTGTCCAAATGCCGTTCATTGGCAACCTGATTTTCCAACTTCTGCCACTCGTGGTTTTGTGGCTGACCTTCGCGCTGGTTTATCAGCTCGTGCCGAACACCCGGGTCCATTTCGGCGCGGCGTTTGTCGGCGGTGTCGTGGGCGGGTCGTTGTGGTACTTGAACAACATCTTCGGCTTCCTCTACGTTTCCCGCGTCGTTTCCAACAGCAAAATTTACGGCAGCCTCGGCCTCGTGCCCATATTCATGATCGGGCTTTATTTTTCCTGGCTGATTCTGCTCTTCGGCGCACAGGTCGCCTACGCCTTCCAAAATCGCGCGGTGTATCTGCAGGACAAACTGGCGGAGAACGTCAACCAGCGCGGACGCGAATTCGTCGCGCTGCGGCTGATGACGTGCATCGGACAGCGCTTCCAACGCGGCCAGCCTCCGGTCACCATCCAGGAAATTTCCGCCGAATTGGGCATCCCGACCAGGCTCGCGCAACAGGTCTTGCAAACGCTTCTCGCCGCGCGGCTCGTCACTGAAATCGCCGGCGCCGAATCCGGCTACGCGCCCGCGCGTCCGCTGGATTTGATCAACGCCCACCACATTCTGCACGCCATGCGCACGGGCGGCGGACAGGAATTGCCCTCGCAAAACGAACCGGTGCGCGCGGAAGTTTACGGCGAATTTGCGCGCATCGAGGAAGCCGAGCGGCAGGCTGCCGCGTCCGTGACGATGCTTGCGCTGGTCAATCGCGCCCAAGCCCGGCTCGAAATCGCCGCACCTTCGCCAACCGCAACATCTTCACCCGACGCCAACGAAAGTTTTCCCCTGTGATCATTGGCGTTCCCAAGGAAATCGAGGAGCAGAAACCCCGTGTGGCGAGGCGCACAGAATGAAATGGGAGAAGCTGCAACTGTAGAACTGACTTTTCTATTTGCAGTGAAGATGCATAACAAAACTTTGTCGCATATGCGACAAAGTTTTGTTAACCACCACGCTGCAAATGAGTTGGATTGTGCCTTGCGCGCCGTAACCCGCTTCCGACAGATTACCGCTTCGCAATAAACTTTTTGAGCCGGGTCAGCGCTTCCTTGAGATTTTCCATGCTGGTCGCGTAGGCGCAGCGGATGAAGCCTTCGCCGCACTCGCCGAAGGCCGTGCCCGGCACCGCCGCCACCTTTTCCTCGTGCAGCAGTTTCAACGCGAAGTCTTTCGACTTCATGCCGAATTTGGCCACGCTGGGGAATGCATAAAACGCACCGAGCGGACGGTGACATTCAATGCCCATGTCCGCGAAAGCTGCGGCGATGAAATTCCGGCGGCGGCGGTACTCGTTCACCATCTCGCCCACGTCCGCATCCGGCCGGGCCAAGGCTTCAATCGCCGCCTTTTGTCCCATGGAAGAAGCGCACAGCATCGTGTATTGATGAATCTTCATCATCGCTTCAATCAACTCCGCCGGGCCGCAGGCGTAGCCGAGACGGTAACCGGTCATCGCCCACGCCTTCGAGAAGCCGTGCAGGAAAATCGTGCGGTCGCGCATGCCCGGCAGGCTCACGATGCTCGTGTGCGGGGAGTCGTATGTCAGTTCACCGTAAATTTCGTCCGTGACGACAATGAGATCACGCTCGCGGGCAAAGGCGGCGATGTCCTCCAAATCCTGCCGGCCCATGACCGCGCCGGTGGGATTGTTCGGGAAATTCAGCATCAATACCCTGGTTTTCGGTGTGACCTTCGCCTCCAGCATCGCGCGCGTGAGACGGAAGCTGTTTTCGGGTTTGGTTTCAACAGCCACCGGCACACCGTGCGCGAACAGGATGGTTGCCCGATACGACACGTAGCACGGCTCGTGGTAAAGCACTTCATCCCCGGGGGTGATGAGGGCGCGCAAGGCGAGGTCCAGTGCCTCGCTCACGCCGACGGTGATGAGGATTTCACTCTCCGGGTTGTATTCCGCGCCGAATTTTTTACCAACATACTTGGCCAGGGCCCGGCGGAGTTCGAGGTAGCCGTAGTTGCTGGTGTAATGCGTCACACCGCGTTCGAGCGCGAACATCGTGGATTCCCGCACGTGCCAGGGCGTGTCAAAGTCCGGCTCGCCGATGCCCAGACTGATTACATCCTTCATCGTGCTGACGATGTCAAAAAAGTCGCGGATGCCCGAGCGCGGGATGTCGCGCACCGTCGCGTTGATGCGATTACGGAGCGACACTGAGTCTTTCTTCTGCATGGCCGGATTCCATCAACACGCCGAGGCGCTTGTAGGTTTTGAGCATGAAATGGGTGGACGTGGAGAGCACACCTTCGAGCGGCGACAGCCGTTCGCTGACGAACGCGGCCACTTCGCGCAGGTTGCGGCCCTCGATGAATAGCAGCACGTCATAGGTGCCGCTCATGAGATACGCCGAGCGCACTTCGGGAAAACGGCTGATGCGTGCGGCGACGGTGTTGAACCCGCCTTCGCGCTGGGGCGACACCTTGACCTCGATGACGGCCGTGACCGTATCGAGCCCGAGCTGATCCTCGTTCAGGATGGCCTGGTAGCCGCGGATTACCCCGCTCTTTTCGTATTTGGCGATGCGCTCGTTCACCTTCGCGACAGTGGTGTTCAGCATCTTCGCAATGTTTTCACGCGACTCAGTCGCGTTGGCCTGCAAAATTTTCAACAATTCATCCATAATTCACCTCATGGTGAGACGGGCGGGAAATTAGCGGCTCGCGGCGGCTTGGTCGAGCGCGAATGCAACCGCTTGAACAACCAGGCCGCCGGGAATTGTGGTTGAGCGGAAAACGGGTCCGGCTATTTGTCCATTCCATACACCAAAATCTTGAATGTGCCGGGAGCCATCCGTGGACGCTGGCGCGGCGTGGCGGCGGCCTGGTTGGTCGAGGTCTCAAACTCGGCGGCGGCCAGGTAGATTTTGTGCGTCTTCGGATCCAGGGTCATCGTCCGCGAACCGCGCTGGGTTTCCAGTGTCTGCACCACCGTCAGCTTGTCCGGCGTGTCTTCATGCGCAATCGTGGTTGTGCCATCGCTGCATGAGGCGAAGGCGAATCCGGTTCCCGGATCAAACGCATTCGCATCCACTCCCTGCCCGATGGGCACCGAGGTGATGACCTTGCCGCTGGTGCTGTCCATCATCACCATCGTCTTGCTGCCGCCGCAGCCGAGGAACAGCCGGTGGTTTTTCAAGTCGATCGCCATGCCGGAAGCCTCCTCGCCCGGCGCAATCGGCCAGTTGGTGACGACCTGGTGCGTCTTCACATCAATCACGGCCACCTCGCTTTTGTCTTCGAGGTTGTCATAGACGCGCCCGGCTTTGGGGTCGGCCTGCGCAAACTCCGGCTTCCCGTCGAGCTGAATGGTGGCCACCACCTTGCCGGCCTTCACGTCCACCACCGTCGCCGACTGGCCGCGGCCGTTGAAGAGGTAGGCTTCTTTCCGCCCCGGTTCGTAAAGCATCCCGTCAGGATTTTTGCCGGTGTCCACTTTCGAAAGCGTTTGCAGCGTCTTCAGGTCCACAATGCCCGCCTTGTCTTCGCGCCCGTTGCTGGTGACGCCCAGCCCGAGGTCATGGGCAATGGCGATGCCGTGGACACCCGGCGTGTTCGTGATTTCGCCGACGACCCGGTCCTTGGCGAGGTCAATGACCATGACCTTGGTTCCGTGCGAGACGTAGAGACGCTGACCAGCCGAATCCACCGTCAGATAATCCCATCCGCCGTCGCCGCCGACGGGAATTTCCTTGATGAAATGATAAGGCCCGCTTGCGCTACGCTCCGGCGAGGCAGGCCCGTCGGCGCGGCAAACCGCGACGGCCAGGCTGAACAGAACCGATAATAGAATTTTTTCCATAACGCGACTCCTTTTGGTTGAATTTACCCCGACAACTTTTGCTCCTTGGTGTTTCCGGCGTCAATACCCAAAGGCCGGGCACACGGCAGCACCCGGCCTTGAATATTTGGTGACACCGATGGGCTAATCTTTTCCGCAGTCAAGATGGCAGAAACCCGGGTGTTTGAAAATTATTTTCACCGAAAACAACGGTCATGACCTCGTCGCCCGTTAACTCCAAATCTGCCGGTCCAAAGAGCGGTATTGAATGGCTTCCGAAATGTGGTCGCTCAGGATTCTTTCCGAGCCGGCCAGGTCCGCAATCGTCCGCGCCACCTTCAAAATCCGGTCGTAGGCGCGGGCGCTCAAATTCAAATCGGCCATCGCGTTTTTCAGCAGTTCCTTCGTCCCCTCATCCAGCTCGCAAAATTGCTTCAATTCACGCGTGCCCATCCGCGCATTGCAGGTGATCTTCGGCTTGGATTTGAACCGTTCGTGCTGGCGGCGGCGCGCGGCCACGACGCGCTCGCGGATTTGCGCCGAGGTTTCACCCGTCCGATCGCCGGCGATTTCCCGAAATTTCACCGGCGGCACTTCCACGTGCAAATCAATCCGATCCAGCAACGGCCCGGATATCCGGCCCAGATAATTCTGGATTTCGCGCGGCGAGCTTCTTGACTCGTGCGGCATTTTGCCGTCCGGTGTCGGGTTCATCGCCGCAACGAGCATGAATTGCGACGGAAAGGTCATCGTGCCCGCCGCGCGCGAAATCGTCACGCGTCCGTCTTCCAGCGGCTGGCGCATCGTCTCCAGTACGCTGCGCTTGAACTCCGGCAGTTCATCCAGAAACAAAACGCCGTTGTGCGCGAGGGAAATTTCGCCCGGCGTTGGGTTGATGTTGCCGCCAAGCAGCCCGGCGTCGCTCGCCGTGTGATGCGGCGTGCGAAATGGCCGGCGCGTCACCAGCGCCTGGCCCGGCGCCAGCAAACCGACAATGCTGTGAATCTTCGTCGTCTCCAGCGCCTCGTCCAGGGTCAAGGGCGGCAGAATCGTCGGCAGCCGCTTGGCCAGCATGGATTTGCCGGTGCCGGGCGGGCCGATGAGCAGTGCGTTGTGTCCGCCGGCGGCGGCAATTTCCAGGGCGCGTTTCACGTTTTCCTGGCCCTTGACTTCGGCAAAATCCAGGTCGTCGTCGTGCGCTTGATCGAAAATTTTGGCGATGTCCACCTTCGCCGGCGCGATTTTGATTTCGCCTTCGAGAAAGCCCGCGGCTTCGCGCAAATTTTGAACCGGGATGACCTGCAAACCTTCCACGACGGCGGCTTCGGCGGCGTTCTCCGCCGGAACCAGCACGCCCACCCGGCCGTCGGCGCGCGCGCGCAGGGCGACGGGCAAGACCCCTTTGCACGGACGCACCGCGCCGGTGAGCGCGAGTTCACCCACGATGACAAAATTGTCGAGCTGGTCGGTTTCGATTTGTTCGTTGGCGGCCAGCATGCCGACGGCGATGGGCAGGTCGAAGCTCGGCCCTTCCTTTTTCACGTCGGCGGGTGCGAGGTTGATGGTCGTGCGCCCCATCGGAAATTTGAAACCGGAATTCGTAAGCGCGGTCGAGACGCGATCGCGCGATTCCTTCACCGCGGCATCCGGTAGGCCGACAATGACAACAATGGTGTCGCCATAACCGGCGTTGACCTCGACTTCGACGGGATACGCTTCAATGCCATTGAGCGCGGCGGAACAGACCCGGGCTAACATGGGAAAGTTATGGTCGAACCGGGGCCGGACATCAATCCGGTTTTTTTAAACAACGATCACGCAAAGGTAAGCGCGTCACTCCGTGCGCGCCATCCCTTGCCGCAAACGGCGCAAAGAGCGCAAAAAATTCACGAGGAAATCAGATTATGGAAAAGCGGGTTGCAGAATTCAGAGACAGGCAGGATGCCTGTCCTACGGCGGGATGATTTCGAAGGGGATGGCTGGCAGGGCGCCCAGTGGCAACCGCTGGTTGCTGTTGGCCTTCGGTTTGGCTGCGTTGGTTTCCGCCGGGCGCGGCACATAGCCGTTGATGATCAGGTTTCCCTTGAGGCCGGGTTTGACCTTGGCGGCGTCCGTTTGCAACACAATTTCCACACCGTCGCGCGTGGGTGATGTGTTCTGGATCGTGATTCCTTCCGGTGGATTGCTCAACTCGAACTGCGCCCGCTCCGCAATCCGCGGCCCGGGCAGGCCAACCTCAATCCGCGCGGTCCCGCCGGGAGGCACCCGCACCGGAGTCCCGCTGAGAATGGTCATCGTCGCCCGGGGCGGTGGGCGCTTCAACACGGCAACCTCCAGTTCCCGGGACGGAACCAGATGACGATAGGCAAACGCCTGCATCATGTCCTCGGCGGGCACGGCTTTTCGCATCCGCGTTTGCCCTTGAACCACCGCGCTGCCTTGCAAGCTCAGGCTGACGGGTTCGGCCAATTCTGCCGGAGGAGCGGTCAATGTGACTTGCACCTTGTTCTGGCCTGCCGGGATGGAGCCGCCGGTCAATTTGAACCCCGACGGCGCGCCGTCCAAAACCAGCGTGATCTGATTGGTGAATCCGTCTTTGCGCAGGGCATAAACAGTGAGTGGAACGCTCCCGCCAGCGCGGACGTTGAGGCTGGACGGGACAATCCGCAGCGCGAAATCAGGCTGCGGCGGACTAAGGCGCAAACGGTAGCTGTATTCCGGGCCACCCTTGTGCTGGGCGTCACCGAGCCAGAGATAATAGGTCCCATTCGTCGGCAGGACCGTGCTGAAATAGGAATCGGCGTGGTGCGTGTTCAGTCCCGAACCCTTGTCCTCGTAATCGTCATTGAACGCCAGTTGCTTGCCGGCGGCATCGGTCAGCTTGATCACCGAATCCAGCGGGGAATCGAGCCGGCGCGCATCCACATCCGCCACCACCGGGTCGCCGGTCCGGCCTTCAAACCGGAACACGTTCCAGTCACCGGGATGGTCAATGCGCCCGTTGATGATGATGGGCAGCGTGACGGCTTGGGCGGTTTCCGGTGAATCGTTCGGCTCCTGCTCCAGGCATTCCGGCAGGTCATCCACGGCAAACGGAACACTGTTGAAAAAATTTCCGTTCAGCGATGTGGTTCCGGCTTCGGCATTGTCGCGCTCCAGCGATGTCTCCGGCAGATTCCAGCCGGTCAGCGCGATGGAAGTTTTTTCGCCCGCCTTGCCGCCCAGCGGAAAAATGCCGGTCACGAACGGCAGTTCGCCGATGGTGAGGCGATAGACGAAATCTTCGCGCCCGCGATAAAGCGAATCGTGAATTTCAACGGTGTAGGTGCCGTTGGATGGCACTTCAAAATGGATGACCGGGTCGGGTTTGAAACGGAAACGCTCCTCGCTCGCCAGCTCTTTGCCCTTGGAATCGTAAATCGTCAGCACCGCCTCGAACCAGCCCGGCACAGCGTCGGCCAGATACGGGATGAGCTGCCGCGCCTCGACGGCCAGGACGAGTTGCTGGCCCTGCCGCGCCCAAAAATGATAACGGTCCGCGCCGCCGGGCAGAATCTGGCCGTTGATGGTGACGGGCAGCTTCACGGTCGCCTCGGTGGGCGGCGGCATCGCGGGATCCATGCTGCCGCGTTCTTTGGGCACGGCTTTCCAATCCGGCTTGGTGGTTTCCGGCAGCAGCCCCACGCAGAACTTCAGTGGATTGGACAATCCGCCCGGAGTCCGCGCGCGAATTTCATGGTCGCCGGGCACTACGTTGGTGGCCAGGGTGATTTGCAACGTCATGAATTCGCTGATGGCCGGGTTGGCGGGCCGCCGTCCGAACTGCGTGAGCAAGCGCTTGATTTCATCCAATCTTGCCAGATCCGCACCGGTGAGCCGCTCGCCGCCTTTCCGTTT